>Ga0181532_10000643_pt1 | contig 35267 bp, 26 predicted proteins | sample PEATcosm2014_Bin_33_FD_119768 | JGI IMG/M metagenome (GOLD analysis project Ga0181532, IMG submission 119768) | Peatland microbial communities from MTU Mesocosm Facility, Houghton, MI, USA - PEATcosm2014_Bin11_30_metaG | ecosystem: Environmental > Terrestrial > Soil > Wetlands > Peat | place...
TGGTGATGGTTCCGCCGTCAAACTGCCCGCGGACTTCGCGCTGATTTAGGGGATGAAATGGAAACGGTTCTTGGTTACACTCTGTGGTCATAGGCTGTCCTCTTTCGTTGGCGTTAACTTCTACTCGCTATAGCTGTTATGCCACGAAACGACAGCCTTTTTATTTTTTTGTTGAGAAATTAGGGCTAGTCTTCTTGCCCGCCTCAGTCAGCAGGAACACTCCCAGAATCGCCATCTCCGGCTCGATCGGATGCCGGTAACGTGGGATGCAATACACAAAGTAGTACAGCGCCGGATACAGCAGGAACAGCCAGAACAGCAGCCATGCTCCCGGTTTGCGCAAGCGCAGCGCGCGCCCCAATCCCCAGAACATGAGCACCGACGCAGCCAGGAACAGCGAGTTCTTCACCTCGCTCATCCACCACGGCTGCGTGTCTTTCGGCGGGGCTGCCCAGAAATAAATGAACCGCCGCACGCACAGTTTGGCGAACCGTCCATAGTCGGCCCGGATGTAGTCGAGGGCTTGCCTCTTGCGCATGGCGATGTAAGGCAATTCGCCCATCGCCTGAAACTGCTGCATCGCGTAGACGTCGTGGGCCGCGTCCAGATACAACATCAACGTTCCATCGGCGCCATTGCCATTCCCGAGGCGAAGTTCCGCGCCGAAATTGTCGCGAATGAATATGAACTTGCCGAACGTCTGATCGTTGCGGACCAGCCATGGTGTGATGCAGGCAAAGAAAACGACCGACGCCAGCACAACTCCGGCCAACGATTGCTTGCCCCGCCGCGCGCGCCGGTACCACGCCCACAATCCCGCAGCCGGCAGAAACGACAGCAGGGAAGTGCTGCTCAGGGCAGTGATGCCCCAGAGCATTCCGAACTGCAGCCAGGGCATCCAGCCGTCGCGATCTTCCAGAGTCAGAGCAAGCCAGAAGATTGTAGTCAGCAGCAGGGCCGCCAAACTCGTCTCCCAGATTGCGCGGGTGCACCAGAACAGCACGTTGGGCAGCAGCGCCCAGACCCACGCCGAGCCGAGCGCGACCTTCTCCGAAAAGATCCTGCGGCCGATCAGAAAGATCGGAACGCAAGTCAGCGCCGAAAACACGCTGTTCAGCGTGAGCAGCACGAATGCCGACGCCTTGGTGTAGATTCCGAAAACCAGAAACACACCTGCCGTGAGATAGGGGTAGAGCGGAGGCTCCCACGCAGTGGGCCCGGTCGCGGGGCCAAACGGACTGCTGAAGCCATGACCGGATGCTAGTGACGCGGCGATGCGTCCCATCTCCCAGCCGAAGCCGAAGTTGTCGTCCGTGCTCTTGAACTTGTAGGTGTGCCCGATGAGGATCCAGCCGACGCGTAGAAGAAGGGCGATTGCGACGATCCATCCCGGCGAAGTCCGGACGCGCGTCCACGCCGTCAACAGCGGACTGGAACTGTATATGCGGCTGGCGGCCACCGCTGGTCTGGATTCCATGTGGGTCTATTTGTAGCTGAGCAGGCCGACTCCTCGCAAACCAGCCAAAATCCGGCGTGGATCAGTCTGACGATTCGAGGGAAGACCGTGAACCACGAAGGACGCGAAGTATCACGAAGGGTTATTTCTAATGGTTTCCTTCGTGCGCCTTCGTGTCCTTACTGGTAGAGGGGTTGACTTTTCTTGCGTGATGCAGTTGATGCCGCACGGTCTCGACGATCAGACCAAGCAGTGCATACGTAGCGGCATTGGCCGCGAGAGACCAACCCAAAGAAATGCCGAAATTGAAATGATTGCCGGCAAACACAATCGGGCAAGTAAGTTCTACGAGATGCATGATCGGGTCGCCAAAGGTCATCGCTGGAGCCGTGGTTGCGAAAGCATAAATCGCCCAGCCGACCGCAACCAGAAAGCCCGCACTCGCCCACATCGCAATTCGGTATTTCATGCCGACCCGCCTCACTGCTCGCTGCTCCTATAGGGTCTCACCAATTCCTCTTATTTCCAAACGTGACGCGTCCAATCGCGGGCGTTGCTCGCAACGTAAGCCTGTCTCCGCGAAGAGCGCGGCGCCTCACGATGAACACGTTACGGTCCCCGATCCGGTAAAATAGAAGTTTTCAACAGACTGACTTGTTAACTTCTGATCTCATCCTGACTGTAAAGCTGGCCGCATGGGCCGCCCCCAAGGGCGTCTTGCCCTACATCCGCCAGCATTTTCTGGACACTACGTTTCGCGGACTCTACCACGCCAACGCGTTTGATGTGGCGCTGCTGGTTCCGTATTTCATCGTTCTCATTCTGCTGGCCGGCTATGGAGTGCACCGCTACGTCCTGGTGTACCTCTACTACAAGCACAGGAAAAACGGCACGACCGAGCCCGCAGCATATTTTGCCGACCTGCCGCGGGTCACGGTGCAACTGCCTATTTTCAATGAGCAGTATGTGGTGGAGCGGTTGCTGGAATCGATCTGCAAGCTGAAATATCCCAAGGACAAACTCGACATTCAGGTGCTCGACGATTCGACCGACGAGACCGTCGAGGTAGCACGCGGCCTAGTAGAGCGCTATGCGGCGCTGGGCAATCCCATCAGCTACCATCACCGCACGAATCGTGAAGGCTATAAAGCGGGCGCGCTGGCCGAGGGACTGAAGACGGCGAAGGGTGAGTTTGTGGCCATTTTCGACGCCGACTTTACTCCGCCGGACGATTTTCTGATGCGCACCATCCATCACTTTACCGACCCCAAGATCGGCATGGTGCAAACCCGTTGGACGCACATCAACCGCCACTATTCGTTCCTGACCGAAGTGGAAGCGATCCTGCTCGATGGCCACTTTGTGCTCGAGCACTCTGGCCGCGCGCGCACCGGACTGTTCTTCAACTTCAACGGCACGGCCGGCATGTGGCGGCGAGCCGCGATCGACGAGGCCGGAGGCTGGCAGCACGACACGTTGACCGAAGACACCGACCTCTCGTATCGCGCCCAGCTCAAGGGATGGAAATTCATCTATCTGCAAGATGTGGAATGCCCGGCGGAGTTGCCCGTGGAGATGACCGCGTTCAAGACGCAGCAGGCGCGCTGGGCGAAAGGTCTGATTCAGACAGGGAAAAAGATTCTGCCGCGGGTGCTGAAGAGCGACGCTCCGTTGCACACCAAGATCGAAGCCTGGTATCACCTGACCGCAAACATCAGTTATCCGCTGATGATTATGCTCTCGGTGCTGTTGCTTCCGGCCATGATCATTCGCTTCTACCAGGGCTGGTTCCAGATGCTGTACATCGACCTGCCGCTATTCATGGCGTCCACGTTCTCGATTTCAAGCTTCTATCTGGTTTCACAGCGCGAACTGTTTCCCCGAAGTTGGCCGCGAGCCCTGTTGTATCTGCCATTCTTGATGGCGCTGGGAATCGGGTTGACCATCACGAACACGAAGGCCGTCCTCGAAGCGCTGGTTGGGAAGGAAAGCGCTTTCGCACGCACGCCCAAGTACAGCGTGGTCTCCAAGCAGGATAAAGTCGGCGCCACCAAATACCGCAAGCGGCTGGGATGGGTGCCATGGCTGGAACTCCTGATCGGCACGTATTTCGCGGGCACGGTGTACTACGCGATAGACAACGAAAACTACATTACGGTCCCGTTCCTGCTGCTGTTCGTCGTAGGGTACTGGTACACCGGGCTGATGTCGTTGCTACAAGGCCGCTTCGGAGGCGCCGGGCTGCGCACAACCACGCACACCAAGCCATTCCCAGTGGGTGTCTAGTTTTCACCTGGGAGCTATTTCCCGGTGGGTGCCGCAGCCAATCGCCTGTAGTGTTCCGCGGCTGCAACTCAGCCCATTAGAAATCGTGATTCCCGTGATGGGGGTCATAGTCGAACTTGATGAGACCGTCGCGGTAGTCAATGGAGATGGTGAGCTGGCGGAGGACGGTACTGCCAAGGAATCCGGAAATCTCTAAGCCCGCGCCTGTGCTCAGACTCGAAGTATCGAAAGCGTAGAGGTCGTTATTCTGCTGCTGGATCCCTCCGAATTGGAACAGGACTGCCTCACTGAATGAGACCTTGGCAACGTCGCCGCTCAATCCTCTGACTGCTCCAGGAGAGCCGCTGTGAACCTTGGTGACTTCGCGGGCGGTCTCTGGCGAGATGCTGGAGCTGAATGCCCCGGTGTCAACCATGAAGAGCCGTTCGGCCTTGCCGTTGAGACGCGTGGGGACAATCACAAAGTGTCTGGAACGGAAGAACGGGACATAGTCTTTCATCGTTGGACTGATGTAGCGGTCCTGTGGCTGGGCGGAGGACCCCGCCACAGCGCCGCTCGATCCGGCAGCTTGATCGCCAGCCTCTGTGTTGAGGGTGGCGGAGGTACCGCCTGCGTCGGTGGGGCGGGATGGAAGCTGCGAGAGCAGGAACTTACGCATGGGGAAGTCGAGGGTCACCAGGTAGTTGCTGAAGACGTCGGTGCCGATAAGGCCGTCCATACTGAGGATGTCTTTGCGATCGGTAACTTCCACGATACAGTCGCGAAACTCGAGGGAACCCATACGGATGGAGTCGACGTGAGCGACATATCCGCCCTGCGGACCTTGGTCTCCGACGCCGCCAAGCTGTAGCCGGCCGATGGGCTTAAGTCCGGCTCGTTCGGCAATGGCTCGATTGATGATCAGCCCTGAGGCACCCGTATCAACGCCCAGGGTGGTCTCGTTGTTATTGAAAAGAACGCGAAGTCCCCAACTTTGAATACGCCTGCTGTTGCCCTCCGACAAAATCGGCACCAAAGGGAGTTCCGCCGAGTTGGTGGTCGAAGCCACGTGGCAGGTTTGGTCTGGGTTGCTCGCCATGTTCACGAGGTTGGTCAGTCCTTTTTCCACGCGGGCGCGTTCCGCGGGATCCATGCCGTTGGCGGTGGCGAGAAATTTCTTCTGTTCATCGATGCGTTGAGACAGTGGAAGGGTTCCGAGCCACGTCCGTCGAATATCCATGTCCCAAGGATCGAGGGCGTGGGCAGTGGCGATGTCGCGCCGCTCCGAGGCATACATGGAGTTGAGACGAAAAATGCGGGCACTGATCAGATAAAGGCGCGCGTTGCACGGGTCGATCCGAAAGGCTTGGTTGACGGTGGCAAACGCCTGGGCGATCTTGCCTTGGCGGTATTGCACCTCGGCAGACGCGGTGAGCAGCGGAACTGAGTTTGCCGCCGCGGCAAGTTCGGTGGCGATGGTGGAGGCGGCGTCTTCGACTTTCTGCTCGCGAAGAAGAGAACGGACGAGGCCGGCGGACAACGCTATGTCGTGCGGCGATTTGCCGAGCGCCTCACGATACAGAGACTCTGCCTGGCTTGCGATACCGGCCAGATAGGCCTTTTCGGCCGCGGAGGGTTCGTGGGCAGGAACGACGTGGCAATGGAGATCGTCGCCGCTGGCCTCCAGAACACTGGCGCTGGCGGGATAGACCATGATCAAAAGAACGATGGGAGCGGGCAGACAGATTGCAGCCCATTGACGCAAAGACACGGAGATTCTCCTGGGATCGCTCTTGAGGAACCTGGCGCCCAAAGATCCCGAGCAAGCGCCAATAAAGGTACATCGCCGCGTGCCGAAAAACAATGTGCAGGATCACGCGAGATGTCCTAATCTTTGACTGAGGCGTCGCCGCCCTTGGTTGTAACTTTTCCGCTGACGACCAGTCTCATGCAGGGGACAGTCTGAATGATTTCGACGGCCTGAATTCTCTGGTGGGAGTGAATATGAAACAACTTGTCATCGCGTCCATCACTCTGTTCGTGCTGGCCCTGCCCGCCTGCGCCGGCGAGAACCTGAAGCTCAATCCCAAGCTCGACTACACCAGCGACAGTCAGGACGGGCTGCTCATCAGCGGCGACAACATGGATGCCGGGTTCCTCGCGGGCAAGCCGGCGTACGTGATTATGTATGGCGAGGGTTGCTTTAACTCCAAGCGGCAGGCGCGGCTGACGGTGGGCCTCTACGGAATGTATAAAGGACGCGTCCAGTTTGTAATTATTGATATCGATCATCGCCTGTCTCCGGCGCAGAAGGAACTCAAGAAGAAGTATTTCCGCGGTTACATCCCACACGTCGTGGTGCTCAACGCGTCCGGATCTGCGCTCTACAACCGTTCTGGCGAAGTCGATGGGGCGGTAATCTCGGGTCTCCTCGACAAAACCCTGCGCTGACTTCTGGTCTTCGGTTGACCGCTCGTTTACAATCCTGTCGCTGACGGTTCTTATCCCGCAAGAAAGCCTCGGCCCGGGATGAAGGTCGTCGAAAGGAGGATGCGATGCCCCGCTCGCGTACGATTCTCCACTCCACCGCTGTCGCAATCCTGTTGCTAGTGACCCTGAGTTGCGGAGCCGCCCACGACTCCGACGAATTCTTTGTTTTGGTTTCGGCGAATTTGCAACTTCCTTACTGGAAGGCCGCGGGAACAGGATTCTCCAACGCTGCTGCGCAGATGAAAGTGCGCTCTGATTTCACCGGGCCGCAGAATTTCGATCCCAAGGCCGAGCGCGACGCTCTGGATCAGGCGGTGCAGAAGAAAGCGACCGGCATTTTGCTGGACGTGACCGATGCGGCGCTGCTCAAGGACAGCATCGATAAGGCTGTGGCAGCTGGCATCCCCCTGATTACCATCGATTCCGATGGGCCCGCGAGCAAGCGGCTGTTTTTTATTGGCACCAACAACTATCAGGCTGGTGTGACCGGCGGGCAACGCCTGGCGCAGGATCTGAAAGGCAAGGGGAATGTCGTGGTCTTTACCATGCCGGATCAACCCAACCTGCAGGACCGCCTGCGCGGCTACAAAGATGCTCTCGCGAAGACTCCGGAGATCAAGATCACGCGCGTGGTCGATATCCAGGGTGATCCACGGATCGCGTTCGATACGGCGACCCAAATCGTGGGGAAAGAGCGCGACAAAGTCGACGGATTCGTTTGTCTGGAAGCGCAATCAGGCAAGGAAGTTGCCGGCGTGCTCAATAGCTATCACGTGACCGGGAAAGTCGTGATTGCCATGGACACCGACCAGGAAACGCTGGAGTGGATCCAGAAAGGCGTCATCGCCGCCACGATTGCGCAGAAGCCCTACACCATGGCGTTTGTGGGAATGCAGATGCTCGACAATCTGTATCACCACAAACCGTCGTCGCTCGATACGGATTGGTCGAAGGACAGCTTTGCGCCGATCCCAAGCTTTGTGGATACTGGTTCGGGACTGATCGACAGGAGCAACGTCGAGTCGTTCATTCAGGCTGGGAAGAACCTGGCTTCGGCGCCGAAGTGAAGGCCGGGTCTATCGGAATACAAACTCTTAATGATGGAGCCTTGATGCGAAAGCTGGTGCTTTCTTTTCTCGTCCTGCTGTTTGCTTGCTCTCTCGGAAACGCCCTCGATCGACAACCTAACGCGGATTATCACGCTCGCCGTGAGGCGCTCGCCAAGAAGTCCGGAGGAGTTGTAGTGCTGTTCGCTCCGCTCGAGGCTGGAGATGCGGTTTACGAGTTTCGTCAGGATGACAACTTCTACTATCTGTCAGGCGTGACCGAGCCGGGCGTGGCATTGCTCATCGCCCCCGCTGTCGAAGCCAAGGATGATTCTCCCGCACGCCCGTACACCGAGATACTTTTTCTTCCTCCCCACAACCTGCGGCTGGAGAAATATACCGGACCGAAGTTGGGCGCCGAGAATCCGGACGCCCCCAAGATCACGGGGTTCGACCATGTGGAGGACATGGCCAAACTGCCGGATGAAGTTTCGAAAGTGATCGCTGGCGGTCGGCCGGTGATCTTTACCGACGTAGCTTCTCAGGGACAGACGTCGGCCAGCGCGGAGCCTCTGACTTTTCTGAAGCGCACAAATGCGTTTCTGTTGTTTCAGGATGTGAAGCCCATGCTGTCTTCCCTGCGGACCGTCAAGGACGCCGGTGAAGCGGGCTTGATTCGCAAAGCCGTGGACGCATCCGTCGCCGCGCACTTGGCCGCCATGAAAGCGGTGAAGCCGAACGTGACCGAGTTCGAAATTTCCGGTCTGATGCAATATGAGTGGACGAGACGCGGCTGCGAGCGTCCTTCCTACTCGCCCATCGTGGGCTCCGGGCACAACTCCACCGTTCTTCACTATTCGGAAGACAGCAACACGATGAAGGCCGGCGACGTTGTGGTCATCGATGCGGCCGGCGAATACTCGATGTATGCCGCCGACATCACACGCACGCTGCCCGTGAACGGACACTTCACGCCGCGCCAGCGGGAGATTTACGAGATCGTTCTCGGCGCGCAGGAAGCCGCCATGGCCGCGTTTCAGTCAGGAAAGTCGATGCTCGTGGGGGACACCGATGCTTCCCTCAACAAAGTGGCCAAGGATTACATCAGGTCGCGTGGCAAGGATCTGCATGGGCAGCCGCTCGATCAGTATTTCATCCACGGGCTGGGGCACTATATCGGATTGAATGTGCATGATCCGGGAGACTACAAGGTCCCGCTCGGACCGGGCATGGCATTTACGATTGAGCCAGGAATTTATATTCCGGAAGAGAACATCGGCGTGCGCATCGAGGATGATTTCTACGTAGATGCCGAGGGCAAGCTGATCAAGCTAACCGCGGCAGCGCCCTCCCAAGCGGCGGATGTGGAGAAGGCGATGGCGGGAAAGTGACGGGACTCCCAGGTACGATCGGCGAAAAATTCTAGAATCGCTTCGCGCGAATTCTGTTTGTCACGTCTTCCTCCACGGAGAACGTCGCAGCCGGATGAGCAGAAAATCTGCCTTCTAATTCATACGCCTGTTTTTCAAGCGGTATTTCCTCGTAAGAACCCCCTGTCAGAAAACCGCGAACGTAAGCGTCCGCGAATCCCTGCAAGCCCAGGTGCTTATACTGCACGGCATGCACCAGTTCATGAAAAAGGAGCGGAAGGGTGAGCGGCTCGACATGCACCACGACATCCTGAAATGTAATGCCTGCCATGTCTGAGAAAGGCGGAGCATTGCGGATTCCCATCGCCCGCAACTGCGAGTAAAACGGGGGCTCGGCTGCCCGTCCGCGAACTACGTGTATGGTCTCGAGCACGTCCCTGGGAAAGAACGGCTGCAAAGCTCTCACGTGATCTGACTGGATGGGCCGCGCCTTTCCGTGAAAAGCCTCTCGCTGTTCAGCGATATCGCCGGCAATGCATTCCGCAAGCTGTTCAACCTGTTCTTCTGGCAACAAGTAGGGCATGCGCTTCTCTACGAGATGTATTCCTTGATGTACTCGTCTTTGCTGTGGGTCAGTTGGCGAACGTCGCCGTCGAAAATCACTTTACCGTCCCGCAAAATCAGGAAACTCATAGGCACGTCGCAGTACTGCCCGCGCGGCAGGACGCGCAGCTGGTTGGTTTGCGGGTTGAATTGATGTGTGGCCATGGTAAAGGCGTCTTGCAGGCGGTGTGTGACCAGCAGGGAACTGGTGCGGTACACATCGCGCTGCTTCATGATCAGTTCCACGATGGTATTGGAGGTGACCGGATCGAGACCGCCCGTCGGGGAGTCGTAGAGCAGGAGTTCCGGCTGAGTAATGATGGCGCGGGCGATGGCAACACGGCGGCGCATGCCGCCTGAGAGTTCAGAGGGAAACAGATCGAGAGTGTGTTCCAACTCCACGAAGCGGAGCGATTCGCGCACGCGTGCGTCGATCGAATCGTCGTAAATGCCGCGCTCCTCCATCAGTCGGTAAGCAACGTTTTCGCTCACCGTGAGGGAATCGAACAATGCGCTTTCCTGAAATACCATACCCAGCTTGTCCCGCAGAGGGAAAAGGTCCTGCTCGCGCATTTGGGTGACTTCGTTGCCCAACACGGTGATTCGTCCAGAATCCGGCCGCAGCAGTCCGAGCGCAAGCTTCAGAATTGTGCTCTTGCCGGATCCCGCTACGCCAAACAGGGCTTTGGTTTCTCCGAACGGCAGCTTGAACGAAACGCCACGCAGGACTTCATTGTCCTCAAACGCCAGATGCACATCTTCAAACACAATCGCCGAGCCGGGACGCTGCTCGGTGACGGCGGCAGCTTGGTCGATGGGCAGCGTAGGCGCGGACATGCGTTTACCTGTACGACAGAATGGAGATCAACAACTTGGTGACAAAGAAATCGGTGATCAGAATAGACACAGATGCCGCGACGACTGCTTGCGTCGTTGCCCGGCCCACGCCTTGTGTCCCACCGCGCGCGGTCATCCCGTAATAGCAGCCCACCGTTGCGATGATGAAGCCGAATAAGACTGGTTTGAGCAATCCCATGAAAACGTCCTGCAGCACCAGCACTTGCCAGGCATTGGCCCAGTACTGGCGGGCGTCGAGACTAAGGAACAGCTTGGCGACCATAAGACCGCCGGCGAGCCCGACCAGATCGGAGAGGATGCTGAGGAAGAACAGCATGAACACGGTTGCGGTGACGCGCGGGGTCACCAGCTTTTTCATGGGATCAGTGCCGAGCGCGCGCATCGCGTCGATCTGCTCGGTGACCACCATCGATCCCAACTCGCTGGCCATGCCCGAAGAATTGCGTCCGGCGACCATCAGGCCGGTAAGCACGGGGCCCAGTTCGCGCACCATGGAGGTGGAAACCAGTTGCCCAATCAGGGTGATGGAACCGAAGCGCTGCAGCGTGTTGGCCGTCTGCAATGCAAGCACGCCGCCGGTGAAGAAACCGGTCAGCACCACGATGGGCAGCGAGCCCACGCCGATCAGGTCGGCCTGCTGCACCATGTCGGCGAAGTATAAAGGCTTGCGAAACAGGTTGCCCACGGACTGCGCGGCCAGCAAGGTGTAATCCTGAACCGCCTGGACTTCCTTCTTGACGAACTCCGTGGGCGAGATCAGTTCCATGCGATTCGAAGGGCCGGCCCGTCGGGCGCGAGGCACTGGCTTGACCGAACTATAACAGAGAAAGCTGTCCGCTATCAGCCGTCAGCCGTCAGCCGGGTGGCCTCTGGCGCGCCATTGGTCAACTTATGGAGTGGCTTGATTCGATCGATTGCGAATTCCCGCTCTGCGGGAGAAATCCAGCGATGGTCGGCTGGTGTGCTGGTGTGACTCCGTTTCCAATTTAGCCTGGAAGCGGCTAGTATCATTCCTCGCCGCGTCGTATGCCTTTGCGGTGAGCAGGCGGACCCAGGAGAACTAGATGAAAAATAAGTTCGCTTTACTCGCAACACTGATGTGCCTCACAGTTGCGCAGGCAGCCTGGGGACAGTGGTCCTCGGATCCTTCCCTCAATCTTCCTGCCTCTCGCCGACAATGACAACGGCAGCGATCAGGTCCAGCCCAAGCTGGTTCCGTTCGGCACCGCCGGCGGCTATGTCAGTTGGTTTGACGCGAACCCGGCCACTCCACCGGTGATTGGCTACGATGTCTTCTACCAACGCCTTTCCGAGAAGGGCTACGAAAAGCTACCCCACGGCGGCAATATGATCGCCGACTTGAGCAACAGTTCCACGGAAGACTACGGCCTCGACGTCGACAGCCAGGGCAACGCCCTTGTCGCCTTCCTCGATACCCGCGAAGGTTCGAACCAGCAAATCACCGCCGCCAAAATGGGTCCTGGTGCTCAGAGGCTTTGGGGAAAACTTGGGGTCCAGCTCACTAACGATTCCAACTCGCACTTCGCTCCCAAGGTTGCCACCACCGACGGCGGCATCATCGTTGCCTGGACCGGCCACAGCAACGTGGTCGCGCAAAAGCTCAACGCGCAGGGTCAGGCCCAGTGGGGCGCTGGCGTTGTGTTCAGCGAATCCGGATACAACTATTGACTCGCCGACCTGCACGCGTCCGACAACGGCAGCGTCAGCATTTCCTGGTGCGCGAGAAGGGCTTCGGCAGCAACGCCATCCTGGTCGCCAACAAAATCTCGACCTCCGGCACCCTGCTCTGGGGTGCGAAAAATGTCTCCATCTTCACCACCGGCTCCCTCCAGTTCGGCAACTTCCCCCTATTTCGTGCCCGATGGCAGCGGTGGCGCCGTCTTCGCCTGGTATACCAGCGTCCCCTCGTTGCCGTGCTTCGCCCAACACATCCTGGCGAATGGCGCCCCTGCCTTCCCCTTGGGCGGCGTAGCCGTCTCGACCAACACCATCAATGTGCGCGTGGCACCCTCCGCTGCTGATCGCGCTTCTTCCCAGGAAGTCTTCGTGTTCTGGACCGAGGAAGACTCTAATCAGGTCGTGAACGGCGTCTACGGCCAGAAGTTCAACTCCACCGGAGGTCCTCAATGGGGGGCGACGGGAACTGTGCTCGTTCCGCTCGGCGCCGACACACCGGATTTTGTCACCACCGTGCAAGTCGGTACCGGCGCACTCGTCTGCTGGGTAGACTCGGTCGGGTACGGCGATTCCACGATTCAAGCCACGCGCCTCGACGCTTCTGGCGCAGCCGTTGGCCCGCAGTTAGTGGTGTCTTCCATGCCCTCGAACAAATTCGCTCTCGCCGCCGCGACCCTCCTGGAGGCTCTGCCGCCTTGGTCTGGACCGATGACCGCATCGGCAACAACGGCATCTACATCCAGAACGTGAATTGGAATTGTTCTCTGGGGCTACCGCAATAACGAACGAGCAAAACGGGACCGCCGCCCTAGGCTGTCCCGTATAGTGCGCTGCGCTGTTGAGAAATCGCTAGAGCACTCATGGACCGGCACTGAGAACCTCACTGTGCTCGTTTGGACCTTCAGGAACCAAGGAGGCTTGTAGGTTGTGACGGAGGACTGAGAACTGCTCTCCTACCCCCGCCCCTTCTTCTTAATCTCAATATTATGCCGCCGGATTTTCTGATTCAGAGTAGACAGCGGCACGTGGAAGCGCTCAGCGGCTTCGGTCTGATTCCAGTTGCAGCGTTCGAGCATGTCGATGATGATGCGCCGCTCCACGTCTCCGATGATCTCGAACAGCGACGCGTCGGACGGCGCGTCGTGCAGTGTCAGCGAGGAGCCGCGCCCCATCATGGAATCCGGCAGCAGGTCCATGCTGATCTCCGGCTCCGAAGAAAGCACGACCGCGCGTTCAATGACATTCTCCAGTTCGCGCACGTTGCCCGGCCACGAGTAAGCCATCAGCGGGCGCAGCGCTTCCGGCGTGATGCGGGGCGTGGGACGTCCGTTTTCTTCGGCGTACTTCTTCAGGAAGAATTCCACCAGCAACGGGATGTCTTCCTTGCGCTGCCGCAGCGGTGGTAGTTCGACCGTGATCACGTTCAGCCGGTAGAACAGATCTTCGCGGAAGCGTCCCTCGCGCACCATCTGACGCAAATCAATGTTGGTGGCCGCAATGATGCGCACGTCCACCTGGATCTCCTGAATTCCGCCCAGGTGCATGAACCGGCGATCCTGCAGCACGCGCAGAATCTTGGCCTGCGTTTCCAGGCCCATGGTGGCAATTTCGTCGAGGAACAGCGTGCCTTTGTCCGCAACTTCGAACAGCCCCTTCTTCGAAGCGATCGCGCTGGTGAATGCTCCCTTAACGTGGCCAAACAGCGTCGACTCCAACAGGTCGGTGGGCATGGACCCGGTGTTGACCGGAACGAACGGCTTGTCGCGCCGCGGAGAATGAAGATGTACGGCCTTGGCAATTACTTCCTTGCCGGTACCGCTCTCGCCTTGCAGCAGCACGGTGGAGCGGCTGTTCGCCACCTGCGCGACCAGATCAAAAATCTTCAGCATGGGCTCACTTTTGCCCACGATATTTTCGAAGTTGTAGCGCTGCTTGAGAGCGCGCTTGAGTTGAACGTTCTCTTCTTCCGCCCGGCGCCATCCGACCGCGGCCCGCACATCGGCGAGAAGTTTCTCGTTGTCCCACGGTTTCTGCACGAAATTCGCCGCGCCCGATTGCATAGCGCGCACGGCGTTTTCTACCGTGCCGTAGGCGGTAATCATAATCACCGGCAGCCGCGAGTCGTGGGAGTGAATCTCGGAAAGAATCTCCATCCCATTACGGCCGGGAAGAGTCAGGTCGAGCAGAACGAGATCAAATGGACGGTCCGCCATTTGCGCGAGGCCGTCTTCGCCGGTCACTGCGCTCTCAACTTCGAAGCCTTCCATTTCCAGCAGCGTCTGCAACGATTCGCGGATCTCTGCCTCATCGTCAATGATGAGCACCGAGCCCGCCGGCGACGGGTTGCCGTTCATGGTGCCGCGCGTGATGAGGGCTGCTTCAGACATGTACTGCCTTCCTGCTCATCGGAAAATCCAGGGCGAACGTTGTCCCGGTTCCCGGATCGCTTTCGACGCGAATCTTGCCAGCGTGTTCTTGAATAATGCCGTAGGTAACGGAGAGGCCCAGTCCGGTTCCGCGGTTTTGACCTTCTTTGGGCGCCGTCTTGGTGGTGAAGAACGGATCGTATATGCGCTGGATATGTTCGGGTGCAATGCCCGATCCAGTGTCAGAAACTCGTACGCTCACCATGTCGCCATTGCTGGTGGCGACGCTGAGCTTGCCGCCGCCCGGCATGGCGTCCTTCGCGTTGAGGAACAAATTCAGGAAGACTTGCTGCAGTCTTCCGGGATTTCCCTGGATAGGTGAAATTCCCGCCGTCAACTCAGAGTTCACCTGGATCTTCGCCGTCTTGAACTGATGTTCGAGAAGGGCGAGCGTGTCGTTGATGACCTTGTTGATGTCGACGTCGCCGAACTCGGTGCCGCTCGTGCGCGAGAAATTCAGCAAGTTGTTGACAATTTCCGAAGCACGGAAAGTCTGCCGCGTGATCTTCTCCAGCAGTCCCGACTTCTGCGGATCGCCCTGCAGTTGCTTGGCCAGCATCTGTGTGTAAGACGAAATCACGGCCAGGGGCGTATTCACTTCGTGTGCCACACCGGCCGCCAGCAGACCGATGGACGAGAGTTTGTCGGCCTGCGAAAGCTGGCCCTCGAGTTCCACCCGTTCGGTAATGTCGTCCATGATGACCAGGCGCCCGATCACCTGGAACTTGCGCGTCACCAGCGGTGCAATGGCCACGTTGACCGTGCGCGTCTCCCCCGCCGGAGTTTGCAGCCGGAACTTGTACAGGTTATTGATGCCGGCATTTTGTCGGACGCGATAAAACTCCTCGACGAATTCCGCCGGAAAGATGCTGCGCACAGGTTGCGTCAGCGTCTGCCAGCGCGGCAACGCATACATCACTTCCATCTGCGCGTTCCAGCTCTCGATCCGCTCTTCCATGTCGAGCGCCATGATGCCTACATTGATCGACTCGACAATGTTTTCGTTGAAGTCCTTCAGGCGCTCGTACTCCGCCACCTTCTGCTGCAGCGAAGCGTAAAGCCGGCCGTTCTGGATGGCGATGCCGAGATAGCCGCCCAGCGTCTCCAGCAGTTCGATGTCTTCGCTGGAAAGGTAGTCGCCCTTCGTAGTTTTTCCCAAGCCGAGGACGGCGACGGTTTTCTGCTGCGCCCTGCAGGGAATGTAATAGTTCAGATCCAGGCGCGCGATGGCATCCTGCGATCCCGCAGTTTCGCGCGGCACCTGGTGCGTGTTCTCAAAGAACATGTGCCCAGCTGGGTCCGGCCGGGGCGCGCCCAGAAATGTCAGATCGAGCCTGCCCATGGGATTCATGCCCACCGATTTGGAGAGCACAAACTGGTCGGCTTCTTCGCCAGCGCGCAGGAAAATCGCGATGCGGTCCACCGCCAGCGTGCGTGACAGGCGATCCACGACGGACGAGAGCAACGCGTTCAGGTCGGTTTCAGATCCCAGTTCGCGGCCAAATTCAATCAAAGTCCGGCGGTAGTCATACACCGTGCGGTAGAAAAACTGGTCGACGCGATCTTGAATCCACTTGCGTACCGGATCGAAGAGCAACGCGGTCACGACCACAGCCAGGATCAGCCCTACCGGTCCGGTGCCGGGTTGCCGATTGTGGACCAGCGTGGCCACTCCCGCGACCAGCGCGAAGTACATTCCCACCACCGCCGTGACCGCTAACGTATAGACCACAACGCGCTTGGAGATCAGATCAACGTCCATCAAGCGATAGCGGAAGATGGCATATCCGAAGGTCAGGGGCAGCAGGCCGAGGAACAACACCGACAACTTCATCCACGTGCCGGGCAGCGAACCCATCAGGTAGGGCAGCACGTAAAACAGCGTGTAAGGAACGATGGCGAGAACGGTGCCGCGCGTTACCCACTTCAGTTGCTGGCGCAGGATCGTCGTGCTGGCAAGGCAGTAACTCGACCACAGGACCGCCGCCGAGGCGACGAACAACAGCGCCCCGTAAGCCATTTCCTGGCGGTCCATGTCCCAGCGCAGGTATCCACTCGCCTGCGCCAGCCGCAGGGCAAAAATGTGCCTTGCCAGAAGCATTGCACCCGGCAGATACACCAGTGCCAGCAGCCAGGGACGCTGCCGAACGAACTGTCGCTTCTCGGGAAACGTCAGAACGAAATGTAGGAACAGCGTCGGCTGCAGGATCCAGGCGATTATGTTGCACCAGTAAATCGTCCAGTCAAAATCGTTGAGCTTGCCCGTGTACTTGAACGAGTACGCGATGAACGATACCAGGCAGAAAATGTAGAAGTGCGTGGAACCCGGCGCGGTCCAGCGCCGCAGCAGCACGTAAACCCCGATGCCCAGGTAAATCAGGGCAATCAAGCGCAGCGAATTGTTCAGCGAGCGATCCGCGGGAACCAGGATGACGCTGGAATCCAGCGGCACGGACTGGCGGATAAGGGAGTAGGTCGCCTTGGACCAAACACCGGTATTGTAGAGTTGACGCTCCAACGCCGGGGTGCTCTGGATTTCCTGGCCATTGACCGAAACCAGCTGGTCGTCGGTCTTGATGCCGGCTTTCGCGCCCGGCCCAATGGGATCGACTCGGTCGGCGATTAACCGGCCATTGTGCTCCACCCACCAAACACCGTCATCCGGGGCGGCAGAATCCTGTTCTTTCTGCAAATTGAAGCCAGCAAAGACCACGGCCGCCACTGTCAGCAGGAACAGCAGGACCGCAACGAAACGAGCTTGGCTTTCCCGATTCATGGGCTTCGGCGCTGGCCCCGAACCCGCAGGGGGCCGCGCAGGCGTGGAAGAGACATCCCACCGATCCTCAATGAGCAACTTCGCTGCCACGTCGAGCCCCATTCCCGGACGGCTAAGTCCCCTAGATAAAACCACTTCCGAAATTATAGATGCATTTTTGAACAGTAAGTATGTCTTTTGGGATGTTTCTGTGAAATTCGGTAGCCTCTTTTCCTTGAGATTCTTGGGTTTAGAGACGCCCCTTCGTTTGATGGATTCGAGGTCCGGCTGGAAATGGAAGGACGAACTGGGCTATGAGACGTTGGAGAGAAACATCAGGTCTTGCAGACGCGAGGGACGGCTCCCTCGCTACTTTGTTTGGAGAACTCCTTCCAGCACGCCAAGCTTTCCATCGACCGGACCTGTCTTCAACTTCGTGATGTCCAGACCCAGGATCCTGGCGACCAGCGGATACACGTTCACGTTCTCAAACGGCTGCAGCACGACCCCGTGCCGAATGTCCGGGCCGGCGGCCACGAACAGGGCCTTCATTTCGGGCATGCGCGTGACGTCGTATCCGTGCGCACCCACAGGAGGATGCTCCTGACCATTGGGTTCCGCGACCGCGGTGATGAAATAAGGGCCGTTCGGTACCACGACCGGATCGCCCTCCCGGGGATTGCTGTCAAAGTGCAGATAAGCAGGCACCTGCGCGCGGCGGTAGACGGCATATTTGTCATTCTTTCCCCGCATCGCCTCGTAAGCCTTCTGCGCGTCTTCGTCGGACTTCGGATACAGCTCCAAGCCTACGATCGGCGCAAACGACGCGGCGTTCAAACCGTACTGCTCGAGGTGGATCGGCGCCCCGTCCACCTTGACCATCCCGTGATCGGCCAGCACGATCAAATCGACGGGCAACTTGATTTCTTTGAGCCCATCCATCAGCTTCCCGATCTCACTATCGAGTTCGTGAACCGCGTCGGCGACTTGCGGACTGTCAGGTCCAAAGCGGTGTCCGGCAGTGTCCGTGTCGGAGAAATATAGCGTTATCATGTGCGGCCTCTGTTCCGGCGGCAGACGGAGCCAGGCCAGGACCTGTTCGACGCGCTTCGGGTTGGGAAAGCTTCCGTCGAACTTCAAATAGTAGGTGGGACGAACCCCCTGAACATCCGCCTCGGACCCCACCCAGAAGAATGAAGCCGACCGCATGCCTTGCTGCTCCGCCAGCACCCACAGCGGAGTGCCGCCATACCACGTGCCGTCGCCGACTGACTTGCTGTCGTGATAGCGGTAGGTCTCTTTTCGCGCCGGATCATAAAAACTGTTCGCCACGATGCCGTGATGCTCCGGGTAGAGCCCGGTGACGATCGTGTAATGGTTGGGAAATGTGATCGAGGGATACGCGGGCAGCATTCCTTCCGACGCGCTCGCGCCTTCAGCGGCGAGAGCCAGCAGATGCTCGGCGTGATAGCGCTTCGCATAGTCGTAACGGAAGCCGTCGAGTGAAACGAGAATGACGTACGGTTTCGCAAGCTGCTGCGGTGCATTCGGCCCGTGCTCGACCGTAATGACCGGAGCAATGGCCTGTCCGAAACATGCAGCCGCGCACCAGCAGGCTGCGAGAGCGAGGCAGATAGTACGATCTGCAATACGTTTCACGGAACAGCGCATGAGGAGCTCTCCAACGGTGTAGGGAAACGAGCCGAATTATACGTGAACAAAATCGCGCCAAGACACAAGACGCTGTGCCAAGCTACATCGGCGCCAAGGCCAGGCGGCCGCTTTCCGTAAGAGAACCACAGCGAAAGGCGCTAGCAGGGTTCTCCTGCTCGGCGTGCCAGTCGCCATGCCAAACATAGAAAATCAGCCCCTTTAATCGTCCCTGTCGCGCCAGTTGACCGTAATACTCCCTCATCTCGCGGACCAGTTTTGCCTTGTCGTTATCCACGACGGGGCAAGTTCGATTTGCGCCGCCAACTCCCCATTCGGTAATCCAGCACGGTTTTCCCTTCGAGCTCCCGGGAGGTTGGCATTCCCCTATGCCATTCTCCTCGAGGTGCGCGCGACGCTTGGCTGCGCCCGCGCTCGTTCCGGGATCGCCCGACGGAGGATAACTATGAATACCGTATCCATCCACCAGCTTGTCGAGGCCGTTCGCGCGCATGAAGTCGAGTGTGGCGGAAATGTCTACGGCATCCGCCTTTCTCTTATGTGTCCAGTCTGAGCCCCCCAAGTCGGCCAGCCCTGCCGTGATAATCGGCGTTCGCTGATTCAGCTTGGCACGGTCGCGAATTGCCTTCAGGGCGGACAACAGCTTCAGGTATTGTAGAAGTCCTTTGGCCACTCGCTTTCCTTCGGGATCGTTCGCTAGATCCTCCATACCCAAGACTCTTCCCTCACCGGGGAGGGAAAAATCTGCATTAAAGCCTGCCCAGTTAATCTCGTTCCCAGGCTCGAAGGCCTCCAACACAATTCCTTTCGCCTCCAGCTTGGCTAGCATCGACTCAAAATTCGCCCGGAAATGTTCCGGATCGATGCTTGACAGGGGATAGCCTTCCCACAATCCCTTGAATCCTTCTGGTGCGTGCGGCCACGGCGTTCCAGGCGCGGGTGTCAAACCGACCATCCAAGTGATTTTGATTCCGTGGGCGGACACCCGCTGCGCAAATTCCACCCCTCTGTCATCGTAGGACAGGGAACAGCGAACCACCCGAACCCCGGCATGCTGCATTTGTCCCAAGATCGTCTCTTGCTCGGCGGGCGGGAGATTGTACGGTGCAAACACAAAGCCCACTCCGACCACTATGTCGTGAGCTTGAGGAAAACCCTGCACCCGTAGCATAGTTAGCAGGAGTGAAGCAGTAAGAATAAAGCCTGTCGGCTTAATGCGTGCCATTCGCAGACCTCGCGTACTCCAAGAACCATTCGCGGGCGGTAACAGATTTCCGGCCGGAGCTGTCAGCCAGACATCGTAGCGATAAAACATCACAGGACCCAGAGGGATGCTTGGGCAAGGTTGTCGAAGGTGGCTAGTATCTCCTTTTATATTCCTGGACTGAGAGTCTCGCCCTTTTGAGTGGGAAATGAGCTCTTCGAAAGAAAACCCCATTCGGTAACCCAAAAAGGCTTATCGCGCCCCAGAGCGGCTGCAGGTCGCTGGATGGTGACTTCCGGGGGCAGATTCGGTGGAAAACCTCTGTCCCGGCTCCGACTGTTTACAGCAAACTCTATCCCGCCTTGCGCTCACCCTTCCTCGCAGGTTCCGGAAGAGTTTCTTCGTCGTCCCACTCAAACGACAGCGCCCGGGCGGTAGTCTCAATAGGCTCCAACTCAGGAATGTCCTCGGCCACCGATGCGCCCAACTCCGCGAACTTGCGCGCCGAAACCAGTACCCGATTTTCCAGCGATCCGACAGCCTGGTTGTACGCTTCGACCGCGCGGTCGAGATTGGTTCCAACTCCCGTGATGTGTCCCGCAAGCTTTCGCAGCCTGTCATGCAGTTCTTTGCCGAGATTGCTGATCTCGTGCGCATTGCGTGCGAGTTTCTCCTGATTCCATCCGTAAGCGACGGCCTTAAGCAGAGCAATCAAGGTCGTGGGCGACGCCGGAATCACCCGCTGCATCACGCCCTGCTCGATGAGCGTGGGGTCCTGCTCGAGCGCGGCGCTGAAGAAGGTTTCGCCCGGGAGGAACATCACCACGAACTCCGGCGTGGCCTCGAATTGTTCCCAATAATTCTTTCCGCTCAGCGTCTTCATGTGATCGCGCACCTGCCGCGCATGATTCGCTAGACATGCGCGCCGTGCTTCTTCGTCGGTGGTCTCGAAGGCATCAAGAAAAGCCTGCAGTGGCGTCTTCGCATCGACCACGACGTGCTTGCCGCCGGGCAATTTCACGACAAGGTCCGGGCGTAAACGGCCGCTTTCACTGGTCACGGTTTCTTGTTCCGTGAAGTCGCAATAGGGCAGCATGCCCGCAATCTCGACCACGCGCCGCAGTTGGATTTCTCCCCAGCGTCCGCGCACATTCGGAGTCCGCAACGCGCGCACCAGATTCCCGGTCTCCGATTGCAATTCTCTTTGCGTGCTGATGAGCGACTGAACCTGCGCTTTCAGATCGCCGTAGGCCTCGCCGCGCGCGATTTCCATCTGCTGAATTTGCGCGTCTACCTTGCTCAGGGACTCGCGCACAGGCGTGACCAGATCGGCGACGGCTTTCTGGCGGGCGTCGAGATCGCTTTGCGCATCGCCCTGAAAGCGTTTCAACGTTTCCTGCGCGATCTGCAGGAACGAAGAATTGTTGTTCTTCAACGCATCGGCGGCGAGTGCTTTAAAGGCATTTTGCAGGTCCGCCGCGGCGCGATCCCCGGCTTTCGTCAGCAATTCGATCTTTTCGTTGCTGGTCTTTCGTTCGGATTCCAGAGCGGATTCTAACCTTGCGCGGCTCTCCACGAGTTGCCGCTGATCCTGCAAAACCCGCGCCAGATCGGCCTTTACGCCCGCTAATTCCTTTTCCGTCAATGACAAACGGGCCTGTAGCGCGGCCGTGCGCGAACGCAGCGCCAGCCAGGCAAGCAGGCAGCCAAACAACAGGCCAATGCCCCCACTGATCCCTAGTTCCATAGACGCAGGTAACTTCTCACCTTCAGGTCCAACCCCTAGCCTAGCACCAGCAACAAAGTTTGCGCCTGTAACGAACTTGAGCCCGAGCCGGCTGGAGCGAACCGATCCCTCCCCGGATCTCCTTGAGTGGGCGGAACTGGATGCATAGAGCCCCCAGACTATTGTTGGCGTTCCTGCTCAGCACAGGCGCCGCCACCGTACAACCCGCGCCGCGCCTCATGGCTTCCCCAGCCAAAGGCCACGGAACCTCAGACCCGCCGGCCCAGCAAGCCACGCTGAAGCCCGCATCCGCGAAAGCTCCCGACCTCCCGTTTACCGATGATGAGTTTCAGACCGAAGAGCAGCTGCTTGCCTTAGCCAACCAGTCGCGAAAGCAGGCGGGTGCGCCGCCCCTCACGCTCGATGCCGGATTCTCTCAAGCTGCACGCAAGCACGCCTTAGCCATGCTTCAGGCCCAGCAGCTTTCCCATCAATTTGACGGCGAGCCCTCCCTGCCCTTACGTCTTGCCGCCACGACCGCCCTCCAGCTCGATCAAGAGGGAGAAAATGTGGCGCTCGATTATGACGCCGAGCACGGACACGAACATCTCATGCTTTCCCCCCCGCATCGTGCCAACCTGCTCAACCCAGCCTACAACGTGGTCGGGCTGGGCGTGGTTCGGAGCGGCGACCAGCTCTACATTGTGCAGGACTTCGCCCATGCCCTCCCCAACTATTCGTCCGCCGAAGTGAAAGAGCGCATCGCAGCCGCCGTCAACCAGACGCGTCACCAGGCGAGCGAGCCTGAACTGCCGCGCCAGGATCAGCTGGCCGCCGATGACGCTGCCTGTTCCATGGCGCAGGCCGATAAACTTCGAACATCGCCCGTGCGCAAACTTGCGGAACGCTCCACCGTGCTCACCTACACTAGCCTGCATCCCGAAACCCTGCCGGTCGCTGCGGCCCACGCGATCTCCAGTCGCACCCTGCACAGCTTCTCCATCGGCGAATGCTACAGCCGGACCGTCACCTATCCCACGGGAGTGTATTGGGTCGTGCTCTCGCTGGATTGATCGATGGATTTCCGGACGCGGCCCCTCTTCGACGACCTCGACCTAGCGTAGAATGCCAAGATGGAAATCCGACTTCGACCCGAACTCGAGGCGTTGACTCGCCAAGACGTCGAACGCGGCCCCTATCAAACTGTGGACGAGTTTGTGGAGCGCGCTGTGGCCATGCTCCATGAACAGGAAGCTTGGCTCGCTGAGCATCGAACCGAAGTTGGAGCGCAGATCGCCGAAGGTTATGCAGCAGCCCAGCGCGGAGAATTGGTCGAAGCCGACGAGCTGCGTTCCAGGGTCAACGACCTGAAGCGCACACGCCTCGGGGAACAGCCGCGAGGATGATCCAGTATCAGTTCACGCCTCAAGCTGTCGCCATCTCCCCGATATTTGGAGCTTCATAGCCCAGGACAGTCCCGAGGCCGCTGACCGGGTTGAGGCTGCGATTCCGAGCGTGTGATCTCCTTGCCGATTCTCCCCATGCAGGTAGCACCAGGACGGACCTTACTCCCCTGCCGGTTCGCTTCTGGATTGTGCAACCTTATTCGAACTACCTGATCGTCTACGACCCGAAAAAGAAGCCACTACGAGTAATCCGAGTTCTCCACGCGGCGCGCAATCTTCGATCTGTTCTCACTTGACCGCCGTAAACTCCGCCGCTTCTCTGACCAGGAATCCCATCTTCGGATGAGTCGGCTCCATGCTTACCCGGATCCCGTATTCGCCAAGCGCCTCTGAAGTCACCGGGCCGATCGAGGCAACTTTGATTTTCCCCAGCGCGCTAACCAGAGCATCTCTGCAACTCGTTTCCTCGGCCACTTGCAGCAGGTGATGCACCTGGATCGCCGCCGTGAACAAGACAACATCCACATTCGCTGCGATCAAGGCCTTGATCGCGTTTTTCAGAGGCGCCGTGTCCTCCGGCAAAGCCCAATCGTACACATGAACGGCGAGCACCTCCGCTCCGCGCTCCTGCAGTCCCTGCACCAAGTCCTTGCTGGGAATGCCGTACTCCTGCACCGCGACACGGCGACCCTGGAGCTGTACTTTGTTGGTGTCGAGCACGTGCAGAATTTCACGCCATGTATTTGGCTCAGGCACATTCCACACGATGGGCACGCCCAGCTCTTTCAACGCCGCAACCGGCTTGGGCCCGCGGGCTAAAACCGGAACCCTGCGCAACAAGGAAACGAACTGTTCCCGCGAGCCGAACGGCTCGATGGCCCGAGCCAGCGCTCGCGTTCCCACCCCAGTCAGAAAAATCACGAGGTCGAGTTTGCTTTCCAGAAGGGCACTGGCAAAGCGCGTCACGTTCGCGCTGCTGGCTGCGGGGACTTCTCTCGTGGCGGGCGCAACCATGGCGCGGCCACCACAATTCTCAATCAGTGTTGCGATTTCAGCGGACCGCCGGCTTTCGAACGACAGCACCCTGCGTCCTCCGAAGCCACCAGCGGTTCGATTTTGTTCCGACGCCAAATTTACGGTCATGGAGAAATCGTAGCACTACGAGGCAGCCGCAACCTCCGCGGTCCGCTCGATCAGCTTCATCTCCAATGTCGGCTGAATCGCGTCAGGACCAGTTTCTCAGTCGGGTCCGGTATCATCCTCTCCGGGTTTGGAAAACTCGTGCTTGAGGCTGTCAGGGCTGGCCGGTGTCACAGAGGGCAGGACGGAGCGCTCAAGGCCGCCGATCACTCGGGCCACGACACTCGCGAATTTGTGATCGCAGGGGACAACCTCCAGAATCTGCTCTCCGGCAGTCGCGGCCGGACCCATGCGTCCATTGCCGTAGATCGCCACCGCTTCCACCAGTTCACCGTTGACTTTGGTCTTGAGTCCGCGAAATCCCACGTCGGCGGCTTGATGATTGCCGCATGCCGCCGGGCATCCCGACCAATGGAAAGACCGCGCTTCACCCGTGGTGCCGAGCTTCTGCTCCAGAGCGGTGGAGAGTTCCTCGGCGTGACGCTTGGTATCGATCTGTGCGAGGCTGCAGAAATCTGTGCCAGTACAAGCGACCACGTTGCGCCGGAAAGGAGACGGCCGGGGAGTGAATTCCCGCAGCAGACTCTCGTCGAGCAAAGCGTCGAGGCGTCCGTCGGGCACGTTTGGAATAATTACATTTTGCGCCATGGTCAGACGGATTTCGCCATTGCCGTACGTCTCGGCGAGGCGCGCCAATTCCTCCATCTGCGCGGGATCCATTCTTCCCACCGGGATACGGACACCGACTGCCATCGCCCGTGGACGATTCTGCTGCATTACGCCGAGGTGATCGCTGTGGTGGAAGTCCGGGCGGACCTCGCGTCCGGCGGGTTCGAGGGAACGCCCGAGGCGTTCGCATAACTCCTGGCGCAGGCGTGCCAAGCCCCACTCCTCTACGAGGAATGCCAAGCGGCACTTGGAACGTGCTTCGCGCGGGCCATGATCGCGAAAGATTCTGATTAGTTCTGCCGCTACGGACGCGGCATCCCCTTGGGTCACGAATACGTCGAGCTTCGACGCGACGGTGAAGCCCCCGGATCCCATCTTGCCGCCCACCAGAACATTGAAGCCGGCACGATCCTTACGCAGCGCCGGCACCAGCGCCAGATCCTGCGACTCCGCGGGTGTGCAGTTCTCCAGGCAACCGGTCACCACCATGTTGAATTTTCGCGGCAGATTCGCAAATTCAGGATTTCCGTTGGCGCCCACGATCATTCGATCTAAAGCAAAGACCATCGGAGACGCATCGAACAACTCATTCAGAGCCAGGCCGGCGAGCGGACACCCGCAGATATTGCGCACGTTGTCCATGCCAGTTTGCAGCGAGTGCAGGTCTACGCCGCGGAGTTGCTCCCAGATTTCCGGCACACTCGATAAAGTGAATCCGCGCAACTGGATCTGCTGGCGCGAGGTGATGTCGACCACGCAATTTCCCATCCGCAGCGAAACGTCTGCGATGGCGCGTATCTGTCGGGCGGAGGTCAGACCGTTCGGCATTCGGATCCGCATCATGAAGCGTCCCGGCGTCGGCTTGCGAAAGAACACGCTGAGCCACTTCAGCAGAGCCTTCTCTGCCGCGGTCATGGCTTCGTGCCCGCGCGCAATGATGCCGCGCAAGTCTTCGCGGATCGCAAGAGCGTTTCCGTTCTTGCCAGCTTTGTGACCTTCGACTGCGTTTGTGCCGGTTCGCAAGGAAAGCCCCCGAGTGCGGATGCGCACTTATAACGAATCGCAGCGACGGGAAGGCATGGAAAGTATCAATGCTTGCGATCAACAAAAGGGGACCGAGAACAAGTTGTTGAAAAGCAAGACCCCAGCAACGTCGAAGTAGTTTCGCGCAGCATCGTTCCTATGGGACCGATTCATTCTTTGAATCGCTGAAGATGCGATTCAGAATCGAAGAGAGTCCAAAACGGCGGATTAATATTTTCTCTTTGCGTGTTCGGTCTTCTCAGGACGCGACTGATCCAAGTAAAGACATGGACCGTGTTTGCAAAGAACTGTAAAGGTTGTAGCTTTTTTTCCCCGCCTGAGCGAATCTAGAGTGCGTCGCCAGTTTGGTCAGGTCGCCAGTTTTGACCCGATTGCCGCGCGGTTCTGGAGTTCCTTCCAACTGGCAGTTTCGCTACAATCCCTACACTTGGTTTGTCTGGAGACTTGCGCCATGCTTCGAAGAGGGATTTCCTTCTCCCCCATCAACGCCGTGATTCTGGGATCTGTCCTGCTGGCCTGTCCCATCGCGGCGACTGCTCAGCGCCACGGCGGCAGCAGTAGTGGTGGCATGAACGGAAGCGTTTCTGGTTCCAATCGGCCGACCGGAGTCAAGGAAGAGGACACTCTAAAGGACTTCCACCAAACCCTCGCTCTGCAGGCAACCAGCCAGCAGATTGCGGAGTTTCAGGCCCTGGTGAAAAGTACCGGGGCCGCGCAAGCCGAACTCCAGTCGTTTCTCCAACAGGTCCGGAAGGAAAACGGTCCCACAGACGCCGCCGGCCGCGAGGCGCTGGACCGCGCCCTGGAAAATGCGCGCACCGGAACCAAGAAGTTCCAGGAAGGTTTCTCACCCGCGCAAAAAGCCGGCTTGAAAGAGATCGCCAAGCGACTGGCCAAGTCGGACTCCGACCTCGAACAGGAGGAGAAACGACTGGATCAAAGTATGGACGCGAAGGCGCCCGCCCCCGAGGTTGTTCCGCACGCTGAGACGCTCGACAAGGCGCTCAGCGATTTTTACAACCAGCAACTCGCGCTCGGACGGGAAATGAGTATCACGCTGGCCAGCGGCCAGGATCTGGCTTTCGTCCTCCCGCGGGTGAAGAAGCCCGTCAACCTTGAGAATCTCACGATCCCGGTTACAGTTTCGGGCGTGCTTTCGCAGATCGCGGCGCAAGGCGGCCAGCGCACTTTCAGACTTGAGCTGATTGCAGATCTCTCCGAGCTGCAACAAAACATCATGGAACTTCTGCGGGCTCAACTCGATTCGTCCGAGACCTGCGGACAGCGTGTCTCCATCCAGCAGGCCCGGCTCACACCCGCTTCCCCAGCGGGCCTCCTGGTAGTGCGGTTGCACTTCGAGCGCTGGATGTGTACTCGCACCATGGGTCAGCAGACTTCGAACGAACTTTCCGAAGGCGACGGAACCGTCGAAATCAAGCTGACTGCGGCCATAGAAAAAGAAAAAGAAAATACGTTGGTCGTGAAGGCCGCGTTCAGCCGCATCGACGCCACCGGCATGTTAGGGGATCTGCTTCGCTCCGGGCAGTTGGGCGACGATCTCCAAGCCAAGTCCGCCCAGTCGGTGCTCGCCGCGGTGCGCGCCGGAACGGATTTCAAAACCGCACTTCCACCCGCGGTGCAGAACTCCGCCACGATCCAAAGCGCCAAGTTCCGTGACCTGGGTGTAGGTGGTTTGAGCGTGGTGCTCGACGGCCAGGTCGAAATCTCCAACGAGCAAGCGGACCAGTTGGCCAATCAGCTCAATCAAACTCTCTCCGCGCAACGGGCCCCGGCGCAATAGGCCATCGCAATTACTGTTTCAGCGGAACCGCGTAGTGCGACGCAATCATGCGCCACTCCCCGCCAGTCTTCATCCACACATCCGTGAAGCGGCCGCGATAATCGTAGGGCCCGTCCTTATCCTTGCCGCGCTCGTGGTAGACCCCCGTCAAAACCGCAGTATTCCCGTGCATGCGAACCTTGACGTCCGACATTTCGGCCACATCCACATGACTCGTGGATGCGGCACCATAGCTGATGTAACCCGTCTTACTGTAGACACTGCCATCCTCAAACCTAAGGACGAAAGCTTCATCCAGCAGGGAAGCCAGAAGATCGAACTGCCGCTGCTTGTAGACCTCCGTCAATTTGAGATCCAGGGACCGAACTTGAGCGGCATCCGGTTCTTCCTGCGCCGCCGGATCCACCAATGGAACTATCAGCAGACACCCCAGCAGGGCCGAACCCACGATCTTGCGCATCTGCTTATGTTTCATGATCCGCCAGACGAGAGCAAGTTCTTAGTGTGGCCACCCCTGTCGGCATCCCCGTGTGCTACTCTTGCCCTGCCCTCCGTCTGCGGTTCCACTTATGGGATCCACAGCCCAAGCCCGCCTGCCTCAAGCCCAAGCGAACCGTATCCGCTTCGGCACCGCGGGCTGGTCTTACAAGGACTGGGAAGGCGTTTTCTATCCCCCCGGAATGCAGCACCAGAAGCTTCATCCCCTCGAATACATGGCCCGCTTTTTCGATACCACTGAGATCAATACCTCATTCTACGGACCCATCAAGGCACAACTCGCCAAGCTCTGGTGCCACAAGGTCGCAGCCGTGAATCCCGGCTTTCTCTTCACCGCCAAGCTCTATCGAGCTTTCACTCACTCGCCCATCGCCGTCATGGAGCCCACTTCCGCGGCGACAATCCGCCCCACCGACGACGACGAAGCCCGCACCCGCGAAGGCCTCGATGTCCTCGCCAGCGAGGGACGCCTCGGCGCTCTGCTCATCCAGTTTCCCGTGTCGTTCAAGAACACTTCGCTGAACCGCGAATATCTCGACCGCCTCCTCCGCCAGTTCAGCGAATACCCGCGCGTGGTCGAAGTGCGCGACTCCAGTTGGAACAACGCCGAGACCTTGACCAACTTCACGCACAAGCATGTCGCGTTCTGCAACATCGATCAGCCGCTGCTGGGCCGATCGCTCGCTCCCACCGAACACGTCACCGCGCCCATCGCCTACGTCCGCCTGCACGGACGCAACTACAGTGAGTGGTTCGATTCCGACAATCGCGACGACCGCTACAACTATCTCTATAACGAGAGGGAACTGGCCGGCTGGAAGGATCGCATCGAAAACGTCGCCGCGAAAGCCGAGACCACCTACGTGATCACCAACAACCACTTCGAGAGCAAGGCCGGAGTCAATGCCCTGGAGTTGAAAGCAATGGTAACCGGCAAGCGGGTCCCCGCCCCGCCCACGCTCGTCCAGAAATATCCCGAGTTGCGAAGGTTCGCCGATCCCGTCGAAGACTCCGACGGCGCGTCCCCCGGCAATCAGTTCTCCTTGCTGGCTTGACCGAAAAGTTGTCTTTTGGGTGGCGCAGCCCTTTCAGCGATGCGATGAAGTCTTTGCTTCAGCGCGGGCTTTAGCCCCTGAGTATCCGCCCACAAGGCTACGGTGGAAAGCAGCCGCTCAGGGAAAGTCCGTCACCTTCGGCGTCACACGAGGATGCATCGCGGTCGCCTCCCCCGTGTCATCGATCACATGGCTGATCGCACCGTGATCGCCCAGTGCCACGGTAATCATGTCGTGAAACCGTATCTCCGGACGCTTCGGCGTCTCAATCGCTCGGGTCAGCACCACATCCGGATAAATAAAAACGCTGTACACGCCCAGCCCCCACGCCTCATGACTCGTCACTCCATCCGCCACCTTGTACGAGGCCCAGCCGTTCACTCCCGCCGCGCTCGTATAGCTCGGCTGGTTCGGCGGATCGTAGGGAATCTCGGACTGATAAAAATATGTCCGTCCGCCATTACCCTTCCACAGAACCTGGAATTGCTGGTGATGTTCCACTAACAGGCCATAGATCGTGACCCCGTTTCCGTTCACCACCAACCCGTTCTCGCTGGTGTTTAGATCCCAGCCCACTCCGTCGCCGTGGTCCGCTCTCCAGATCCACGTATGGTCCACGAGCGTGTGGTTGCTGTTGATCTTCAAATTCACCTTGGCGCGGCCCACCCCCGCGCCGCCCACGCGAAAGAAAACATCGTGCAGCGTGATCGGGTCCTTCGCGTGGCCCGCCCCGCTTCCCTCCGGCCCCACCTCCAGCAGCACCGGAGACTCTTTCGGCCCCGCATCCAACAGCAGCCCCGCAATCTCGATCCCGTCCGCATCGGCTGTCGTCATCGCCGCCGTGCCCTTCACGGGACGCAGCGTCGCAAACCCCAGCCCCAGCACTACCGTATGCGGCCGTGTCACGCGAATCGGAGCGGCCAGATCATAGATCCCCGGCGTCAGAATCAGATTCTTGCCCCGGTCAAGCTGCGCGTTGATCGTCTCCACCGTATCCACATCCGCGCGCGCAACATAAAACTGCGCAATCGGAATCGTCTCTCCCGGCGTTTCCCCGCCGCGCCACGTAATCCCGACGCTGTCGCTGCGAAGATCCGGAACCCGAACGCTAAACTCGCCCGCGGCATTCACCTGCAGGAACGGCTTCTCGCGCACCACCGGCGTATGCGCCACCGTCGTGTAAGGCGGCGAAGGCCATGCGCCTTCCGGCGGATGCACCACGCCGACAAACACCATGTTCCAGTTCGAGCCCGTCCAGCTCTTCCAATCACAGTTGCGCGAGATCCATTGCTGCTGGCTGCCGGAGTCCACATTCCCGTCCACCAGCGAATCCGACATCCAACCGCCGCTGGCCCAGCCGTGATGCTGGTGCAGCACCAGGTCGCCGCGCACATGCATGCGCCGCAGCGATACCGCCTGCGACACCGCCCACTGCATCGTGCCGCCCGTCGGCGCTACCGATAGCCCTTCCGCCGCCCTCCAGAAGGTCGTCGTCGCATTGTTGTGCGCATGATTCGCATCCGCATGCACGTTGCCTGCAATCCGCGTTGCGTCGGGCGAACCGCCCAGTCCCATCACCTCCGTGTAGAACCCCACCGGCACGTCCACCGAATACCTTCCGGGTAGGAAAAACAGCGCATTCCGCTGCGCACCAAACTCGTTGTGCTCCTGCGTTCGATACACCGCATCGATCTGCTTCTGGATCGCCTGCGCCGACATCGACGGATCGAAGATCAGTACGTTGGGTCCGAACTCCGGCTTCGCGCCCTTCGTCGCCAGCGCCGGCAAAGCCGCTGCCAGCAGGCCCACCGTGAAGCCCAATCGCCTTAGAAGCCGCAGCCCGCGCCTGCCAGACATAAGTCCCGCCTGACTCCGAGGGCATCGCAGTTTGGAAGACCTTTCCGTAGTCCTGGACTGCGAAGAACTTCGGAAAATTTCCCGTATTCGATACCACCTGTGCGCCCGGCCCACCCCTGATTGTTCTGTGTGCATTGTTTCCACTGAGCGTGCTCCATCCTCGCGTCTTTTGCAACTTGGGGACTCGCTGGTTCCCGCGGATGGCCTGAAAGGGATGCTAGCGATTCCCGGACTTTAGTCTCTCCCTCAGTTGTTACGGAGCGCCACCATCGGATCGATGTGCGAGGCTTTTCGAGCTGGAAGATATCCGGCGAAGAGTGCCACCATGGCGAGCGTGAGAATTACAGCTGCGAACGTAACCGGGTCGGTGGGAGTAGTGCCGAAAAGTAGCGCGGCGATCGCCCTCGCGACCAGCAGCGACGCAATGCTCCCAGCTGCAATTCCAATCAGCGTCAGGCGAAGCGTCTTTCCGATGACGCCGAGTTGCACCTGCGCCGTGGTTGCGCCCAAGGCCATGCGGATCCCGATCTCCTGCGTGCGCTGCGTAACCGAGTAGGAGATGACGCCGTAGATGCCGAGCGCAGCCAGCAACAGCCCAAGGCCGGCGAACGCCGCTACCAGCAATATGAAGAAGCGCCGCGGCGAGACGGCGCGGTCGACGACGGCCTGGATCGGCCGGAATTCGGCGGCCGGTTGTTTAGGGTTCAACTCGCGCAAGGCGCGGAAAACGCTCGCGGCGAGGGTCGCCGGCGGCAGGCTGGTGCGCACCACCAGTTGCGCTCCCGACGGCCCCTGCTGCGTCGCCGGGTAGTAAATTTGCGAGCCAGTTCCGCCCTCCACAGTTTCTTCGTGGACATCGTCGACCACCCCGACGACGTGGTCCTCCTCTTTATCGCGCATCAGGATCTTGCCCACCGCGTCCTCTCCGGGCCAGTAGACGCGCGCCGCAGACGCGTTGATGAGGACCACTCTCTCGCTATGCGGCGCATCCGCCCAGGTGAAGTCTCGGCCGTGCAACCCGATCCCCATGGCACGCATAAAGCCTGGCGTGATGACGTACACCAGCGGGTCCGGCAGTTCGCCGGGAGCAAAGATCTTTCCCTGCGGCACCGGCGTATCCCATTCGCGGTTCGGTCCCAGCGGAAGGTAATCGGACATGCCCGCGGCCTCCACACCGGGCAGTGCACCCACGCGGGCGATGATCTGCTGGAAGATCTCGCCTCGTTTGGCCTGGCGGGCGTCTTCGGAGGGAGCGCTGTCGTCGTAGTCCACTTTGATGGAGGCAGCACGGTCGGGCTGGAAGCCCAGTTCGACGTCAAGCACCTTGAGAAAGCTGCGCAGTAGCAGGCCAGCACTAACCAGCAGCACGCATGCCAGGGCAATCTCGGAGACCACCAGTGCAGCGCGGACGCTCTCATGTTTGCGGCCCAGCCCTGCGCCTGCGCTGGAGTCCTTAAGCACCTCCTGAAGATTGCCGCTGGCGATCCTTAGCCCTGGCAGCAAGCCGAAGATTGTCGCGGTGAGGATGGCGATCACCACGGTCCAGCCCAGCGCCAGGCCGTCGATGCGCAAGGTGCTGAGCAGCGGCAGCGCCACAGATCCCTGGTGTGCGAGCCACGCGATCAGGATTAGCGTCAGTCCAAGCCCGAACGCCGCTCCCACCCCGGAGAGCACCAGGCTTTCCATGAGCAACTGGCGCACGATGTGGCTGCGGCTCGCCCCCAGTGCGCCCCGGACGGCAAACTCCTTGGCTCTTGCGGCGGCGCGCGCCAGCAGCAGGTTCGACAGGTTCACGCCGGCGATCAGCAGAATCGCGCCCACGGCGCACCATAACGCGATCAGCGAGCGGCGCAACTTGCCGGTAACGTATTCCTTCAGCGGCACTGGAATCAGATCGCCTTGATAGCGGCCCAGCGTTTCGGGATACTTCATGTTGAAATAGATATTTGGCGCGATGCGTTGGGCATCGTCGAGAGCCTGGGCCACCGTCACGCCCGGCTTGAGGCGGCCGACGAGAGTGACGATGTTGCCCCAATCCCGCTCCAGATTCAAGTCGAGCGGCGTGAAGAGATCAACTTTCGCGCCAGGAGAAAACACCGCGCCAAAGTCGAAGCTTTCGGGCAAGACTCCCACGACGGTTATCGGCGTCCCGTTCAGCTCGATGGCTTCGCCGACGATCGCAGGATCGGCCGCGAACTGACGCCGCCAGTAGGCGTTGGCCAGCAGAGCCACCGGATGCGGGCCCCCGCGCGCCTCGTCTGCCGTGAACAGGCGCCCCATGGCGGGCTGCACGCCGAGCACCCGGAAGAAATTGCCAATGACTTCGATGCCCGTGGCCGGTTCGGGCTCTCCACGGCCGGTGAGGCGCAGATTGTCCGGAGTGCTGAAGGCCATGTATCCGGTCACACCCTGATAAGCCCGGCTCTGGTCGCGGAATTCTTCGTAGGCATCGGCGGAGTAGGTGGCACAAGAGAGGCCGCATGCCGTCGGCGGCGGGGCGATCCACACCAGCTGCTGCGACTCGGGAAATGGCAACGGCCGCAGCAATAGCGTGTTGACTACGCTGAACACGCCAATGTTCGCTCCGATGGCAAGCGCCAGAATAACGACCGCGACAAACGTGAAGCCACGATCACGGACCAGCGTGCGGAGGGTGTATTTCAGGTCCTGCAGAAAAATATCCAGTTTCATGAGCGTCCAGTCAGGAGGTTTCGAAACTTGTGGGTACGGAATTCTCCCTCGCAGCGATGGCAAGTTATTAGACGCACCGCTCCGAGAAGAGTAAGCTCACGGCCACTTTACCGTAAGCGCATACATCTCCTGTGTGCCGATGTCCCGAGCGGTTCCTTAAGAATCGTAGCCGGGAGCGCCAGGCGCCCCGCACTCTCTCCACAGCCTTTCCCAATTCCAGAGTCCGGACGTCACCGCAATCGGCAACGGGAATCCCAGCTGATGCCCCAGCATGCACACCTGCCCGCGATGGTGGGCTTCGTGAGAAAGCATGTAGCACAGCATTTCCACGCCCACGGGCCAGGGCCGAGCCCAGCCATCTCTGCGAAACTTCTCGACGCGGCCTCCACCCCCGAGCGCTTCCGCGAGCATCTCCGCGCAGCGATCAGCGCTCTCCGCCAATCCCGCACGGGCCTGCTGCGGCGTGCAATGCGCCCGGTTGAGCTGTGGCGGAACCTTCAAGTGCGGCGCCGTAAGCCGGACCCACTTGCAACGCACATTGTGCATGTGCGTGAAGATCGCCGCAATCGGACGCGCCTTGCCGGGCGGTTGGGCTCGCCAGCCGGCAGGGTCAAGATGTTCGATCAGAACCTGGTTCATCCGATCATTAGCGGCAAAAATCCGGACTGCGGCTCGCCCGAGTTGAGTGTGAACCTTGTGTAGACGCGTGGTCACGGCTCCCGACTCCTTGGCCTAATAATACTTCCGCGCCGCCGCCCAAACGCAACTATCCGAGCCTCCACCCGTCAACGAATCGTCTCAAGTATTGAAGCATCTGCAGTGCACTCATGGACCCCAACGAAGGGGGTTGAGGCATGAAAAGAGGTCCCATGCCAACCACCTGTTTGCAATGAGTTACGGCTCTTTTCTCGGGAGGCGATTACGCTCAACTCTTTTTTGAAGCAGATTTATGGGGTCTCACTTGAGCGGCTGTGGTCTCCAGCCGGGCTAGCGACGTTTTCGTCCCCTCGGTGCAGCGAAAACAGAAAGCCGGCTGTTCCGCTTGGGCCGAGAGGGTGGCCGCAACACAGTGGTGACCACCGTTCTCCACAGCTCTCCACGGCAATAAATCCCTCCATTGTGACCAAACAACCTTGACCGAGCCTGCGGACAGCGCGCAATGGGACCGTGCGCCTCCGTATCAGCAACCCCCTGGCAGGGAGCAATACGGGAAGACTCCATCACCGGGCGAGACCGCTAACTCCTTATTCCGGAATACCTTGCCTCTAAGTCGTTTGTCGGCAATACCTTGCGGGAAGTCGGGAGGTACCCTGGTGGTGTAAGTACCCCAGAATCAAGGATTTGACCGCTGAGGCCAAAAAGATGGAAGGGGGTATCCCGTTCGAGGATCTGCTAGGCATGGTCTTCCTGCCCGACCGCTAGAGACTCATCCGGAAAGCCCCCACGGGAGAGGACGTGCCAATCAGCCACAACGGCCTAAGAAAAACGGGACGGTCGCGTGAAAAGTTTTGACCGGATCGAGCATCTATGTTAGTACA
>Ga0181532_10000645_pt1 | contig 35231 bp, 38 predicted proteins | sample PEATcosm2014_Bin_33_FD_119768 | JGI IMG/M metagenome (GOLD analysis project Ga0181532, IMG submission 119768) | Peatland microbial communities from MTU Mesocosm Facility, Houghton, MI, USA - PEATcosm2014_Bin11_30_metaG | ecosystem: Environmental > Terrestrial > Soil > Wetlands > Peat | place...
ATGTCGCTCGATTTCTTCCTGTTTTACGTTTTCTGGGAAGTGATGCTGGTGCCCATGTATTTCCTGATCGGCGTGTGGGGCAGCGAGCGTCGGCTGTATGCGGCGATCAAGTTCTTCCTGTATACCTTGGCCGGTTCCGTGCTGATGCTGTTGGGTATCCTGGCGCTGTACTTCAACTATGAAAAGGGCCTCCCGCAGGGAGCGACTGGAACTTTTGATATCCCCACGCTGCTGGCGGCCGCGCAGGGATTCCCGGATTCGCTGAAGGTGTGGCTCTTCTGGGGCTTCTTCTTCGCGTTTGCCATCAAGGTGCCGATGTTTCCGTTTCACACGTGGCTGCCGGATGCGCACACGGAAGCGCCCACGGCCGGCTCCGTTATTCTAGCCGGCGTTTTGCTGAAGATGGGCACGTACGGCTTCCTGCGCTTCTCCTTGCCGCTGCTGCCCGCGGACGCTGTCCTGCGCGCGAAGATCATTCACATCCTCATCGTGCTTTCGCTGATCGGCATCATTTATGGCGCGATTGTCTGCCTGATGCAGAAGGACATGAAACGCCTGATTGCTTACAGTTCCGTCAGCCACCTGGGCTTCTGCACGCTGGGAATCTTTGCGCTGACACCGCAGGGCCTTTCCGGCAGCGTACTGCAGCAGATTAATCACGGAATTTCCACCGGTGCGCTCTTCTTACTGGTCGGGATTATCTACGAACGCCGCCACACGCGCCTCATTTCCGAATTCGGAGGGCTGGCAACGCCGATGCCGAATTTCGCGGCCATCTATCTGATCATTACGCTGAGTTCGCTGGGCATGCCCATTCTTAATGGGTTTATCGGAGAGTTTACGATTTTGCAGGGCGCATTCGTGGTGAACAAAGCCTGGGCTGCCTGGGGTACGCTCGGGATCGTGTTGGGTGCCGCGTACCTGCTCTGGCTGTACCAGCGCGTAATGTTTGGCAACATCACGCACGACGTGAACAAGACGTTGCCGGACATGAACGCGCGCGAGTACGCAGTGTTGTTGCCGCTGGTCTTCCTGGCGTTCTGGATCGGCATCTATCCGAAGCCGTTCTTTGCGTTTATTGACAAGCCGGTTGAAAAAATCGTGCAGCAGGTGAATCCGAAGTTTTACGAGCAGTCCAATCGGGCGCTGCCATCTGCTCCTGCCGCGCCGGTCACTGTGCCCGCCGCTCCGGCAAGTCTGGAGGTCAAGTAAGGAATGGCGACGTACATTCCTATCGTCAGCCCGCTTCTGCACGCCATCCGCGTAATTCTCGAGTGGAGAGGGCACTATCTCCGCTACTTCATCGAGTGGCTATGGCACTACGTTGGCCCCTTCCTCGACCCAATCGTGAATTACATCCACGGCGATGGCCTGGTCATCCTACCGCAGATGGAACTGCTTCTGTTCGCGTTGGGCATCCTGATTTTTGATTTTCTGCTGGAGAAGCGCGAGAAACACCTGAACGCGTATCTGGCGTTGCTTGGCGTGGCGGCAAGCGGTCTCGGCCTTTTCATGCAGTTCCAGAAGTATCGGGATGTCCGCCTCAACCAGATGGGGCCGCCCGTCCTGATCGGCTTCCACAACTCCGTCATTGTGGACGGCTTCTTCCTGGTTTTCGCGTTGATTTTCCTCGCCGCCACAGCGCTGGTGATTTTGCTTTCCGTGCGCTTCCTGGATATCGAGAAGGAACAGGAAGGCGAATATTACGCGCTCCTGCTGTTTTCGTGTATCGGCATGATGTTCATGGCCTCCGGCATTGATTTGATCGTGCTGTTCCTGGGGCTGGAGACCATGGCGTTGAGCTTCTACGCGATGGTTGGCTTCCTGCGGCGCGAGAAGCGCTCCAATGAAGCAGCGATGAAGTACCTGCTGCTGGGCGCGTTCAGCACCGGCATTCTTGCTTACGGTTTTTCCTTGCTGTATGGCGTGAGCAGTTCGACGAACATCGCGGAGATTGGAAATGTCCTTGGCCGGCGCTTTGCGTACACTTCAACGCACGGCATCACCGACTGGCTGGTGATCATGGCGTTTGTCACCGTGGCCTCGGGAATGTTCTTCAAAGTGGCCGCGGTGCCGTTCCACCAATGGGCTCCGGACGTGTACGAAGGTGCGCCGACGCCGATTTCCGCGTACGTGAGCGTGGCCTCGAAGACGGCTAGCTTTGCAATGCTGTTGCGCTTGATGATCAACGTGTTCGGCGACTCGCAAACCACCTGGGTATACGTCATCGGCGGCATTGCCATCGCTTCGCTCACATGGGGCAACTTGGCAGCTCTCACGCAGACCAACGTGAAGCGCCTGCTCGCGTATTCTTCGATTTCTCATGTTGGCTATGTGTTGCTGGGCCTGGTCGCGTGGAATGAGACGGGCCTGGTGGGGATCATGTATTACCTGATCGCGTACGGGTTCATGACCATCGGGGCATTCGCTGTGGTAATCGTGATGCGGCAGCGCGGGATAATCGGAGACGAACTGGACGACCTCGACGGGTTATATCAACGGAACCCTGCCGCGGCGTTGCTGCTGCTGATTTTCATGCTGTCGCTCGCGGGCATACCGCCGACCGCGGGTTTCATGGGCAAGTATTTTATTTTCCAGGCGCTGATCGAATCGCATCATCCGGTGCTGGCGGTTTTCGCCGCGCTCTATATCGTGCCTGCTCTTTATTATTACTTCCGCGTTGTCGTGCACGCCTGGATGAAGAAACCCGGCGATGCCCCTGCGCCGCACATAAGCAGCGCGCAAGCCGTGGCGCTGGGCGCGACCCTGTTTGTAACCTTGGCTGCAGGGCTGTATCCTGAACCGTTCGCCCGTCTGGCACGCTATGCCTTCGGACCATAACGAAAATCACGACGAGCAGTTGACTCCCCAGCAGAAACAGGCCAAGGGGTTTTCGCAGCAGTTTGCCATGGCCATGGAGCTGCCGTTCGTGCTTGTGGGGGCAGTGGTGGTTGGCGGGGCCATCGGCTTTTTTTTGGATCGCTGGTTTCACACCAAGCCCATCCTTATGATCGTTCTAGGCTTTCTGGGTTTCTTTGGCGGCTTGCGCGATGTGTTGCGGCGCCTTCCCGCGGACGACGATGGAAAGTCCAAGCGTTGACATTTCGAGGTACCTTGCGTCGGAGCGCCGGATCTCCTGGCTGACTTTGCTTCTGGGTATGCTGGCGGCTGCGCCTGTCGGCTATTTCCACGGGTGGCGCTGGGGCATTGGAATCATGATCGGAGCGGTATTGGCTTGGTTCAACTTTCGCTGGCTGAAACAGGGCCTCGATGCGCTGACCGAAGCGGCAACGGCCCAGGCTGACCGCCCAAAAGCAAGCGTGCCCGTGGGAGTTTATTTCCGAGCCATTTTTCGCTACGTGTTGATAGCCCTGGCTGTGTATGTTATTTTTGAATATCTGCACGTTCCCGTGCTCAGCATGATTTTTGGACTGTGCGCACTGGGAGCGGCGACAATGACGGTAAGTGTGCACGAAATCCTGCATCCCCTGGATCACTAAATGGAAGAGCATGTAAGCCAACTGACAGTATGGGTGAATCACCTGGTCGGGCGCGCCATCCCCGAATATCTGGTGATGTCGGTAATCGTTCTAATATTAGGCACCGTCCTGGCGCTAATTGTACGGTCGCGACTTTCCGTTGAGCGCCCGGGTGGTCTGCAGCAGGGTGCAGAAATGCTGCTGACGAATCCGCTGGGCTTCGGCATCAAGGACCTTTTGGAAGAAAACGTCGGGCACGATGGCCACAAGTTCATCGCCTTCACGGGCTCCATTTCGATTTTCGTTCTATTGGCCAACCTGCTTGGCGTGATTCCGGCGTTCAGTTCGCCCACCGGTGGCAGTCTGCCCATCGTGCCGTTAGCATGTGCGAGTCTGACCTTCCTCTATTTCAATTGGCAGGGCTTGCGGCATCACGGGCCATTTGAATACTTGAAGACATTCGCCGGACCGGTGTGGTGGCTGTCATGGCTGATTGCCCCTGTCGAGATGATCAGCGCGACGGCGCGCATCCTCTCGCTCACAGTTCGTCTCTGGGCCAATATCTTTGCCAGCGATTTAATCTATGTGATTTTTCTCGGACTCCTCATAGGGCCGGCGCAGTGGGGATGGTCAAAGAGTCCGGTGCTCGGCGTGGCCTTGGGTGTCTTTCCAATTCTGATTCCTATACTTTTCGTCGGCCTGCACATCTTCGTGTCCATCATTCAGGCGTATGTTTTTACCGTGCTGCCCTCGATTTACCTTGGGCAAGCCGTGGCGGAAGAGCACTAAAACGAGTTTGAGTTTGCCGCTTCAGCGTGAGACCGGTTGCAGGACGCAGGGCCGGGAACCACCCACTGGCGGTAATTCCAAGGAGGAAGTAATGAAAAAAGCAATAATGTTGATGGGGGCGCTCGCATCGGTCGCACTACTTGCACCCGCCGCGTTTGCGCAGGAAGCGACTGCAGTGGGCGGTAAGGGAACGCTAGCCATAGCCGCTGCCTTTGGCATGGCACTGGCGGCGTTTGGTGGCGCACTGGGACAGAGCAGAGTGGCGGCGTCGGCTTGCGAAGGCATGGCCCGGAATCCGGGCGCGTCTGGTGCGATCCGGACAGCCATGATTCTGGGATTAGTGTTTATTGAGACGCTGGCGTTGTTCACGCTGGCCATCATCTTTGCGAAGGTCTAAGCGGAGAGAATTCAGAGGGAATTAAGCCCGCACGGGGATGCCCGGGCGGGCTTTTTGTTATTAAGAGGCACCTGTCAGGTAGAGAGGGTCAGCTCAGGGCCTTCTTCAGTCGTTTTGTGGTTTTCTGGAGTTGTTTCTTCAGCTCGTCGATCTGCTTGGAAATAGCGTGCAGTTCTTCCTTGGCGACCGTGCCTGCTTTCTTGAATTGACGGGCTTTCTTGTCTGCCTTGCCCATCGCGGTTCCAATTCTTTCGCTGACTTCCGTAAGCCTGTCTTTTTTTGCCATGTGCGTTTCTCCTTTTGCTGGAGCGGACATGCTATAACGAAACCCTGGATTCCGCCACAGGGAGATAGAGTCCAGCATGCAGAACGGCTGTGAGAACAAGATATCGGGAGCGAGTCAGCGGGCGGAGAGGATCAGGTTGGGATCGAGAACGATACCGAGGATGTGGTTGGGCGCGAGGCCAAGATAAAGCGTGGCGAGCACCGTGACGATGACCACCATGGCGGCCGTGGGGCTTAGACTGACCGGCGCGTCAGCGGGCATGTTGCCTTTATGGTCCTTCATGTACATCACGACGATGATGCGCAAATAGTAGTAGGCGCCGATGACGCTGTTGATGGCCATCAGAACGGCCAGCCAAATAAGTTTGGACTTAATGGCGGCGGTGAAGATGTACAATTTGCCGAAGAAGCCCGCGGTGATGGGCAATCCGAGAAGTGATAGCAGGAACACGCTGAGCGCAGCGGCGGCAAACGGCTGGCGCGTGCCAAGCCCCGCGAAATCGTCGTTGTTGATATAGCGCTCACCCTGCCCGCCGAGGTCGGAAATAATCGTGAAGGCGCCGACGGAAACCAGCGAATAGCTCAGCAGGTAGAACAGCACGGCGGCATAAGCAGCGGCTGGATCCAGCCCCGAATCGGCGTTTTTCGCGGTCGTGACCGCGGCCATCGCCACGAGGACATACCCGACATGGGCGATAGAGCTATACGCCAGCATTCGCTTGATGTTGGATTGAACCAGCGCGCCAAGATTGCCCGCAAACATGGTTAGCACCGCTAGAATCCAAAACGCCCAGAACCAGAAGTCCGTAGCCGCGTGAATGGTGGCGAAAATGCGCAGCAGGAGCGCAAACGTAGCTGCTTTGGGGCCCGCGGAGAATAGAGCGGTGATGGGAGTGGGCGCGCCTTCGTACACATCTGGGGTCCACACCTGGAAGGGCGCGGCGGCCACTTTGAAGCCCAGGCCGACGAGGATCAGCGACAAGCCGAGCCGCACCAGATTGCTGGAGGGATCGGCGCTGGCCAGAAGCTTGAGGTTCGTGGAACCCGTGGCACCGTAGATCAAAGCAATGCCGTAAAGAAAAAACGCTGTCGCAAAGGAGCCAAGAAGGAAATATTTCACGGAGGATTCGCTGGACTTGATGGAGTCGCGCCGATACCCCGCCAGAATGTAGCTGGAAATCGAAGACATCTCGAGGCCGACAAAGGCCGTGAGGAGTTCCTGCGCGGAGGCCAGCACACCCATCCCGGCAGTGGCGAAGAGGATGAGGGCGTAAAACTCAGCAGGAGCGAGATTCTCCCGCTCGAGATAAGAGTCCGACGCAAGGATCACAAGGAATGCAACCAGGCCGATCAGCCAGTGAAAAAAGAGGCTGAAAATGTCGAACTGCACGAGACCGCCGAAGCCTTCACCGAAAGCCGCTTTGAAAGTAACCAACGTCCCCGCGGCCGCACCCAGCATGCCGATCAATGTCAGTGTCTGCCGGTGCTTGACGAAGGGCTGCAGCAGCATCAGCAGCACACCTGCGCCACACCAGGCGATCTCCGGGAGAACGCGAAGAATGTCTTGTGTGCCTGGAGGAGTCATTTAGCGGGTTCCAGACCTTTCCGAAGAGGATTGCGTCAAGCTGGACGCCAGCATGTGCCCGGAAGAGCCGGGCGTCGCAGCAAGGGGACTTGCGGCAGGCAGAGCCGCCTCTCGAGCGAACGGGCGCGCCATCTGGTCAATCACGGTCTGACATGGGATGGCGAAGCGGCGCGTGAAAAACGGAGAACCAATGCCCATCCAGAGCACCACGCCCGCCATGGTTGCCAGAATCCACTTTTCGCGGAGGTCGGTGTCAGGGAGTTCGCGATTCTTTTCGTGCGTCACTACGCCGAAGAAAACCCGCTGGTAGGACCACAAGAGATAGCACGCGGAGAGAATCACGCCGGTGGCGGCCCATGCGGCCCATGTCCAGTGCACCTGATAGGTGCCAAGCAGAATGAGGTACTCGCCCACGAAGCCGTTCAACAAGGGCAATCCCAGCGAGGAGAGCACGACGAACAGGAAAAATGCGGCTAGATGCGGCATCGGCGTGGAGAGCCCGCCGTATTCGCTGATTTCAAAAGTGTGGCGACGGTCGTAGAGCATGCCAACCAGCAGGAACAGCGCGCCGGTGGAAACGCCGTGCGCGAGCATCTGGAATACAGCACCCTGCATGGAAATATTCTGGAACGCAAAGATGCCCAGCACGACAAAGCCGAGGTGACTGACGGAAGAATACGCCACCAGTTTTTTCAAGTTGGGTTGCACCATTGCTACCAGCGCTCCATAGATGATGCCGATGATCGCGAGCACGGCAACATAGGGTGCAGCGCGATGCGAAGCCTCTGGAAACAACGGCAGGCAGAAGCGAATCATGCCGTACGTGCCCATTTTCAGCAGGACGCCCGCGAGGATCACAGAGCCTGCCGTGGGCGCTTCGACGTGGGCGTCTGGCAACCAGGTGTGCAGTGGAAAGAGCGGAACTTTAATGGCAAAGGCGACGAAAAACGCCAGGAACAGGAGCATCTCGGAACGCGCCGGCAGTACCATTGCGCCGGATTGCAGCAGGGTCTGGATCTTCTCAAGATCAAACGTTCCTGTGTTATTCAGTGTGAGCGGGATGCTCGCGTTGTACAGCCAGACGATGCCGACAAGCATCAGGATGGAGCCTGCCATCGTGTACAGCACAAATTTCACGGCGGCGTAGATGCGGCGCTCGTGGCCCCAGATGCCGATCAGGAAGGCCATGGGGATCAGCATGATTTCCCAGAAAAGGAAGAAGAGGAACAGGTCGAGGGAAAGGAACACGCCAACCACGCCGACTTCCAGGAGAAGCAGCATGACGTGGAATTCCTTGATGCGGTGATGCACGCCATGCCAGGAAGCGAGCACGCAGATGGGCGTGAGGAACGTGGTGAGGATGACGAGGAACATGCTGATGCCATCGACGCCCAGGTGATAATTGATGGGGGGCGAGGAGATCCAGTGGCCGAATTCGGTGAGGGAGTATCCTGGCGCGTTGATGGGGACGGCGCGCAGGAGGAATAGCGAAAAGACGAACTCTACAATCGACACGACAAAAGTGAGGCGGCGGATCCAGAGTTCGTCGTCACCGCGCAACAAAAGAAGCGAAGCCGCGCCAAAAGCCGGAAAGAAGATCAGGACGGAGAGGAGATGGCCGCTGAGTTCCATTAGCGCACCCCTCCCGATGAAGCCTCGAAAAGGGCCGGCCGCCACAATGGCCAGAAGATGATGGCCAGGATTACGATGGCCCCGATGATGACCCAAACGGCATAGCTGCGCACGTTGCCGGATTGCGTATGGCGGACAGTGTCGCCAACAGCCTCTGCCCCATGCGCGATGCCGTTGACGGTGCCGTCGATCACACCAACGTCCACGGTCTTCCAGAAAACGTTGCGCGACAGCCAGACAAGCGGCCCGATAATCACGGCCTGATACAGCTCATCCACGTAGTATTTGTTGGTGAGGATCTTGTGCAACCCGCTGGAAGTGCCGCGCGCCACCTTGCCCGTGTACATGCGCCACGCGACGATCAGGCCGACGGTGGCCGCGAGCACGGCAACAATGGAGAGAGTCAGTTCCAATGAATGCGCGGCCTCACCGCCTGCGGCTTCGCCATTGCCAAAAACCGGAGAAAGAAAGTCAGCGAAGTAATTCGGGCCGCCCCAAAGCGCGGGCGCGGCGAACCATCCGCCAACCAATGAGAGCAGTGCAAGAATCATCAGGGGCACGGTCATGCTTCCAGGCGATTCGTGAACGTGGACATGATGTTCGTCGTAGCGTTTTTCACCAAAGAATGTAAGCCAGATCAGACGGAACATGTAGAACGAGGTAAAGATCGCCGCCAGCAGTCCCACGCCATACAAGATCTTTCCGCTGTTTTCCGACTGGTAGGCAGCGAAGAGAATAGCGTCTTTGGAGAAAAAACCGGCGAAGGGAATGAATCCTGCGATCGCAATGGTGCCAAAGAGCATGCACCAGAAGGTCACTTTGATCTTGGAAGCCAGGCCGCCCATGTGCCACATGTCCTGCTCGCCGCCCATGGCGTGAATCACGCTGCCGGCAGAAAGGAAGAGCAGCGCTTTGAAGAAAGCATGGGTCATCAAGTGGAAAATGCCCGCGCCAAAGGCGCCGACGCCGCAAGCCAGGAACATGTATCCCAACTGGCTGACGGTGGAGTAGGCGAGCACTTTTTTGATGTCCGTCTGAACCAGGCCGATGGAAGCGGCAAAGATGGCCGTGGCGCAGCCCACAATCGCGACGACATACATGGTCGTGGGCGCATGCGAGAAAAGAACGTGAGCGCGCGCCACAACGTAGACACCCGCCGTGACCATGGTTGCGGCGTGAATCAAAGCGCTGACGGGCGTGGGACCTTCCATGGCATCGGGCAGCCAGACATACAAGGGAAGCTGTGCGGATTTGCCTGTTGCGCCCATGAAGAGGAGCAGGGAAGCGATTGTCAGGGTGCCGAATTGCCCTAGGGCTTCCGGTTGCCAAGTCGCGGCTTTGGCGAACACCGTTTGGAAATCCAGCGAGCCGAACGTCCGGAAGAGCAGGAACATCCCCAGCATGAAACCGAAATCACCGATGCGGTTGACGATGAAGGCCTTCTTGCCCGCATCCGATGCGCTCTGCTTCAGAAAGTAGAAACCGATCAGTAGGTAGCTGCACAGCCCCACGCCTTCCCAGCCGACAAATAGCAGCACAAAGTTGGCAGCGAGCACCAAAATCAGCATGAAGAACATGAACAAATTCAGGTACGAGAAGAATCGGTAGTAGCCGCCTTCATGCGCCATGTAGCCGACGGAGTAGATGTGGATCAGGAAGCCTACGCCCGTGACGACCAGAACCATGACGACGGTAAGCTGGTCCAACTGCAGATCGAATCCCGCGCGGAAAGTGCCTGCGACGATCCAATCGAAGAACGGCTTAACGAAGGCCTTATGGTCAGTGGCGAAGTAGCCGAGAAACTCACGGACCGCTTCTATCGCGCAAGCAAACGAGAGCCCCGTCGAGCTCAGCGCAACACTGGTGACGATCTTGTTGGGCCATTTTGCGCCGAGCAAGCCATTTATGGCTGAGCCAAGAAGCGGCAGAAGCGGGATGATCCAGAGATGTTCGAGTATGGGCATTAGAGTTTCATGAGATCGACGCGCTCGACGTTGAGCGAACGGCGGTTGCGCGCGGTCAGAATAATGATGCCGAGGCCGACAGCCGCTTCCGCGGCCGCAACGACGATGACAAAGAGCACAAATACTTGGCCGTCCGGCTGGCCCAGGCGCTGGCTGAAAGCGACGAAAGCCAGGTTGACGGCGTTGAGCATAAGTTCGATGGCCATGAAGAGCGTGATGATGTTGCGCTTAAACACAAAACCAACGATGCCAAGTCCGAACAGGATTGCGCTGAGAATCAAGTAGTAGTTCGTCGGGACCATAATCAGTTCTCCCGCTGGGCCAGCACAATGGCGCCCAGGATGGCAACAAGGATCAGGAACGACGTCAGCTCAAAGGGATAAGCGAAATCCTTGAACAAGAGCATGGAAAGCGTTTTCGTGGAGGTCAGCCCGCCATGCGAAGCCGCGGCAGGCAGGATACCGGTGGAGCGCGTAAGAGCCGCCGCGATCAGTCCGGCAAGAGCCAGGGCCAGCGGAATACCTCCAATCGTAGCGAGTTTCGAGAAGTTGGTCCGCTCTTCTTCGCCTGCATTCAATAGCATGATGACGAAGACAAACAGCACCATGATGGCGCCGCCGTAGACGATGATCTGGACTGCGGCTACGAACTCCGCGCCAAGCAAGAGATACAATCCCGCGAGGGCGACCATCACGACGATCAGCGAGAGCGCGCTGTGAATCGGCTCGCGCTGCAGAATCAGGCTGACCGCACCGAATATGGCAACGGCCGCAAGCACGAAAAAGACAATCAGGGAGGCGTTCATCAGGGCTTCCCCCAGAAGAAAATGGCCACAGCAGTCAGAACCACGTTCGCAATGGAGACAGGGAGCAGAAACTTCCAGCCGAAGCTCATGAGCTGGTCATAGCGAAAACGAGGAAGCGTGCCGCGCATCCAGATGTACACGAACAAAAATGTAAAGACCTTGGCGACGAACCAGAACGGCCCCTGCACGTAGCCATTGATGGCCGGGAATGCAAGCAGCGCGCCGCCCAAGGCAAGTAGAGCGGTGCCCACGCCGGGGAGCAAGACGCGGCCGAAAATCGTCTCGTAGCGAATCCCGTCGAAAATGATCCAAAGGCCAAAGGGAATCAGGAGCACCGACGGAACATAGTGCGTGAACGTCCAGGCAGCGGGGAAGGGAGAAGCCCAACCGCCAAAGAACAGAATCGTGCAAAGGCAGGAGACGGAAATCATGCTGGTGTATTCGCCGATGAAAAACATGGCGAACTTCATGCTGGCGTATTCCGTGTGAAAGCCGGCCACAAGTTCGGATTCGGCTTCGGGCAGGTCGAATGGCACGCGATTGGTTTCCGCGATGGCGGCGGTGAAAAAGCAAAGAAAGCCGATGATCTGCGGGAAAATGTTCCAACTGAGGAGGCCGCGGCCGGATTGCGCCTGGGCTTCAACGATTCCGCGCAGGCTGAAGCTTCCCGCCAGCAGGAGCACGCCGACGACGGAAAGCGTCAGCGCCAGTTCATAGCTGATCATCTGCGCCGAGCTGCGCAAGCCGCCCAGCAGGGAATACTTGCTGTTGGAGGCCCAGCCAGCCAGCGCGACGCCATACACGCCCAGCGCGGTAATCGCGAAAAGAACCAGCAAGCTGATATTCACATCCGCGATGCTCACGTACGATTCGTAGCCCCAAATGGTGAAGTGTTGCGGGCCGAAGGGAATCACGGCCAGCGAAGTGAGCGCCAGCATCAGCGTCAGAAACGGCGCCAGGAAATAAGCGATCTTGTCCACGCCCGCGGGCATGGGGTCTTCCTTGAAAATAAACTTCACACCGTCGGCGAGCGGCTGCAGCAAGCCGTGCGGGCCGACGCGGTACGGCCCCCACCTCGCCTGGATATGCGCGATGACCTTGCGTTCGATCCAGGTCAAATAAGCGTCCACAGTGAGCACAAGGAAGACGAGAATCGCGATCTTGATGACCGGCACGATGAGGAAGGCGTACGTGGCGAGGAATTCGTTCACGGCTTGGCTTCCGCCTCCGGGAGGGATTGCATCATGGTGCAGAAGCGGCCAAGTGAGCCGCTGGTGAAAAGGTTATCGTTCGCGGAGCGAATCAACTGAACAGGGACGTCGTACGGTTCGTGGCCATTCCTGGAGAACTGAATCTTCGTGGGCTCGGCGCCGCCCGTCAACAATCCCGCGGCATGAACATTGTAGCCCGGCACAGCCTTGCGGATTTCCTCGAACACAGCAGCGGGCGTTTTGTAATGAAAGGCTTTGCCCAGGCCCACTTTTTCAAGCTGGTGCGAAACGATGCGGAGGAGATCGAAGTCCGAGCGCGTGCCCATCACTTCACCGGCTTTATGGAGCAACTGAATTTCGCCCGAGGTATTTGTAACGCTGCCGTCCTTTTCGTAGGCAGAGGCAGCGGGGAAGACGATGTCGGCTTGCTTGGCCGTTTCCGTAAGGAACATTTCGTGCACGATCAGAAGTTGCAGTTTGCCGCGGCCACAGCCGAGCGTGCCGAAATGCGCAAACGGGTTGGCGCCAACCACGTAGAGCGCCTTGAGTTTTCCAGACTGTGCCGCTTCTACCATCTGCGGTGCCGTGAGTCCGGGCTTGGAGGGAGGTTTCGCGCCCCAATGTGCCTCGAGCGCATCCGCAGCTGCCTTGTTATCGAGGTACGCGTACCCCGGCAGACGGTCTGGTAGCAGGCCCATATCGGCAGCGCCGCGTGAGTTGGCGTAGTCGCCCAGCGCCATGTAGTGCGTTGTGCCTTGCAGCCTGGAGCCGAACTCAACAAGGTAACCGATGGCAGCGCCAGTGAGTTCCGAGCCGAAAACAATCGCGACATCCTGTTCTGCTTCAAGGGCCGTGCGCAGAGAGGCGAGGCGTTCCGTCAATTCCTGGGGCAACTCGCCTTCACCCGTGGCCAGCCACCGCACGGTAGCGGCCTCCTGTCCGGCGGGCAGTTGGACGGATTTCGTTGCGTTGCGGTCCAACTTGGTCTCGCGGGAATTCAGCAGGAACAACTTCGTTCCGAAATGCCGGATGCCCGCGCGGATTTGCCAGCCAACGAGGGGGTTTTGATTGGAAGGATCGTTGCCAATTACAAGCACCGCATTAGAGTGGTAAAGCTGCTCCATCGTTAGAGAGCATTCGGCAGCACGATCTCCGAGCGCCGTAACTAGACCCGTATAATCCGCGGTGCGATGGTGATCAATGTTGTTTGTGCCAAAGGTGGCGCGCGCCAGCCGCTGAAGGAGGTAATTCTCTTCATTCGAGGTGCGATTCGAGCCGATGAAGCCGACGGATTCCGAACCGTAAGCAGCATGCAGTTCGTTGATTTGCTTGGCGGCGGCTTGCGCGGCTTCTTCCCAGGAGACGGGGTAGAGCTTGTCGCCCTTGCGCAGGAGGGGCTGCTTGATGCGCTCCGGATGCTGCGTGAAATCGAAACCGAAACGTCCCTTCACGCAGAGAAAGTCCTTGTTGATGCCGGAAAGGTCGCGATTGTTCGCGCGAAGAATTTCGTGATTGCGGACACTCAATGTGGTCTTGCAGCCATTGGAACAGTGTGTGCAAATGGTGGATACATACTGCATTTCCCACGGGCGCGTTTTGTAGCGGTAGGTGCCGCTGGTGAGAGCGCCGACAGGGCAGATGTCAATGCACATGCCGCACTCTTCGCAATCGAGGTGATCACCGCCGTTGGGAATGATGATGGAGTTGGCGCCGCGCATGCCGACGCCCAGGGCTTTCACGTCCATGCCTTCGTCGCAAACACGCACGCATCGGAAACACAGGATGCAGCGGGGCGCATCATAATAGACCAGATCCGACCACTTTTCCTCGGGACGATGGATCTTTTCCTCGACGAAGCGGCTGGAATCGGCGCCGTAGCGGAAAACCATGTCCTGCAATTCGCACTCGCCGCCCTTGTCGCACACCGGGCAATCAAGCGGGTGATTGGTCAGCAGAAACTCCAGCATGTACTTGCGTGCATTGCGTACCTGATCGGTGTTGGTGCGGACGACCATACCTTCCGAAGCCACCAGCGTGCATGCGGTCTGCAGCTTGGGCATTTTTTCAACTTCCACAAGGCACATGCGGCAAGCAGCCTGCAAAGACAAGCCCGGGTAATAACAGAAGGACGGCACTTCGATGCCGAGCCGCCTCGTAGCTTCAATCACCAGCGTGCCCTGGGGCACCTGGACTTCGCGGTCGTTTATTTTCAGATTAATGAGCTTCGTTTCAGCCATTGGTCCCTACCGCGATGCCATAAGCGACTCAGCGGATTTGTACGCGCATTTCCCGTGCAGGTGATCCTCAAATTCGTTGCGGAACTTTGTGACGATACTGATGGTCGGCATGGCCGCGGCATCCCCGAGGGGACAGAAGGTGCGCCCCAGCATGTTCCTTGCAAGTTCGCCAACCGTGTCAATGTCTTCAGAGCGGCCAAGTCCGGCGTGAAAGCGCTCCAGCATCTTGCGGAGCCACGATGTGCCTTCGCGGCAGGGAATACACCAGCCGCAGGATTCATGCGCGTAGAAATGCATCACGCGCCGGGCCATGTCCACCATGCAGGTGTCTTCATCCATGACCACCATGCCGCCGGATCCAAGCATCGAGCCGGCCTTGGCCAGCGAATCGTAGTCCATGGGGATATCTATTTCGTCCGCTTTCAGGAAAGGGCAGGAACTGCCGCCCGGAATCACGGCTTTGAGCTTCTTGCCGCCCCGTATGCCGCCGGCCACTTCATAAATGAACTTCTTCATATTCAAGCCCAGCGGAATTTCGTAGATGCCGGGCTTATTGACGTGCCCGGAAATGCACAGAAGGCGGGTGCCGCCATTTTTCGGTGTGCCGCGATTAGCGTAAGCTTCGCCACCCTCCAGAATGATGGCGGGCACGGAACTCAGCGACTCCACGTTGTTGATTATCGTTGGGCAGCCATATAGCCCTACAATCGCGGGGAAGGGAGGCTTGATGCGGGGATAGCCGCGCTTGCCTTCCAGCGATTCCATCAGCGCCGATTCTTCGCCGCACTCGTATGCCCCTGCGCCCGTGTGAATCAACAGGTCGAAATCGAAGCCGGAGTCGAGAATATTCTTGCCCAAGTAACCACGCGCATAGGCTTCCTCGAGGGCTGCCTCCACGATGTCCAGGACATAGCGGTATTCTCCGCGAATATAGATAAAACCGTTATGCGCATTAATAGCCCGCCCGGCGATGATGATGCCTTCGATGAGCTGATGAGGATCCATTTCCATCAACGGGCGATCCTTGCAGCTGCCCGGCTCGGACTCATCAGCGTTGCAGATGACGTATTTGGGCTTCGGAGAATCCTTGGGCACAAAGGACCACTTCATGCCGGTAGGGAATCCCGCGCCGCCGCGGCCGCGCAAACTGGATTTCTTGACCTCGTCAATGATGGAATCGGGCGTCATCTGCTTCAGCGCCTTCTCGAGTGCCTGATAGCCGCCGTTCTGCAGATAGACCTCAATTTTGTAGGAATCTTTGATGCCCCATCGTTTGCTGATGAGTGGGATCTCCTGCTTGTCGCGCTCGCGCAGAGCGCCGGTAATGACGGGGACGGGAGCGGGGTGACCACCCTTGTCGAGTTCCTCGATAATGCGGTCGAATTTCAGCGGCGTAAGGTTTTCGTAGTAGTCGTAATTCACCTGCATCGCGGGGGCGCCAGTGCAGGCGCCGATACATTCCACTTCCTCCAGCGAAAAAACGCCGTCCTGCGTGGTTTCCTTGTGCCCGATTTCCAGGCGCTTCTTGGCGTGCGCCAGAAGCTCCGCGCCGCCGCGCAGCATGCATGCCACGTTGGTGCACACCTGCACGTGATGCTTTCCCTGAGGCTTGCGGTGCAGCATCGAATAGTAGGCTAGGGTTTCTTCGACCTCCACGGGCCGCAAATCCAATCGCGTCGCAAGCTCGTTCACCATCTCGTCGGTGATGTAGCCGTATTCATCCTGCGCGTACATCATCATGGGAATGAGCGCGCTGCGCTTCACGGGATAGCGGTTCTGTAGGAGTTCGAATTTGGAGGCGAGTTTTGGCGAGAGTTCCATGATTACCTGTCCACTTCCCCCAGAACGATGTCAATGGTGCCGATACACGCAACGGTATCGGCGATCAACTGGCCCTTCACCATGCGCGGAAGGGCCTGCAAGTTAATGAAGGACGGCGAACGGAAGTGGACACGCAACGGTTTGGGCGAGCCGTCGCTGGCGACGAAGCAGCCGAGTTCTCCGCGTGGCGACTCGACGGCGACATAGGTTTCGCCCGGGGCCGGGGAAAACCCTTCCGTGAAAATCTTGAAATGGTAGATCAGCGCTTCCATCTCCGTCTTCATCTTCTCGCGCTGCGGTGGCACAATTCCCGGTGCTTCGGCCTTAATCGGACCCTGATCGGTGATCTTGTCCATAGCCTGCTTGATGATTTTCAAGCTTTCGCGCATTTCCGCAACACGCACCAGATACCGGGCATAACAGTCCGACTCCGTGCGCGTTGGCACGTTGAAATCGAATTCTTCATACGAGGAATACGGGAAGAGTTTGCGGTTATCGTAAGCAACGCCGGAGGCGCGCAGGCCGGGTCCAGTCGTGCTCATCGCAATCAGATCATCTGGTGAAAGGCGGCCGACGCCCTGCAAGCGGCCTTTCCAGATGCGGTTTTCGGTGAGCAGTGCTTCGTATTCATCCACCCGTGCCGGCATCATCTCCAGGAAACGCTTGACGGGTTCGCGCCAGCCCGCCGGCGGTTCCAACGCCAGCCCACCGATGCGGATGTAGCTGGTCATCATGCGTTGCCCCGAGAAGCGCTCGAAAATCTTCAGGATCTCCTCGCGTTCACGGAAACAATAGAGCAGCACGGACATGGCGCCCATATCAATGGCGTGCGTGCCGAGCCAAACCAAGTGCGAGGAGATGCGTTGCAGCTCGACCAGCATCACTCGCACATACTGCGCGCGCTTGGGCACTTCCAATCCCAGCAGCTTCTCAACCGCCAAACAGTACACCAGGTTGTTACCCAGGGGGTTGAGGTAATCGATGCGGTCCGTCAGCGTAATGGCCTGCGAATAGGTCTTATCCTCGCAGCTCTTCTCGATTCCAGTGTGCAGATAGCCGATGTCGGGTACGGCGCTAATCACATTCTCGCCATCGAGCTCCAGAAGCACTCGGAGCACGCCATGTGTGGAGGGGTGCTGCGGCCCCATGTTGAGGACCATCGTTTTGGTGCTGCCGAGCGCTGTTTCAACGGTAGTCATGGGATCCCAATCCGCATAGCGGAATCTAGCGTTTGCCCTCCGTGGGAAAGTCACGCCGGAGAGGCGCACCTTCAAAGCCCTCGGGAAGGAGAATGCGTCGCAGGTCCGAGTGGCCGTTGAACTGTATACCAAAGAGGTCAAAGATCTCGCGTTCGAGCCAATTGGCGCCGGGCCAGACAGGTTCCAGTGAATCCACAACGGGATGCTGGGCGCTCACACTAGTGCGCAGGCAGATGCGTTCGCGACGCGGTATGGAGACCAGTTGATAGTTCAACTCGAAGCGCGGCTCGATGGGATAGCCGTCCAGGCAGGTGGCATCGCTAAGTAAGTTAAACAGCAGAGCGGGATCCTGTTTGCACTGCTCTGCCGCGGCACGCAGCAATTCCTTGGGAACCACAATGGTAGTGTCCCCGCGGTATTCGATCACCTGGGAGATTGACTGGGGGTTCCAGGCACGTAGGTGTTCGACTACAACTTGAGCGCCTGCGTTGGCGAGCTGAGTCACTTGAACAAGGTCCTTAAGGGCTTGTGCTGGCGTTACTTCTGCAATTTATGCCAGTCGAGTGCGCCCTTTTTCCAGAGATAGATGTAACCAACCAACAGAATGGCGACATAGAACATCATTTCCACGAAGCCAAACCGCTTCCAGCTTGTGTCGCGAACCAAATCCTTGAAAATGTAAGCCCAGGGGTAGAGAAAAATGGCCTCAACGTCAAACAGAATGAAGACCATTGCCACCAGGTAAAACTTCACCGAAAAAGGCTCGCGCGCATCCCCCGTTGGCGTGATGCCGCACTCATACGGTTGCTGTTTGGCCTTGTTGGGACGCCGCCAGCCGATGAACGTGGAAATGGCCAGCAGGGCCCCTGCCAGGACCATGTTGACGAGCAGGTTTATTAGAAGGGGAAGGTATGCGTGAAGGCCGGAGGAGGTCATGGTCAAAGCGTTATAATAACGATTGAGATGCCGCCGGGTCAAATTGTTCCGGTCACCTGCCGGGCGGCTTCGCGGGTAAAACTGGCGGGCAATCCCCGCGGGAGCCATGACGCATCATGGTGTTTGGTCACAATACCAATATCAAGCTGGGAGGAGTCACCTACCACGTTCAGACCGAGGACCGTGGCGTATCTCATGCCCTGATCGACACGACAGTATATTTCCGCGGACGCGTGTTGCATCGCCGCACAAATAATTATTACGACTTACTGCCCCTCAACAAGGATAGTGAGCAGGCCCTGCAATTGCGCGTGGAGGAACAGCATCGCACCGTACTGGAAGAGATGCGCGATGGCACTTTGCAACTGGGGCTGCCGCCGGCTGCCTTGGTGGCGGATGGCACAGGCTCGGCAGCGCAAGTGGAGACGCCGGAACCGGCGCAGAAACCGATCGGGAATGAGGCACAATCTCCGACGGAAGAGGCTCCTGGCGCAAAGCAGGCCCAAGAAGTTCCCGTCGCGCGCGAGCCACGGAAACTTTTGCTCGAGTTGCTGAACGCGAAGTCCTGGCTTTCGGGAAAACATGCCCATTTGCAGGTAGAGGTAAAGGAAGAAGACGGGAGCCCAATTGTTGGCGCGCGTGTGCTCGTGGCAATTGAAGGCGCCGCTGAACCGGAAGTATACGAGGCCGTGACCGGGGAGAATGGGACGACCGAGATACGGTTCGAGATGCCTCGGATTGCGGGCCAGGAGGCGGCGCTCTTACTCCGCGCGGAGAATCAGAACGGTCATGGGCATTTGCGGTTTGCTTTGCGTGCCAAATCCCGCGTTCCTGTAGTCTGAACAAGAGATTGACTGGCGACTCGGCTGCCTCATCCTAACCTTACCCCGAAAAGTAAAAAACCATCCTCTGCTAGCGCTTCGCGAGAAATTTCTTCCACGGCCGCCAGTAGTATTTCGGCCATCCCTCGCGGACACCCTTGTGATCGTAAGTAGGGACGCCTGCGTGGACCAGATCGACCTGCGCGCCGCCCGCAACACGGCTGAAATCGAGGATCAAGACGGACCAGTCACCTTTTTTCCAGTGCGTCGCCCGCCAAAGTTGCACGATTCGTTTGCCGGGGACGATTAGAAGATTGTTGCCCTCGAGTTGATTGCCGAAGGCAGTGAACTTTCCACCTGGCTTCTTGCTGATTTTGGCAGGCGCCCCAGTAGAAACGGCGTGCTTGCGGGAATCCATATACATCGCAAAAAGAGTTTGAGGAGTGGTGCGAAAGCGCACACTCTGCTGAATCACAGATGTCATGAAGCCTCACTCTGCCCCAAGATTTGGATCAGAGACCCCGGAGCAGGTGGCCCATCTTACGCTTTTTGGTTTGCAGATACTTGAGGGAAATCCGCGAGATGCGCGGCTGGCAGGGAACTCGCTCCACCACGCGCACTCCCGCCGATTCGAGTTGTTGCACCTTATCGGGGTTGTTGGAGAGCAGCCGGATGCGCTTGGCACCCAACTTCTTTAGGACCTGAGCAGGGAAGTCATACTCGCGGGCATCTGCCGCAAAGCCGAGAGACACGTTCGCCTCAACCGTATCCATTCCGCCATCCTGCAATTGATACGCCCGCAGCTTGTTCATCAGGCCGATACCACGGCCCTCTTGCGGGAGATAGAGGAGGATTCCAGCGGGAGCCTGGCCTATTTTTCTCAGTGAGAGCTCCAGCTGAGCTCTGCAATCACAACGCAGTGACGTGAGCACATCGCCCGTCAGGCATTGCGAGTGCACGCGCACGAGCGGCGCGGTTCGTCCCCGCAGGTTTCCGCGCACAAGCGCCACAGCTTCGTCTTGGGGCCCACGGCCGGCAAATCCATAAATCGTGAAGCGGCCAAAGCGCGTCGGCAACTCGGCCTGCGCGACAAGCCGGGGAGACTTCCTCTTGATTCGCTTGCTTCTCTTAATGGACGATTTTGTAGCCATAAGAATGCTCCATTATAACAGGGAGGCGAACTGCCTCGACGCAGTCAACGTTTTCTCTACAGCTTCTTTACATTAGAGTGACAATTGGCTAGCGTAAGCGGAACGCTTCGGGCAAACGATGGACACGATCCCCCCAATTCGCGAACTGCTCTTCACCCTATTATTGAAGGTAGGCGTCGCTTCGTCGATCGCCGCCTTGCTGGCGCGCTGGAATACCTTTCGCCGCGTACTGTTCACCGAACAGCGCGATTCGGACCAGAAACTGAAGCTGATGTTGTTCATGACGCCGCCGCTCATTGTGGGCGTGACACTTCGCATCGCCTTTCCGGCGTACCGCTTCGCCGACCTCTCCTTGGAAGGCGCGTTCCTGATGGGCTTGCTCGGCGGGCGAGTGGTTGGCCCCATCGGTGGCGCGATCATCACCATTCCCGCGTTGATGAACCACGAATGGCTGGCCATGCCGGCGGCTTCCGCTGCGGGTTTGCTGGGCGGCCTGATTCGCCAGGTGATCCCGGACCGCGAAGATCTGTGGAGCTTCGGGCCGTTTACCTTCCTGAATATACCCAAGGCCATCATGCGCATGGTGCGCGACACCGAGATTATGTGGGAGATGTTGCCGCTGCTTACGTGCGTGGGTCTGGAAGTTGGTCGAGTGGCGTTGGTGACGGCCACTGCAAAGCCCAAGTGGTTATTTGCCATTGATCCGCACTGGAACTGGGTGCTGTGCGTCGTTGTGCTGGGCACGCTGATGAGCGTGGCGGCGCCGCTAAAGATATGGAACAACACGCGGATCGAGATGAACCTGGAACGTCACCAGCAGCTGCTGTTGCGCGCCAGGATGGACGCGCTCTCCAGCCAGATCAATCCGCATTTTCTGTTTAACACTCTCAATACGGTATCCGCGCTGATCCGCATTGATCCAGACTCCGCACGCGGCGTGGTCCTGAAATTGAGCAACATCCTCCGGCGCCTATTGCGTAAACACGAAACTTTCGTGCCGTTGCGCGAAGAGCTTTCTTTTATTGACGATTACCTCGATATCGAGGTGGCGCGGTTCGGCCACGACAACCTGGATATCGTCAAAGAGATCGACGCCGATACTTTGGAAACGTTCATTCCCAGCATGCTGTTGCAGCCGATTGTGGAGAACAGCCTGAAACACGGGCTGGCGCCAAGACTGGAAGGCGGCAAAATTCAGTTGCGCACGTGCCACCGCGACGGGCGGCTGCACATCGAAATTCAGGACAATGGCGCTGGGATCTCCGAAGAGAAGTTGCCGCATGTCTACGTGGAAGGAATTGGTTTAAGCAACGTCCGCGAACGCCTTCGAGTGCTTTATGGTGACGATTTCCGCCTGGAGATCGAGAGCCACGAAGGGCAGGGAACCATCATCCGGATTGACGTGCCGGAACTTGTGCCAGTCATCCCCGAAGTAAGTCTGATCTAGGCAAACGGCTCCCCTGAAAAGGGCAAAAAAAGCACTTGACAGTCGCACTTCATTACAGTAGTTTCTGTTTATACTGAAATGACAGACACAACCAAACCTTCACTTACTCCCGTTGCTCAAAAATTCATCCTCCACTGGGGCGAAATGGGCACCAAGTGGGGCATCAACCGCACCGTAGCCCAGGTGCACGCATTGCTGTTCCTCTCGCCGCATCCAGTGCCTGCGGACGAGATTTCCGCCACTTTGTCCGTGGCGCGCTCAAACGTCAGTACCAGCTTGCGGGAATTGCAGGGATGGGGCATTGTGCGCGTTGTACACGTCTTGGGCGACCGCCGCGACCACTTTGAAACTACCAGGGACGTCTGGGAGATCTTCCGGACCGTCTCCGAAGAACGGAAGCGGCGCGAGATCGACCCCACTCTCCGCGTATTGACGGAGTGTGTCCAGGAATTGAAGAACGGCCCGCAGGGTGAAGCCTACACGCGCGAACGGTTGGAGACGATGCTGGAATTTCTGACCACAATGACCGGGCTATTCGAGGAGGTTCTGCGGATGCCGGTGGGCGCGCTGAAGGGCGTGGGCAAATTACGCGGCAAAGTGATTACGCTGTTGGGCAGCGAGAAGAAGAAAGCCGGCTGAGCACGAGATTTGCGGTGAATGACGGTTGATTGGAGAACGGGCGCAATCATGATTTCACTGGCCAGCGAATATACGGACGGGAAGGGAAGGCACGCCAAGGGATGGCTCTTTTTTGACGGCGAATGTGGATTCTGTGCCCGCTTTGCCCGCTGGTTGGAGCCTTTATTGATCTATCGCGGCTTTGCGGTTGCGCCCCTCCAAGACCCACGCGTCAGCACCTTGCTGGGCATGCCACCTCAAGAACTGTTGCGCGAATTGCGATTCTTGCATTCGGATGGGAGCCAGTGCGGAGGCGCGAATGCGATCCTGGCCGTCGCTCGCCAGTTATGGTGGGCGCGCCCGTTGGTTTGGATGGCGGTGATTCCCGGCGCTATGCCACTACTGCGCGCGGCTTATCGCTCAGTGGCGGCACATCGCAATTGCGCCGCGACGCATTGCCCTACCGAGACCGAGGCTCCTCCCTCATGGAACGCTTGAAGCAACGCCGCATCGTTCTGGCGGGAGGCTCCGGCCAGGTCGGGACCGTGTTGGCGCGCCACTTTCACTCACAAGGCGATTCCGTCGTAGTTCTTAGCCGGAAACCACCCCAGTCACCTTGGCGAACCGTTCAGTGGGATGGCGCAACCTTGGGGGAATGGCTGGAAGAATTGATGAACGCGGCTGTTGTCATCAACCTGGCGGGCCAGAGCGTGAATTGCCGCTATAACGCAGCGAATCGCCAGGGAATCCTCGATTCACGGATCAAAAGCACTCAGATTCTTGGTCACGCCTTCCGACAGCTTGCCGATCCACCTCGGCTGTGGATGAACGCAAGCACCGCTACAATCTACCGCCACTCCCTTGATCGCCCCATGGACGAATTCACAGGGGAAATCGACGTGGCCCAGCCCGGTGCGCCTTCCGCATGGAATTTCAGCATTGAAGTGGCCAAGCGCTGGGAAGAAGCATTCTTCAATTCAGAAAATCCCGGAACACGAAAAATTGCCATGCGCAGTGCAATGACCATGAGTCCGGATCGCGGAGGGATCTTTGACGTGTTGCTTGGGCTTGTTCGATTTGGGTTGGGTGGCGCAGCTGGGTCCGGAGAACAATTCGTCTCCTGGATTCATGAATCGGATTTTGTGCGATCCGTCGAATTCCTGATCTCTCATGAAGAGATGACCGACTGCGTAAATCTCTCTTCACCCAATCCACTCCCCAATCGTGAATTCATGCGCGCGATTCGGGATGCATGGGGAATCGGGATCGGTCTTCCTTCCACGAAATGGATGCTGGAATTTGGGGCCATCTTCATGCGCACGGAAACCGAATTGATTTTGAAGAGCCGGCGAGTGGTCCCCGGTCGCCTGCTCAACGCAGGTTTTTTATTCCGATTTCGGGAATGGCCCGCCGCTGCAAGAAGCTTGGTGGATGAATGGCGTGAAACGCACAAGCTCAGTGGACCCGTAGTCGAAACAAAAGGAAGTAAGGAAGAAAATCTGTCGCGCGCTTGCTGAGATTTGTACCCGCATGATGCTGGTCGAACTTGATTTGCAGCTATTCTGACCAAAATGGTCAGGGAGGTGAGTCATGAAGCTGGCGAGCATCTGGACATGGAACGGCCGCGTCAGCCGCAGCACGTACGCCCTCGCTGTATTCCTCGGCTTCGCCATCAAGCACAATCTGGATCGGCTGTTGGCCTATGAATCGGGCCTGCAATGGCACATCTGGAACTATTGGTATGCGTTCGCCGGCTCGACTCATCCGAATAGTTTGACTGCTCCGTCCCGGCAATTCCTTGCCGCACTGCTGCTGACGGCACTGCCTTTTATCTGGATTGGCGTGACGATGACGGTGAAGCGATTGCGCGACGCGGGCCAGCCACTCTGGTTGACTATTTTGTTTTTTGCCCCCATCGTGAACCTGCTTTTCTTTGCGGTGCTGTGCGTCTTGCCGAGCCTTGATGTTCAACGCGCCTCGTCAGCACCCGCAAGAATGACACAAGCTCCGCCCAGTTTCTGGCCAAAGGACCGTTGGGGCAGCGCGGCGCTGGGTGTGGTCATATCAGCCGTGTTAGGAACGGGTGTCGCGTGGTTCGATCTTCGCTTTTTGGGAAACTATGGGCTCACCTTGTTTGTCGCATTGCCCTTTGTGATGGGCTATATCGCAGTGTGGGTGCACTGCCGGACGCAAGCCCGGAGTCTGTCGGATGTGTTGGCCGTGGTGTCCTTCTCCGTTGTGCTGGCAGGTGCGGGTATCACTGCCATCGCTCTGGAAGGACTTGTATGCCTGGCCATGGCGGCTCCAATCGCCTGGGTGCTCGCCCTCTTCGGAGGAATGCTGGCCTACACCATCCACAACCACCCCGTCGTGCAGCGGCCTGCGAACGCGACATTCGCCGTATTGATCTTTGCTCTCCCCGCCATGCTGGGAGCGGAGCATTTTGCGCCACCACCCGTGCCGTGCTATCAGGTGCGCACAAGCATCGAGATTGCAGCGCCTCCCGAGGTCGTCTGGAAACATATCATCGCGTTCCCGCCACTGGCGGAAGCCAAGGAGTGGCCATTTCGTTTTGGGGTTGCTTATCCCATCGAAGCGCGTTTAAAAGGGGAAGGCTTGACTGCCGACCGCGAATGCCGGTTCTCGACGGGCAGTTTCAAGGAGCCGATTCTGGCGTGGGAGCCCGGAAAGCACTTTGCGTTTGCCGTGGCCGATGAACCGCTCTTGATGAAGGAAACTTCGCCTTACGGAAACATCCACGTGCGGCATCTGCAAGATCATGATTTTCAGCCGGAACGCGCCGACTTCGTGCTGGTCGCTCTCCCAAACGGCGGCACGCGCCTCGAGGGTACGACAACGTATCAGAACAAAATGTGGCCGGGGGCGTACTGGCGGATATGGACGGATGCCATCGTGCACAGCATCCACCGCCGCGTTTTTGTCCATGTCAAGGAGCTATCGGAGGCGGATGCGCGCTCACGCGCGAGCGACTAGGGCGCCTGCCAGCACCTGCTCGTAATAGCGTTCATACATGGGAATGACATCGTTGGCGCAAAACTTCTTCCGTGCATGTATGCGCGCCAGTTGGCCCATTTCGCGGCCTCGATCGGCCCTCGAGAGCAAATCGATCGCATATTTCGCCGCGAGCTTTACATCGCCGGGTTCCACCAGGTAGCCGTCCACGCCATCCTCAATCACTTCAGGGATTCCCCCGGCATTCGTGGCGATCACGGGGACTTCGCAAGCCATCGCCTCTAGAGCCGCTAGTCCGAAGGATTCCAACCTCGAGGGAAGAAGGAACAAGTCCGCCTGCCCCAGTTTTTCCCGTATACCGTCTTGCTTTCCCAGAAACAGCACATCTTTTTCCACGCCACGTCTGCGCGCAAGTTCTTCAGCCGGAACGCGGTCCGGGCCATCGCCGATCATCACCAACTTCGCTTTCATCCTCTCGCGCACCAATGCAAAGATCTCAATGGCATCGAGGATTCGTTTTACCGGGCGGAAATTTGAAAGGTGCATCAGGATAGGTTCACCATCGGGTGCCCATTGTGCGCGGAGCTCGGGATTAGGGTGGCGGCAATAGAGGTCGCAATTCACAAAGTTGGGAATCACCTCGATGGGCCGTTTAATGCCGAATTCATCCACCGTGTGCCGGTACAAATAGTGTGAAATGGAAGTGACCCCATCGCTCTGTTCGATGGAATAGCGGGTAATGGGAAGAAAGTTGGGGTTGTTGCCAACGAGAGTAATGTCCGTACCGTGAAGCGTGGTGATGAAAGGCAGGCGGCGCGGCGCAGCCATCTGGCGCGCGAGCAAGGCGCTGACGGAATGCGGGATAGCATAATGAACGTGCAAGAGGTCCAGCGATTCTGCCTCAAAGACTTCAAGCATCTTCACCGCGAGGGAAAGCGTGTAAGGAGAATGGTCAAATAGGGGATAAGAGACGACGGCCGCCTGATGGAAATGGATACGCGGGTCGTTCGGATTCATGCGGATAGGGGGAGCATAGGTAATGAAGTGCACGTCGTGCCCGCGGGCCGCGAGCTCCTGGCCCAACTCGGTGGCGACGACGCCCGATCCGCCATAGGTGGGATAGCCGGTGATGCCGATACGCATAGAAGGCCTCAATCCAAACTTCGAGCGCAAACGAAACGTACTCGCTTGCTTGCGGAGTAGCAAGCCAAGATACTAGAGTCGCGCGGGCCGTGGGCGGAAGCGCCTGTCAGCGAAATAGTACACCGATTAGACGCAAGAGCGGGGGAGAACGTGACACGTTTGATGGGCAAGGTGGCGGTGGTTACTGGTGGAGGCACGGGAATAGGCCGAGCCATCGCCCAGACATTTGGCAAAGAAGGAGCCAAGGTCGGCGTGGTCGGGCGCCGCCGCGAGAAGTTGGACGAGACTGTCCGGGTGGTGCGCGATGCCGGAGGTCAAGCCATCAGCCTGGTTTGCGATGTCACGAAGGCGCAAGAAGCGCAGCAAGCCATCGCGGATACGGAGAAGGAGTTTGGGCTCGTCAACGTGCTGGTGAATAACGCGGGCGTACTCAGCGTCTCTACCATCGAGAGCGTTTCCGAAGAGGAGTGGGATCGACTGATAGCCACGAATCTCAAAGGCCCGTTTTTAATGTGCCGCGCGGCGCTCCCCGCCATGCGTCGGGCCGATGGGGGCAGCATCGGGAATATAGGTTCCATCCTCGGGCTGGTGGCCATGAAGGACCGCGCTGCGTATTGCGCGTCAAAGGGTGGCGTAACGATGTTGACGAAGGCCATGGCCATCGATCATGCGCATGAAAAAATACGCGTAAATTGCATCTGACCGTCGATTGTAGAGACGGAACTCGTCCGCGATCTGTTCTCCGCTAACGAGGCAGGGCAGAGGGCTCGCGAGGCGCGACTGGCCACGCTCCCCCTGGGAAGATTTGGAAAGCCCATGGACATTGCAGAACTGGCCGTGTACCTGGCGTCCGAGGAGTCTTCCTGGATGACCGGAACGGCGATACCCTTGGACGGTGGGCTTTCGGCGTACTGAGAGAATAGAGGGGGAGATGTCGCGAAAATTGAGCAGGGCAGAGAAGAGGGTGACCGAACTGGTGCGCCGGCGTATGCGGGAGAGCAAGGCCACGGAACTCTTGGGTTTCGATGTGGAGAGCGTTCAGGATGGCCGCGCCATATTCCGTCTGGATGTAAGGCCAAAGCACAAACAGATCCATGGTGTGGTCCATGGTGGAATCCTCGCTGCTCTTGCGGACACCACGGCGGCAATTGCGGCCTACACGGTGATCCCGCGCGGGATGGAAATCGCCACACTGGAGTTGAAAATCAATTACCTGGAACCCGTACCGGGCGGCAGAGTGAAAGCGGACGCGCATGTACTGCGGAGGGGGAGAAACTTCATCGTCACGGAATGCGACATTTTCAATGAAAACGGATCGCTGGCGGCCAAGGCACTTCTGACCTTCTCTGCCGCTTCCGGTTATGATTTAAAGAAATAGAGCTTACTCGTCGCCACCTTGAGCGGAGTCTTCGCCGTCCTTATAAACGTACTTAATGAAGCGCTTGAAAACCATGAGATTTGGCGCTCCCTCGCGGGTCAGCTTGACGCAGTCGCGGTCGTACCACTCGATGAAGCCGCGAAGCTCTTCACCAGAGTTGAGCACCACGACCATGGAGGTGCGGCTCTGCATCTGCTTTACCCAGTAAAAGTTCTCGGCATGCGTGATTTCAGGCGGCGCCGGTTTCTTGCTGGGCAGGGGCCCGTTGTGCTGAGGGCGCATGGAGGGTGATTCCTTGGCGTCCGCGAAGCTGGGACGGAACATTCGACGATTCACCATGGCTGCTCCTTGGAATGACGGGAATATTTCTTTACATGAGATGCAACATGGGCCGTTTGGGTTTCGTCCATTATCCCTTTTTTAGACCACAGCCGAGCATCTTTTTGCTATTTTCGGGGTGAAGCGCCGGTGCCTGTGGGCGGGGCGAGCGAAACCGCCAGGGCGTCCAGGCCGAGCTGGCGATTCAGATTGCGGCGCGCTCCCGCAGAGAGTTCGTCGAGTCCGGCGATGGCGCGCATCACCCAATCGGAAGATATATTCCTGGCTAGCGCGTCTAATTCCTTGGCGAGGTGCGGATTCCTCAGCAACGGAGTCTTTGCGCCAGCAGTGAGCTCCAGAAGGTCGGATAGGAGTCCGTAGAATACTCCGGATAACTCCTCGACGGAAGATTCGCGGTCCTTTGCCAGCGCACTGGTGTCCGCAAATAGCTGCGCGAAGCCTTGCCCGCGCGCCGCGCGCTCCAATACTCGCAGCGCGGTTTTGCGCTGTTTCACCGCCTCTTCCACGTTCATTTCCATCGCCAAGCCGGGACTTCCTTCGGAGAGTTGTGCCGCCAGCTTCGCCTGAGCAGGGGTTCGTTCAGTGTGCGACTTCAAAATGGTTTCCACTTCGTGTTGCGGCAGTGGCGCAAAGTGAAACTGCATACAGCGTGAAACGATCGTGGGAAGAAGATTAAAAGGGGAAGGCGCGGTCAGAATCAGGGTTGCGGAACCCGGCGGCTCTTCCAGAATTTTCAGGAAAACGTTAGCTACATCCCATCGCATGGTTTCCGCCCCGTCCAGAATGAACACGCGGCGGCGCCCCATCGGCTGAAAATACGCGGCACGCTGTACGGCGCGGAGTTGCCCGATGCGGAGTACTGGACGCGCCACGGGGCTCTTGAGCCGAACCGGATCGGGCACTAGCGCCCAAACGTCCGGATGCGTTTGCAAAATCAAGGGAATGCGCTCGACGGTGGCCGCATCGGCGCTTTCGCCGCGTTCCGCCAAGCCCTGCTCAATCAACTTCTGCGGCTCTGCAAGGAGGGCGATGCGCCGGCACGTGGCGCATTCGCCACAGAAATCGTCCGTAAGCCGCTCGCAATTGGACGCCTGGGCGAACATACGCGCCAGCGTGTATTTGCCGACTCCGCGGGGGCCGGTAAAGAGCAGCGCGTGGGGCACGCGGCCAGAGCGAAACGCCCCTCGCAAGGCCGCCACAATCTTTTCATTCCCCAAAAATTCGGAAAAACCCATGTTTTAGCCCTTGCCGAGGTTTGCGAGGAGCGGCTTGACCGCCAACAAAGTTTCGGCCGCAATCTCTTCCGGCAGCCGCACACAGTTATTCTGCGCATCGAAACACTGAATGGTGGCCCAGGGGCGGCTGCGCGAGAGCATATCGTACATCTCGGCGGCATCTTCCAGGTGGCGCAGATTCTTTTCCAAAAGGTCATGCTTTGCATTGGTGTAGCTGCGCCCGGACTTGTGCTCCACAAGTTTCTGCGACTGCGCCGGCGGTATGCGCATATAAAGGATCAGATTTTCGCGTGGCAACCCGTAGATGGTGTACTCGAGATGCTCGATCCAACGCAAAAACTCGGCGCGCTTTTCCGGTCTGGCCCGCGCCACTTGATGAGCCAGATTCGAACCGATGTAGCGGTCCACAAGGACGACCTTGCCATCATTTAATGCGGCTTCCAGTCTGGACTTGGCCTCAAAGCGATCACCGGCGTAGAGCAGGGCCGTAAAATGCGGATCGACACTCTCGAGCGGCCCCAAATCGCCGTTCAGAAATTTGCCCACCATGCTGCCAAACCAGGAATCGTATTGAGGGAAACCCGTGGAATAGACAGGGATTCCATCGGCCTTCAGTGTGAGCTCCAGCAGTTTCGCTTGCGTTTGCTTTCCGCTTCCGTCAATTCCTTCGATGGCAATCAGAAGTCCGCGCGTAGTCATGGCACCTATCAGTGGCAGGGGGAGGCTACCTGTGCCTGCCAGTTTAACTGCACAGTGAACCTCGCGCAACGCCCTGAGTTTGAAATTCGCAACCCTTTGTCGAGGCCAACGATTTCCCGCGGGCGTGTTACGATTTCCCACAGGTTCCCCTCAAGATGATGATGTCGCCGACGATTGCGGACAATTTGGCTCGGCTGCGCGAGCGGATCGCGGTTGCCGCCCAGCGCGCCCGGCGGCCCACCGAAGAGATCACGCTGATCGGCGTTTCCAAGACGCATCCGGCCGAGAGGATTCGCCAAGCCTTTCAGGCAGGATTGCGCCACTTTGGGGAAAACCGCGTGCAGGAGTGGGAAGGGAAGCGCGGCGTGCTGGCCGATCTTCCGGCCACATGGCATCTCATCGGCCACCTCCAAAGCAACAAAACCACGCGAGCCGCCAAAGTGTTCACCGCCATCGATTCGCTCGATGATTGGGCGGTGGCGCAACGGATTGCGCGTGCCATCGCTGAAACTGTTTCCATCGATCCAATGCGCGTTCTAATTGAGGTCCATCTCGGCGGCGAAGACACAAAAAGCGGTGTTGCCGAAAACGAGCTTCCCGCCCTGGCGGAGAAAATCCTGCATCTCGAGGCTTTGCATCTGGAAGGACTCATGTGCATTCCCCCGTTCCTGGAAGACCCGGAGAAAGTTCGCCCGTACTTTGCGCGGCTGCGCCAATTGCGCGACGGGCTTGAAGTTCGGTTGGGTCGGCGCTTGCCCGTTCTCTCAATGGGGATGTCGCACGACTTCGAAGCCGCCATTCAAGAAGGCGCAACAGAGATTCGCGTGGGCACCGCACTGTTTGGTACCCGGCAGTTGCCGCAATGAATCCAGCAGATGCAGTAATTCTCTGAGGAGAGTGCATGAAACTCTTTACGTCCCTTCGTTTACGGGAAATTGAGTTCAAGAACCGCATCGGAGTTTCGCCAATGTGCCAGTATTCGGCGAAAGCCGGCCACCCCGGCGCGTGGCACCTGGTGCATCTCGGCAGCCGGGCTGTGGGCGGCGCGGCGCTGGTGATGACCGAAGCTTCTGCGGTTGAAGAGGTGGGGCGAATTTCACCTGGGGACACGGGAATCTATCTGGATGCTCACGTGGAATCCTGGCGTCCCATCGTCCTGTTTCTGAAGGAACACGGCGCAGTTGCGGGGATGCAATTGGCCCACGCCGGACGCAAAGCCAGCACGGCTGCTCCGTGGTTTGGCGGCGGGCCGATTGCGCACCAGCAGGGTGGCTGGACACCCGTGTCGTCAACGAATGCCCCGTTTGGTGATGGCTACAATGTCCCGTGTGCATTGACCCTTGAAGATTTGGACTGCATCGTGGCTGATTTTCAGCAGGCCACGCGGCGCGCGCTCGCTGCGGGTTTCCAATTCGTAGAGATTCATGCAGCGCACGGCTACCTGTTGCACCATTTCTATTCGCCGCTTTGCAATGACCGCAAGGACGACTACGGCGGCAGCTTCGAGAATCGCGTCCGTCTCCTGCTGCGAGTAGTGCAGGCGGTGCGCGAAACGCTGCCACTAGAACTGCCGCTCCTCGTTCGCATTTCGGCCACCGATTGGAAAGAGGGCGGATGGGATATAGAGCAAAGCATTGAATTGTGCCGCAGATTAAAAGGACTTGGCGTGGATCTGGTTGACGTGTCGAGCGGAGGAATTTTGCCGGGGATAAAGATTCCTGCCGGGCCGGGCTATCAAGTGGGATTCGCGGAAGCCATTCGGCGGGAAACCGGATTGGCAACCGCCGCCGTCGGGATGATCTCGGAGCCCGCCCAGGCGGAGTCGATAATCTCCACCGGCCAGGCAGACATGGTGTTCCTTGCGCGAGAGATGCTCCGTGATCCGTACTGGCCAAGGCGCGCCGCTGCTGAGTTGCAGACCAAGATCAAACCGCCCGTGCAGTATGAGAGAGCGTGGTAAGCGATGAGCTATCTCAATCTCACGGATGATGTTGCAAAGGGAACGGTCAACTTGATTGTGCGCGTGCAACCGCGCGCCAGCAAAGACGAAATTGCCGGCACAATGGAGGGCGCACTGAAGATCCGTCTTCGCGCACCCGCCCTGGAAAACCGCGCCAACGAAGCGTTGATCGTCTTCCTGGCGGATCTTTTGAAAAGGCCAAAGTCCGCTGTTAGAATTCAAAGCGGCGAACACGGCCGGACCAAACGCGTCGAGATTCACGGGGTTACGCGCCAGCAAGTCTTGAATCTTCTCCAGGTAGAAGCCTGACGCGCTGCCGATCGACTGGCACGGCTGCGAGCTGTTTTGAAAATAACCCGGAGATTCACGAAATCGGGAGCGGGGAACTTCATGAGCGTACAGATTGCCGAGATTCAAAGTGACTTGCGCGCCGCCAAGCTTCACGGCTGGCTCTTCTACGATTTTCGCGGCCGCGACCCCATCGCTCACCGCGTTCTGGGTATTCCCGAAGGCATGCGCACGCGGCGCTGGTTCTATTTCATTCCTGCGAAAGGGACACCACGAAAACTGGTGCATAAAATTGAGTCTGAATCCCTGGCAGCGCTGCCGGGCGAAACGCTTTATTACGCTGGATTGAAGGAATTGCAAGCCAATCTGAAAAAATTACTTGGCCGTGCAAAAACCATCGCCATGCAGTATTCCCCGAAGAACGCGATTCCGTATGTGTCCATGGTGGATGCCGGCACGATTGAGATGGTGCGCGCAGTCGGGGCCAAAATCGTTACCTCCGCCGACCTCGTACAGAAATACGAAGCATGCTGGAGCCAGGCGCAACTGGATTCCCACCTGGCCGCGGGCGTCGCGATTGACCGCATCATTCGCGAAGCCTTTTTGCTTGCGGCGCAATCCGTTCGCGAGAAGAAATCCATGACCGAGTACGACTTGAAACAATGGATGCTCCAGGAATTTGCGAAGGCGGGCATCAGCACGGAAGATGGTCCGGATATTGCCGTCAATGCCAATGCCAGCGACCCGCACTATGCGGCAACCCAGGAGAAGGCCTCACCGATCCGCGAAGGTGATCTCCTGCTGCTCGACGTTTGGGGCAAACAGAAGGCACCGGGAAGCGTCTACTACGACGTCACCTGGGTGGGCTATCTGGGGGCTAAGGTTCCTGCAAAGTATGTGAAAATCTTCGATGTGGTCCGCGAGGCGCGTGGTTGTGCCGTGGAACTGATTCGCGCCAGCGTGAAAGCTGGCAAGCAATTGCAAGGTTGGCAGGTGGATCAGGCGGCGCGGAAAGTGATTGAGAAGGCCGGCTATGGCAAATACTTCTTTCACCGTACGGGCCATAATATCGGACAATCCGTGCACGGAAACGGCGTGAATATGGACGGGCTGGAAACGCGCGACGAACGCCACTTGATTCCGCGAACCTGCAACTCCGTTGAGCCGGGCATCTATCTCCCGGAGTTTGGCATTCGTAGCGAAGTGAATGTGTACGTGGATAAGAACGAGGCGCGTGTCACGGGAGCAGTGCAAACGGAGATTCTGGCCCTCCTCGCGTGAGGCTGGCACAAGGCAGGCACATGGCTGACGAAGTTATACAACCGACGCAGGAAGAAACGCCCGTGCGGCCTCGCGATGACGGTTCGCCGAAAGAGAGCCTGGCATTGGCGATCGGCATTGCAGGATGGCTGCTGCCGGGATTGGGCCATGCGCTGCAGCGTATGTGGGGGCGCGCTGTCATCGTATTCCTCACCGTTGGCCTGCTGGTAACCGCCGGGGCAAGGATGCGCGGCAACGTTTTCAGTTCGAACGCCACCGATGCGTTTGACACGCTCGGCTACGTCGCCGATCTGGGCACGGGAAGTTTTTATTTGGCGGCGCGAGCCCTGGAACGTGATGGCGCCGATGTTTCCCATGCCGATGGAGACTACGGCACCAGGTTTCTGGCTACGGCCGGAGTGTTGAATTTGCTGGCCGCTCTGCACGCCTATGAAGCGGCGCGGGGACGCAAAGCGTGATGCCCGTGCATGGCTTTGCCTTGACACATTTCCAGGCCTTGCTGCTATTTGCCGGGATTATCTCCGTGGCCTTCGGTTTCCTGGGACGCCGTCGCCCCAAAGACCGCATCAAGTACATCCTGTGGTCGTTTTTCCTGTTTCTGGCGGTGGGCATCGGCATTGCCTGGGCCATGTACCCATTTTCCCGTTAACGCATTCTGGCAACTTCGCGCGCGGTGAATTGACACCCATTTTCAGCGGATGCTATGGTAAATAACAGGCCGAGGTAGCTCAGTGGTAGAGCAGCCGATTCGTAATCGGCAGGTCGAGAGTTCAACTCTCTCCCTCGGCTCCACTTTCCACTCTGGATTCAATCGATTAAGATGGGCAGTCCTTCGACCCACCGGCCTTATTTGTCTGCGGACACGAAATCAAAATAAGCAAGATTATTTCCATGTTTGTAATGCAGAGTTAACAGTTGCAGGCCTTCTTGCGGAAAATGGATTTCGCCGCACTCCGCTTTGTTCCAAATGTGCCAGACGACCCAATCCGGATACTCTTTCAAGGGAAACTGCGTTGTCGGATCAATTGGAAGTTTGCAATCGGCGGCTGGCTTACCATTAAGCGAAAAGCTGATTGTTTGCGCGGTGTAGGAATACATTGCGACGATTCTGTACGTACCTGCTTTCTCCACATTCACGGTGTAGTTGGTCCATTCACCATCCTCCGTCCAGCCGATGTACAACTGTTGCCACTCCGGCGTGACCAGGTTGGGGTGGTTCAAATCCGCCCTCTTTTTCACATAAGACAGATCCACACCCTCGTTTTCGCGAAAGTGGCAGACGTAAGCCGGCACGCCCTCTTCGCAGTGTCCCGCTTCATAGTTCAACACGCCGCTGCCATGATTGATGGCGTCCACGTCGTGATACGCGATTCCTTCTCCGCCAAGATCGTAGAGTGCCGCTTCCAGCCGCCCGGGTATCGTCTGGGGGCCGGTCGTATGAGCAGCATCCTGAAAAGGTTTGCCCTTGTAGTCGGCCGGGAAACCAGCGTCTCCACTCACGCCAGCCATTCCCACCAGAAGTAACAACGCGAGCTGCAGATGAAATGTCTTCATAAAT
>Ga0181532_10000650_pt1 | contig 35007 bp, 33 predicted proteins | sample PEATcosm2014_Bin_33_FD_119768 | JGI IMG/M metagenome (GOLD analysis project Ga0181532, IMG submission 119768) | Peatland microbial communities from MTU Mesocosm Facility, Houghton, MI, USA - PEATcosm2014_Bin11_30_metaG | ecosystem: Environmental > Terrestrial > Soil > Wetlands > Peat | place...
CCATAGCTCCCCGCGTCCGCCGCACCCGCGAGCGGCTTCCTTCAAGTCGTTGTATCAAAAGCGACCGCCGCAGACCTGGGCCGGCTACTGACTTCTCTGCGGTCGCTTCTGATACAACACTAGCATTGACATCCGCACGGTGCAGCAGTGGCTCGGCCATTCGGACATGGAATCGACGACGCGGTATTTGAAGCCGTCACGCAGCCAGCAGGTGCGCGAGAAGGTGAGCGAGATTTTCTCTTAAGCGTTCGGTGCTCGTCGGATCATGGTCGGTGCAATCGAAGAAATGAGACAGCGGCGGATTTCAGCCGTCTAGTCAGGCTTTGGGAAAAACCGCCAGGAACCCGGCATCAGGATGAACAAGACCTACGCGGGATTGACGCCGCAAATCTATTTAGACCAACGCGCCTATGGTTCTGCCCGACGCACGGGCTATCATCGGTATTCTTGCATTGCAAAGCGGCGACTGCACGTAGGTGAGCTGTTTGCGGCCGGAGATAAGGTGCCCCGCCAGTACTCCACTCCGCTTTCACCTCCACCAGGGACGGCAGTCTCTAGCCTGCTTAATTCATATATTTGAAGACAACAAAGGCCTCCTCTGTTACAAACATGTTGACTAGACAATGTTTGCAGCAACAAAAGAGGCCTCTGAATGTCTGAAGATAGCACAACACAGTGTTTGTTGTTCCAAGGAATTTTTCGCAAGCCTGTCGTGGCCCAGTTTGATCAGCGCGAGGGGAGTTCCGACGGCGGAGCCCTGCTGCTGAAGGCGGCCGATCGCCATTATGGATTGGTCCGCCACGAAGATGTCAGCACCACGCAAGCGCATTATTTGATGCTAAAATCCAAGGCGGAAGGCAACGCGGCGATGAAGCGCCTAGAGCGAATTGTTAGACAAAAGTTAGACAGGCAAGCTCGCCGAAAGCGCAAAAGCCCAGTAAACACTGCATAGGCCGACGTAGCTCAGTTGGTAGAGCAGCCGATTCGTAATTTGCAAATCCTCCCACATTATCAATAGCTTACACTCGTGAGGGCGCGTCAAAGGCACGTTTCGGCCCCAGTATTCGTGCGGGCCGGCGGTGAGTCGTGAGCTAACACGAGAGAAACACGAGAGACTTTTCCGGAATTGTCACCTTCAGAAACCACTAGCGTTCTTCGTTCCATCATGGAATCAAATTGATAATCGTCTTCATTTCTCTTGCAGGCTTGGCTCAGGCAGAATTTTCTGCAAAGTACGATGCGCAAGCGCGCTTTCGTCTCGAATCTCCACCTGGGTCGTGGCGCCTGCAGGCAGAGTCGCCGCCCGATATTCCTCGTAAAGAAGATATCCCGGCGCAATGGGCTCGCGAAAGAAATCGTTCAGAATCTGCGAGGCGCGTTTGCCCAATTCCGCGTCTGCGGCAAACTGTGCCTCAAACTGCCGCCTGAACTCTGCCCAGTCCGGGCGCGCTTTGACGATCGCCACAATGTCCGCCGCATGCGTCTGCGCTTCCTCGCGATCGTGCCGCGCTTCCTCCGGGCCCCGGATATTGTGATAGCGGTCAAAGAGAGCCAGGAGTTTGAGCATCACCAGCGCGTGCGGCCGGGTGACACGCACTCTCGCGGCATACGGTTCGCCGTCCGGCAACCTCCCTTCCAGCGGATACTCGTCCGACTCGGCGAGCGCGATCGTGCCTCCAGTACAGGCGCGCGCATGGATCCCTTTCTGTACATCCACGCGGAAGTCGGCGGCCCGCTTGAATTCCTCCGGGGCCATGAACTCGATGCGCATGGTTTCCTTGCTGTTGGGGATGGTCTTTTCAAATTGGAAATTTCGTGCCCCGGCGATCGCCGTATAGCCCAACCGCTTTAACACTGCCTCCAGTTGAAGAGGTTCCGCCCGGAGGGCAATCACGTTCAAAATGAAATCTACGTCTTTGGTACCGCGTGCGTTCTTGACGGCAAACTTGATTGCCTGCGCGCCGGCAATGACGAAGTCCTTCGCCGCTGGCCCTAGCGCCGCGAGTAATTCCAGGACGTAGGTCCGCTGTGGCTCCGGAATCATGCGGATCTCCAGCGCGGCTCGATCGCGTTGCTCAATAAATAGTCGGCCTGCTTGAGATCCCGTCCCCCGCGCGCATAGAGGTCGAGATAGGCTTGCAGGTTGGACACGATCGGAACCTCGCCTTCCCGCCTGCAGTACAAGAACACGCCTGCATCATAGGGGTAGATCAATCGCAACTTGGGCCCGGTCGATTGCCCCTCGGCCAGCTCGCGCAAACGCGCGCCGCTCTCCGCATCTCCGAGAAAGATGTCCACGCGGTCGAGTTCGACAAAGGGGGCGACCAGGGATGCGGCGGCGGCGCCCGTGAAAGCGTACGCGCCCTGGACTTGTCCCTGAAGCCACTCACTGATCTCGGTCACTCGGTTTCCGAACGCATTCGGAACCTCGAAGGAACTTCGTAACCGCCAGCGATAGCGCTCTTTATATTTTTCCGCCCACTCGACCAGCAATCGCGGTGGCTCGGGCACGACGACCGCAGATCCCTGCCGCCGAATCCAAAGCTGCTCTTCCAGGCTGGAAAGGATTTTCGAAATCGAGCCCTGACTGACGCCAAAATCCATCGGCTGGCGAACGATACCGCCGACTCGCTGAGCCTGAGCGTTAAGTTCTTTGGAGATATCGGTGAGCGACCACGTTTTCGGTTTTTCGAGCAGGACTCGCAGCACGCGCGAGGAGCGTCCCGAAAACACGTTCATGCTGCGCGACGAGTCCCCGGTCTGGTTTCGTTCCGTACTTCGCCGGCCCAAACGCTGTAGCGTGAATTTTCCGGGGACTTGAATCGAAACGTTTCCCGCCAGATCGAGGAAATCGATACCGTTGGCGACGCTGTACGCCTGCGCCTGCGAAGACAGACTCGGAGCTAACACTGCGAAGGCAGCGTCTTTTTTCAACGACTTCATGCGCTGCATCCAGGGACCAATCTCCGCCAACAGCTTGGGGGAAGGCGCCTGCTTGATTTCGGCAAATACAAGAATCCGATTCTTGCCCGAGGTCAGTTCAAAGCTGACATCGAAGGGTCGCTCCGGCTCCTGACGTACCTGCGCGATGCGTACGCCGGGGAGATCTTTCACGGGTACTTGCTTGCGCAGGGCGTCCACCATCCTCCGTTCGAATTGGGCCTCTCGGGTCTCCATGGTCCACCTATTTTCTCAAATCGGAAATACGTTGTAAACGAAAATATTCTTTTACGACATAGTTTCCTGTCCGCGAAAGCTCTCTTTGGACGCCAATTATCCCAAGAAAATAAGAGACTTGAAATATTATTACACTTGATGTAATATTTGAGCATCGAATTGGAGATTAACGCATGACAAGCAACGATCTAAAGCGAGCGCGTGTCGCCAAGAACTGGACGCAAAAGGATGCGGCCAGGCATCTCGGAGTGTCGCAGTGCTATCTCTCATTCCTGGAAACAGGCCGCCGCGCCGTGCCGGATAAAATGGCGCAGAGATTCCTTTTGGAATACGAGATGCCCGCGACAGTTTTGCCTTTGCCTTCTCCCGAAAGTTCTGATCTTGGTGCTAGCGCCGAATGGGCGCGCTGTCTTGGAGCGCTCGGATATCCGGGGTTCTCTTATTTGAAAGCGCAACCGGACAAGAATCCGGCAGAGTTTCTTGTTGATGCATTGATGCAGCCGGATTTAGATAGCCGCGTAGCAAAGGGTCTCCCATGGGTGGTTTTCAAGTACACCGACATGAATTGGGGTTGGCTCGTCAAGAGTGCGAAGCTCCACGATCTACAGAATCGACTTGGCTTCGCAGTTACATTAGCCCGCCAGCTTCTCGAAAAGCTGCGTGCTAACGAAAGCGTACCTGCCTTGGTTCATTGCGAAGCTTTGCTAGAGCAGTCTCGTCTAGCTCGTGAGGATACGTTTTGTCACAACTCGCTCACTGAAACGGAGAAGCGCTGGCTACGCGACAAGCGCCCCCCCGATGCTCAACGCTGGAATCTCTTGACCGATCTGACAGCGGAACAGTTGACATATGCCTTCTGAGGTAATTCCGGAGCCGTGGCACTCGTTTCTAAAGGAACTCGATGGCACGTTGTCGGAAGAGTTTCACTTCCATTGCATGGGCGGCTTTGTCGTAACCTTCCTATACGGATTCTCGCGCACAACCTCAGACCTTGATGTCTTATCCATAGTGACTAAAGATGAAAGATTCTCCACCCTTATCGAACTTGGCAGGGAAGGTTCTGCGCTTCACAAAAAATATGGAGTCTGTCTACACTGCGTGACCGTCGCCCAAGTACCCGACAGCTATGACGAGCGTTTGACCGAAATGTTTCCTGGAAGCTTCGCACACCTGCGATTGTTTGCGCTTGATCCTTACGATCTTGCCCTCAGCAAACTGGAGCGTAATGAACAGATCGATAGGGATGACGTAAGACACCTTGCGCGGACTATTCCGCTCGACTTATCTGTGTTACGGGATCGCTACCATAGGGAAATGAGGCTGTATCTTGGGAGACCCGAAGGAGAAGACCTGACGTTGAAGCTGTGGGTTGAAGCGATTGAAGAGGAACGCACCAATTGCGGCGGATAATGTTTCATTGCTTCTCCGCTGGTAAAATGTCGAGCACGAGCAGGATTGATACAGAGAAGCTGGACAAGGCAATATTGGCGCAAATTCGGAAAGCGAATGGCGCACAAGACTGGAATGTCCCTTCGTGGCAAGTTCATCAGCGTTGGAGTCCGGGCACAGTGAAGTGAGCGCCGTTCGTCTGTGCTGTTCAAGGTCGCGGCGGAGGGATTGCCGTTTCTAAGCTAAGAACTCAGGCGGAGAGCCACAATTCCATTTGCTTTGGTTGGAGGCGCTGGGGCGCATATTTGCGAAGGAATGATCGGACGAATTCGTTGACCAAGCGAGATTCATCACCGGCTCTCATGATCACCGATGTGTCGAACCACAATGACGTATCGGAGAGCGGTTTTACTACCACACCGTCAGCATGAAGGTCTCGGGCCGTAGGTTTCGTGAGTATGGCGACGCCTACATGCTCCGATACGAGCTCGACCGCCTGCTGTGGCGTAATGATATCGTGAGCGTGCTTGGGGACAATCGATTCACGTCGTGCTGCATTCATGATCGCCTCATGCACAAGTGGATGAACCCGTTTCGCAAACAGAATCCACTCGTCCTTTGCCAGATCTTGGAGAACCAAGCGCTCTTTGTGAGCAGCTGGGTGAGTTTCGAGAAGAACAACGTAGAGCGGAGCCCGAGCGAATGGCACGGCCGTGATCTGAACGTCCTGGGGCGGCGCCGTCACGAGTGCGAGGCTCAGTTCGCCAACGAGGACGCCCCGGAGCGACTCCAGTGCGAACTGAGTCATTAGTCGGATTCGGAGCGTCGGATATAAAGGGAGGCGGATGGCCAGCATCGCGGCAATCCACGCGTGATCGGCATAGGGTGAGTGCCCAATTGTCAAAACGGTATCGGACCCTTCGTGTGCAGCCTGAGCAAGATGCACCGCCCGCTGCGTGTGCAAGAGCGCCAAGCGAGCCTCTTCGACGAAGACACGCCCGGCATCCGTGACTTCCACAACACGTCGCTTGTCACGAGTGAACAGGTGAAATCGATGTTCTGCTTCGAGGTCGGTAATCTGTTTGCTGAGCGCAGGCTGGGTGATGTGCAATCTATCCGCGGCCCGCGTGAAGTTCCGCTCTTCGGCCAAGACAATGACTGCGTGCAAGTGACGGACATCGAGGTTGGGGAACATGGCTCCAACCCTTCTTTGCCAAACGGCGGAGATTGGTTACTGCTACATCTAGTCAAGGAACCGGAAGCAAAGAAAAAGTATTAAAAAGAAAATGTTGCCCTCAGGTGGGTTGGGCAGCTCAGAAGCCTTGACAGAGGCTGGTTGTGGATGGCACGCTGTTTGTTATCTGGCCATCTTTTTATCAGTTGGGTTGAGGCCCTCCCAGATGTCCAGCCGCGAGTTGGGCCCAGAATGGGTTCTTTCAAGGTTTATCTCCCCCGCCCCAGGTCATAAGGACGAGATCAGCGAATTGGTTGTCGTTGCGCGACGCCTCTGGCCACGCATTCAGGCCCTTGCGCATAGGGAGCAGCCGGAGAAAACCTCTGACGACGCACTGGCTCTGGCCACGGACGTATGGGAGGGTGTATTGCAGTCTGTCGCGAAAACAATCCAGCGATCCAACCGGAAAAACTGGCGAATAAAGAACACAGAAGCCTATCTTGTCGGCGCCTTCCACCATCGGTTCAACCGCGCTCTAAGAAAAGAACGCAGAAGACGGGAGATAATACAGCATCTTCCAGCGAGTCCTGATCTGGAGCGGTTGCGACAGGCTCACGATTCGAAGGCTGCGCGCGATCTGGAGCAGTCGATCCAAGTCAGCGAGGCTGTGCGGACGATGGATGATTGGACTCGCAAGGTATGGGCTGCTCGGCAGTACGGGTACTCGTGGAGGGAAATCGCCGTACATCTGGGCCTGACGGAGCCTCAGGCCAAACTTCGATTTCGTTATGCAATTGGCAGGCTGCGTGCTCGGCTGGGCCGCGCTACGTGACTGCTGCATCGCAGAAGTTGGTTTGCATCGATCGCTGGCGGTAAACTTGGCGTTTCTTTGTGACGATTTCAACTGAGAGCAGGCGAATTCTGAAGCAACAGGAAGAATTCAACGCAGAAGAAAAGCGGATATTGGATCTGCTCGGCAGAGGTTTATCCCAAGATTTTCCAAACCCGCAGCGTGTCGGGTGCCCCGATTCGGCAATGCTCAAAGGCATCGCCCTTCACAAGGTGCCACTCGCAGAAGCGGACCCCTGGCTAGATCATTTCAGCTCCTGCAGCCCGTGCTTTCAAGAGTTCACACAATTTCGTAAGCAGGCAGTGGATAGGCGCCGTCGTGCGCAACTGTGGCTAGCTGCGGCGGCTGTGTTGCTTTTTGCGGCGGCGGGATGGCTCTGGGTGCGCACTCGGCCGTCTGTGCAAACCTCCGCAACTGTCGTACTGGATCTTCGTGAGCGTTCAGTCGCTCGTGGGGAAAACCCGGCAGGCACCAAGCAGCTTATTCTGGAAATACCGCGAACAGCCAAGCACCTGGTTATGGACTTGCCGATTGGGAGCAAAGAGGGAAGCTACGATCTGGCGCTGCTGAATGAGACTGGAGACGAAGTTTCGCGTGCAACGGGAGCAGCGACGTTAGAGGATCACATCGTCATTCTCCGTGCCGACATTGACATTGGCAATGTTAGCCCTGGGTTTTACTTTCTTGGTGTGCGCCAACCTGGGCTGGAGTGGAGTCGATATCCGACTCGCGTCATTTGAATCCTCAAATCAAGACTGCTTACACGACCGGTTACTAGAGCAGCGTGAGAGAAGAACATGGTCTTGTGTCTAGAGGACGCCGTCACCATACTGAGCAAGTGGAAGGACGATTCCGCTCATATCCTCGTAGTCTCTGAAAGCCCTTTCCAGCAATCACGTCGGGGTATCCTTGGACGCGTATCGGGGCTGGATATATCGAGAAGATAAGCAGGATGGTCGCGAACCCCGCTGGAAGATCATTGCGCTGTGGAATGATGAGAAGTTCCGGGCGTTTGCGTCCGCAGCAATAGGAAATTACCTGTCTGCGTTTCCACGATATGGTTGGCGCGTGCCTAACCCTAGGCAACTACCTCGTCGTCGATGAGCAAATTGTCTGCTGGGTGCATGGGTGCAACTGGAGTCTGTACTCAGATTCGTAAGCGATACCAGACCAATGTGTTAGCTGTTGACTCTGCTGAGTTTCGGAGCTGGGTCCCTCGAACTCTCTGATCTTCAATTTCCGCCACCTCGGGCGTAATCCGGCCCCTGTTCGCGAGCAGAACCGAGACAAAGTCAAACAACCTACGCATTATCAATCACTTACAGGTGGCCGTTTCCGCCTCTTTCCCCGTATAGTGTGACTGGCAGGGCTGACTGATTCCCTCTCACTCCTCCTTCTCCCCAAGTCATTGAATCGAAAGAGCGATTTTCGCCGTCGGTGTGCCAACGGTGTGCCAGATTTTTCGGGAGGGGGTCGCGTTTGGCCAGAAAAACCGGGCAAATCGTGGGTCGCGGCCGGCACTGCTGGCTGGTGCGCGTCTTCCTCGGTCGCGACCGCCGGACCCGCAAACGGCGCTATCACAGCCGGATGGTCCGCGGCCCCATCCGCCATGCCCAGACCTACCTTAATAAGGTGCTGCGTGATCGCGACCTCGGTCGCCATGTGGACGGCGCCGACATCAGTCTGAATGAATACTTGGATCAGTGGCTTGAGATCTCCGCCAAACCGCGTCTGCGGGAGAAAAGCTACCGCAGCTACGAAAGCCTGCTGCGCAGGTATGTTCGGCCATCACTCGGCGCCCGAAATCTCGCGGCAATCTGCCCGCTCGATATCCAGGCGGCGTACCAGCAACTGAACGAGCACGGTCTGTCCGCCCGAACGGTCCGGTACACGCACTCGGTTCTCCGTTCCGCCATGCGGCAGGCGATTCGGTGGAGGCTCCTGGCCGAGGATCCGACCAACGGCGCCCAATTGCCACGACTGAGGCGGCGCGAAGTGCAGGCGCTGAGTGCGGAGCAATCACGCCTGTTCCTTGAGGCTGCACTGGGGACTCCATACGGCCCAGTCTTCGCGGTTGCACTCACCACAGCCGCACGCCCGAGCGAGTATCTCGCCTTGAAGTGGCAGGACATCAACTGGGAGCGCGGCACCCTGAGCGTTACGCGTACGCTCGAGAGAGTCAGCGGAGCCTGGGGTTTCGCCGAAACGAAACGAGCCCGCAGCCGCCGCGTCATCAAGTTGCAGGAGTGGGTGCTGGAACTCCTTGAGGATCTGCATGCAGAGAGGAAGCCGAAACTCCCAGGGAATAGTTGGTCTGGCGCGTCGGACCTAGTCTTCACGATGCCGTCCGGGCGGCCGATCGACTCGGACAAGCTGGCAAGACGGTTCAAGTCGATTCTGGAACAGGCTGGTTTGCCGACGATCCGACTCTACGATCTTCGGCACACGGGCGCCACGCTGGCCCTGGCCGCAGGCGTCCCACCCAAGGTCGTTTCTGAGCAGTTGGGGCACGCCAGCGCAGCATTCACGTTGGACATTTATTCGCACGTGCTGCCACACATGCAGGAAGAGGCGGCCGCGAAGGTCGAATCGGTATTGACGGCCCCTCGTTCATGTGGCGGGTACGCCGGGAAAGCTCGGGCCAGCGATCCGAGGTTCTAGCACTTCGAACCTAGCCCTCTCCGTCTGGTGGTCCTCCAGCCCGGTACGAGTTCATTCCCACATAGCTCACTCGCAGAGCCGAAGAAGGTGTAAGCATGAAAGCTCGCCATGGGGATTACCAGCGCTGCAGGAAAGCTTTGGATGAAATGCACGACCTTAAGTTCTAAAGATGTGGAAACTCATGTTTCCCGCAGCGATTTGCTTTCGGCCCGGGTCGTCATTCTGACGCGGTATCGCCGCAATAATGCCTGACACCTAACCGCCTCTTTTCTCGCGCTGTCCCTAACGCCTTAATGCACTTTGCATTGCCGAAACTTTTGTTCTTCATAAGAGTTGGTCTCTGAAATGCCCCTAGGGAATTGAACCAAACAGGATCGCTATTGAAACGGCCGGAATCGGCACTGAGGTGAACATGCCGGGAGCAAAGCACACCACGAGACCAACGCCGTACGCGAGCGGCGGTGATTTCTGCCGAATCTTCTACGCAGAGACAGACGGCCTGTACCTGCTATCGTTCCTGCTGAGTGGGGATCGTGAGAAAGGTGACGCTGAGCGCACGCGAAATCCTTGCAGCTCTCGCGATTTCCATCCTGCTCCTGGCGGCCTACGGATTTCACTCTACGAGGACGGCATATCCTATGCTGCGCCTGAGTCTGTTTCGCATTCGCACGTTTCGCGCGGCGGTGAATGGCAGCTTCCTGACTCGCCTTGGCATTGGCGGCATTCCATTTCTCTTCCCACTTTTGTATCAGGTTGGTCTCGGGTTCACGCCAGTTCAGTCCGGCCTGCTTATGATGCCGCAAGCAATCGCTGCCATGAGCCTGAAGATCACCATGCCGCGAATTTTGGCGCGCTTTGGATACCGAGCCGTGCTGGTTTCCAATACTCTGATCATCGGATTGATGATCATGCTTTTCGCGACCATCGGGAGGGGCACGCCGGTGTGGCTGATCGTGATAGAACTCTTCTTTTACGGATTCTTCACTTCACTGCAATACACAAGCATGAACACACTTGTCTATGCCGACGTCACGGAAGAACAGGCGAGCAGCGCAAGCTCCATCGCGAGCACGATGCAGCAGATGGCCATCAGTTTCGGCGTCGCTTCGGCGTCGCTGGTAACTGCCTTCTTCCTGCCCGATCGGTATCGGTCTAATCCTCAGCAATTCATACACGGCATCCATCAGGCGTTCTTTGTGCTGGGCGGGATGACCCTCCTTTCCACGATCGTTTTCCGCGAATTGAAAAGAGGGGACGGTGAGGCGGTGAGCCAAGGGAAGGAGCTACGCGCTGGTTAAAGCACGGGCGTGTTCGTTCCCAGTCTACAACCATCATGCTGTATGAACTCTCGTAAGTTCGTCAGTTCGAGTGCCGGCTGGCGTCTGCTATTCAAGCTCCCCAAAGCTGCAAGGGCAGCGTCGATTTGCTTTACCTGCTTGCGTGCTCGTTGGCGTTCCCTCCGTAATTGCATCACCGAGGCAGATACCGAGTGGCTAATGGCGATCAAACGGGCAGTTGAACAGTGACCCTGCATGAGAAATCTTACCAGACGTATTCATCCTTGAGTGACCTTCAGCCGACAGTTCTCCTTGTCACGATGCGCGGGCGAGTGTCTTATCGAGCCAGTCAAACATGCGCTGGTGAAATAGCGTGAGTGCGCCTTCTTGACGATGCTTTTCGGCTCTTCATACCGGCCAGGCGCGATCTCATCAGGGCTGATTGCGCGGATGAACTCATGATTCAAGGCCCACCGTCCGTTCATATTTCGTCAGTTCGCCGAATCGTTCGGTGCTCGCCTGGTTTCTTCAAATCCGTCCTGCCAGCCGTAACTACTTAAATCGTGGTACGTTAGCCGACTCCCCCCCCACAAGTGTTTGGGCAACGAAGTGCCTATACAGGTCTGTGTCGGCAAAAAAGAAATTGAAGACCGATACCCGCGGCAGCAAATGGGTTGGTGAAGGAACTTCAGAAGCCAGGCTTCAACCGCAAGGGAACGAGGAACTAGAAAGGTGCTTCTAAGATGCCAAATACTCTTCAGGGAAAAATCGTGGCAATCCTTGCAACCGATGGATTTGAATGGTCGGAACTCATGAAGCCGAGACAGGCGCTGGAAGAGGCGGGTGCGCGAACCCAGGTCATCTCACCCAAAGAGAATCGGATCAAAGGGTGGAGTCATAACAACTGGTGCGAAGACGTGGCAGTTGACGTTCCGGTGGAGTCCGCGGATGTGGCAGAGTATGACGCGCTACTGTTGCCGGGCGGAGTTATGAATCCGGACCAACTGCGCATGAATCCCGAGGCGGTGCATTTCGTGAAGCAGTTCTTCGTCCAGGGGAAGCCAGTCGCGGCGATCTGTCATGGCCCATGGATGCTGGTCGAAGCCGACGAAGTGCGTGGCCGCACCGTAACTTCGTGGCCTTCCTTGAAAACCGACATTCGGAACGCGGGAGGAACCTGGGTGGACGAGGAAGTAATTGTGAGTAACGGAGTAGTTACGAGCCGCAAGCCTGACGACATACCCGCCTTCAATCGGGAGATGATTAGATTGTTCTCACTCAAGTCACTGAACGCGTCTCTTCCGTAAGTGCTAAAGGAGAAATCAAATGGGTGAACTGAAAGGTCTTGTGGACGAAAAAACTATTTCTCGCGATCGCCTTGCAGAGCTCTTGAACTAGGCCAGCTAGCGTGTATGACAGACCCTGAGGCAGGAACCATGACGACGATCGGAATCATCGGTGCGGGACACATCGGAAGCCAGATTGCACGGCTCGCGGTGGCAAGCGGCTACAAGGTTGTGATCAGCAATTCGCGCGGGCCGGAGACCTTATCCGCGCTCATCGCAGAGCTTGGGCCGAGAGCCCGCGCGGCGACCGCCATCGAGGCAGCAAAGGCGGGAGACATCGTCGTCGTTTCGATACCCCTGAAAAACTATCGGGCGGTTCCGGTTGCGCCCCTGGCGGGCAAGATCGTGATCGACACCGAGAATTACTATCCTGAGCGTGACGGCCATATCCCCGAGCTCGACAACGAATCGACCACCACCTCCGAACTCTTGCAGGCGCATCTGCCAACGTCGAAGGTGGTCAAGGCTTTCAACCATATCTATGCCGCCGCCCTCACTACAGACGGGCAGCCGTCTGGCACGAAGAATCGTCGCGCGCTTGCCATCGCCGGGGACGACGAAGAGGCCAAAGCCAGAGTGTCCCATCTGCTCGACCAGTTCGGCTTCGATACGGTGGACGCGGGCCCACTGAAAGAAGGTTGGCGTATCCAGCGCGATACCCCCGGCTACGGTCCACGCCGCACCGCCCCCGAACTGCGCCGAGACCTTGCCGCGGCCAAGCGATACGCGGATCAGTAGCATTCTGATCGCTCAAGTCCAACGCATGAGAGGTCAGATGACGAATAAAATGCTGGAGGGTACCCCAAGAAACTCCGCTAGGACGTGCGGCGAGCGACAGGATACAAACCGTGGTCGTCACCATCGGCGTGCTGCGCTTCCACAACTCAGCCGAATGATTCTCAGTCAGTCCCGGTACTCGCCACTGTCACCATCGCGGGACGCAGCAATCGATCCTTGAACTTGTAGCCGCGCTGCAATCCCTCGAGTACGAGTTCACCTCATGGTGAAGACCACCTGAACAGCGTGGTGAATCGCGGGATCAAATTGCTCTCCCTCGCAATGGATAGGACACATATCAAGCTTGACCAGGGCGTCCAGCAACTGCTTGCAGATCAACTCAGCGAGGGCCTGAATCCTAAATGTAGCAACCAGTTGTATTTTCCATTCTTCTCATCAAACCCGGCTCCCTTTCGTCACATAGGCGAGATTTAGCCACTCTAGCTTGCAGATCGGCTCCTAGCTGCAGCGAACGAGGACAATGCATTAGCTGAACTCAGCCGATAACAACCAAAGCCATTGCTGCGTCAGGCACTCGTTGCCCTTCGAGTGGAGCACAGTTTGTGGTTAAGAAAGTGCAAGCTGTAGAGTCGAGTGATCGTGTTGCAGTGAACGAACATTATTGGCTGCCCTGCTTTAGGGCATCCCGGGGTTGTAAATGGCCGGTCTTGGCAAGATGTTGATGATTTTCGGGGTAATCCTGGCGGTGGTGGGACTCATTTTCGTTCTGCTGGAGCGCACCAACTTGCCTATCGGACGACTTCCCGGCGACATCATTTACCGCGGGAAGAACACCACTTTCTATTTTCCGCTAATGACCTGCATCCTGCTGAGCGTCGTGCTTTCCCTGGTGCTGTATGTGATCGGAAAACTCAAGCACTAGCAACACTTGTCAACCTCTCATTTAGCCAGCGGATATTGGCTGATCTTCGAAGCGTTCTTCCGGTATGAGTCGTCGTTCTGATCTCATGTCGCCATGAAGGCTTCTGATCATTCAGCGTCCCAGTTATTCCGGCGTCTCGAAACCCCTTAATCTTCTTTGCATTTACCGAAACGCCTGTTCCTAACAAGCTTTGGCCGCTGAGATGCATGATCGAAAATTACTGCTCAACTGGAGATTTACTTTCGCTTTCAAACTGTTCCAGGTGGCTGAAGGCCAGCGCACCATGACTCATCTTTTTACTGTAGACGATTTTCGAGTCCGGAAAGGCGACGAGGTCGAGCTTCGGAAATGGCCGACTGTTGTGAAGCCTGTGTACAAGTCGACGGAGCACTATCGAGAGCTTCTGGCGGAGCATATTGCGCGGCTAAGCATGTTGCAGCAGCTCCTCTATGCGTCCAAGCGCTTTGCCGTGTTGTTGATCTTCCAAGGAATGGACTCGGCGGGAAAAGATGGCGCGATCCAGCACGTGATGTCTGGAGTCAACCCCCAAGGCTGCCAAGTGTTCAGCTTCGAACAGCCGAGCGCTACGGAATTGCGGCACGACTTTCTCTGGCGCACGACCTGCGATCTGCCGGAACGCGGGCGGATAGGCATCTTCAACCGGTCCTACTACGAGGAGGTGCTGATCGTCCGCATTCATCCGGAGATTCTGGGCCGCGAAGGACTCCCAGAGGTGGCTCTCGACGACGCAGCAATCTGGCACGACCGGTTTCGCTCCATCCTCAATCTGGAGAGACACCTCCATGACAACGGAACACACATCGTTAAGATTTATCTTCACCTCTCCAAGCAGGAGCAGCGGAAGCGTTTTCTTCATCGCATCGATGAGCCTGAAAAGAATTGGAAATTCACCGTGGCGGACGTCCAAGAACGGAAATTCTGGAAGCAATACATGAGGGCGTATGAGGAATGTCTCGGTGCGACCAGCACCCGGCACACCCCTTGGTATGTGGTTCCGGCCGACGACAAGGAGAACGCTAGGCTGATTGTTTCCCAGATTATCATCGAGACGCTCAGCGCCCTCAAAATGAGCTACCCGAAAACCAAAAAAGAGCGAGCCCAAGAATTACTCGCAATCCGTAAGCAGCTGCAACATGAGACCTCGACTGGGTAAATCCGGCGATCCGCGCGAGATCGAGTTGAAATTCCAGCTCCCGCCTGGCAGTCGAGTTGTCCTCGAAGCGAGCCCCGTGCTGGCTGCAGCCGAAGCAAAACAGCATCATCTGGTGACGACGTATTTCGATACGCCCGACCATCTGCTGGATCGGACCGGGTTGACGCTTCGAGTGCGACACAGCGGGGAGACTCGAATTCAAACTGTGAAGTCCCAGCCGAACGAGCGCGGTGTCGCCGCCAACCGCAAGGAATGGGAGTGGCCGATCAGCCAGGACCAGCCGGATGTCGTACGGCTTGAGAAGATCCGAGCACTGACGATGGTCGCTACGGCCATCAAGGATAAGCTGCAGCCGATATTCGTCACCGACATTTTGCGGACCACTTGGCTTCTACGCCTCCCCAGCAAGACAGTCGTGGAAGCGGCGATCGATGAGGGGAGCATCAAAGCTGGCTCCGCACATGAGCCGGTCAGCGAATTGGAATTGGAGCTCAAGAGGGGCCGCATTGAACCGGCATACCGGCTTGCCGCCGAACTGCAGGAACTGGCGCCTCTGAGGATTTCTTCGGAGAGCAAAGCGGCGCGCGGCTGGCATTTACGCACTGGCCAAACGGAAGGTGGACACTTCGGGCAGATGCCGAAGCTGGGGCGGCTCATCGGAACCGCGACGGGGTTTCGGGAGATTCTCGGCGGAACGCTGGGACATCTGGTGGCCAATATCGGCGCGACCCTGCGTGGCGACCCCGAGGCATTGCACCAAATGCGCATCGCCATCCGCGAGTCTCGCGCCGTATTGCAGTTGTTCGGGCGGCATCTCGACGCCGTTGCCGCAGAGCGCTTCAACGCAGTCCTGCGTCGCCTCGGGGAGATCTTCGGAGCGGCACGTGACTGGGACGTATTCTGCCTCGAAACCTTATCGGCGGCGAAGGCGGATTTGCCCGCCCAGCGTCTGGAAGATCTGAACCTCGTGGCCGAGGTCGCACGCCAGTTTGCCCATGCGGCGGTGGCGGATACCCTGCGTGGTCACGATTTTACGGCGCTAGTTCTGCGCTTGGCGATCTGGGCGGAGGCGGGGGCGAACCAGCCTTCGACGCTGGGCGACCACCGCATGGGCAAACTCTGCTCCGTCGCTGCTGAACCGCGCCGCTGGCAAGGTGAAGCGGCGCAGCCGGCACGCCGGCCGGCTGTCGGTGGCGCAGCGTCATGCGTTACGAAAATCGCTCAAGAAACTGTGTTTTGACGTTGAATCCCTTGCCGGGCTGTATCGCCCGCGCGCGGTGAAGATTTACAGCAGCCGCTGCGAGGAGCTGGAAAAAATCCTTGGCCTGGCCAACGACGCGGTGGCAACGAAGCGGCTGGCTCTGTCGCTGGTTAGCACCAGCCGGCCTGACCTGGCAAAACCAGCCGGCGCTCTGGTTCGGTGGAATGAGCGGCGGGGCCGCAAAGCCCTGCAGGGTCTCAAGCCCGCGCTGAAGGAATTCCGCGCGGCGCCTGCGTTCTGGTCCTAGAGCGGGACCGGTCGCACTCCAGTCGTTCGAGATAGCTCTGAAGAAACTGAAAGATCGATAAGTGACCCAAAGGACATCCCAAGCTTCACCTAAGGAGAAAACGAATGGCTCAGAATAACCAGGGTAGCATCCCTCCCACCCATATGACTGAGGTCTTTGAGTCCCACCCAGGGCCTGTCGACACGCAGAAGCAGAATCGCCCTCGCAAGACCTGGAGACAAGCGCTCCAGGAGAGCGCGCCGCTCGTGTTGCCCGTTGCGCACGACGCGCTGACTGCCCGCTTGATCGAGCTGGCTGGGTATCCGGCCTATCAGATCGGCGGCTTTGCACTCGTCGGGTCGCGCTTCGCCTATCCGGATATCGACCTGGCGCAATTCGGGGAGAACAGCGCGGTGATGCGCGACACGATCGCCGCATCCTCGCTGCCGGTCCTCGTCGATGCGGACGACGCCTACGGTGACGCGAAGAACGTGACCCGCGTCGTGCAGGGCTATGAGGCGATGGGCGCCTCGGCGATCTTCCTTGAGGATCAGCAGGCGCCGAAGCGCTGCGGCCACATGCTGGGGAAGAAGGTGGTGCCGGCGGAGGTTCACGTCGGGAAGATTCGTGCAGCGGCGGCAGCACGCCACAACCCCGAGACCTTCATCATGGCGCGGACGGACGCGCTGGCGCCGCTCGGCCTCGACGAGGCACTGCGCCGGGCCGAACTCTACCTGAAGGCGGGAGCCGACGGCGTCTACATCGAAGCTGTGGAGACGGTGGAGCAATTGCAGAAGGTGGGGCAAAGGCTGCGAGGAGCCGCGCTGGCGACGAGCATTCTCGAAGGCGGCGGTCGAACGCCCTGGATGGACCCGAAGGACCTTCACGCGCTCGGCTACACGATGCTGCTCTATCCCACGACGGTCATCTTCCGCGTAACCCGAGCCATCCAGAAGGCGGTCGAGGACCTCAAGGCAGGTCGCCCGATGCCCGCAGAGGAGGCGGTCACGTTCAAAGAGTACGAGGACATGCTCGGGCTACCGCAGTGGGCCGCTTTGGAAGATGAGTTCGTCGGCAAGCACGAAGTGTTCGGCGTGCCGGAACAGAAAGCCAGCTGATCGCCGGAGCGGAGGAATCGATGCTCAAGGCGCTTGAAGTCTTGCTTCCCATCTTCATGACGATGGGGCTCGGGTATCGGGCGGCTCGGCACGGCCGGTTCCGTGGCGAGCAGGTCCCGATCAACATCGCGGAAGATGGGAAATGATTCGAGCTTATCGGCTGTACACAGGGCCTGATGGTAATTCGCATGTAGTTCGCGGGACGGTGAATGCGGCCAAACTCGTGGAAGCGCGGTCGATCCTCTTCAAAGAATCGCCGTCACACTCTTCTTATGACTGGCACAACGATCCTATTCCACAGTACGTGATTACCCTATCGGGCGTGCTTGAATTTACGACCGTAGGTGGCGAGACATTTACGCTCGGTCCGGGAGACGTCCTGGTTGCTGAGGACCACACGGGATCAGGACACAAATGGCGTTTGCTCAATGATGAGCCCTGGAAACGGGCCTATGTGGTCTTCAAGGAAGGCGCCGACACTCAGTTCACCCCGGATCCCAGGCCAGCCGAGTTGTAGTCGGTGTTGTTCGCAGATGAAGAGCGCATGATTGCTATTACAGTTTGCCGCGTTCTCGGCCTGGAAAAGGAGAATTGAACCATGGATACAAGAACTCTTTCCCCGGAACTGCTCCACAAGATGGATGCCTACTGGCGCGCAGCCAATTATTTGTCGGTCGGACAAATCTATCTCTACGACAATCCCTTGCTGAAGCGACCGCTCGCCATCACGGATGTGAAGCACCTGCTGCTGGGACACTGGGGCACGACGCCGGGGCAGAACTTCATTTACGTACATTTGAACCGCGTCATCAAGAAATACGATGTCGACATGATCTACGTCTCTGGCCCAGGGCACGGGGGACCCGCGGTCGTGGGCAACACCTATCTCGAGGGCACCTACAGCGAGATCTATCCCGACATCAGCCAGGATGAGGTCGGGCTTCGGAAACTCTTTGTTCAGTTTTCGTTTCCCGGGGGAATTCCCAGCCACGCATCACCGGAGTGCCCGGGATCGATCCATGAGGGTGGCGAGTTGGGTTATTCGCTCAGCCATGCCTTCGGGGCGGTATTCGACAATCCCGACCTGATCGTCGCCTGTGTCGTTGGTGATGGGGAGGCCGAGACCGGGCCGCTAGCTACAGCGTGGCATTCCAACAAGTTCCTCGATCCGGTCACCGACGGCGCGGTACTGCCCATCCTGCATCTCAATGGTTACAAGATTTCGAACCCGACCGTCCTCGCCCGTATCACTCGCGAGGAATTGGAACAGTTGCTCGGCGGTTATGGGTGGACGCCCTTCTTCGTCGAGGGTCACGAGCCCGAACTGATGCACGAAGCCATGGCTTCAACCCTCGACTCCGCCATCGAGCAAATCAAGAAAATCCAGCACGACGCTCGTGCACACGGCAACTTGGAGCGTCCGCGATGGCCGATGATCGTCCTCAATTCACCCAAGGGCTGGACGGGACCAAAGATGGTTGACGGTTTGCCGGTGGAAGGCACTTTCCGTGCGCACCAGGTGCCGCTCCTCGTGGATTCCGAGCATCCCGATCATCTCAAACTGCTTGAAAGCTGGCTGAAGAGCTACCGGGCAGAAGAGATGTTCGAAGAGAATGGCCGGCTCAAACCGGAACTGGCCGAACTGGCACCCAAAGGCGAACGGCGCATGGGCGCGAATCCCCACGCCAACGGCGGCATTCTGCTCCGCGACTTGCGCATGCCGGATTTCCGCGATTACGCGATCGACGTGCCCTCGCCCGGAGCGCCAGGCATCGGCGACACGCATGTGCTCGGGCGTTTCCTGCGCGATGTGACGAAGCTCAACAGTGAGCAGCGGAATTTCCGGGTCTTTGGCCCTGACGAGACCATCTCCAACGGCCTCGAAGCTGTCTTCGAAGTGACCAAACGCCAATGGGACGCCGCGACTGTGCCGAACGACGAATTTCTCGCGCCTACTGGCCGCGTGATGGAAATGCTCAGCGAACACCAATGCGAAGGCTGGCTCGAAGGTTACCTGCTCACCGGACGGCATGGCCTGTTCAATTGCTACGAGGCCTTCATCCACATCGTAGACTCGATGTTTAACCAACATGCGAAGTGGCTGAAGGTGACGTCGCACCTGCCCTGGCGGCGCAAGATTTCCTCGTTGAACTACCTCCTGGCCTCGCATGTGTGGCGCCAGGATCACAACGGCTTCACGCACCAGGATCCCGGTTTCATCGATCATGTCATGAACAAAAAGGCTGAGGTGGTGCGCGTTTATCTTCCGCCGGATGCCAACTGCTTGCTGTCGGTGACGGACCACTGCCTGCGCAGCCGCCATTATGTCAACCTCGTGATCGCAGGCAAGCATCCGGCCCCGCAGTGGCTAACGATGGACGCCGCCGTCAAGCACTGCACCGAAGGTATCGGCATCTGGCGATGGGCAAGCAACGACCAGGGTGCTGCGCCCGATGTTGTCATGGCCTGCTGTGGCGATGTGCCCACGCTGGAGACACTTGCCGCCGTCTCCATTATGTGCGAGCAACTGCCCAGCCTGAGAATCCGCGTAGTCAACGTCGTCGACCTCATGAGGCTGCAGCCGCAAACTGAGCACCCGCATGGGTTGAGCGACATCGATTTCGACGAGCTCTTCACCAAGGACAAGCCAGTCATCTTCGCTTTTCATGCCTACCCTTGGTTGATCCACCGGCTGATCTATCGTCGCACCAACCACGACAACTTTCATGTCCGCGGTTACAAGGAAGAGGGCACCATCACCACTCCCTTCGACATGACGGTGCTGAACGATCTAGATCGCTTTCACCTCGTGATGGACACGATCGACCGTCTCCCGCAGACCGGCGACAAGGGCATCTACCTGAAGCAGCAGCTCAAGGACAAGCTCGTCGAGCACAAGCAGTACATCGCCAAGTATGGCCAGGACATGCCGGAAATCCGGAACTGGAAGTGGATCAACCCCAAATAAATCGGGGAACTGGCTACCTCCTCCTAAGGACGTTTACGAAAGACATCACTGGCAGTTTGGTGTTAGGAGCAATCGATCGAAGGCATCATTGTCTTCGCCTTCGCGATGGTCCGATTAGCTGACGATATTTCGACGATCTGACATATCCGTGAATAGCGATACACCTGCAATTGATTCACAGCAGAGCCAATGTTCCAGATCGGTTTTGGAATGGCAATTGCTCTTTTCAGGAACTGCCAGGATTTGCCGTCGTGTCAGGCTCATTCATTTTAGCGTCTTAAAGGCCCCAAGCGATAAGAGCAAAGGAGGCTTAGGAATATGAACATTTTAGGACGTCCGGCCGGGTTTTCTAGGCCTCGATTGGGCAAGCGGAGTTTGGTTCCCCTATTGTCATTATTGTCATTGGCTCTGTTGCTGACGGGGTGTCCTCAGGACAATTCCGCCGGTCAGGACCCGCAAGCCACGACGCAAGCCGCGCTCGCCCCTGCCCCTGCAGCCCCGCAACAAACTCCCGAGCAGTTGCAGCAGTTAGTAGCGCCGATTGCGCTGTATCCAGATTCGCTGGTGGCGCAGATCTTGGCTGCGTCCACGTTCCCCGAGCAAGTCGTCGAGGCCGACCGGTGGGTCCAAGCGCATCCTGATTTGAAAGGCGCCGATTTGGGCAAGGCTGTGGACGAACAACCCTGGGACCCAAGCGTCAAGGCACTCACGGCATTCCCATCCGTCCTTGGAAATATGGACAAGAATCTTTCCTGGACCTCATCTCTCGGCGATGCCTACTACAACCAGCAACAGGATGTGATGGATGCGATACAGGTGATGCGCCGGAAAGCGCAAGACACCGGCAATCTCAAGAACACGCCACAGCAAACTGTAGCGACGCAGGATTCAGAAATCATCATCGAGCCCGTCGACACCGAGATCGTGTACGTTCCCGCGTATGATCCGTGGCTGGTTTACGGATACCCCATCGTGGCATGGCCGGGATGGTACCCGTATCCGGGAATCTGGTTTGATGGCCCGTATCTCTCCTTCGGAATCGGCTTCCCAATCGGATGGTTCGGCGGTTTTGGCTGGGGATGGCATCACTGGGGATTCGATTGGCATAACCATTACGCAATTTATAACCGCAACCGGTATTACTCCCCGAGCAGAACGTTTTATAACCGGAACAACTACTATCGAGGCGGGCGAGGTGGAGTCGGCAACCGTCCCGGCGCAACATCCAGGCCTTTCGACGGAAACAAGCCGGCGGCTCGAGGATACGATGCACCCCGCGGTCAGAGCGACGTCCGCTCCGGTGCCTTCAGCGGCTACGGCCATGGCGGAGAGACCAGAAGCTATTCGTCACGCGGAAGTTTCAGCATGGGTGGTGGTGGGCTCCACGGCGGCGGTGGCGGGCGCCGGTAAGCGAAGGACCGTTATGTTCCTGATAGATCGGGAAGATTAGGAATGGAGAGAAGCCATATGCAGCGGATGAAGTTGAACTTCGACACATTTCATTGGGCCCATCTACCTGAGTTAGCCGCCACCGCCATTCTTGTGATGGGGTGTCTTGCTATCCGGTCTATGGCACAGCAGCCGGGCCAGAAAACCTTTCCATCCGCGGAAGAGGCGAGCAACGCACTCGTCACGGCAACGCAGAACAACGATGAAAAAGCGATGCTCGATATCCTCGGACCCGATGGAAAGCAGATCGTTTCGTCTGGAGATGAAACCGAGGATGCCCGGAACCGTGCAGCTTTTGTCGATAGATATCAGGAAATGCACCGTCTGGTGAAAGAACCGGACAGAACCACTGTTTTGTATATTGGCGCGCATAATTGGCCCTGGCCCATACCCCTCGTGAACAAAGGCAATGCGTGGTATTTCGACACAGACGCGGGCAAGAAAGAGATTTTATACAGGCGAATTGGCCGGAATGAGATATCCGCCATTCGCGTTTGCCAGGAACTGGTGGCGACGCAAAGGGAATATCGCTCTACGCATGACGAGTACGCGCGGAAAATCCTCAGCGATGAAGGGCAGCACAATGGCTTGTATTGGAAATCAGTCGATAGCGAACCCCAGAGCCCCGTTGGACCTCTGGTGGCAGCCGCCGTTACTGAGGGTGATGCCAAAGGCCGAGACAGCGCTCCGACCCCTTACCGCGGTTACTACTTCCACACCCTGACACGTCAGGGGAAAAATGGCCCGGGCGGGGCCGCAAGTTACATCGTGAACGGCAAGATGACCGGTTTCGCGTTCGTTGCCTATCCGGCGGAGTACAAGTCGTCCGGCGTGATGACCTTCATCGTTAGCGAAGATGGAGTGGTGTATCAGAAGGATCTCGGCAAGAAGACCGATGTGCTCGCCGAAGGCTTGAAGGAATACAACCCCAATTCCAGTTGGCAAAAGGCTGAAGAGCAGCAGGAGACTGATGGCGAGGAAAAGGCCAACTAAATTAATGGGTCTGTCCAAGCCAGCAAATGCCAAACCTCCTGACATGGTACATCCCAACGTTTCGATCTGCGATAAGAGGCCCTCGTTTGGCCCAAGCTCAATTCCCTTGAAGCCAGCAGGTACGAACGCACGGCCTCTTCTGCCGCAATCCACTCGATTTCCGGCGAACTTGAGCGGTCTGCCGCGTGTCGTGAAAACAGAATCGGGACAATGCCAACGGAAATCAATATCCTCCCCAGCGCGACATCGCGGTCACCAACAGGAAACCCATGAGGAATGTCACCAAAGCCACGATCAGAACGACTCTAAAAATGTTCCATGCGGAACGCCTGTCGGTTTCGTCCGTTGGGCCTCGTGTGGGCATTCAATTCTCCTAACTTACGTCGAAAGGGAGATCTTTCAATCTCCCTTTCGACAGTGATTAACGTTACTCCTTGGCTTTCGGCTTTAGTGAGCGAATGAGCAGGAACCCTGCCATCGCTGCGCTCATAAGCCCCATGAAAACGTTCCATGACTTATGCTTCTTCGCTTCATGTTCAGACATTCGATCCTCCCTTCTTACATCGCTGTATTTTGTTTTCCAAACTGGAGGTCCTTCAACTTTCCCTTCTTAGACCTTTCTTGGACAGCGGCGGAGAGGGGTGTACACGCTCAGTAATGTCTAACTCTGCTGCTCTCTCGCGCGCAGCCGGCGCTTGCGCTCGCGGGTAACAACGCCTTTCGCCGCAGCCTCTTTCCGGTGGCGTTGTGGATGAACGCCGAGATCGTGCCAGGACGTCTCCGAAAGGTCGACACTGTAGTACTTGGCAGCTTTTTCGATGTTCGCAAATGCCAAAGCGCGATCGGCATCGGAAACGTCGATCACTTGGTCAAACCGTGCGACCGCGTTGCGCACGTGCTGTACATCAGTCAATGGTTCCTTTCGCTGCTTCGGAAAGGCGTAGACCGTGTCGGGCAGGTCGCTTTGCATCGTGAGCTGCCCGTGTTTCTCGTGAGGTTTCCAGGTTGCTTCCGGCATATTCTTTATCCTCGATTCTGGAGCGGCGACTTTAGGCATTGTTCATTGATGTTCCCCTTGCGAAGATTTGAGGTTGCGTTTGTCTTCTGGCGACGGTTGTACTCGGTCGAACCGCGCATGGCGTACAAATCCTTCGACTAAGACCTCCTCCACGATGAGCGCCAGGACTAGTGACGCAAGCAGCGCCACGATCAACACCAATAATGTGATTGCCGTTTCCATTTCTTCACTTGTTCCACGCCAACAAGCTTGGCGTACGGGAGTGAGACTTGGAGCTATCACGCACCGACATGGTCTCGAGCGAGTACTCGCGCGTGGCGCCACAATCGCAACACACTTGATAGCTACGACCGCCGATGGTGAACACCCGGCTTATCGCGCGGTGGTGACAGCCGAACAGGAAGTCAAATGCGCGTGGGATGAATGTTTTCATTCTACTGACTCAAAAACTCGGGATTCTCAACACTTTCTTGCAAAGACAGACCTGTATAGGCACTTCGGTGGCCAAACATTTGGGTGGGGAAAAGGTGGCTAAAGTAAGACGGTTTGAGTAGTTAAGGCTGGCAGGACGGATCTGTAGAGATCAGGCGAGCACCGAACTACTTTGTCGGACTGGCGAAATACGAACACCAAGTCCCAAAGGAGCCTGCTGTCTGGAGCTGACGATTTCGAGTCACAATGACGAGACCTATTTCGTTTCCGCAGCACAAAAGTCTCAAGTTTCGAGTCCGCGGATCTGGTAATTCAAATGCAGCAACAGAAAATGGGTGTTCGTGTGCCCCTAGCGTGATGGCGCCAGCGCGCGATCGTAAAGGTTCTCGAGATGCCCATTTCAAAGGAGGAACTCTGATGAAGACCAATGCACAGCTGCAACGTGATGTCATGGATGAACTTCAATTCGAGCCCACTGTCGATGCCTCAAACATTGGTGTGATTGCCAAGGACGGAATTGTCACGCTCACCGGCAAGGTGAGCAACTATGCCGCAAAATATGCGGCATCAGAAGCTGCCGAGCGAGTAACCGGAGTCAAGGCTGTGACCGACGAGATGAAAGTGGACCTGCCTGCGTACCATCAGCGCGATGACCAGGACATCGCTCAGGCAGCCGTGAATGCCCTCAAATGGCACGTTTGGGTTCCCAAAGACGCCATCAAGGTGAAGGTAGACAAAGGTTGGGTGACCCTCGAAGGGACGGTCGATTACAGATTTCAGCAGACAGCCGCCGAAGACGCCGTTCAAAACCTGACGGGTGTAACCGGTGTGAGCAATTTGATCAGCCTCAGGGCTGTTGTCGTCCCATCGGACATCAAGGTGAAGATCGAAAATGCTCTGAAGCGCGCCGCCGAACTGGACGGCGAACGCATCAATGTCGAAGTCGATGGCAATAAGGTAGTTCTGCGAGGCAAGGTCGCCTCCTGGGCGGAGCGAGACGAGGCAGAGAGAGCAGCCTGGTCTGCCCCAGGCGTCTGGGATGTAGACGACAAACTCGAGATCGCGGCCTGAAGGGGAATGTTGATCTTGACATCGGGAGGGTGCGCAGCGCCCTGGCAGCGCAGGGGAGTGCATGCCTCCCGAGTTTTTATCTGCGACACACGGTGACCAGCTCTGAAATGCAGTTTAAATCAAATGCAGCGCCACAAATTTGGCGCAAATGCGGAAGAACACCATAGGAAGCACCGATGGATAGAGTAAGAGGTAAGGTTGCTATCGTCACTGGGGGTGCAAACGGAATTGGTCAGGCAACGTGTATGTTCTTGGCAAAAGAGGGCGCGCACCTCGCGGTTACAGATGTCCTCGATAAAGAGGGGCAGGAGGCGGTGGAGGCAATCAAGAGTGCGAGTGGAACGGCTCAATTCTGGCACCTTGACGTGTCCAAGGAAGAGGAAGTCGAGGACGTATTCGCAGCCGTAGTGAGTAGGTTTGGAAAGATCGACATCCTCGTTAATAATGCCGGGATCGCAGGAGTAGACAAGCCCACGCATGAGGTCACCGAAGAAGAGTGGGACAGAGTGATCGGCGTGAATGTGAAGGGACCTTTTCTCTGCACCAAGCACGTTGTGCCTTATATGCTCAAGTCCGGCGGTGGAAGCATCATCAATCTTTGTTCGATTTATGGGCTTGTCGGCGCTCCCGACGTACCGGCTTATCACGCTTCCAAGGGAGCTCTTCGATTGATGACAAAGACAGATGCGCTCTTCTATGCGAAGAGTGGCATCCGGGTTAATTCAGTACATCCCGGTTTTGTTTGGACTCCCATGGTGGAAGGGTTGGCAAAGAAATCTGCAGAAGGCGAGCAAATCTATCGAAAGCAGTTGAATGCCCTTCATCCCATCGGACACACGGGAGAGCCCGAAGATATTGCTTACGGCATCCTCTATCTGGCTTCCGATGAGTCCAAGTTTGTGACGGGCAGCGAACTGGTCATCGACGGGGGCTACACGGCCCAGTGAACCCGCCTGCTGGCGAGGATTCGAGGTTTTTCCGCACCGACGCAAGGTGGGTATTGTTCGCGATGGCGTTCAGATCCTATCCCTATGGCTGGTGAAACGGTGGTCGACTGAGATGCAGGAAATGGCGAAGACAATTCTTTCCGTAAAAGGGTTAACAGTAAACCTGGACGGGCGGAGCATTCTATCGGGTCTGAGTTTTGAGCTTCATGCGGGTGAGATGCTGGCTATCATCGGCCCCAACGGTGCAGGCAAAACAGTGTTGCTGAAAACCCTTCTGCACATCCTCCCATACCAAGGAGAGATTCACTGGGTCGAGAGTGCGCGCATCGGTTACGTCCCGCAAAGGGTGGCTGCGGACCGGCAGCTTCCACTGTCGGCACGTGACCTGCTGAATGCCGAGGCCCGTTTCCTTAAATTGAGCCCGGCGGATATCGAGCGGGCGGCCTCGGCGACCGATCTTACCCCTGAGCTGTTGAATACCAACATCGGCATCCTGTCGGGTGGGCAGTTTCAAAAGGTATTGATTGCCGCGGCGCTGTTGGGGCGACCGAACGTAATCCTGTTCGACGAACCGACCGCCAGCCTCGATGAACTCACCGAGGAACGCGTCTATGAATTGCTCAACCGCATTAAAGAAGAGCAAGGCATAACCGTTGTTCTTGTCTCCCACGACCTGAGTGTCGTCTACCGATATGCCACAACGGTCCTGTGCGTCGGCAAGGGGAGGCCTTGCTTTGGCCCACCGAAAGAAGTGCTGACTCCCGAGGCATTGGAGGCCCTTTACTCGGCTCCGCCTAAGTTCTATCAGCACCTTCAGGACCACCACGGAGTCTGATTCGGAAACCTTTATGTCATGGCTAGCTCACACCAGCGCCGGTTACTCGATAATGCTCGCGCTTCTCTTCGCCGTCGCAGCCGGCCTGGTCGGAAGTTTTGCCCTGATGAAGCGCATGCTTCTCGCCGGAGACGTCATTTCTCATTTGGCCCTCCCCGGATTCGGACTGGCATTCTTGCTGAAGATCAATCCGCTGCTTGGCGCCGCGACGACACTGTTTCTAGGAACTCTTTTGATATGGCAACTGCAGAGGAAAACGGGGCTGGCGACCGAGAACGTTATTGGCGTGGTATTCGCCGCCGCGCTTGGAATTGGAGCTGCCATAACACCCAGCGATGAATTGATCGAAGCCCTGTTCGGGAAAAATCATGCTACTTCACTTTTGGGCTTTCTTCTGGGTGCACTTGCGGTGGCATTCATCATTGCCGCGATCTGGAAACTGCGAGACCAACTAGTGTTGACCCTGTTCTCGCCGGAACTGGCCATGGCGACGGGAGTGAAGGTCAATCGCGTCAACCTCTACTTCCTGCTGCTCTTCAGTCTGACCATACTTGTGGGATTGCGCTTCATGGGGGCGCTCCTGGCAGGTTCCTTGATCATCCTCCCCGCCGCCATTGGACGCCGTCTGACCAACAAAATGTCCCACTTTCTGATTGCTTCGTCAGTCGCGAGCGCCGTATCCGTTGGGGTTGGGTTACTGCTGAACGCCGCGGTCCCCACATTTGGTCCCGGACCATCCATCGTGATGGTGGCGGCTTTATTGTTCGCGATATGCTTGTTCAAGAGACCTTAGACGGGTGAAAGGCGGGAGACAAGTAAGATGCGGGTTGCTCAGAACTCAAGATTAAGCCCCAGCTGGATCGACCGCGCTCTGACGATTTGATAGAGAGAAAAATCATCGACAACCAAAACCGCAAAACCCGGCTTCAACAGGGATTTGGGCCGATGACTTTCGGGGGGACAAATGCGGCCTAGAAATTGACTCGTAGACTGAACTGAATTTCGCGGGGCTGATTGACCTGCGACAGAATTTCCCCGAAATTCGAGGAACCTTGCTGGCCGACAGGAGGGGCAAACTGAACGCGATTAAAGATGTTGAAGAACTCGGCGCGGAACTGCACATTGGCCTGCTCTGAGAGTTTTGTCGATTTCATGACCGCGAAATCGTAATTGTTAATGCCCTCCGATGTGAGTGTGGCATCGACTCGTGGCTCGTTGCCGAAGGCGTAGTCGCCCTGAAAAGTAAAGCAGGATGTGTTGAACCATTCATTCAAGCGGCTTTCTGCTGAACCAGAGATCTTCTTCTTGCAGCCGGGTACCACGTTCGGGCGGAGAGCGCCACCGCCGAAGAACTGCGTCAAGGGATTGGATTGCGCCTCGGTGAGAAATAGCGGGAATCCGGACTGAAACGTCGTAATTCCACTCACGCTCCAACCGGACACGAGCACGGCAACTGGCGACGCAAGCTTGTTGGCGAATCTCCGCCCCTTTCCAAACGGCAGGTCCAGCACGTAACTGATCACCGCTCGCTGATTCACGTTGTAGCTGAGGAGCGAGTATTCTCCATTCAAGTTGTTGTAGTCCTGGATCGTGCCCTCGCCACTGGTAGAGCTCTGCGCAGACGGCTTGGCTTCCAGGAAGCCATTGAGAGTGTCCGTGTTCGCAAGGTTTTTCGACCACGTGTAGTCGGCCAACAGGGTGCCTCCAGAGCCGAAGCGCTTAACCAACTTTGCCTGCAGCGAGTTGTAGTTGCTGTGGGCATAGAATTCGGCGGTGTCGCTGAGGTCACTGTAAAACGGGTAGGGCCTAAGGCTTTGACCCACCGTCATTGGAATCCCGTTCAGGGTCGTAGAGTTCAACAGTGCAGATCCCATCGAGTAATACTTACTGGAGAGTTCGTCCAGGGAACGGCCGATTCCGGGCAAGTTCGTTCCCTTCAAACCGGAATAGCCGATTTCTGCCATCCAGTTGTATTTAAATTGATGGCCCACTGTGAAGTTCCATTCTTGCACGTAGGGGGAATTCTGCTGGGGAACCGGTCCGCTGATGTTGTTCAAACTTGCGGTGCAGCAATACAGGGTCATGAAGCTCGGGTCGGTACGCCCGATTGGTTGATTGAGTGTCTTGGGGTAAAGATTTTGTAAGGGCGTGGGCAATGCCGCGGTCATGTTAATTTGTGTGGTGGCCGCGTTGACCAAAGAATTGTCTGCCAGCACACCCGTCAGGTCGGGGGGCAGATAGGAGATGCCATAGCCACCTCGTATTACCGTATCGTTGTGGAGACGATAGGCAAAGCCCAAGCGCGGCGCAAACAAGTTGTGTTTCGGAAGGACGGTGCTCCTGTGAGGATAGAGAGGGGAATCCACCAGCGTGAGAGTTCCAGTAACGCCCGTGTACGGATCGACGGCATGGGGCAGCAGCACGGTAGCCTTGTTATTTCTTTCTGCAACCTCGCCGGGCAACTCATAACGGAGACCGAGGTTCAGTGTCAGGTTCCGCTTCGCTTGCCAGGTGTCGGTCACGTAATAAGCTTGGTAGTAGTTGTAACTGGCAGTCGTATTGATCGTTCCGAACTGGATCTGATCGGGATAGCCCATCAGGAAGGAAGCCCATTCGTCTCCGGTATATGTTGTGCTGTAGGTGTACTTTCCGGAGCCGCTGCCAAGAAACCCAGTACCGCTCTGATCCATTAGCCGGAGCTCAGTCCCGAACTTCAGAGTATGCGCGCCAATAATCTTGATAAGGTTCGCGTTCGTGCCATAGGTGTTCCACCAGTTCACCGAGTACCCGGTTATGTTGCCAAAGTTATAGAAGTTATGGATTCCGTTAAGCGTGTAAACGGGAAGCACAGGGATGTTCATCTGCGGCGCCAGAGCCGCATATGCTGGTCCGAATTGTGATTCATTGACCGAGATGCTATCCGGATAGTTCGGTGAGTACTCCCTCACATAAGTGACGCGAACGTCCAGCAGAGTGCTTGAATTAAAGGTGTAGCTGTCCGCCAGCACAGCCTGCTGCGAGCGGTTGATGACGTGACCATTGGCGGTGGGCCAACCGCCAGCATTGCTGAATTCCGAGAACCCGGTATCGCGCAGGGTCCAATAGCTGTAGCGGCCAAAAATCCGCTGCTTGGGACTGACGGTGTAATCGACACGCCGGTTGTACTGGTTCTGGTGGTTCGCGATGGGCGTGGTCAGGAACCAATTGAACGCTCCCGAAGTATTTGGCAGCGGGTAATAGTTCATGAGGATGTGGGCCAGTGGATCCCCGCAGGCCCCCTGCCAGAGGTTGGTGATGGTCCATGTTCCCGCACTTGGGTTCTGCACGATGTTGCACCTTCCCAAGGGATCGGCAATCGGGTTGGTGAAGACGCCGTTCCGCATGGCTTGGGTCGGCACGTTGGTGGGTGAGCTCTCGCCGATGATCTTCGCGAATCCCTCCCAATTAAAGAAGAAAAACGCTTTGTCCTTTTTGATTGGCCCGCTCAACACAATGCCATACTGGTTCTGATTATCCTTAGGCCTGGGTGTGCCGAGTCGATTGTTGAAGAAATTATTGGCGTTGAGGTCAGCGTTTCTGAAATATTCGTACGCCGATCCGTGCCATGAGTTAGTACCACTCCTCGACGTAATGTTCACCACACCGCCGGCAAACCGCCCGAAATCGGCGCCGGCATTGCTGCTGATAACGCTGAACTCCTGAACTGCGTCCTGCGTCACGACAAGGGGAACAGTGTTTCCGCCGAGAACATTGATTGGGGAGCCGTCAACAAACTCGGCGCTCTGGCCCTGGATGGCACCGCCGATCTGGTAGTTGCCCCACCCCTGGTTGCTGGTGCGGGTCCCTTGGTTGAGTCCGGTGCTGCCCGCGCTCGAGCCCCCGGGCACGACGCCCGGAGCAAGGGCAATCAGGTTCATCACGTTACGGCCATTGAGCGGCAATCCCTGAACCTGTGCTCGGTCTATCTCCTCGCTCATGGCACTCGTGTCAGTTTGCAGCAGTGGCGCTTCGGCTGCCACTATCACGGTTTCACTCGCGGCACCCACCTGCAATACCGCGTCGACGCGGACGACCGCTCCTACTCCCACCGTTACCTGGTCGCTCAAGAACTTTTTGAAACGCGCTTTCGTCACGTCAACGTTATAGGTGGCTGGTACCAGATTCACGATGCTGTACTTGCCTTCTGCATTCGATCGAACGTTTTGTCTTTCGTTCGTCCCAATGTTGGTCACTTTCACGCTTGCGTCCGGCACGACGGCGCCAGAGGTGTCCCTTACCGTTCCGAGAATCGATCCATAGAAACTCTGCGCTTTCAGCGGCGAAGAAAAGGCGAGAATCGTCACCAGGCAGGTTAGTTTGATTGAGAGCGAGATCATCGCGCTGTGGAATTGATTACAGCGGTCGATTCCGTCCGAAGCCCCCAAGTTCGAATTCGTAGTTCGCCGCATCTTGTCGACCCGACCCTGGTATGCGGAGATTAGGGCGTGAAAGCAACTGGAGTCAAGCGACATCGTTCGCAGGGGCTGTTCTCGTTCGGTCGCCGAAGTGCAAGGGTGTGCCCGTAATTCATTTTGGAGTAGGAACGAGTGGTACACGTGAAAAAGACGACTGTGCTCAATTTTGAGAGCAAGAGCTGCACGGGATTCGGCTGGACTACAATGTGTTCCCGTATGGAAAAGCCCCGGGCGAATGCCGTTGTCTGTCTGGCCCTCTTGCTGGCATTGAGCGCTTGTGCCCTTGCGCTAAACCCCTCACTTGATGTTAGCCAATACGCGCATACCGCGTGGACGGTTCGCGACGGTTTTATCAAGGGACCTATTCACTCCGTCACACAGACCCCTGACGGTTATCTCTGGCTGGGTACGGAATCCGGCTTGCTTCGCTTTGATGGCGTTCGGGCTGTGCCGTGGCAGCCGCCTGCAGGTGAGCATCTCCCGAGCGACGTTGTGACGAGGCTGCTGGTCTCGCGCGACGGAACTCTGTGGATCGGTACTGGGAAGGGACTCGCCAGTTGGAAGGAGGGCAAGCTCACCCATTACCCGGACTTTGCGGGATGGATTATTAATGCGTTCGTCGAGGATCATGAAGGCACGGTGTGGGCTGGCGGGTTCGGGATTCCGGGGCACGGGCAACTCTGCGCGATCAAGGATGGCCGAGCTAAGTGTTCGGACCCAGGTGAAGGAGTGCAGTGCATATACGAGGACAGTAAGAACACTCTTTGGGTGAGCACGTCCAAAGGGCTATGGCGATGGAAGCCGGGCCCAGAATTTTTCCCGACGGGCATGACGATGACGTCGTCTCTAGTCGAAGACCATGACAGTGGACTGTTGTTTGGCAGAGCTGACGGAATTCGCCGCTTCGTCAATGGAAAAGCTGAGGTGTATCCCGTGGGGATGCTGGCGCGGCGGCTGTTCGGCGTTAATTCATTGCTCTGGGACCACAACGGGAATTTGTGGGTAGGAACTTTCGGAGGTCTGGCGCATTCCCACCGTGGAAGGGCAGACATTTTCAGGCAGGTTGACGGCCTTTCTGCGAACGTCGTGAATAGTGTGTTTGAGGATCGCGAGGGCAATATCTGGGTCGCCACTGAAGGTGGTCTCGATCGTTTTCGTGATTTTGCAGTCCCAACCTTTTCCCCGAACGAGGAGTTCCCGGCGGGTTTATATGGGTCGGTTCTGGCGACGAAGGATGGAAGCCTTTGGTTCAGCACATCTGACGGCTTGACCACGTGGAAGAATTGGCAAGTTACGGTGTACGACCGGCGCCATGGTCCCGCGAATCATGTGGCTGCGGTGACAGCCGTGCGCACGATACACGATAGTGGATTGCTCGGTCAAGTGACGGGCCTATTTCAAGACAGTCTCGGGCGGCTTTGGGTCGCAATGCCTGGCGGGTTCGGCTACATGAACAATGAGAAGTTTGTTCTGGTGAAAGCCGTGCCCGGTGGGACCAGGGGCTCGATCGCCGAGGGTGCGGGAGGGGATTTGTGGTTTTCCTTCGATGATGCCCTTTTCCATTTGGTGGATGGCAGCACAGTGGAACAGATTCCTTGGGACAAGCTGGGCATCAAAGACGCGGGCGGACAGATCGCAGTTGATCCTTTGCAGGGTGGCCTGTGGATTGGATTCCCGCAAGGCGGCGTTGCGTTTTTGAGGCATGGTCACATCGAGCGCTCGTACACAACTGCCGATGGGCTCGGCGAGGGCCGGATTTCTCACCTCCGAGTCGACCGGAAGGGCATGCTCTGGGCCTCAACTGAGGGCGGTTTGAGCCTTATTAAGGATGGCCATGTTGCGACCTTGTCCGCAAAGAACGGCTTGCCCTGTGATGCAGTTCATTGGTCGGAAGAGGACGCCGAAAATTCGGTCTGGCTGCACTTGGAGTGCGGAATGGCGCGCGTATCTGCGTCCGAGATGAGTGCGTGGGTCGCGGACCGAAATCGAACCGTTCGCGTGATGTTGTTGGACAGTTCCGACGGAGTGGCGGCCAAGTCAGTTATCTTCGGCGGTTCCAGCTCGCCGGTCACAAAGTCCTTGGACGGGAAACTCTGGTTCAATGTTGAAAACGGTCTCAGTGTGGTCGATCCGCGTCATCTCCCGTTCAACAAGCTTCCGCCGCCGGTACACGTCGAGCAAATCATCGCGGACCGCAAGACCTATTGGCAGAACTGGTCCGGCGATGCATCCTCCTCCCACCCAAAGCTGCCGTCGCTGGTGCGCGACCTCACCATCGACTACACCGCACTGAGCCTGATGGTGCCGGAAAAGGTGCACTTCCGCTTCAAGCTGGAGGGGCAGGACCGGGACTGGAGGGAAGTGGTGAACGAACGGCAGGTACAATATTCAAACCTCCCTCCAGGCAACTACCGCTTTCGCGTCACCGCCTCCAACAACAGCGGCATGTGGAACGAGGAAGGCACGTCTCTGGATTTTGCGATTGCGCCCGCATACTACCAGACAAATTGGTTCCGAGCTCTGTGCGGACTCACGTTTCTGGCGATGCTGTGGACCTTCTATCAGCTTCGCGTCCGGAGCATCGAGACGCGCCACCGTGAACTCGAGCTGGCGGCAGAGAAGCTGCAGCGGAGCGAAGCGTATTTATCGGAAGCGCAGTGGGTGAGCCACACCGGCAGCTTCGGCTGGAGTGTTTCCAGTGGAGAAATCTACTGGTCAGAGGAAACCTTTCGAATTTTCCAATACGACCGGACGACGAAACCGACCCTGGAACTCGTTCTCCAACGGGTTCATCCGGAAGATGTGCCACTGTGGAAACAGACCGTCGAGCGAGCGTCGCAGGATGTGAAGGACTTTGGTCATGAATATCGTTTGTTGATGCCGGATGGTTCCGTCAAATATCTCCAGGTTGTGGCGCATGCCCAAAGGGATAAGTCGGGCGAAATCGAGTTTGTCGGGGCCGTGACCGACGTTACTGCGGCAAAGCGGGCAGAGGAGAAATTCCGGGGTTTGCTGGAATCGGCACCCGATGCGGTCGTGGTCGTGAATCGTGAGGGCAAGATTGTTTTGGTCAACGCGCAACTAGAGTTGGTGTTTGGCTATCAACGGAGTGAAGTATTGGGGGAGAAAATCGAAATGTTGATGCCGGAGCGGTTTCGGGGGAAACATCCGGGACACCGCGCCGCGTTTGTTGCCGACCTTCGCGCCAGGCCAATGGGATCTGGGCTGGAATTGTACGGCCTGCACAAGGATGGACGTGAGTTTCCGGTGGAGGTCAGCCTCAGCCCGCTTGAAACCGAGGAGGGCGTGCTGATTTCCAGCACCATTCGCGATATCACGGACCGAAAGCGGGCCGAGGAAAAGATTCGACAAAGCGAAGAGGAGCTGCGACAGCTCGTCGATGCGATTCCCCAGCAAGTCTTTGTTTTCGACGCGGATTGGAGTCCGCTTTTTGCCAACCAACGAGAACGGGAATACACCGGCTTGACTCTCGAAGAGGCGAAGTCGAAAGACATCTTTGCCAGAAA
>Ga0181532_10000652_pt1 | contig 34874 bp, 35 predicted proteins | sample PEATcosm2014_Bin_33_FD_119768 | JGI IMG/M metagenome (GOLD analysis project Ga0181532, IMG submission 119768) | Peatland microbial communities from MTU Mesocosm Facility, Houghton, MI, USA - PEATcosm2014_Bin11_30_metaG | ecosystem: Environmental > Terrestrial > Soil > Wetlands > Peat | place...
GGCCAGCGGCGTATTCACTTCGTGCGCCACGCCCGCGGCCAGCAGTCCTATGGAAGAAAGCTTGTCGGACTGTGTGAGCTGCACTTCCAGTTCGATCCGCTCCGTGATGTCGTCCATGATCACTAGTCGTCCCACCACGTTGAACTTGCGGGTCACCAGCGGCGCGATCGCAACATTTACCACGCGCGATTCGCCGGTGGGAGTTACCAGCCGGAACTTGTAAAGATTGTGGACGCCCGGATTCTGCCGAAAGCGGTAGAATTCATCGGCAAAAGCGGCCGGAAAAACTTCGCTCAACGAACGCCCTACCACCTGCCAGCGCGGCTGGGCATACATGACTTCCATCTGCGAGTTCCAGGACTCGATGCGATCCTGCAAATCCACGGCCATGACGCCCACATTGATCGATTCAACAATGTTCTCGTTGAAATCCTTGAGTCGCTCGTACTCGGTGACCTTTTGCTCGAGCGACGCGTACAGCCGCCCGTTCTGGATGGCGATGCCGATGTAACCCGCGAGCGCTTCGAGCAACTCCACATCTTCGCTGGAGAGGAAGTCGCCTTCCACCGTCTTGCCCAGTCCCAGGAAAGCGATAGTCTTTTGCCGCGCGTGGCAGGGAATGTAGTAGTTGAGGTCGAGCCGTCCAATGGCTTCCTGCGCCGCGGCGTTTTCACGCGGCAACTGGTGCGTATTTTCGAAGAAGATATGTCCGGCAGCATCTTCGATTCGCGGTTTCGCAAGAAACGAAAGATCGACACCGGTGAGGTGAGCAATCCCAAACGACTTCGACAGTTCGAAGCGCGAAGAGTCACTGTTGCCGAGGAAGATGGCGATCCGATCCACCAGCAGCGTGCGCGCCAGCCGGTCAACCAGCGAGGAAAGCATTTTGTCGAGATCGGTCTCCGAACTCAATTCGCGTCCGAACTCGATCAGCGTCCGCCGGTAGTCATAGCCACTGCGGAAAAAATACTGGTCCAGCTTCTCCTGAATCCATTTCCGCACCGGATCAAACAGCAGCGCGGTGACCACGATGGCCACCATCAACCCGTAAGGTCCGGAACTGGGCACGCGCATGTGCACCAGTTCCGCAATCGCGGCCACCCCAGCGAAGTATGCTCCCACTATGGCCGCCGCCGCCAGCGTATATGCCATGCCACGCTTGAAGATCAGATCCACGTCCATCAACCGGTACCGGAAAATGGCGTATCCAAAGGTCAGCGGCAGCAATCCCAGCGACAGCACCGACACCTTCATGGTCAGCGAAGGCATCACTCCGAACAGGTAGGGCAGAACATAACAAAGCGTGAACGGCGTTATCGCGAGAATGGTGCCGCGCGTAATCCACTTGAGTTGCTGGCGCAGAATCGGAGTCGTGGCCTGGCGATAGTTGTTCCACAGAACCGCGGCTGCGGAGACGAAGAAGATCGTCAGATAAGCCCAGTGCACCCGGTTCAAATCGAAGAGCAGCGAAGCGCTCGCTTTCAAGTACTCGAGCGCCAGGATCTGTATTGCGAGCAGCAACACCCCGGGCGCGTATAGCAGAGGAAGCGACCAGCGATGCTTCCCGACGAACTCGCGGCGTTCCGGGAAGGTCAATACGAAGTGCAGGAACAGCGCCGGTTGCAGCAGCCACGCTACTTCATTCGCCCACAGGACGATCCAGTCAAAAGCATTGAGCTTGCCGGTGTAGTGCAGGGAGTAGAAAACGAACGACACCAGGCAGAAAATGTAAAAATGAGTGGAGCCCACCGCCGTCCAACGCCGCAACAGAACATAAAGCCCAATGCCCAGGTAAATGAGTGCGATCAGCCGCAGCCAATCGTTCATGGAACGTTCGGCGGGAGCCAGCACCACTTCCACATCCAGCGGAACGGAGCCGCGGATCAGCGAGTAGGTTGCCTTCGACCAGACGCCGGAATAATAAATCTGCCGTGTCACCGCCGCCGAAGTGCCGACCGCACGGCCGTTGACACTCACCACTTCGTCCCCGCGGCGGATCCCGGCCCGCTCCGCCGGCCCTCCGGGCTCCAGTCGATCCGCCACTAGGCGGCCGTCCCGTTCCATCCACCACGCGCCGTCGTCGGGAATCGCAGTCTGGTGCTCGATCTTGTAGTTGAAACCAGCGAAAAAGACAGCCGCTACTGTGAGGAGAGCCAGCAGGATGGCGGTAAAGCGGGCCTCAAATTCGCGGTTCATATTTCGCGACTCAGTTCGCGACTCGACCTGCAACTCTCGGACAGGAACAATTGCAGGGGCGGCGCAGCCAGAAGCTCGATGCTCTTCAGATATAAGCAACTTCACTGCCACCACTCCAATCTTGCTCGGTGTCCCTAAGTCGCTGCCATAGAGCGACTTCCACAATTATAGAGATGATTCACAATAGCGGCTATGAATTATGGAAGAGAGTTTCCGCTTTTCGGGATGGCACTTGGCTATGGGAAGACGGGTCTGGGAGATAGGTAAGCTTGAGGGAGTTAGCGGATTTTTTGGCTGGCCTGTTTCTGTAGTGCAGTGAGGTGACGTGCCCAAACCCTTTATTTTGGTTTTTGGGGGGTTCGAGAACCTTCCCCGTTTCCCGAACCCCCCACTTACTGGTCCCACCTGACTCGCTTAGCTTCGACTTGCTTAGGAGCGGTGAGCAAATCCCGCAAGTGAGTGTGATCATGCGCCTGATTCCTGGAATCGTCCATGGAGCCAGTCTGAAGCGGTCTGAATTGATCTGAAGAAATTTTACTGTCCAGCGCTTGACACAGCCAGCCCGGCAGAACAAAATTCCGTACCACCGATTCGCACTGGTAGAGACGCGGCTTGCCGCGTCTGCCGGTTACTCCAGGAGTCGTGCTTGCCCGATAAGCCTGCTAAGAAGATCCGCTTCGACGATTTCGAGCTTGACTACGGCCGTTTTCAGCTCTGCCGAAGTGGCAGCACGATTCGGCTCGAGGGCCTGCCCCTGCAATTGCTCATGTTCCTGGTTGAAAAGAGGGGGCAACTAGTCACGCGCGAGCAGATCTCCAGCGAGTTGTGGAGCAAAGATGTGTTTGTCGACGTCGAGCAGGGAATCAATACCGCCATCCGCAAGATACGACGTGCCATGGGCGACGACGCCGGCGAGCCACAGTACCTGCAGACCGTAGTCGGACGGGGCTATCGCTTCGTCGCGCCCAACGCCGAAGAAGATGCCACTGACCAAGCGCCAGCCGGAGGCTTCGTTTCCCCCGAAGAGCTGGGACGCGCCATCATGACCGCAGCCGGACTCGACCCCGAGAACCCCAAGCTACCCCCCAAGCTGCCAGACCAATCCTGAGCCTTGTCCCTTTACTCCGCTTACTCCGCGGCAAGCGCCGGAGTTACTTGGCCACCGAAAACGTGGTCCAGGGAAACGCATCCATATCTCGCAACAGCCCTTGCTCCCAGCTAAATTCCGGATGCTCCCGCAGATGCTCTTGTGCCTTGAAATTTTTGCCACAGGCATGGCCGGCGGCGGCTGTGAATGACATTTCGGTCACCATCGCGGCGTCGGCGGCTTTGTTCTGCACCGCTCCGGCACCTGCGAATGGAGGCTGCCAGGGCTGAGAGCCCCGCACCGACAAATCGATATGCCCGTCGAGAGTACGCTCGTCGGCGTCTTCTTTCTGGGAGAAGGTATCATAGTGATCCGCCAGGAAACGTTGGGCAGCAGCTACGTCGATCTTCCCCTTGTTCTCGGCCATCAACTGTTCCCACCGGAGGTGACGGGCGTTGGCGCTCTCACTCATGTCCTTGGTGTCGAAGTCCGTTTCTTCGCGGATGAGTTTCTCGTTGACCGGAAAGTTGGAGCCAACGAAGTACCCGTCTTTCTTCCGTTCCAGCGTCACGTTTTTCAAACCCAGTTCGAGGCTGGCGATTTCGTTATTCTTCGCGTCGGCGAGCAGCCAGTTGTTGGCGTAGCCGCCGTTGTTGCCCTCTTTCATAATGCGGGCAAAATCGTCGATCGATTTGGAATACTGCGCCGCCTTGCGCGCCCGCACAAACTCCGGAATCCCCGCCGGATCATAACCGAAGAAGTGGCCAATCGTGGTTTCCGTGATCACGATACCCTCCCCATTGACGACGAAATCGTCCGCGCTGTGGATGAACCCCGGAAGTCCATCCATCAGCATGCGGCTCCCTTTCGCGGGAACAATATCGAAAATGATCGTCCAACGCTGGCCATCCAGATAGCTGGTCCAGTTGTTGTGCGCGATGACGATCTTGCCGTCCTTGGTGTAACTGCCGGTCGCCACAAAAGCGCTGCAATGCTCCGGCGCCACCAGTGACGCCGACGACTGAGTGCCGTGCCGCTTGTCGTATTCCTTGACGTAGTACTCCCATTCCTCGGCGCCGTTGAGTGCGACTACGTCCCATAGATCCAGTTTCGCCCCCTTCGCTTTGGCGCCATCCACGATGCCCTGCAATTCCTCGCGGTACTCCTGATCGATGCGCGGCCACATCATGGTGCGCGCCGCGTCGCGAAAAAACTGCCAGTCTTTCTTGTTGTCGTGGGTCGCTTCGAGCACCGTCACCTTCAGCATGTCCTCAATTTCCGCGGCCAATAGATAGCCATGCTGGAACCCAATGTCGGCCGGTCGGCCCTCCAGATGAACAAAAGTCCACCCGTTCCTTTCAGGCTGGCGGAAGGCGTGCGTCAGTCGAGAGTCGCCCGCGGAGTTCTTAGTTGAGTTCTGCGCCAGCGCAGGCAAGGCAATCGCGATCAGCAAGCAAGCAATTCGTGCAGCGGTTCGAAACATGGACACCCCTCAAGAATGGCAAAGATTGTAGCAGGCCAGACTCACACCACGGAGACACAGAGGCACAGAGAAATTCAAAGGATGGAAAAAACCTCGCTTTTTGCAAGTTTGAAGATCTTCTCCGTGGCTCCGAGCCTCCGTGGTGGGTTTTGCTCGGCGTGAGGAACCACGCAATCGCGTCTTCGTCGCCGCCGTTCTAAAATGTAAACATGTCTCGCCTCGATCAGATCGCCGATCTTGAAAAGCGTTTTCTTCTCCCTACGTACAACCGCTACCCTGTAGGCTTTGAGCGCGGCAAGGGTGTCTTCCTCTACGACTTCGAAGGCAAGAAGTATCTCGACTTCGTGGCCGGGCTGGGGGTGAACGCGCTCGGGCATGCTCACCCGCGCATTGTGAAGGCTATTCGCGAGCAGGCGGCTCGGGTCATCCACATTTCGAATCTCTACTACAACGAATATCAGGGACAACTGGCCGAGCGCCTGTGCCAGCTCTCGGGTTCTAATTTCGACCGTGTCTTCTTCTCCAACAGCGGCACCGAGGCCATGGAAGGCGCCATCAAGCTGGCGCGTCTCGCCGGACACAAAACTGGTGGCGGAGCCAAGTCGCAACTCGTAGCGCTGCAGGGCTCCTATCACGGCCGGACCTTTGGCGCGATGTCTCTAACCGGACAGGAAAAATACCGCAAAGGCTTTGAGCCTATGCTCGAAGACGTGACTTTTGTAGAGCAGAACAACGTCGAAGCGCTGGACGCCGCCGTCAATGCCAATACCTGCGCCATCGTGCTCGAGCCCATCTTTGGCGAAGGAGGAATCCTCGAGTGTTCGGAAGAATTCCTGCTTGCATGCCGCACTCTTGCCGATCATCATCACGCCGCGCTCATCTTCGATGAGATTCAGTGCGGCCTCGGACGCACCGGCAAAATCTTTGCCTTCCAAAGCTTCGGCGTGGTTCCTGACATCGTTACCATCGCCAAGCCCATCGCCGCCGGAGTGCCGCTCGGCGCGTTCCTGTCGAAAGAACCTTTCGCCTCCGCGATTTCGCCTGGGCAGCACGGCACCACCTTCGGTGGAGGTCCGCTGGCGTGCCGCGTCGGGCTCGAATATCTGGCGATCGTAGAACAAGAGCACCTGCTCGAAAACGTCGTGAAGGTTGGCGGCTATCTGCATCAACAACTCGAAGACCTGGTCGCGAAGTACGCCGCGACTCGCGAGGCCCGCGGCCGCGGATTCATTCAGGGCCTCGTGCTCGAGATTCCCGCGCGCCCATTGGTCGAGCAGGGCCTGGCCGAGGGCGTGCTCTTCAACGCCACCCAGGACACGGTTCTGCGCTTCCTGCCGCCGTTCCTGCTGGAAGAAAAACACGTGGATAAAGGCATCAGAGTATTGAAGAAGCTGCTGGGCAAGAAACGCAAGAAGACGCCGAGCGTGGCGCCAGAGGCAATTGCATCATAACCAAATTCTCGTAGAGACGCGGCTTCCCCGTCTCGGCCGTGCTGACGCAGGATTCGGCAGGATTCGGACCAAAAAAGAAGGGAGCCGGAATTCAGCTCCCCAAGAGCGATAGAGGCGATATCACTTAGTAAGACTCCGTTGGTGAGGATTTCGTTGCCCACAGAAACGCAACATCCCGAAGAAAAATTCATCCCCGCCGGCGCGCGCAACACGAGCCCGGAAGCTGCGGAGATTAAGACTGAAATTGAAGAGCACTGGCTCGACCTCCCCGACGGACGCATGCGCTACCTCAAGGCCGGGTCAGGCCCGCCGCTCATCCTGATTCATGGGCTGATGGGATATTCCTTCTCCTGGAGATTCACCATCCCCGCGCTGGCACCCCATGCGACCGTTTATGCCATCGACAACCTGGGCGCGGGTTTGTCGCCAGCGAACGAGGGCATGGACTGCACGGTGCGTGCCACCGCCGAACGCGTTTTGCAGTTCGCGGACGCTCTAGGCATCAAACACTTCGACCTGCTGGGCACGTCCCACGGCGGCGGCGTTGCCATCATGGTGGCGGCCATTTGTATCGAGAGACACGACTCCCGCCTGCAACGACTAATCCTGGTGGCGCCCGTCAATCCCTGGTCGCCGCATGGCAAGCGGCTTGCGCCGTTTCTGGGTAGCACTTTCGGTTCCGTGCTCTTCCGCAACACCATCGAGCGCTGGCGCCTCCTCGATTACCTCTGGCTGCGCCGCTTGTTTAGCGCCGGATCAAAAATCCCTCCCGATTCGCTCGCGGGCTATCGCATTCCGGTAATGAAGAATCACTCGTTCCGTCATGCTTCCCACATCATAAGAAATTGGACGGCCGACCTCGCGGAACTGCAAATGGCGCTGCCCCAGATCCGCGACTACCCCACTCTCCTCATCTGGGGAACGAAAGACCGCGCCGTTGATTTTCGATCCGCCGAACCGCTGCGCCGGAATTTTCGCGATGTGCGTTTGGTGGCGTTCGAGGGCGTCGGCCATCTGCCTTACGAAGAGGCGCATGAGGACTTCAACCGCGCGCTCGTCGAGTTCCTCGCCAGTTCTCAGTTCCCAGTTCTCAGTTCTCAGAAAAGCGGCGTCACTGGGGCCTGAGAACTGGGAACTGGGAACTTTGTTTCATCAATTCATGCCGCCTACGGTTCACTCGCTGCGCGCATTCGTTGCCGACTATGGCTACTGGGCCGTGGCCCTGGCATTACTGTGCGAGAGCATCGGCATCCCCTTTCCCGGTGAGATCACGCTTCTGCTGGCCAGTTTTCTGGCCTATTCCGAACACCAGCTCCATCTCGGATGGATCATCGTGGTAGCCATTTGCGCCGCCACGCTTGGCGGCGATCTGGGATACGTCGTCGGCTACTATGGCGGGCGTCCTCTGCTTGATCGCTATCAAAGTATCTTTCGGATTTCGTCGGCGACGCTGAAGCGCGGCGAGGAAATGTTTGCCCGCCGCGGCGCAGTCGCCATTTTCTTTGCCCGCTTCATCTTCGGCCTGCGCACTTTTGCCGGTCCGCTGGCCGGCGTGCTGCGCATGCCCTGGCAAGCTTTCGCGCTCTTCAACTTTCTCGGTGCGGCCGTCTGGGTCACGGTGATGGCCAGCGTCGGATACCTGTTCGGGCATCATTGGCACCGCTTGCTGCGGGCCATGCAGCGCTTCAATATTGCCGTTTTGCTTGTCTCCGCGATCGTGATTCTGTTCTGGTGGTGGAGATACCGCCGCCAGCCTCGGCCGGATAATGAGTGACGCCAGGAACGAATGGTTGACGTATGGAATGAGGAAGCTGGTCTATTACTTCTACTTCTTGGGATTTGAAACGCTCAGCGAAAAGGAGGCAATCAGATACTTGCCTTGGTCGCTGTCGATCGGGTCAAGCTCCAACAGCTCCACACTTCGCGACATCACGAGTCGTGTGCGGTAGTAATAAATCTTTTCCGCCTCGGCGGTGAAATGCGCCAGTTCCACGCGCTGTGCCACTAGAGAGGACTGCAAGGTGACGCACACATGATGCTCTCCCGGCTCGACGGAGACGGAGAAATAGGAATTGCCGTGGTTTGCGCCTAGCCATGCTCCGTCCATCGCGAGCTTCACCGTTGGATATCCTAAGGTGACGCCGGTACCGGCATCGTGAAAAAAGTAAACCCGCGCTCTTCCCGGGTCCGGCTGCGCCAGCGTGTGTTGGGATTCGTCTAGTTTCACCTTGAAGCTGACATTCTCGGGGCCGCAGGCGGCGGTAGAAGGGGCAGGCGGCACCTGGGCAAACGCGGTTGCCACAAAAAGCAGCGTGACGAGAGCGAATCTCATTTCTCTCCTCCAACGGACGGGTCGCTTGCCCAGAGTAACTATAACCCCTTTGAGCAAGCCTCTTACGAAATTGAACACCGGGTGACTCAGCTGCGAATTTAGCCCCGCTCCCATATTTCCGAATAGTACCGAATTGTGGCTGATCTAAATGGCTGATGTAAACCGGCCATTACGCCAACCTAACAACCCACGGTAATTTCCACTTCGCTAGCTCTGCTCCGCCAAAAGTGTCTTCGGTCACTTCCACTAGCCCCTCCGCCGTCATATGCTGGCAGAAGCATCGCCCGGCAACCGGGAAAACCGCCTGATTAACGTCGTGATTAACAACATGATTTCCGAACGCACGAAAATCAACCCGCAGTCCCCATCAGCATCCCGCTTCCCGCGGCTGGGACTTTCGCAGGTCTGGGTGCGATTCCTGCTGGCCATCGTGGGCCTGACGCTGGCTTTCGGTGCGGCGCTGTTTTCCACGGTATCGCGTGACGCGGGCAACATCTGGGAAACCGTCATTCTGGCATCGGCGGCGTTGTTGCTGGCCACCTTCGTCGGCCTGACCACCGTGCCCTACCTGGCGCGTCGCGTGGTTGCGTCGCGGGTCCGCGAGGCGATGGATTACGACGTCACGCGCGCCGGCGTGATTTACATCCTGATCAGCGTGGTCATTGGAATCGCCGCCATCAACACCGGCAACAACCTGCTTTACGTGATCGTCGCCGCTCTGCTCTCTGCCATTCTCGTTTCCGGCATCGCCTCGGCGCTGGTACTCCGCAGTCTCACGCTCGATGTCCACTTGCCCGAACACGTTTTTGCCGCGCGCCCCATGCTGGCGCGCCTCCTCTTGTGCAACACCAGTTCATGGCTGCCCTCGTTTTCCGTGCGCGTGGTTCCCGCGAAACGCAAGAATAAAAACAAAGACCGGTGGCAGTGGGAGGCCTCGACCTTCGGCTGGCCGCGCAATCGCGCGCCGCAGAACCAGTGGTTCCACCTGCCCGACCGCCGTCTGCGCCGCGTGCGCGAGGAGGAGGAAAAGCCGATCCTGCAAGAATCCGTCTATTTCCCTTTTCTCGCTGCCGGACAGGAACTCCGCGCCGACCTGGAAATAAATTTTCCCTCACGCGGCCGTTACTCGGAAAAAAACTTCGGTCTGGCCACACGCTTCCCCTTTTCTTTCCTGATGAAAACGCGCCGCATTAACCTGGCCCGCGAAGTGATCGTGTTTCCGGTCGTCGAGCCCACCGAACAATTCCGCGAAGTTCTTCCCATGGTCACCGGCGAGTTCGAAACCTTTGTGCGCGGTCGCGGCAACGATCTTTACCTCATCCGCGAGTACATGCCCGATGACTCCGCCCGCCATGTCGACTGGAAGGCCACGGCCCGCACCGGCGCGCTCAAGGTGCGCGAGTTCAGCCGCGAAGACGAACGCAAACTCCGCATCGTATTCGACAACCCCGCCCCCGGAGTCCTTCCGCCTGGCGTATATGAGCGAGCGGTGCGCCTAGCCGCTTCTCTCGGATGGCACTTCCATCACGAAGATGTCGAAGTCTCTTTCGTCGCCCCAGGGCTGGAGCCCACCGAAGACGTCTTCATCTTCCTGCGCTACCTGGCGCTGGTCGAACCGCAGGATGTCACCCCGGTCTTCAGCCGTCTGCGGGCCAGCGATGATTACAACCTGATCGTCACCGCTCGCGATGCCGCCGAGATGCCCGCCTCTTTGGCCGCCAGATCCTACGTGATTTCGCTGGCGGCCAGCCGAAACGCCTAGCATGTGTGGGGACGGGCTTGCCCCGCCGCCACATATCCGCTTTTTTCTCTTTTCCCTTAGCGATTTTCGACATATACTCCTACTCCGCTGCAGGTCCAGACATAATACGATTTTGCTTCCTTCATTCGTTCAAGACGAATTTGAAGCTGTTCGCCGGACGCATCGCTTTTCCGGCACACGCCTACGGAGTTGCAAATGTTGATCTGTGATCTGCTCAGCAATCAAGTCACAATATCGGCCGAGGCCCAGCAAACCGTTCTCGACGTCGCCCGCATGATGGTGGAGCACAACATCGGCGCCGTGCCGGTTCTGCAAGATGGCCGACTGACCGGCATTTTTTCCGAACGCGACTTGATGATCCGGGTGGTGGTCGATGGCAAGGACCCCGCCCGTACCCTGGTCAGCCAGGTCATGACCGAAGATCCGCTGACGGTTGCTCCGAACGATCCGCTGGAGACCTGCATGACCCTGATGAGGCGGCATGGGTTTCGCCATCTGCCGGTCTGCGCGGGTCGGGAACTGAAGGGCGTCATCTCCTTGCGCGACATCCTTCTCCACAACCTCGACGAAAAAGACGATGAAGTCCGTATGATGCGCGCTTATCTGCATTCCACGCCCGAGGCCGGATAAGGCTGCCTGCCCCTCACTCTGTGGTTGGCTTGAGGCTGGCTCGCCAGAGGGTAATGGTTACCAAGGTTACCTAAGTAGGTTGACCCAGCAGGGCAACCGGCCTCAGGATGTGAAGGTGGGCAAGACGCGTGGTTGTTGGTCGCGTCCTTACCCCGTAAGAAAATGACTCTTGACAGCCATACTGTCTCCCTTTGCTTGTGGTGCTCGCAACCGATACTGCAATCGGTGGTGGCTGTGATTTTTTGGCGCCGTAAATTGCACAAGCAGTTTCCGGTATTTTTCTCGTTCCTTCTGGCGCAGGTTGTTATTTTTTCCGTAATCTTTCCCCTGTGGCTCTCCGGCAATTACTCGCTATATTTCGGACCTTTCTGGCTGGGCGAGGCGATCAACGCGTTTCTCGGCTTCAAGGTGATTCATGAGATTTTCCTCGACGTGTTCCGCCCCTATCACACACTGAAAGACCTGGGCACTCTGGTGTTCAAGTGGGCGGGTGTAGTGATGCTGCTGGTTTCCGTGGTCGTCGCCTTTTCCAATTCTCTGGACCGCCATCTGCTCTGGCACATCCTCACCACGCTGCAACGCTCGGTTCGCATCGTGCAGGTTGGCCTCATCCTCTTCTTGATCCTGTTTGCGCGTTTTCTGGGAGTGTCCCGGAAGCAGGTCAGTTTTGGGATCTCTTGCGGCTTCGGAATCCTTGCCGGGGTTGAGTTGATGCTGATGGCGCTGCATGCGGGAGGACTTGTCAAGCTCGGAATTGTCAATCTGATTAACATGGCCGCTTGTATTCTCGCGATTTTCGTTTGGTTCAGTTACGCGCTCTCGCGCCAAGCGGTGCGCGTGCCCGCCGCCAACCACCTGCAGACCGAGCGATGGGAACAGGGCTTGGCCGATCTTCAACACCCGGCGTCGTCCGGTTCGCTGATCCCGATGTTTGAAGGCATGGTGGAGCGCGCATTTTCGCGTAGTTCGAATCTGGAATCCGCCGAGGATCATATCCCGCTTCACAACCCCGGTAATCCACCTAAAGCCAGCTCCGCCGTGGTCGGTTCCAGCAGCTGAGCTAAGCCCTCGCAATCCCCCAAAACCGGTCTCGCGCAAAAACCTTGTCAAGAGGATTTTGTGGGCACTTCTCAACTACTCCCCTAGAGCCTGCAGCGAAGCGATTCTATTCAAACCATTACTTTAAGAAACCCGCGTAAACACCTTTCGAAATGACTGCCGACGGCCGGCTCAATTTTCGGCGCGTCCGGAAGTTTGTCACATTGTTCGGTGCGCTCTGTTAACGTCCAATGAATCAGGAAGTTGCAGAGTTGTGTATAATGCGTCCCGCCGCAGGTTGGCGGTTTCGTGCCAGTTCTTCGGCAGACCCTAAGGAGAAAGTAAAACCATGAAACGTTCGCTCAGAGCGTTACTGCTGTTGGTAGGTCTGGTAGGGACGTTTGCGTATGCTGCGATCCCAAGAGTTCCAACTCAGGACGGACCGTTTCCGTGTCCGAACAGAGGACCAAAGTGCGAAGATGATGACGTCGCTATAACCTTTCACTTAAAAAGCTGACGTTGCTATTCGCATTACAAAAATGCAATTTTCCGGGCTGGCCTTCAGTGGTCGGCCTTTTTTTTTCATCTCGCATCTTTCTTGTCTTTATCATTATTCTCGGTTTCAGTTTCCGCCTTAATGCCGGCGGGCGGTTTTTCTTCTCCCAATCCTTTCGCATCCTCCCCCAGCAGGGTCGCCTCGTCGGTGTTGTTGCTGAGGTACTGCACGATGATCGAGATTCGCCGGTTCGATGGGTCCAGTGGATCCTTCGGGTTGCGCAGACGCTGGTCCGCAAAACCCCGCACTTGCGAGATCTGATCGCCGCGCAATCCCGATTGCTGCATCAGTCGCCGTGCCGCGTTGGCACGGTCGGAGGACAGCTCCCAGTTGCTGTAGCTGCTTTTGCCGGTGAAAGGTTTAGCGTCAGTATGTCCCTCCACCGAAATGCGGTTGGGAACCTTTCCCAATTCCGCCGCCAGCAACTCTGCAATCTCCTGCCCACTCTGGTTGAGCACGGCGCTCCCGCTGCCGAAGAAAGTTCCGCTCGCCGATTCCAGCAACTCGATGCGCAGACCTTCCGCGGTCACCGTGATCTCGATATTGTTTTTCAGCTTATCGAGGTCCGTGATGCTCTGAATGCTTTTTTGCAACTGCTCCTTGAGCTTCGTCATGTCTTGCTTGGGCAGTTGCGGAGTCTCGCCCGTGCCGGTCAGACTGCTTCCAGTCTGCTTTCCGGTTCCGCTGGGATCTTTGAAGTAGCCGCTGATCGCCACTTGAATCGGCTTGCTGCTGTTCATCAGCCACAACACGATGAACAGTGCCATCATGGCCGTGACGAAGTCCGCATAGGCGACTTTCCAGGCGCCGCCGTGATGACCGCCATGGCCACTTTTTTTCTTGATGATGATGATGGGTGGTGTCGGCATGCCCGGTCTTACCCCGCCGCTGCGGAGGCAGCGTCCGGCGGCGCTGCCGCTGCCGCTTCGGCTTTCGCGCCACGGCAAGCCTCTTCGACCGTCGTGAACGAAGGACGAACGTGTCCGGACACCATCCGCCGCCCCATCTCAACCGCCATGATCGGGGCTACACCTTTCAGAAAAGCAATCATGGTTACGCGCAACACCTGCATGAACGCGTGTTCCTCGTCCGCCATTTTGCCCATGCGCGCCGCCAAAGGCCCGACCAGCCCGTAACACAACAGAATGCCCAGAAAGGTTCCCACCAGCGCTGCCGCCACCTTGCGTCCAATTTCTTCCGGAGGTCCGCCCAGCGCGCTCATCGTGATCACCACACCGAGCACCGCCGCCACAATGCCCAGTCCGGGCAGCGAGTCCGCCATCGTCATCAACCCGGACACCGGCTCGGTGGCCTCGTGATGATGGACTTCCATATCCGCCTCCAGCATCTGATCTAGATCGAACACTTCCACGCCGCCGCTCACCGCCATTCGCATGGTGTCGCAAACGAAAGCCACGGCATGGTTGTTCTTCACGAAATCTTCGTACTTCGAGAACAGCGCGCTTTTGTCCGGTTCCTCGATGTCCGTCTCGAGTGCGACCAGGCCTTCCTTGCGCGCTTTTTGCAGCAGTTCATACATCATCTTCAGTGTCGCGACGTAGCGCTCGGTGTCGTACTTCGATGATCCAAATACACCGATAACCCCGCTGATCATCTGTTTGAGAGTGTGGACGGGATTGGAGATCAGCACCGTACCTAACGCCGCCCCGCCAATAATGATCAGCTCCGCCGGTTGGGCCAGCACCTTCATGTTGCCGTGCTCCATCAGATAGCCCGCCGCGATGCAGCCGAAGACAACTACGATGCCAATAATCGAAAACATGGAACATCATCCTCGCGAGCTTCGACCGTCGTTCGCAGCGCCCGCCGCTGCCGCTTTCGCCGCCCAACTCGAATGCGACGCCTTCATCCCTCCGAGAAGCGATTCCAGGTCGTGGCCGGCAGTGGCCACCGTGTAGGCCACCTCTGCCTCAATCAGGAAACAGTCGCCCCACCAGGAAACTTTCGAATGGGTTAGCAGGTTCCATACGGTTTCAGCCGTCGTCGCCACGATCACCGGATTGGCCGAGGTCAAGATCGCCAGAAACTCGCTCTCTCCCCAGCATCCCAAAAAGCTCTCCCCGTCCAGGCTGTGTCGCAACGTGTGCGCCGCGGTGCGCAGAAAAGGTACGACCGACTGCGGCCCGTGTTTTGCGCGAAACTCTTCCAGCCCCAATACCCGAATTCTCACCAACCCGAAGCCGAGGTGCGATTTTTCCAAGCTTGCCATGCATTCGTTCAGCACGGATTGCGTCAGCCGCCGCGAAGGAATTCCGGTGGTCGTGTCCAGACAGCCATACATCGCCGGCCCGGACGACTCCTCGGCGTTTGCAAACGCCTCCTCGAACAGAACCGTCGCTCCTCCGATCGCGCCACTCCGTTCGGCGATCGGCAGCGTGCGGACATTCACCGGTACACGGTGTCCACTCTTGTGCAGAAAGAAAGCGGTGCACGACTGCGGCCGCCGCTCGGTGAGAGTCACCGTTACCGGGCGTTGCTCGCCACTAAAGCTATTGCCCTGCCGGTCGCAGGCCTGCACCACCGCTTCCAGCACATGTCCCACCACTTCGTGCGCCAGATAGCCGGTGATGTGCTCCGCGCCATGGTTCCAGAAACGGATCCGCCGTTCCCGGTCCACGATGTAAATTCCCAGCGGCAAGTCTTCCACCAAATGCCGGAACAGCTTCGGATCGTCGAGAAGGTTGGAAAACATGAGACACGCCGCCTTCAAGTTCCATCGGCAGTCGAGGCAGAGAACTTCAGAAGGCCGAAGACCAGCAGACAAGTGAACTGTGCCGTGCACGCCCAGCGGAAACTACGGAAACTCTCGCCGACGAGCGAATCGTTAGGAATCAATATGACGATGCCCACCTGTTATCCTATGGGCGTTCACCAGTGACCTGGCGGGAAGCCAAGTCAGACACCGCTGGGATCTTCCGCTTCGGAACCACTCCCTGAGGAAATCATGGCCGCACTGATCGATGCCATCGACGTAAAGCGCAAAATGTTCTTCGAGGTCGAAAATACCCCATTCGTGTGTCTGGAAGCGGAGGTTTCCACCCCTACCGCCAGGGGCGCCCAGACCCTGGTCCGCCTGAAGATGCGCAACCTTCTCACGCGCGCAGTCTTTGATAAGACATTCAAGGCCAGTGACAGGTTCAAGGAACCCGACCTCCAGACGGTCGAGGCATCCTACCTGTACGGCGACGGAGATGGTTTCCACTTCATGGACCAGGAGAGCTTCGAGACCCTCACCCTTTCCGGCGAGATGGTTGGGGACGCTCTGGACTTTATCGTGGAAGGAGCCATCATTCAGTTGCATAAGTACAACGGCAACCCCATCGGGCTGCAGCTACCGGCCCACGTGGAACTGAATGTCACCTATACCGAACCCGGTGCCCGCGGTGACACAGGAAGCAGCAACGTGACCAAGCCAGCGAAGCTGGAGACTGGCATCGAGATCCGGGTTCCCCTCTTCATCAAAGAAGGAGAAACAATCAAAGTGTCCACAGAGACGCGGGAGTTCGCGGGGCGGGCATGATCACCGCGACCCCAACCCGCGCGCCAGTTCTGCCGCATCGAAAATCGGAGGCTGGCATGTGAACCCAGAGCACACCACGGCAAGCGATCGTCCCCCAGCGAGCGCCGGGAGATTCGGGATCGTCGCCGCCAAAGCCGGCGGCAGGTTCTGCGCGACCGCCTTATCGGCGTCCAACCGCAGCACCGCCGTACTCAAGCCCAGCGGCCGCACCGCAGCCCGATAAAGTTCCGCAGCCACAGCATCCTTCCCGACCACCACCACCTGCCTCTGCGGCTGGAGGAATCGCACCACGGCCAGCCCATAAGTCGCCGCAAAAATCCCGTGCTGCCCAGCAACTCCGGCGTAGAGTTCCAGCGTCTGCTCGGCCTTGTCGCGATACAACGCGTCTTTATTCGATGAACTGTTGGCGTAACCATCGAGACGCAACAGCGCAATCGCCGCCGACGAATTTCCCGCCGGAGTCGGGGAATCCTGAAACGGTTTCCGCCGCGTCCCCAGAATGCCCAGCGCGCTCTTTTCATCCGAGGCCGCGTACGTATCAAAAAATCCCCCAGCCACCGGATCGAAGAACTGCGCCACCATCGCCTCTGCGATCGACCGCGCAAAACGAAAATAGCTCAAGTCGGCCGTCGACTCATAAGCGTCGAGACAAGCAATCACCGCAAAAGCATAATCGTCCAGCACGCCGGAAATCTCGCGCCGCTCACCCCGTGCATCCGATGAACTCTCCGAGTAAGCAATCACATGCTTCAGTGTGGAGCGGGCGCCCTCGCCCGCTGCCGTTGACCCTGCGTCGAAATTCCATCCCGCGGAAAGCAGCCGATCGAGCGAGCGCAACGCAAAGTGCCGCGCCTCCGCCAGATCAAGCACCTTGGCCGCCTCCAGATAGGCCGACACGCACATAGCGTTCCAGCCCGCGTAAACCGTCTTGTCCACATAAGGCGTAGGACGCAACAACCGCGCCGCGTACATCTTCTTCTTGGCCGCAGACAGCAATGCGTCGGCCCGCTCGTTCGGAATGTTCAGCCGCCCGGCAATTTCTTCAACCGACGCCCGAATCGAAAGCACATTCTTCGCCGGATTGTGATGCATGTCCCCGGCTTCCTGAATGTCGTAATAAATTCTTGCCACCGCAAATTCATCTTCGTTCAGAGCCGCCCGCGCTTCCTCGAGCGTCCAGGTGAAATAATCACCGTCATCGTCCATCGAATAGTCGGCATCCTGCGAAGCGTAAAAGCCGCCATGCGCGCGGTCGCTGAGCCATTCATCCATCCAGCGAATGATGTCGCGCGCCACCCCGGCGAAGAACTCGTCCCCCGTCGCCTGATAAGCGTGCACGTAATTCTTCAGCAGCTCCGAGTTGTCGTAACACATCTTCTCGAAGTGCGGCACGATCCAACGCTCGTCCACCGAGTAGCGATGGAAGCCGCCCGCTAACTGGTCATAGACGCCGCCGCGCGCCATTTTCTCCAGCGTGTGGACGAAAATATTCCGCAGCTCTTCATTGTTCGTTCCCCGGTCGGTGTGGTGACGGGGCTCTGCCCCGTCCAAGCTGCGCGGCCCCCCACTTCCACCCTCGTTCGCGCGCACATACTCTTCCATCACCAGATCGAGTGCCGCCGGATGCGGAAACTTGGGCGCGCTTCCAAATCCGCCGTTCACCGTATCAAACATCTCACGCGCCGATTCCAAAATCGCGTCAATTACGGTACCCGAAACCTTGCCGCCGCCCGAAAAAGACTCCGCCCGCGAGATCGCGTTTTCGACCATCTGCGCCTGCTCCATCACATCGCCGTGCTTGTCGCGATAAGCCTGAGCAATCGAAAGCAATACACGCTTAAAACTAGGCCGCCCGTACGAATCCGCCGGAGGAAAGTAAGTCCCTCCATAAAATGGTTTGCCGTCGGGAGTAAGAAATGCCGTAAGCGGCCACCCGCCCTGTCCCGTGAGCGAGGCCACCGCCACCTGGTACCGGCTATCAATATCGGGACGCTCGTCCCGATCCACTTTTACCGCGATGTAATGCTCGTTAATGATCGCCGCCACCTCGGCATCGTCATACGATTCGCGGTCCATCACATGACACCAATGGCACCAGACCGCCCCAATATCCAAAAGCATCGGCTTGTTAGCCGCACGAGCCGCCGCAAAAGCCTCCTCCCCAAACTCATGCCACTGGATAGGCTGGTGCATGGCCGACCGCAGATAAGAAGAAGACGCGCGCGCGAGCGAATTGTGGGAGCCGGTAGTCATCAGGAAAGTCTATCGCGAGAGCGGGCAAGAATGGGCCTCTGCGACCGAAGATCGGCCGATTGCCCGCGCCGCGGCCTGTCAAGCGCAAATAGCAGGCAAAAGACGAACACCGGGTCCATCCCCGAAGTTACCTTCCGAATTCCGGCGCCGCTGCCTCGAATCAAGCGAAATACAGCGAGACAAAGTCCGCAATCCCGGGTTAACCCTACAGGAGTTTCATTCTGCCGAAAGGCTTATCTAGAGGAGATCATGAAAACTGCACGTTATTGTGCCGTACTGTTGTTTGTTGTCGCCGCCTGCGCCGCGTTGACCTTCGCCGATGAACCGGGAAGGCATCCGGCATACCTGCATTCGCTCACCGACCTGCGCCACGCCCGCGCCCACCTGGAGCGCGGAACATGGTCTGGCCGCATGGATCGAGAAGAAGACCACGCCATCGAAGAGATCGACAAAGCCATCGGAGAGATCAAGCGCGCTTCGATTGACGATGGCAAAAATTTGAATGACCATCCGCCGGTCGATGCGCACATAGAACGCAGAGGCCGTTATCACCGTGCCCTGGAATTGCTGGACAAGGCGCACAATGATATCGCCCGCGAAGAAGATGATCCCTCCGTGCGCGGTCTGCGCGATCGTGCCCTTCGCCACATCGACGAAGCGCACCACATCGTCGAACACCTGATCGAGCAAGCTTCCGGCGACTAGAGCGGCAGCTGAATTTGTTTGAGTTTGAGGATGCCCGGGGTGCCCCACGTCTCGCGATTTTCGAGACGTGGGACTCTTCGGGGGCCATCAAGTCGAATCCCAAAAAATCAGGCGAAGAGCGAAGAGCGAAGAGCTGACGGCCAACAGCTAAGAGCCCAGTTTCTTCGCCATCGCAAAATAAATCTCGACCGCCGCCACCAGCTGCGCTTTCTCCACAAACTCGCCCTCCGTGTGCGCCACGTGAATCGAGCCCGGACCCAGTAGCAGCGGTTCGCCCCAGTTGGTCAGCGATGGAACGTCGGTGGTGAAAGCCGCGACCATCGTCGGCAACCCGTCCAGCGTTCGCAGCCGCAGGAACGGAGTCTCGCGGGTGAAGTGAACCTCGGCAAGCCCATCGACGGCCTCCGTAATCTCACGGCGCAGCGCGTCCGCCGGTCCGACCAGCCGATAGAAAAGATCGGCCTTGGCAAAATCGGAAATCACATTCGGAGCGCGCCCGCCCAGAATCGAACCGACGTTCTTCGTGCAAGGCCCAACCTCGGCGTCTTCGGGAAGTCTCATTGCGTGCAACCGGTGCAGAGCTTCCACCAGTTTGTCGATCGCCGACTCGCCCAGCTCCGGATACGCCGAGTGCGCCATCTTTCCACGCGCCACCAGTTCCACGTGCAGCGCCCCCTTACTGGCCAGCGCCAGCTTGTTCTCGGTAGGCTCGCCGTTAATCATGAAGCGCGCGCCGATCGGATGCTGATTGGCCAACTTCGCGCCGATCGAGTCCCGCTCCTCGCCCACCAGAAACAGCAGACCGACGAAAACCTCCGCCCCGCGCAGCTTCTCCGCCGCCAGAATCTGCGTAGCAATAATCCCCTTTGCATCGCAGGAGCCGCGCCCGTAAATACGCCCGGCGTCCTCGGAGGAGGTGATGAACGGCGGCACCGTATCCATGTGTGTAGAAAAAGCAATCTCCGGACGATCATGCCCCGGCCAGGTAGCCACCACGTTGGCGCGCGCACCCTCGACCGGCATCTTCCGAGCGTCCAGTCCGCGCCGCCGCAGCTCATCGCAAAGAAATTCCCCCACCGCACTTTCATTCGGAGTAGTGGATTCAATATCGATCAGCCGCCGGGTAAGCGCAAACAGTTCCATGCAGCAAAAGCCTACCAGCCCACCGCGATTCGTGGATAGCGATTCTATGGTTGTGTGGTGGCGGGGCTCTGCCCCGCCGGGACGGGCAAGGCTCCGTCCCGACACAACACCGACTGTTGTAACCTGATCCCGTGCCGCCCGAAGTTTCCACAATCCGCTCGCTCTTCCTCGTCGGCCCCGCCGGGCGTCTCGAAGCTCTCCTCAACGCCGGGTCGCCCGACGCGACGCACGCCGCCGTCGTCTGCCATCCGCACCCGCTCTACGGAGGAACCCTCCACAATAAAGTCGTCTTCCACGCCATGAAGGTGCTCAACAGTTTCGGATTCCCCGTACTCCGCTTCAACTTCCGCGGCACCGGCCTGAGCCAAGGCGAACACACCAACGGCCTAGGCGAAGTCGAAGACGTGCGCGCCGCCCTCGACTGGCTCGAACGCGAATTCACGCTGCCCATAATCTTCGCCGGCTTTTCTTTCGGCGCCGCCGTCGGATTGCGCGCCGCCTATGCCGACCCCCGTGTAAGCACGCTCATAGCCCTCGGCCTGCCCGCCGTAGCGGTCGCAGATCGCAGTAATAACGATGACCGCGTCTACGATTTCGAGTTCCTGCGCCAGTGCCCCAAGCCCAAACTCTTCGTCAGCGGATCGCGCGATCAATTCGCACCCCCCGGCAAACTCGAAGCGCTAGTCAACGCCTCCGCTGATCCCAAGAAGCTAGTCCGCATCGAAGCCGGAGATCACTTCTTCGAAGGAAGACTCAAGGAGATGCGGGTAGCCATCGAAGAGTGGCTCCGCGAGACTTTGGCTGTCGGATGACGAATGACCACCAATTCCTACGCGAACTACGAGCTATCTCAGGAAGGCTCAGCGTGTGCGACCAAAAAAGGTAGTGAAATAACCTGTCATCGACAATGAGACTGAGCTATGCTGATGAGCAACCGCAAAGCTGCGACCGAAAGGAATCGCGATGGGCGGATTCTTCGGTGTTCTGGTAGGCGTATCTCTTGCCATGTTTGGATTCACCGTGATGAGAAACCCAATGCGGTTGGCACTTCTCTCATTTCTTTCCCCCGGAGTGGAGGGCTACTACCAGCGTTTGATTCTCGACAACATGATGCGTAATCAACTTCGGGTGCTTGGGGCAATATTGTGTTTGTTTGGGTCAAGCATCCTGTCGGCTGCGCTGGGCGCAATGTTCAAGAATCATCTCCTAGCTTCCATATCAGAGGGACTGTGGATATTGATGGGGTCAATATTCTGTGTCGCATGGTGCTTGGGAGTGGTTCTCTTTATTTGGCAACTTTTCAAACGGAATGTACCCAGCTGGTTTGCGATGTGGCGAGCCGGAGTGGAACTCGGACCCATTGAAATGGTTCCTTCCGTTACGCCTAAGATGCAAAAAGAGGCTTTCATTTTCACCGCGACCTTTTTGACCCTCGCCGTTGTTGCGTCGGTAGCCGCCGTCCTTCGGTAACTGTCGCAAAATCCCCATGTCACCAGCAACCGCGGCTTAGCATTTATGCGACGACTTCTAGCAACCAGCAACTGTCTCTATAATCCCGTCCATGTCCGACCTGACTCCCGCGCGCGACCGCCAATTCCATCGCATGCGCGACGCCGCCCGCGAGATCTTCACCTCCGCGCTCAAGAACGCCTCCATCGAAAGCGCCTTCGCCCGCAATATCCACTGTGAGCGCCGCGTCCTGCGCATCGGCGAAGATCTCTACGACCTCGACGCCTACCACCGCGTCTTCGTTGTCTCCATCGGAAAGGCCGCGCACACCATGGCCGCCGCTCTCGAAGCTCAGGTCGGCGGCAGTTTCGAAGCGGGCATAGTCGCCTCCTCGGTCGAGCCCCCAACCCAAGTCCGCGGCTTCCGCTATTTTCGCGGAGGACATCCCACCCCGACCGCCGAATCCATCAGCGCCGCCAGCGCCATTCTCAAATCTCTGAATGCTCTCGATTCCACGTCGCTAGCCATCTTCATGTTTTCCGGCGGCGGCTCATCCATCGTAGAAAAGCCGGTCGCGACTTTGAAAGACGATGAGATCTCCTTGCCCGATCTAGTCGCCACCTACCGCGCGCTCGTGCATTCCGGCGCGCCCATAGCCGAGATCAATGCCATCCGCAAGCATCTCTCCGCCGTCAAAGGAGGACGACTAGCCCAGGCCGCCTATCCCGCCCAGCAGGTATCGATTCTCGTCTCTGACGTGCCCGACGACACGCCCGACGCGCTCGCCTCCGGCCCCACCATGCCCGATTCCACTTCCATTCACGACTGCGAGCGCATCGCCACCAAGTACAATCTCATCGATCAGCTTCCCAAATCCGTCGGAGATCTCTTCCGCCAGCACGCCCTCGACGAGACGCCCAAGTCCGACGACCCCGCCTTCGTCCGCGCCCGCTGGTGGACCGTGCTCTCGAATAAAGTCGCCATCGACGAAGCCGCCATCGCCGCCACCCGCGCCGGTTTCGCCGTCGAAGTCGATAACTCCTGCGACGACTGGCCCTATGACAAAGCCGCAGACTACCTGCTCAACCGTCTGCGCGAACTACGCAGCGCCGTGTCGCGCGTCTGCCTGATCTCCGGCGGCGAGGTGACCGTAGCCGTCCGCAATGGCGGCATCGGCGGACGCAACCAGCAGTTCGCCCTCGCCTGCGCCGAAAAAATTTCAGGACGCGACATCACCGTGCTCAGCGCCGGCACCGACGGCATCGATGGCAATAGTCCCGCCGCCGGCGCCATAGTCGATGGCAGCACTCTCGACCGCGCCGATGGACTCGAAGGGTGCCCCACGTCTCGCGGTTTTCGAGACGTGGGTTCCATCCAGCACGCGCTCTCCACCTTTAACGCCTATCCTCTTTTCGACGCGTTAGGCGACACCGTCATGAGCGGACCCACCGGAAATAATCTTCGTGACCTGCGCATCCTGCTGGCTTACTAATCGGCGCGCGGCTACCTCTCGTCGGGCAAGAACATTCGCCAAGCATTCGCTATTACACAAGGCGATGCGCTTCCGCAACTCCAATGTCGATGTGCGCTAACATCTTTCGTGTCATGGAGTTACGGCAGCCGTAAATTCTTGTAAATCTCCTTCCGCCCCAGCAGCACAGAGCCTTCAGTCTGCATCCAATCTGTTAAGATCAAACTTATTCACACGGAGGTTTTGGATTGAAACGGACATTGCGCCTTGGCATCCTCTTATCTCTTGTTTGCGGTTCCGTGGCAGCGTTCTCGAACTTCGCGCAGGCCCAGAAAATCGACGTTGCTTTCGGCGTCAGCACATTGACAGCGCCCTCGGCCATTTTTTCGGGAGGCGTTGAAACCGCCCCATCGATGAGCGGCGGCGCCTATCCCGGCTTTAGCGGCGATTTTCTCTTCTGGCACCATGTCGGCTTCGGAACCGAAGTCTATTGGAGAGCATCCCAAAGCAACGATTACCTCGGCTCCGGTTACAATTATCGTCCGCTCCTCTATGACTTCAACGCCGTTTACTCGCCCAAGCTCGCCAGCCACACCTACCTGGAACTGTCCACCGGCATCGGCGCGATGAGCACCCGCTTTTATACCGGAACCGTTTGTGGGCCTTACAGCTGCAGCAATTACCAGTCCGCCAACCACTTCATGGGAGACTTCGGCGCCGGCATCAAGTTTTATCCCAAGGGCGGCTTCTTCATCCGCCCCGAGGCGCGTCTTTACCTGATCAACAACAACACCTCGGACTACAGCTCCGCGGTCTACAGCTCCTCATACGCCACTCGCGTCGGCGCGTCGATCGGCTACACCTTCGGTGGACGATAGCGACTGTTTTAGATTCTTCCTCATGAGCGAAGCGAAGGACCTCCTGCTTGCCGAATTTGGCAACGGGCAGGTCCTTCGCGTGATGCTTCCACCTTCTGAATTTCTCGTCATTTCTCGCCCGTCCCAACTTGCCAGTGGCCCGCTTCACCCATCCCGCATTATGATAGAGCCATGAATTTCGGCTTCTCCGGCGAGATGATCTTCATCTTTTTTCTGGCGCTGATTCTATTCGGCCCCAAGAAAATGCCGGAGATCGGCCGCCAGGTTGCTCGCTTCCTCAACGAGTTCCGGCGCGCTTCCAATGAATTTCGCTCGCAGATCGAGTCCGAAATCAATTCGCTCGATAACGCCAGCAGCCCCCGGCAGCAGATCCTGCCGCCCCTCCAAGCCCCGCTCGGATCGCTAGCCAATCGCATCTTCAACCCCCCGTCGGCCGAAAAACTGGAAACCGCGGAAGTTGCCACCGAACGCACCGCAACCGAAAATACCGCAAAGACGGGGCGGGTCGCGTCTCCCGCTCCCAATACCGTAGAGACGGGGCTTGCCCCGTCTCCCGCTCCCGTTCCCAGAGTTGAAGCTCCGAAGGTTGCGCCCGATGCCTGAATCGGCCGTCTCCTCACCTGTGGACGAATCCAGCAAGGAGAAAATGCCCACCATGGGTTTCCTCGATCATCTCGAGGAACTCCGCAAGAGAATCGTCTATTCCCTCGTGGCCGTGATTGCCTGCTTCTTCATCTGTTGGTTCTCCGCGTCGCGCCTGGTCGGCATCATGCAACGTCCGATCATCGACGTGTTGCACAAGTACGGTCTGCCGGAAAAACTGGTCTATCTCAATCCCGTGGACCCGTTCAATCTGTATCTCAAGGTCGCCGGGGTCGCGGGTCTCTTCATGGCCTCGCCGTTTGTCCTTTACCAGCTGTGGCTGTTCATCGCACCCGGCCTTTACCGCAACGAGAAACGCTTCGTCCTGCCCTTCATGGTTTCCAGCGTGAGCCTGTTTTTGGCAGGTGGATATTTTGGCTACCGCGTGGTCTATCCCCAGGCGCTCACCTTCCTGATCGACTTCGGCAAACAGTTTCAGCCGATGATCACCATTGAGGAATACACGCAGTTGTTTGTGACCATCGTTGTCGGCATGGGCGCGATCTTCGAGATGCCCATCCTGGTCTTCTTCCTCGCCCTGATGGGCATCGTCAGCGCCGGCTGGATGTGGCACAACATCCGTTATTCGATCCTTGGGATCTTCGTCGTCGCCGCCATCATCACGCCCACTCCCGACATCGTGAACATGTGCATCTTTGCAGCGCCCATGGTGGCGTTATACATCCTGAGCATCGCCATCGCCTGGCTCGTGCATCCCAACCAACGTAAAAAGCGCGCGGAGAAAAAATCCTAACCGAGAAATCATGACCAAAGAGAACACGGAGGATCACAAGGGAAGCCATGAAAAAACCTACAACTAACGCCGAATTTCGCCAGGCCTTCCCCTGTGTTTCCCTGTGTCCCCTGTGGTTAAGAATTTGCACGGCGTTGTCCCTGGCCGTCGCCGTGGCGAACACCGCAGCCTGCGCCAAGGGAACCTCCGCCGGCGCCACCAGCGCAGCCCCAAAATCCGAATCAATCAAGTCTGCGTCCGCGCCCCCCGAACCCGCGCCTGCCGATTCCACCCCGCTCCCGCACATCGATGCCAAACGCGCCTTCCAGTACACCCGCGAAGTCACGGCCTTCGGCGAGCGCTACATGGGCAACGAGAATCACAAGAAACTGGAGCGCTACATTCTCGACCATCTGAAAGGCGACGAAGTCGAAGACGATGCCTTCACCGCCGACACCGTGGAAGGCAAATTCCCCGTCCGCAACATCATCGCGAAATTCCCCGGCACCAAAGACGGCATCATCGTCATCATGGGCCACTACGACACCAACTATCCGCTGCGCAATACCGGATATGTAGGCGCCAACGACGGCGGCTCTTCCACCGCCATCCTGCTCGAATTCGCCAACCAGTTGCGCGCCGGATTGCACGGCGAGGGACAAGGTAAGAAGCGCGATGGCTACAGCGTCTGGCTCGTCTGGACCGACGGTGAAGAAGCGGTGAAGACCTGGTCCGACACCGACAGCGTTTACGGTTCCCGCCATCTCGCCGAGAAATGGGAAAAAGACGGCGCGCTCAAAAAGATTAAGGCGCTCATGGTAATGGACATGATCGGTCCCATCGATCTTGCCATTCTTCGCGACACCAACTCCACTCCGTGGCTGCTCGACCTGATCTACACCGCGGCCGAGCGCAGCGGATACCAATCGCATTTCTATGGCCTTCAAGGCGGCGAAGAAGACGATCACATTCCCTTCGTGAAACGCGGCGTCGCCTGCGCCGATATCATTGATGTGCCCTACGGCTACAACGACGTCTTCCACCACACTCCGCAAGACACCATGGACAAGCTAAGCCCCAAGAGCCTCCAAATCATAGGCGACACCACCCTCGAAACCATTCGCCTGCTCGACCAACGCTAAGGCGGCGTGCTGATCTCTATAACTTGTCATCGTCCGCGGAGTCGAAGGGGCCTGCCGAGTCTGGTTCCGGAGTTTTCAGTCGCACAAGAATCACTTAATCTACATAATGTCCATAGATATAATAGGAATTGAGAGTGCTGGCAACTCCTCCCCCCAGCGCGTCCTGGAAGAATCTCGGCCCGATCGGGGGATCGAGGTCGTTCGTTCACCATAAGGAGCCTCGGCTGCTGTCGGGGGACTGCAGCCGAGGAGTTTTTTTACTTTTGTCACATCGTCCGCACCAATAACGTCCAATTCTGAGAACTGCGAATTGACAACCGAGAACAACCGGCCACCGATTCCTGCTAAAATTTCTCAGCGCCCGCATGGGGCGCGATTCTAATCGGCTCCAGCAGCCGTGAGTGTGTGTGGGGATCCTGCTTGCTCGAACGAATTTCTGTGGCAGTCTTTTTACTCGCGTCCATCGCTCCAGCGAGCGCTCAAGCGCCCAGCGCTCCCGGCAAGCCGCTTCCGCCCGGTCCCGCTCAAGCCAAAGTGAAGGCCGCCTGTACGACGTGCCACAACACCAGCCGCATCACCGAACAGCACTTTACCCGTCAGGGATGGTCCGCTGAACTCGACAAAATGGAAGGCCTCGGCGCCGTGATCCCCGACGCCGATCGCATCGATTTTCTGAATTACCTGACCAAGAACTTCGGTCCCGAAAAGCCCGCAGGAAAGACGGCCGCCAAGAAGCCAGACTAACTAGTGTGGCGCGGACACTCCTGTCCGCGAAAATTTCTCAACATCGACAGTGCAAGGAGATCACCGCTACCGCTGTGATGGAGCGTCCGGGCGTCCTCGCCCGGCCGCACTGCGCCCAACCACTCGAGCAAAGCGCTGTCCGACCCAACATCCGAAGTGACGTTACGGACAGCGCTGCCCGTAACCTTGCGGAAAACTACCATCAGCGTCAGCTGACCACAACCAGACTTCAAGTGATTGTTTAGGTACGCGAAATCCCCGCGTCATTCTTGCTCTTTGCCCGCATCTTTTTTCTCCGCGCTCTCCGCGTCCTCAGCGGTTAAATGTTTTTCCGGCCGCAGCAGCGGAAACAGAATCACATCGCGAATCGTGTGCGAGTCGGTGAGCAGCATCGCCAGCCGGTCCACTCCCAATCCCACGCCCCCCGCCGGAGGCATGCCATAACTCAGCGCATCAATATAGTTTTCGTCCATCTGATGCGCTTCCTCGTCGCCGCGTTCGCGTTCCTTAAGTTGCGCCTCAAACCGCCGCCGCTGATCTTCCGGGTCGTTCAGTTCGCTGAAGCCGTTAGCGATCTCCATCTTCCCCGCGTAGATTTCGAAGCGCTCGGTCCAGTCCGGCTCATCCGGCTTCTGCTTCGAAAGCGGCGAAACCGCGGTAGGAAATTCATAAATGATCGTAGGCTGCATCAAGTGTTCTTCGGCAATCGCCTCAAAAATATTAGCGATCGTTTTGCCCACCGGCGCCGCCGCATCATACGACAATTTAATCCCCGCGCCGCGTACGCGCTCAACCAGCGCCTCGACCGACTCATGCGTCGCAAAGTCGATACGCTCCGGAGCAGCGCCAGCCTTCTCCGGCCAGAAGTGGACAATCGCCTCGCGCATCGTCATCCGCCGCCAGTTCGCGTGCGACCAGTCAATCTCATGCTCGCCCCACTTCGTCTTCGTCCCACCCGTTACATCTTTCACTGCCTGCTCGATTGACCCCTGCGTCGTCTCCAGAATGCCGAGATAATCCGTGTAAGCCTGGTAAGCCTCCAACATGGTGAACTCAGGATTCCATCTCCACCCCAGCCCCTCATTGCGGAAGTTGCGATTGATCTCATACACCCGATCAAACCCGCCCACTGTCAGCCGTTTCAAATAAAGTTCCGGAGCGATCCGCAAAAACAGATCCATATCCAAAGTGTTGTGATGCGTCTTAAAAGGACGAGCCACCGCTCCGCCCGCCATCGGCTGCATCATCGGCGTCTCGACTTCCATAAACCCCTGCCCATCGAAATACCGCCGCAAAGACTGCACCAGCTTGCTGCGCTTCAAAAACACTTCCCGCACTTCCGGATTCATCACTAGATCCAGATACCGCTGCCGATAGCGCAATTCAACGTCGGTCAACCCATGAAATTTTTCCGGCAAGGGTAGAAGGTCTTTCGAAAGGAACGTCAATTCATCGGCGTGAATGCTGAGTTCACCCGTGCGCGTGCGAAACAGATATCCGCGGACCCCAATGTGATCGCCCAGGTCCAGCAGCTTCCAGAGTTCGTAGCCGGCATCGCCAATCGCGTCTTTTTTCACGTAGATTTGCAGCCGCTGCCCATCCTGCTGCAAGTGTGCGAACCCGGCCTTGCCCATCAGCCGTATAGCCATGATGCGTCCCGCAACCCGCACCGTCACCCGCGGAGATTCCAGTTCCTCCGCCGTCTGCCCGCTATACTCGGCCAGAATCTGCTGCACGGTGTGGCTGTAGTTAAACTTTCGCGGATAAGCCGGATGTCCGAGAGCCTCAATCTTCTTCAGCTTCTCGCGCCGTATTTCATAAATATTTTCGTCGAGTGGCAATGCGTGTCCTTGCCCAGCAAAAAGTTAAAGACTGGAAGTAAGTGATTATAAATAACCCGGCCTCACGTAGGGGCGGACGCATTCGTCCGCCCCAGACGACAATTCATCTAAAGGTGTATAAATCCACCGTGTCTCGAGGACGCTATGAATGGTTTGCTAGTTCTTGCCCTGGTCATGGTTGTGGCCGTCGCCGCCAACCCGCAAGCTTCGCCCGGCGAAGGCGCGGTTCGAAACATCATTCAAGAAGAGATCGCTGCGTGGAATGCCGGAGACGCCGCCGCCTTCGCGCGTCATTTCGCTGCCGATGGCACCTTCACTAACATTCGCGGGCAGTTCTTTACTGGGCGCGAGGCTTTCACGGAGAGGCATGACTTCATCTTCAAGGGAATTTACCGCGGAACTACCATGAAACAGGATGTCGTTTCTCTGAAGTTCGTCCGGCCCGATGTTGCCGTCGTGGAAACGCTCACGGCGGTGATTGGGATTCAAAAGCCGTCTCCCGGAATGAGTCTGGATGACAAGAGGCGTCTCCGTTCTCGCTTGTTGCAGGTCATGGTGAAGGATGGAGGCGAATGGAAGATAGTCACCTTCCACAACACGGATGTGAGGCCGGATGTGCCGGTACCCGATCCGCAATAGGGTCTCTATGCAGCGTCAACCGCGTCATCTTGTTTCGTCTGCGTCTTGAGCGGGCGCTATAATCGGGCACCTGGAGGCGCCATTGATTCGACGCTCGGTGTTCGCAATCTTCGTTGCTTGCTCTGTTGGTGGTTGGGTGGCATCTGCAACTGCAGCGGCACAGACCAAGACGCAGCCTCAGTCACAGACCGGGCATTTTTCTTTGAATGCCGAAAAGGCACAATCCGAAGCCGCACATTTTCTTACTGACCTGGTACGAATTGACACGCAGGATCCTCCCGGCGATGAATCGAAAGTCGCGCACTATCTCGAGGGCGTGCTGAAGAGCGAAGGCATCGCATCGGAAATCCTTGAACCTGTGCCGGGCCGCGCCAGCATTGTTGCGCGGCTCAAGGGCAACGGAAAAAAACGTCCGCTGCTGATCATGGGACACGAGGATGTTGTTCCCGTCGATCGATCGCACTGGACGGTTGACCCATTCGCGGCCACCGAACGCGACGGCGTGCTCTACGGCCGCGGAGCGTCGGACGACAAGGCGATGGTCGCCGCCAATCTGGAAGTGTTTCTGCAACTGAAGCGCATGAACCTGCCGCTTGATCGAGACGTCATTTTCCTGTCCGAAGCCAGCGAAGAAATGTCTTCGCCCGCCGGCATGCACACCATCGTCGAACGTATTGGGACAAGATTGACTGCGAGTTCGCGCTCAACGAAGGTGGCGGATCAGTCGTGGAGAATGGAAAAATCAGATTCTTCGCCGTCTCCACCGCCGAGAAACTGCCGCGAGGTGCGACGCTGGAAGCTACCGGCAGCAGCGGCCATGGATCGGTGCCCCGAGTCGATAATGCGGTCGTGCACCTGGCGGCGGCCGTCGCCAAGGCTGGAACCTGGGATACTCCGGCACGATTGAACGAAACCACGCGCGTATTTTTCGAACGCCTGGCCACCATTTCACCACCCGAGGAGGCGGCGTGGTATCGCAACGTTCTGGACCCGAAGGTGCAGGAGGAATTGAAGCGCAAGAAGCCGCAATATTATTCGATGGTGCGTACGTCGGTTGTTCCCACCATGCTGAAAGCGGGCTACAAATCCAATGTCATCCCGCCGACGGCGGAAGCCACGCTCGATATACGCGCTCTGCCCGACGAAGATTTGCCCAAGTTTCGCGAGATGCTGGCGGGGATCATCAACGATCCGCAAGTTAAAGTCGTCGAGGAAGATACTTCGCTATCCATGCCCGCGGCGCCTCCCAGCAAATTGGGCACGGAAATGTTTGTCGCTTTAGAGCGCGCGCAACAGGAAGTGAGTCCCGAGTCCATCACTCTACCCACCATGACCACCGGCGCAACTGACTCGTCGTTTCTGCGAACCAGAGGCGTTCAGGCCTATGGCATCGGCGTGCCCAAGACCGACGAAGAGAGTCGGGGCGTACACGGGAATGACGAGCGCATTGAAACCAGGCAGCTTGGTTTATTTGTGCGCTATCTTTTTGCGGCGGTTACTGGGGTTGCGGCGCAACCGTAAACGAGTTCCCAGTAGACGGCGTTCAAGCGCCGAATCTCTCCGCCGCGCGAGCCCTGGCTTTGGCGGCTTCTTCTTCCCGATTCTTTGGCGGCGCGTTGGTGTCGAGCGCATGCAGAAGACGCGCCGAGATGCCGGCGATTTCATCGATCGCGGCGAGGAACGCAGCTTCATTCGCCTTCGAGGGCTTGTTGAAGCCGGTGATTTTTCGCACGAACTGAAGCGAAGCCGCCCGAACCTCCTCGTCGGTGACGGGCGGATCGAAATTGAAGAGGGTTTTGATATTCCGGCACATACGCTGCGACCTCCCAGCACGACTATTTTCTCATGGGCGGCGCCTGGCCCCCTTCCATGAAACTGGGTTGTAGTCATCTGCGTACCATGGTACATTGGTACCATGATTAACGAATCGCAACTCCTCATCGAGCGCGTCCAGACCGGCGTTCGCATGGAGAAACGCCTGCTCAAAGTTCTCAAGGCCTTCGCCGAATATCACGACCTGTCGCTGGGAGACCTGCTCGAAGGCATCGTGCTCCACGCCTTCGACGGCAAGACTCCTTTCAGCGCCGCATCGCTCAAGCGCATTCACGAGCTGAAGAAGTTCTACGCCCTCGACCTCGATTCCAGCGCCAGCCACCGCCTCAAGGAGATCAAGCGGCGCTCGGGCGACAAGCCTGCTTCGGAAAAGAAAATCCCGGAGAAGAAAAAATGACTCCGGAGCAAGTCAGCAACGCGCGAATGAATCACAGTCGTTTCCCGACGGCATTGTGCATCCTGCAGTGGACTTTGGGTGTGGTGATTCTGGAGCAGTCTCTGCGTTTCGCGTTCAGTGCGCAAGCCGCCCATGTGTTCGCCAAGGCCGGAATACCGAGCTTCATTCATGTGGGCTTGGCATGGGCGGAGATCGCTGCTGCCATTCTGTTCCTCGTCCCACGCACCGCGGTTTTCGGCGGACGCTTTCTGATTGCCGTGCTGGGCGCGGCCATTGTCATCCATCTTCTGCACGGGTGGTTCGACGTCGGAGTGCTGGTGGTATATGCGGCCGCGACTTGGGCTGTCGTGGCGGAGAAGTCAAAGGCCGCGGAGCAACGAACATGACCGGCGAGGAACTGATCAAACAATTCGAGGACGGAACGACCCCAGCAACGACTTTCCATCACGCCGATCACGTGCGGCTGGCGTTTGAATACCTGCGCCGCTACCCGGCCCTCGAAGCGCTAGAGAAGTTTTCCGCCGCCTTGCAGCGATTCGCCGCCGCACAGGGGAAGGCTCAGCGTTATCACGAGACCATCACCTGGGCTTACCTGCTGCTGATCCGCGAGCGTATGGCCCGTGCCGACCGCACACAACGCTGGGAGGAATTCGCCGAGCGCAATGCCGACCTGCTGATCTGGAGAGGAGGCGTGCTCGCTACCCTCTATCGCCAGGAGACGCTCGACTCCGACCTCGCTCGCCGCACGTTCGTTCTCCCGGATCGGGCCTGCGATCTCTCCGCCTGAGGCCTGACTGCTGAATCCTTACTGACTCCTTGAAGCCGCGGCACTTCGGCGGTAGTATTCAAAGTCGCTCTTGTTGCGACTGTTTCGAGGGCTCATGCCGCAAAATTACGTTCCTATCTTCATCTTCCTCGCCGTCGTTGGCATCCTCATTCCGGTCACGCTGCTGGTAGCGAAAATCATTCGCACCCAAAGTCCCAACCGCGTCAAGCTGATGCCGTATGAATGCGGCATCGATCCCTACGATAGCGCCCGCGGACGGTACACGGTCCGCTTTTATATTATCGCCATACTGTTCGTGATCTTTGACGTGGAAACGATTTTCCTGTTTCCCTGGGCGGTAAAGTTCAAGGCGCTCGGCATCTTCGGGCTGATTGAGATGCTGGTCTTCCTCGGCATCCTGATCGTCGGATTTGTATGGATATGGAAGAAGGGCGCGCTCGAATGGGTGTAAGCTCGGCGAGTTCCAATCCGGTTGCTGCCGATGAGACCTTTACCGCGAGCCGCTGGACCCGGGGGAACCTGTGGTTTCCGACGCGCATCGTGGTCAACCCGCTGCGCGTGAGCCGCGTGAAGAAGCGTTTGTTCGGCAGCAACGAGGAAAGCATTTCGATTTCCCAGGTGGCTTCGGTGAAGATTTCGACGGGAATTTTTTGGTCGGACATTTTGATTGAGTCGACCGGTGGCACCGATCCGATCGCCAGTCACGGACATCGCAAAGCCGACGCGTTGCGCATCCGGGATTTGGTCGAACGCTTACAGGCAGCCCGGCGCTAGCGCGCCAGCGAATGCGATCACGGTCGTTATGACGGGTAGTGGCGCAGTTTGAATCGGTTTTGAAAGGGCACGGCTTCACAGATCGCGGAAAAACTCGTGTAGAGACGGGGCTTGCCCCGTCTGGGATCACCGGAGAGCTCTGGTTCGAGCAAGTTCTGGGCAGGGCACAGCTTCAGCCGTGCCGTAAGCTTATTTTCATTGCGGCTTTAGCCGCTGAGGTAAGGCAATTTTCAAACCGAGCCACCACCTTGTGACGACCGTCATTGACGGTGACGCAGGCAGATGTTAGAAGTGAAAGTTTCTGAATACTTGCGCGGTTTTTTGTGAACGACAGACCCTTGCATGCCTGAGGACGTTAAATCGCCTGCTCCACCACCGCCGCCGGAAGGCGAGCCGAAGCCGACGGCGGAAAAGCCCGCAGCTGCGGCGCCAGCCGCGCCTGCAAAACCTGCTGCTCCGGCCAAGCCCGCTGGTCCCGTTCCGGTGCCGTGGACCTCGCCACTCGTGGAAAAGTACCGAAGCCAGTACGGCTCGGGCCTCGAGGCGCAGACTTATCTCGGACAGAACTACCTTACCGTCGACCGCGCGCTGATCCCCGACATTCTGCGCCTGCTGCGCGACGAAGAACAGTTTGACTACTGCGTCGATGTCACCGCCGTGCACTATCCGAAGCGCGAAAAGCAATTCGATGTGGTGTGGATTCTCTATTCTTTCCCGCGTAATGAGCGGATGCGCGTGAAAACGCAGATTGCTGACGGTGCCTCAATCCCGTCCTGTGTTTCGATCTGGGCGACCGCGAACTGGCTGGAGCGCGAAGTCTACGACATGTTTGGCATCAAGTTCGATGGACATCCCGACCTGAAACGCATTCTTCTGCCCGACGGCTGGAAGGGCCACCCGCTGCGCAAGGATTACGGAATTCTGCAACAAGATCAGGAATGGGTGCAGATCAACCTCGGAATCGAGAGCGGACAATGAGCATTAGAGAGAGCACGAACGACGTGTCCAATCTCGATCTCGACACTCCCGACAAGACGTATCTCGATTCGAACGAACTCATCATCAATATGGGGCCGCAGCATCCGGCGACGCACGGCGTGTTGCGCGTCATCCTGAAGCTTGACGGCGAAAGAGTGCTGGGCACCGAGTGCGTCATCGGATACCTGCACCGCGGCGTGGAAAAAATCGCCGAGAACCGCACTTACACGATGTTCAATCCTTACGTCGATCGTATGGATTACGTCGCGGCCGTCTCGAACGGCTTGGGCTACTGCGAAGCGGTCGAAAAGTTACTGAATGTGGAAGCGCCGGCGCGCGCGCAATACATTCGCGTGATCCTGACGGAACTGAATCGCATCGCCAGCCAC
>Ga0181532_10000654_pt1 | contig 34859 bp, 26 predicted proteins | sample PEATcosm2014_Bin_33_FD_119768 | JGI IMG/M metagenome (GOLD analysis project Ga0181532, IMG submission 119768) | Peatland microbial communities from MTU Mesocosm Facility, Houghton, MI, USA - PEATcosm2014_Bin11_30_metaG | ecosystem: Environmental > Terrestrial > Soil > Wetlands > Peat | place...
GCCGAATCTCGTCTTGCAGCCCGAAGATCATAGTTCTGGCATCAGCAATTTGCAGTGGTTTCATGCCTACATGAAACCACAAATCTTCAATATGCGCAATTACTTAAGACGCTGCGTTTAGAACTTGATTCGAACAGTAAACGCCTAACGATCACTCCTTTCATGAATGGACAATTACAAAACGCCGCTGATGCATATTTGCAAGTTGAAAAGGCTACCGCCGATAATCCCGAGATTCAGACAGTTCTTGTTTCAGTTGACTCAATCGAGGCATTGCGTCAGGCATACCCGAACTACTATCTCGACACTGGTGAATTTGTCGAGGCGATGAAACGCATTATTCAATAATGTTCTATGGAGAAGTATATGCCAAAACCCGGAAACAACATTCGCATCCCGCTTCCCGAGAAGCAGGCCCTTGATCTTCTTTTGAAGGTCAAACCTACAGTTGATATGCCAAGAAAGAAAGTTCCGAAGCCCCCGATGCAGAAGCGCTCTAAGGCTTTGAGAAATCTATCGGCCTAGTAATTCATCTGTCCATCCCAACGACAGTGGACAACGACAAAAAACCAGTTCTCTATGGACCTAATGGAAAGCCTCTCATATTGACTAGTGCGGCAGGAGAGCATAGGCCAGCCAAAAAACTAGAAGAGCAATTAAGAAAGGCAAGAGTAGCTCTTTGGCGAATGGCAAAAACAGCTCTCGCCAGAATAATCGGGATAGCGACTTTATATTCATGCGTCGTCTTGCTACCTGCTGACATATCTGTTGAACCATACAAAATCCTCGACCCTAGTAATCCATTTACCGAGCAATTTGTAATTACCAACAACAGCGTCTACTCACTCAGGAATTTCGAAGCTGCCTGCGGAATATGGAACTTTCGGGCCAAGGTATCAGCAAGCCAGCCACCTATAGAGTTTGGGATCGGTGCAGGCTGGGTAGGTTTACTTGATCGCCCCCCAATCGTTCCTCTTTTGTCTCGCCACGACCAAGAAACCATAAACTGTCCCGCTTGGGTTTATGACGTCAAATCGGTAACACTTTTGATCGACATCCGGTTCAACCCACCTTGGTTTGGGAAGAAAAATGATCGCCACATCTTCATCGGAAAACCTGCATCCTCTGGCACGGTCGAATGGTTGCACATGCCAGAGAATCAACTGAACCAAGTCCCGCCTTTGCTGACCATGCCGCCACCTCCTCATATGGACGAGAATCGACTTCCACCGGAGCTTAGGGGGCATAGAATTTTCTAGATTGCTTCGTCAAGTGCATAACTCCGCATTTTCCGCTTGACAAGGCGCGGCCCGTGTGATAGCCTATAATCGTGGTCATAATGTGGACACATTGTCATAGGCAAGGCCCAGGGGGCAACGCGGTGCGAGACGCGGACAGAACGTCACTGCGCGATGGTAGACCTGGGTAATTCAAGAAATGGAAAATAGTGGGAACGAACTCAATAAGTACTTTAGAATAAATGACATCACTTTCTTGAATGCTGCAAATTGCGCATGTTTTGAGCGCGAATGGGCATAAGTCGGACGCTAAAACGAGCGAAAACCGCGCATCTTGCGTAAAACTAACAGAAGCTCCGCCGCGGAATTAGAAGCCAAACAACGACACGTTGTCGGCTAGTAGGGGCGGTTCGCGACCCCCAGACCCCCTCCGTCCGGCCCACCCCATCGACGAATTAGGGACAGCGAGTGTACGCTTGCAACCCTGGGCGTCTTCTGTCACGATGGCTGTCCGCTATGCGTTGGCAAATCTGTGAGGTGGATGAAGACGCGGTCGCTCGCTTGCGCCGCGAGCTAGACATCCCGAGTATCGTCGCCCGGCTTCTGATCCTGCGGGGGATCAGCGATCCGGAAACAGCGCAGCGATTCCTCCACCCTGCACTCGATCAGCTTCACAATCCCTTTTTACTGGCCGACATGAAGATCGCCGTAGACCGCCTCCGCCGCGCGTTGGAGCAGAAAGAGAAGATCCTGGTCTATGGCGACTACGACGTGGATGGAACGATGTCGGTGATCATCCTGCTGGCGGCGCTGCGGGGGCTCGGTGGGGAGGTTGAAGCATATATCCCGCATCGCTTGAACGATGGCTACGGGATGCGAGCGGCCGTCATTGAGGAGGCGGCGGCCAAGGGTACCCGAGTCGTGGTCAGTGTGGACACGGGCATCCGGGAGCACGAAGCGCTGAATCGGGCGCGTGAGTTGGGCTTGGATTGCATCCTGACGGATCATCACCTGCCGGACGGCCATCTGCCTCCGGCCTGTGCTATTCTGAACCCACAGCGGGCCGACTCCGGCTATCCCGAAAAGGTCCTGGCCGGCGTAGGGGTGGCTTTTAAGCTGGTGCAAGCGCTACTGGGCGAGAGGCTCTCAGGCCGGCTTTTCCAGTCTTATCTGAAAGTTGTCGCGCTCGGGACGATTGCCGACGTCGTCCCCTTGGTTGGTGAGAATCGGGTCATTGCGCACTTCGGGCTCGAGGCTTTCCGGCAACCTTCGCAGGCCGGTTTGCAGGCGCTGCTGGAGGTTTGCGGGCTGCATCGCTGCGACATTTCGGCTGGGGACTTGGGATTCCGTCTGGCGCCGCGCCTGAACGCGGCAGGGCGCATGGAGGATGCACGGGATGTGATTGACCTCTTCACTTGCTCGGATCTGGAGAAGGCACGTGAGATCGCCGGGCGCCTGGATCGATTCAACCGCGACCGGCAGCGAATTGAAGAGGGAATTCTGCGTGAGATCGTGGAGGAGATGGATGGCCGCCCTGAGAAGAGGGAGCGCCACTCCTTGGTGCTGGCCGGCGAGGCGTGGCATCGGGGAGTGATCGGGATTGTGGCGCAGCGCGTGGTGGAGCGATACCACCGTCCGGCGCTGGTGGTGAGCGTGGAGGATGGGGTCGGAGTCGGCTCCGGGAGATCGATACGGGCCTTTCACCTCCTCGATGCCCTGGCCGCCATGCAGGAACTGTTTCTACGTTATGGCGGGCATGCCAGGGCAGCGGGCTTCGCGTTGCCCGCGGAGCGGATCGCGGAACTGGAAGCGCGCTTCGAGCAATACGCACGAGAGAATCTGAAGCCGGAGGATCTCGAGCTAACCCTGCGCGTCGATGCCGAGGTGAGCGGGCACGAAATCGATTGGACTCTGTACGAAGCGCTTCAGACACTGGCGCCCTTCGGTTGTGCCAATCCCTCCCCGGTCCTGGCAGTTCGCGATCTGCGTCTCGTGGCGGGACCTCGAATCCTCCAGGACAAGCATCTAAAACTACGAGTGGCCCGCGGGCCTAAGTCTTTTGACGCGATCGGATGGGGAATGGCAGAGCGAGGCGCGACGCTGGTGGCCGGGCAAACGCTCGACCTGGCTTTCACGTTGGACCAGAATGTGTTTCAGGACACCACAACCCTACAGTTGGTGTTGAGTGAAATCAGCGGATGAATGGCTTAGGACAACGCGTAACCTTGCACCGGGATTGGATGACCTGGCTCGTGGCCGGTGCAATGGCCGTCACTGCCATGGCGGTGACCGGGACCTACTGGCTGGCAACGCGCCACAAAGAAAAGCCGGCCATGTTGCCGCAGAATGTCCCGTTCGATATTCATCAACAGCTCTCCGGTTATACCGTTACCCACTCGGACGGCGATCGGCGCGTCTACATCATTCATGCCGCCAGGACGGTGTCCTTCAAACAGGGAGGAGCAACAGTCCTGGAGGACGTGTTGGTGGAGTTGTTCGGCAAAACGGGCAAGCGCCGCGACCTCATGCGCACGCAGCAATGCCAGTACAACAGCCAGAACGGTGATCTGTTCAGCTCCGGCCCTGTTCACATTGAGCTCAATTCCGAAGCTGAGAATGCCCGGGCTTCAAACGCGAGAGGCAGCCGGACAGTCTACCTGGATACTTCCAAGGTCTCTTATCAACACGAAAAGTCGCTCGTAACCAGCGACGAGGTCGTGCACTTTCGTGTCGGGCCGGCAACCGGGTCATCCCGGGGGATGGTCTACGCCACGAAAGATGGCTCGTTGGATCTCGACAAAGATGTGGCCATGGAATTGCCACCCCGCGACGGTCATGCCGCCAGTCCTCCGATGGAGCTTACCGCCAGCCATCTTCGCTATGAGAAGCCCGGCAGGCTAATAGTCCTTTGGGGTCCTGTTCGGGTAACGCAAGGCGACCAGAACGTCTCCGCCGGCGGCGGCAAGGTGTTTCTGGACGTAGCGAATCGTGTCACTCGAGTCGAGATGGAAGGCAGCGTCAAAGCCTCGGAATCGTCGCCGCAGAGGCAGGTGGAACTGTCGGCGGATCGCGCGCAGGGCGAGTTCGACCCGGCGCTGAGGGCCCTGCGCCATCTGACGGCCGAAGGGAATGTGGCCGGACAATCTCTCGGTAAAGGGAGTACTAGTCACTTGCGGGCGGAACGAGTCGAACTGAGTCTTGCCGGTGTTCCCGCAAAGCTGCAGAGTGGGGATGCTTTGGAAAACGTGCAACTTGTGGTCGAATCTTCGCCAACCTTGGATCAGGGAAAGTCGGCAAAAGCGGCGACCATAGAAAGGCGATCGCTCTCCGCCTCGGAGCTGAAGTTCAGTTTTCGGCCGAACGGCAAGAGCCTTAAGGATGCGCAGACGGTCGGCAGCGGCAGACTCGTCATCGACCCATCGGATTCTAAGTCAGGCCAGCGCATCATAACCGCCGGACAGTTCCTGATGACATTCAGCGCGCTCAGTGACCTGGAAACGCTGCGTGGCGTAAAACCGACCCGAATCGTTTTTCAACCGCCCCGTGACGCCCCAGCCGGCAGTGTCGCCCAAGAGAGCACTGCGGATCAGCTATTGGCCACATTTGATGAGGCGACACACGCCCTTCAGCAGGTGATCCAGTCAGGGAATTACACCTTCCGTGACGGTGACCGCAACGCCAGTGCGGAGGAGTCCGTCTACGTGGCCGCCGAGCAGGGTGTGACCCTGACCGGCCATGCCCGCCTTTGGGATGCTGAGAGCCAGACAAAATGCGAGCGCGTTCGTGTCGATCTTGCGACTGACACTGCGGAGGGGAACGGCAAGGTACAGAGCACTCACTTCGGAAGTGGGGACCAGGCTGCGAACGGGCAAGCCCCAGACCCCACAAACGTCTTAGCGGACCGCATGGTGGCCCAACGGCGCAGCCAAATCGTACATTACGAGGGACATGTGCGCGCCTGGCGCGGCGCGGATGTCGTGGAATCCACCAGCCTGGACGTTTACCGGAAGGGGAAGCGGATGAGTTCCGGCGCCCAGGTGTTGACCTCCCATCTCCAACCCGCTTCCCCCGGGGTGCTGACGCCGCCCTCCACTGGAACCGCCAGTCGCGAAACGCGCCCGCTCACTGTACGTGCCGATTCGCTGGAGGCTTTCGACGGGGGTAGCAAAGCGACCTACCGTGGCCACGTGAAGCTCCACACAGGGCTGACTACCATGGAAGGCGACAGGATGGACGTATATTTCTCCCGCATCGGGACAAATCAAGACTCCGAGGTGGACCGCGCCAATGCTGAGGGGCACGTCGTGGTTGTCCAACCGGGTAGACGGGCAACGGCAGAGCACGGCGAGTACTCCGCCAGCACGGGGCAAATCGTCCTCACCGGTGGCCCCCCCAATATCCGTGACGATAAGAAGGGCTTCACAACCGGCCGTCGTTTGACACTCTTTGTCCACGATGATAGGCTTCTTGTGGAGGGAGGTGATGGGACACCCTCTTTATCGCAGCACCGCGTCGCGCCATGAGCGACCATGCAGATTCTCTCTACAGTTGAGCTGACGAAATCGTACAAGGGACGCAAAGTCGTTGATAACATTAGCCTGAGGATTACTCAGGGAGAGGTGGTAGGGCTGCTGGGGCCCAATGGAGCGGGTAAGACCACGACGTTCTACATCATCGTTGGACTTACCAGCCCAGATTCCGGCCAAGTGATGCTCGACGGAACGGACATAACGGCCTATCCCATGTACATCCGGGCAAGAAACGGGATCAGCTACCTGCCGCAAGAGCCTTCCATATTCAAGAAGCTCACTGTGGAAGAGAACATTATGGCGGTTCTCGAAACCTTGCCGCTAACCGCGCACCAGCGTCGTGAGCGGCTGGAAGAGTTGGTCGAGGATTTGGGGTTGCAGCAGGTGCGGCGGAGCGAAGGGTACATGTTGTCAGGAGGGGAGCGAAGGCGCGTGGAGATCGCAAGGTCTCTGGTGATCTCACCCTCCTTCATGCTTCTCGACGAACCGTTCTCGGGAATCGATCCGCTCACGGTCCAAGACATACAGAAGATCATCGTGCGTTTGAAAGGGACAGGGATCGGGGTCCTGGTGACCGACCACAACGTGCCCTACACCTTGCAGGTGACAGATCGGGCCTATATTATTAACAACGGGCGGATATTCCGTGCCGGGTCGCCGGAAGAACTGGGACAGGATGCCGAGGTAAGAAGAGTTTACCTGGGCGATAGTTTCCGGTTGACAATGTAACCGGATCGCGCCAGTCTCTAATGTCTGGATAAGTAGTGGATCAGTTTGGCGTGGCGGCCACCTAACGCCGCCAAGGGTCGACCCGCGGGTGCGGGATCGCTATTACAGGGAACATGGAATCGTATGGGTGGTGGGCCTGCTCCTAGAATCGGACTAAACCTCAAGGTGGCGCAGAAGCAGATTCTGACGCCCGGTTTGGTGCAAATGGTCAGTGTTCTCGCGCTCAATAAACTCGAGCTGCGGGAGATGATTAACCGGGAGATGGTTGCCAACCCTGTTCTGGAAGAAGTTCCGGAGGACGTTCCGAGCATCGACGAGGTCGACAAACGTACCGAGACGGAAAACGCAGAACACACTCCGCCGGCTACCGATCATGTGGTGGCCCGAAACGACCATCAGGATTCTTTCCAAGAGATTGATTTCGGTTCATTCTTCGATGACTACCTCGATCCCGGATACCGGTCTCCGGAAGCCGAGGTGGTTGAACGGCCCTCCTTCGAGAACTTCCTTTCTCAGCCAACGTCGCTGGCTGCCCACCTGGAATGGCAATTGAGTCTTTGCGTCTGCCCGGATTCGGTGCGCGAAGCCGGTAATTCCATCATTGGCAACCTGAATGAGGATGGGTACGTCACGGCACCGCTGGAGGAGATTGCGCAAACCGGCGCGCACTCGTTGACTGACGTCCAGGAAGCCCTGAGTCTGATCCAGGTATTCGATCCGGTGGGCGTGGCGGCTCGGGACGTGCGTGAATGCCTGTTGATCCAACTGCACACCCTGGCTCCCGAGAATACGCTGGCTCAACAGATCGTTTCCGGCTACCTCAAGCAGCTTCAGAACAAGCAGTATCGTGACATCGCCCGCGCCCTGGACCGGCCGGTGAAGACTGTGGAACGTTGCGTGGAGTTGATTCGCAAGCTCGATCCGCGGCCCGGCCAACGCTATAGCAACTCCCAGGCGCGGCTGATCGAGCCGGACGTGGCGTTTGTGAAAGCGGGGGATACCTACCAGGTGGTCATGAACGAGGACGGCCTTCCCCAGTTGCGGCTCAGCCACCATTACCGCCGTTTGTTGGGAGAGGACACTACGACGCGCGAGGTGCGCAATTACGTCAAGGAACGATTCACTTCCGCCATTCAACTCATCAAGAACATCGAGCAGCGGAAGCAGACCATCGTGAAGGTTTGCGAGGCGATTATTCGCCGCCAAGGCGAGTTTCTGGATCGAGGTATCGATTACCTCCGTCCCATGATGATCAAAGAAGTCGCCGAAGAGGTCGGCGTTCACCCTTCCACGGTCAGCCGTGCCGTGGCGAGTAAATATGCCTATACCCCGCAGGGCGTGTACGAGTTGCGCTATTTCTTTTCGGAAGCTGTGCAGGGACCTTCGGGAGCGGCGACTTCCTTGATTAATTTGAAGCGGCTGGTCAAGAAAATGATCGAGGAAGAAGACGCGGCACATCCGCTTACCGACGACCAGATCACTCAGCAGTTGCAGAAAGTTGGATATTGCGTGACCCGCCGCACGGTCGCCAAGTACCGCGAGGATATGCGTATTCCCAGTACCCACCAGCGCAGGGTAAAAGCTTGAACCCGAGTTCGGAAGGTGAAAACGTTGGTCCCGCCTAGGCCCTTCGCCTGTCATTTCCCCCAGGAGGTCAGCTCATGAACATTGACTTTACCGGACGACAAATGGAGGTCGGCGAGGATTTGCGCGAGTACACTCGAGGAAGAGTGCGAAAGATCACTCGACTGCTGGGTGATGCGTACGAAATGCACGTCATTCTGACGGCGGAGAAACACCGCCGCCTGGCAGAAATCACCTTGAAAGTTCGCGATCATACATTGGTGGGCATCGAGGAATCCGCTGACCCTCGGGTTTCGCTCAACGGCGCGCTCTCCAAACTGGAGCGCCAGGCCGTCCGCCTGCGAGAGAGAAAGCTCACGCGCAAGCGCCGCCCCAAGCCGACCACCACGGTGGTCCTGAACGTTTTGGGCACAGCCGCAATCGAGCCGGAGGAACGCCGCAGCATCGAGACCGAGAGAGTTCCGATCAAGCCCATGAGCGTTGGAGAAGCAATTGCTGCTCTCGACCAGTCGAAAGCAGGTGCGGTTGTGTTTCGCAATCCCGAAACCGAGCGCGTCAACGTCATTTATCATCGCCCCGATGGAAACTTGGGACTGATCGAGCCGGAGCCGTAGGAGGGAAGTGGGCAGGTCGGCAGATAGGCAGATGGGCAGGTCGTGAAGTGCATCGCAGATGGATTTCCTCTGGGAAATAGGCTGGCGCAGAGCGAACTTCTGCGGTTTCCATTGACTCGATTGAGGTCAAAACGCAGAGCTTCGCTCTGCGCCAGCCTGGGATTCACGAGCCCGTTCCTTTGCTCTTTCCCGATCTGCCCAACTGCCGACCTGCCGATCTGCCGGGTTTGACTTTCCATGGCCGCCACCAAACCGCGGAAACATTTCGTTCTGATCACGGGGATGAGCGGGTCCGGTAAGGCGTCAGTGCTCAAAGCCTTCGAGGACCTCGGCTATCACTGCGTGGATAACCTGCCCATCGATCTGATCGGGCGGTTCGTGGAAAGATGCCAGCAGCGGGCCAGCCGGACGCAGCGTGCGGCGGTAGTGGTGGATATCCGCGAAGGCGCGGCTCTCAGCCAACTCCCCACGGTCTATCGGGACCTCAGAAACAACTACGCGAATTTATCGCTGGTTTTCCTGGAAGCCTCAGACAAAGCCTTAATCAGCCGCTTTGAAGAGACTCGGCGCCCGCATCCCCTGGGACGCGACCTTCCAGTGCGCGAAGGAATCCGGCTGGAACGCACGCTGCTGAAGCCCATGCGGCAGCTTGCTGACATCACAATCGATTCCACTCGGATGAACGTCCACGAATTGCGAGACCTCATCCAGACGCGCTTCGGGGGGCCCTCAGCCGCAAGAGCCATTCTGGTTTCCGTGGTTTCGTTTGGATTTCGGTCCGGACTACCTCCCGATGCGAACCTGGTATTCGACGTGCGTTTTCTTCCCAATCCTAACTACGTACCGCGCCTGAAAAGCAAAACCGGGCAAGACGCGGTGGTACAGCGTTTCATGGATTCCTTCCCGTCCACGCGGGCCTTCATGAAACATTTGACGGACCTGCTTTTCTACCTTCTTCCGAAGTACATTCAAGAAGGGAAGAGCTACCTGACCATTGCGATTGGTTGTACGGGCGGGCGTCACCGCTCCGTCGCCGTCGCGGAAAAGCTGGGCCGCGCCCTGGCGGAGGAAGGCTATAAGACGCGAGTTTCACATCGGGATATCGGGAACGAACCGTAGGTGACAGGTCGTAGGTGGGCGATGGGTGAGAACCAAGGTTTGAGCGGGCTGAGTGGCGGGGCAGGAAGTTGTTCCCCACCTGCCACCACCCACCTGCCACATGCCGTCCTCGCCATCGACATCGGCGGAACGCATTTCCGCGTCGCCCTCTTCGATCCCCAGGGGCGCCAGTTGGTGATATCGGAGGGCGAGACTCTGCGCTCAGGCGGCCGCGAATGGATGCTCGACGAGATCCTCAAGCGCACTCTGGCTCTGCTCGGAGAGGCGCGCTCAACCGCGGCCACATGCGGAATCAGCTTCGGCGGTCCCGTGGACTTCCGGCAACAAAAGGTCACCTCTGTGCATTCGCCGGGTTGGGAAAACTTTTCATTTGCGCAGTGGGTCGACGTGAATCTGCACCTGCCCTGCCTGATTGACAACGACGCCAACGCGGGCGCACTGGGCGAGTTCCGTTTCGGAGCCGGCCGCGGCACGGAAGCCATGGTTTATGTCACGCTGAGTACAGGCATCGGCGCCGGGGTGATCTTGAATGGGAAGATCCATCGGGGCAAGGACGGCCTGGCGGGGGAACTAGGACATATCCCCATCTCCGAGGCAGGGAACACCTGCTCCTGCGGAGCTGTGGGCTGCCTGGAGAGTTTCAGTTCGGGATGGGCGATCGCAGAGCGGGGCAGAGAGTGGAGGCGGCTCCGCGGAGATTCACTCGCGGCCCTTGGCGACTCGAGCCGGTCAAGGTCCGAGGGGATCACGGCCAGGGAAATCGCGCAGGCAGCCTCTCAAGGCGATCCGGCGGACCTTGAGATCATGCGGGCGGCGGCCCGTACTCTGGCTCGCGGATTGTTAACCGTGATCCGGTTACTCAACCCGGACCGGATTATTCTGGGCGGAGGACTGATTCAGGCCGGGGCGGTCCTGCTCGATCCGCTCCGCGAGTCTCTGACAAAGCTAGCCTCGCCTACGATTGGCTATTCGACGGAGATCGTCACTGCCGAACTGGGCGAGTACTCGCCCCTGTACGGCGCTGCGGCCATGGCCCTCGAGCTCACGGCAGGTTTGCCGTAGGGGCGGCCCTTGTGGCCGCCCGCCTGGGCGTTGAACCCGAGAAAACGAAGGTCTGTCATTCTGAGCGAAGCGAAGAATCTGCATTAGTTCGCCTCGGAACTGCAGATTCTTCGCTTCGCTCAGAATGACAACCGGTGCTGCGCAGCATTATCGACTTGCTGCAACAATACGCGCCCGTCCACCTGTAACCTGCGTTCAATCCCCAACGTCCATATGCGTGACTGCTGGTTCCGCCAGGGCTCGGGATCGGCGAGATGAAAAGGGCAGGGAACTCACGGAACCAGCAAAGTGCGGCCACCCCGCATCAGTACAAGCGGGGGGCGAGAAGGAGGATTCCAATGCGCGGAACAAAACTACTCTTCGCGGCGTTGATGCTGGCTCTTGCGGCCCAGGTGGGGTTCGCCAAGAAACAAACTGACTCGCCTGCACAGATCACAGCGAAGATTGAGGACAAGCTTTATCACGCTCAAGTTTTCAAGCACGGGAACGTGCAGGTCAGTGTGGACAACGGAGTGGCCAGGCTGAGCGGCACGGTGGATGCCGTCGGCTACAAGATGGATGCGGAACGCGCGGCGGGTAAGGTGGATGGCATGACCGTCGTCGACAACATCAGCGTCCATGCCGATGATGTAACGCCCCGCCAGATCGCGGAACAGGCGCGCAAGGATATCGTGACGTACTATGCTTACACGATTTTCGACAACGTTAACCTGCAGCTTCAGGACGGCCGTTTGGCGGTGAGCGGCCAAGTCACGCAACCCTTTAAGAAGTCGGACATTGCCAACTTCCTGGCGCACATCAAGGGAGTGGCGGAGTTCGATGACAACCTCGAAGTGCTCCCGACTTCTCAGTTCGACGATCGCTTGCGATTGGCTGTCGCGCGGGCGATTTACAGAGACCCGTTCTTCGTTCGTTACGGCGATCAGGCATTGCCGCCTATTCACATCATTGTGAAGAACGGCAACGTGACGCTGGAAGGCGTCGTCGCCAACCAGCTTGATCGCGCCAAGGCTGAGGCCGACGCGCGGTTCGCAGCCACCTGCTTCGCCTTTACGGATAACCTGCGCCTCGAGAAATCCTAGCGATGCGCGCCCGGCACTGCCCCTGGAGTGGATCGCAATTTCAGGGGCAGGCGGGATAGCCCACCACCAAGGCGCTGAGACACGGAGAAAACGCCGCCAGTTTCAATCTCTCAGTGCCTCAGTGCCTCTGTGGCGGGGAGGATTTGTTCAGGGTCACGAACATTACATCCCGCCATCCCTTACTTATCGATTTCCACGATACTATCTGCCGGAATGGTGTGGGAGTCAGAACGCAGCAGGACTCGTTTGTACTCGCCTGGTTTCTCGTTGGGCAGGTAGAAGATGACGGCGAGATTGGGCTGCGCGGCGAGGTACTTGCGCGTGCCGTCGACCCCCATCACAAAGCATCCTGCCGAGCGTCCGTCGGTGTCGGTGCCGGTAGCGGCCAGAACCGCCGCGGAGAGCACGCCAGGGACGGGCCAACCGGTGTGCGGATTCATGATGTGGCAATAGCTTTTGCCGTCAATCTCAAAGAACCTCTCGTAATTCCCGGACGTCGACAGTGAGTAGTTCTGAAGATGGATGACGTCCGCGGGCTTGTGCTCATCGTAAGGATCGCGAAGGGTGATCTTCCAGCCCTGCGCGCCGGGGGGCGAACCGAGGGCGTAGATGCTGCTGGTGCCGCTCGAGACCAGCGCGGAGGTAATCCCGTTCGAGCGCAGAATGTCAACGGCGCGATCGACGGCATAGCCCTTGGCGATTCCCCCCAGATCGATGTCAACTCCGCTCTCGTCAAACCGGATGGTGCGCCGGTCGGCGTCCAGTTTCAGATGCCTATAGCCGACTCGCTTGAGCACTTCATCAATCTCCGCCGAGGTGGGCAAGCGGCCGCGGCCGCGGAAGAACCCCCACGCCTTCATCAACGGGCCCACCGTGATGTCAAAGGCTCCGTCTGTCTGTTGGCTGCGCTGGACGCAGATTTCAAGCAAGTGAAACAGGCCGGGCTCCACGATCACGGGATGGCTCGAGGCTTCGCGGTTGATGGTGGAGAGTTCGCTCTCCGGCTTGTAGTTGCTCATCTGCGCGTCCAGGCGGTCAACTTCATCGAAGACCTGCTCCACAACTTCCGCAAGGAAAGCTCGATCGCGCCCGTAAACAGCCACGGTGAAGATGGTGCCCATGCTTTCGTGCGAGGCCTCGTAGCGGACGGGGGGCTCAGAGGCAGTGACGAGTGACGAGTGACAAGCGAAGAGCAGAAGGATGGTAAATAGTGAATGGTTAATAGTGAATAGTGAATTGCGAATATAGGTCATACAAAGAAAGGAGTCAGGAGTCAGGAGTTAGAAGATGAACCTGGCACCGGATCAGGGTCCGCGATTCGAGGCAAAATAGATTCCCGCTTTCGCGGGAATGACGAATTGTTTTTGCGGAAATCGTATGGCATTCGCATCCGATGCGCGACAAGAATTCTGACTCCTGACTCCTGACTCCTGAATTCTGACTCCTAGCTCTTTAGTCCTGACTCCTGCTTTTTGGGCCAAAACACTTTCTGGCCAGTTTCGACGGCGCGGTTGCCGTAGATCACACCTTGCGCATCGGCGACGCCAATATCGATCGGAGCGATGACCGGTTTGCCGTCGCGGATGGTGGCGAAGAAATTCGACATTTCGCTCCACCACGGGTCGTGGGCTTCCTCGTACTTATAAATCCCCATCGACGCCAGCCAGCGCTTGGCATAAAGCATCTCGCGGTCAACGAAGCCGGTCGCCTGATTCGCGGTGCGGTCGGGGAAGATCGGGATTCCTTCCTGGGTTGCAGCCTTTGAAACCGTGGCGCCAGCCCACCAGTTCTCCTTCAAACCGGCATTGGAAACTTTGGCCACGGGCTCACGATAGAAGAGTCCTTTGCCGAGCGTGATCACCAGGGTTCCGCGGTCGCCCATGATTTCTTCCTGAAACTGGAAGTGCTCGTTGAAGAGGATGCCGCTCCACAGGAACTTCTGGCCGCCCGGGTATTCGTAAATCGCCTGGATGTTATCGGCGACTTCGCGCCCATCCTTCCAGTAGTCGATCCCGCCCGTGGCGGTCACTGAAATCGGATCGGCGCCGAACGCCCAGTTCGCCACGTCCAACTGATGCGAGCACAGCTCGGCAAATAATCCGCCGGAATATTCCTTGTACATCCGCCAGTTGATCAGGCGCTCGAATTTGGGGTCGGGCACGGGCCTCCGCCAATTGCTGTTGCGATGCCAGTTGGCTCGCACGAACAATACTTTGCCCAGGGCGCCTTTGCGGACCATCTCCATGGCCACCTGGTAAAGGTCGCTGGAACGGCGTTGCAGGCCCACTTGCAGCGCTTGTTTTGGATGCTCTTCCGCCGCCTTGCGGATTAGCGCTTCTTCGTCTTCCTTGAAGTACATGGTCTTTTCGACGAAGACGTGCTTGCCCGCGCTCAAGGCATCCACCACCATCTGGGTGTGGAGGTTGAGAGGCGTCACCACCATCACGGCGTCGAGATCCTTCCTCTCCAGCATCTCGTGATAGTTCTCGTAGGTCTGCGGATTCGACCCGATGGTCTCGACACCCTTCTTGAGGTTGGGAGGATAGATGTCGCACGTCGCAATGCACCGGCCGTCGGGGATGGTCGCCAGGAACTTCAACAACGTACACCCCTCCGTTCCCGTGCCAATCATCCCATAGTTGACGACGCTGTTGGGGCTAGGACTGGCCAGAATGGCGGGCGCTCCGCCGCTGGGGAGCGCGGAGGCCGCTGCCACCGCGGCGGCCGTCTTCAAGAAATCGCGGCGGCTAACGTCTTGGTCTTTCTCCATAGTCAAAAACTCCCCTCTAAAAAGCTATAAGTTCCGGAAATATTCTACACTCACAACGGGCGGAATGCATCTGCGTTATGCTCAAGTCACGCTGGTGGCCGCCCTGGGCAACTGCGAGAGTTGCCACCACATCCATTAGGGTAAGGGCACATAGGCTCTTCGGCGTCCTTTCTGCACCCCGTCGCGGCGTCATTCCGAGAGCAACGTGGAATCTTGCCCTGGTCCTTCTTCGGCAACCTTGCTGAAGCGGAGCCAGATTCCTTGCTGCATTCAGATTGGCCCGGGGTACAATGTCGCCTTTCGTGAGATCGCTGCCTCGGCTCAGGTTATACTGGATACGGAGGACGACTGGGATAAGTTGAAGCGCTGGACAAAGTTCGTTGCCTGCAACCTTCTGGGGCTCGCCATCTCGATCCCTGTGGCCCTCGCCCAGAGTTCTTCGTTCTCTCCTCCCTCGGACGCAGTCACCACCGAAAGCCTCAAGTTCACGCAAGCCTACGGCGCGATTCAGGAGAATTTCGCGGATCCAGTCGATCCCGATAGCACGGTTCTGGATGGCGGCATCCGGGGCATGCTCTCGGCTCTGGACCCCTTCTGTTCGTTCTTCGACAAAGATCAATTCGACCTTCTGAAGCAACAGACGCGCGGCGAGGCGCTGGGTTTTGGCTCCATCCTTTATGTGACGCCTGGGAAATTGCTGGTGCTTCAGACCGCTCAGGGATCTCCGTCGTGGCGCGCGGGACTTGGGCCCGGCGATGAAATCGTGGAAATCAACGGCACCCGGGTCAACCAGATCGACTTTCAATCCCTGGTTGAGTTGCTGCGGCGCTCCCGCTCGCATCCCGTCCGGCTGGGGGTCATCCACCCGGGCCGATACGTCCCGCAGGACTACGACTTGAAGCCGGCGGAAGTGGCCCTGCCGAGCGTGGACAAGTCGTTTTTGCTTTCTCCCGGAATCGGATACGTTCACTTGAGCGGTTTCGAGCTGAAGACCCCGCAGGAAGTCGCGGATGCCGTGGGCAATCTGTCGAAGACGCCCCTCGAGGGACTTGTGCTCGACCTGCGCGATAATCACGGGGGCGTGGTGGACGCCGCGATCGGCGTCGCCGGCCTCTTCCTGAAACCCGACGTCCTGGTGATGACGATGCGGGGCAGGGCATCGCCTGAAAAGGCTTACCGCACGACCGCCCCCGCTAAGCGATTCGACGTGCCGATCGTCGTCCTGGTAAACTCTGATTCGGCCAGCGCCGCTGAGGTGCTGGCAGCTGCAATGCAAGAGCACGACCGGGGGGTGATCGCCGGTGGGCCAACCTACGGCAAAGGCGTGGTGCAGTCCGTAACGGCCCTGAGTGAGGATACCGGGCTGGCGCTGACCACCGCTCAATACTTCACCCCCAGCGGCCGCTCGCTGCAACGGCCTATTCCGGGAACAGCCTTGGCATCTCCGGGCAGAGAACTCGATCCCGCGTCCACCTCCAGCCACTTCTCCACCGATGACGGCAGGCCGCTCTCGCCAGGCGGAGGAATCTCTCCCGACGTCGAGGTCGCTCCCCGCAATCTCGACCCGTGGGTAACTTTCCTGGACCAAGCCGGAGTTTTCACCAACTACGCTTCGGAGTATTTGACATATCACGGGCGCGCAAACCGGACCTTCGAGCCGGACGCCTCCATGCTTGCCGATTTCAAGGACTACCTTACCAGGAGAGGAATTCGCACTCCCGCGGAATTCTGGGATAGTAACCAGGAGTATCTGAAACTCCGAATCAAGGTCGAACTTCTCAACCTGGTTTACGGCCTTTCCAGCGGCGAGGAAGCGCAAACCAAGGGCGACCCCCAAGTTCAGAGGGCTGCCGGCCTTTTTGCCAAAATACCCGAAATCCTCAAGGGACCTCGGTCCGCGAAGTAACTTCAGATGACCCCGGTCCTTTGTTTTCATAGACATTCTCGCTTTGTTCCGCCAGTTCTCGAGTCGACGGATGGGGCAAACCCCTGAGGTCTGGGGTCCGAGATGTCCCGAAGGGACAGGTCAAGACTAACGCCACAACCTGACAGGCCTGCGCCTTCGGCGCATCGCAGACATTCAAAGGCAATGTCTGCGCAAGCCTCTGACTGTTTGTCATCTTCCTTTGTTTTCATAGACATTCTCGCTTTGTTCCCTGGAAAAACGGGAGTAGCCATAGGCCAAGTGCGCTGGAGTCTTTCGTCAAACAACTGTTTAAAGCATATGTTTGAATAGCGGGCCTGGCGCCTGATAGCTGCCAACAGGCTTCCCCCTTGGGGCGGAAGGGTGTCGAGGAAGGGGGCTTCCTCAGAGGGAGGAACTTTCACAGAAGTACCCTATCACGTATCGAAGATGTTATCAAGTATCAAAGTGGTTAGTAACACGTTTGGCGATGAACTCGCCAAGCCGTGAAACTGCATTCGACGCCGCCCGGCACATCCACCGCGTCTCTGTGGTGCAGAGGATCAGAGGCAGACAGTTTCGGCGCGCAGGAGTAGAATGCACTACAGTGTGTGCTGTCAGCGGTTCAGGAAGGCACCCCCCACGATGGCAGGTCCGCGTCAACCACATTCAAGCTTGTGCGGGGAGGGAGACACCATGTTGGGCTCCAAGAGTGCAAGATACACAACCGGATAAGCGTTGAACTTCGGCCTCTTGGGCGGTTGTTTTGTGACTTTGGTTTCCGCAATCCTCGGGTGTGTCGGTTGGTTCGCAGGGTGGTTTTCGCCGACCCCGGTTTCGACTATGGTCTACGTACTGCTGGGCATCTTCGCGTTCTCGTCCCTCGCCGTCTTCCTTGCGATTATGGACTTTGAATCGTTTTTTGAGCCGTAGTTCAAGGGCGACGGTTGGAACGCGGAGGGCGGCCACAAGGGCCGCCCCTACCTCGTAACTGGAGAAGGGAAATGACTCGCAAGGCTGTCCTCATCGGTTCACTCCTTTTATTCGGTCTTAGTCCTACAGGCCTCCCGGCGCAAGGCAGCGGGTATACGACCCGCACTCTCGCTGTCGGAGTTTTCGATAGCGCGGGGAATCTCGTACCGAACCTGAGCGCGGCCAACTTTCACGCCAAACTTCATGGCCACGACGTGCAGATTCTCTCAGCATCCCTGGACTCGGGCCCGAGGCGTATCGTTCTGGTGCTCGATGCCAGCGGAAGCATGATGAATGCGGGGCCAGGATGGAAAATCGAAAAATCTGTTTCTCAGTATCTGATACAGGTCGCTCCGCAGGGGGCATCAATAGCCCAAATGGCTTTTGCGACACGAGTTTTCGCCACGGTGGATTTCAACCAAGATCCCCCTGCGCTTCTCAAGAACCTTGCCGACCTGGTGAGAGCTTCAGAATATAGACATTGGGGTCCCGGCAAGACAGCTCTCTATGACGCTATCTCGTACGCGAGAGATTTATTTGGCGTTCCGAACGTAGGGAACACTATCTTGGTCCTGTCGGACGGTGCAGACAACCGAAGCAGGCTGAGTGTCTCCGACGTGCAGAGGAATCTGCTTGCCGCCGGCGTGCGTCTTTTTGCCGTCCTCATCATGGACCCAATCTCCTTTCGAACGCGGATGCCTGAGGAAATCAACGGCCCCAGCCAGCTTCGAGATGTAGTCAAAGACACCGGAGGGATGTCCCTCCTCCTACCGAAGTTCTTGCCCTCGGAGACGCATGCCGACGCCAGGCCGGACTCGAGAGTAGAAAAGGATCACCTCGCCCTCAAGCGCTTGTTCCAACAGATGGGCGAGTTCTACCGGCTGGATGTGCGATTGCCAGAAACGGTGGAGAAGCCGACGAAATGGAAGCTCGAGGTCATCGACGCATACGGTATGCCGATGCGTGGGGTGGAAGTTCATTACCCTCAGGAATTGATGCCGTGCGCGAAGGCGAGTCCCTGAGCAACGGCGGAATGGTTGAGAAGTAACCCCTCACCCGACCCGCGACGGCTGATGAAGTCGCCGTCGCGGGCCACCCTCTCCCCAGGGGAGAGGGCTTTCGATTCTTCAATGCTCGTTCCTAACGCCTAAATGCCAACTCCCGAATTCTGACTCCTGACTCCTGCTCTTTCAACTAACCGCAGTGGCTTCAATTTCCACGAGCATCTCGGGATCGATAAAGCGGGAGACTTCGACCATGGTTGTGGCGGGATGGATCTCGCCGAAGAACTCCGCGTGCGCCTTCGCCACCTCCTCCCAGCGGTCGATCTTGGTGACGTAAATTCGGGTGCGCACTACATATTCGAGGCCGAGGCCAAGGCGTTTGAGGGCGCTTTCGATATTTCGGATTGCCTGCACCGATTGCGCGTACATATCTCCCGGGGCGAGAACCTTGCCGGAAGGGTCTGTGCCGGTCGTTCCGGAGACATAGACCATGTCCCCGACCTTAATGGCGCGTGAATAGCCGACCTTCGGTTCCCAGGGAGTTCCTGAAAAGATTTTTTCCCGTTTGATCTTCATGTGCGTCTCCGTCTGTAGGGAATCGGTCTAGATCATGATTTGATGGCGGCCCGACTGTTCATTCGTTTGAGGACGGCCACAAGGGCCGCCCCTACTTCTCCGACTCGAAGTAGCGGCGATGAGCGCTGGCGGCAAGTGCCAGCCGCCGGCGGCGCCGCGCCAGCGCCTCCCGGTAACGGCGTTTCTCATCAGCCGTAACGGGGAGTATGGGCGGAACTTTGGCCGGGCGGCCGTCTCGATCGACGGCAACGTAAGTGACGAAGGCTGAACTCGTCTGACGGCGCTCGCCGGTCAGGCCATCTTCTAAAAAGACATTGACCTCGACTTCCAAAGAAGTGTTAAAAGCGCGGGTAACGAAAGCTCGCAGGATGATCAACTGGCCGACCTTGATGGGATGTACGAAGTCCAGATTATCCACCGACGCCGTCACCAAAAGGCTGCGGCAATGGCGCCGCGCGGAGATCGCTCCCGCGATATCAATCAGATGCATAACTTTGCCGCCCAGGATGTTACCCAAAGGATTAGCGTCGTTGGGAAGAACTATCTCCACCGTTTCCGTAAGGGAATCCGCTACGGTTTTCGCCTTCTGGTTTTTCATGCCTGGCTCTGTTTAATTAGCTTATTGAATTCTATACTATGCGAGCCACTCGGGCGATGCAACACGAATCCGCAAGCGTAGCGGCGGGTTGTCTTAGACACCCCGCCCCTGAACACGCAAAGGCGCAAGCCACTGGCAAAGGGGTTCCCCTAGCTGTGCGTTCCTAGGGCTTCGGCTTGGGCGCTGCTGGCTTGGCGGTGGAAGGCGTACGCGTCCCCGGCGTGGCCGGTCCACCCGAGGTCGGAGCATCCGAGGGGTACGCGGCGTCGTAGAGCTTTACGACCTGGTCCGTCAGATCGACTTCCGTAGCTGCGAAATAGATCGGGACCTGGTCGCTTCCGATCACCAGGGAGTAACCATTCTTGGGCGCAAAATCCTGAATCACTTTCACCATCTTCTGGCCGATGCGGCGAAACATCTCATCCCGATCGGCTGCCGTGTCGGCCTGATAATCCTCAGTGGCGCGCTTCAAGACCTTCTGCTTTTCTTCCAGGTCCCGGTTCAGACGTCGCTGTTCTTCGTCGCTCAGCGTGGCGGCCTGTTTTTGCAACTGGTCGCTGATGGCCTGAATATCTCGCTGTTCGTTTTGAATCTCTTGCTGGCGAGGCTGATACTTCTTCTGGAGGTCAGCCATCGATTTCTTCCCTTCCGCCGTGCTGAGGATTGCCTCCTGAATACTGACGAGCCCAATCTTGCTTGGCGCGCCCGAAGTCTGAGCCAGCAAACCCGCCGGGGCAGTTCCCAGGAAGAACAGAAGTGTAAAAGTAGAAACTCGAGTCTTCATTCAATCTCCTTCAAGGATTTAAAGTACTGATTGCGATAACACATTCTAACCTATTTCTTCTCTAAAAGGTGCGAACTACCGTAAATCCGACCCTCCCCTTGCGCTCCCGCAACTTAAAGGGGTTGAATAAGGCCAGGGCAGCCTCATAAGTCGACACATTGGGAAATATCGTCTCCGGCGGCAGGACCTGGGGAGGTGTGATAAGAACATCATCCTCACGCAGCCAGTTGTAGCCATAATAAAGATGAAACGGCGCGTTGACCACCGGGAGGATAACGGTCATGTCGAGTCCGGTTGAACTGCGGGGACGGAGGTTGGTGCTCGAGATGATATGAAGCCGGGTGGGCAACTGGAAGTAGGGGTACTCCGTACTCAACTCCGCGAGGGTTGCAATGGAGGTATCAATCTGGAGTTGGTTGGTCCGCAGGACAAAGGCGCTTCCCGCGTCGAGAAAGGCCGCCAGGGTGACAGGGCCCATAATGGGCACGCGGTATTCGAAGTTGGTGACGAGTTCCGTATCCCCGCCGGGGTAGATGGGCGTGTAGTAGGGGAACTGCGTGTAAGAGCCGCAGCTGGATCCCTTCTGTCCATTGGAGCCGGTCGCCAGAATGGGATTTCCGTAGTTGTCTCGGTTACAGACCTGCCCAAGTCCGGGGAAGAACGCCAAGGGGCTAATGGACCGGATGTTAAAACCCCGAATGTCATACTCGCCGCCCATATAAAAGCGTGAGAAGGGCGGTGGCACGCGGCCTCCGTACCCTTCAATCGAAGCGGCCAAGATGTGCATGCCGAAGGCTTCGGGTTTCTCGGAACGAACGTTGCGGACCGGGTGCCAGTACTTGAACTCGATGGACGGGGTAGCGGTGTAGACGTTTCCCCCCAACCCGGATATTCCCAGGGTCATCGACAGGTATTTTCCCCGAGTGGGATTCCAAGCGTCATTGATGGTGTTATAGACGTAAGTCGGCATAATCGAACTGGAGACGATGCCGCTCAGCGCCGATGGACCGGCCAGGCCGCGGAAGTTGATCGCCTCGAAGAACGACGCGGAAGCCGCGTTGAAGGCTTGCATGCTGCTGTAGGAGTAGCTGTAGGTCACACCAACGCGGGCGAAATGGCGCCGCAAGGGATAGCTGGTAAAGAGTGTAAATCCCGAGGAATTCTGCTGGAAATTCTGCGCGTAGTATTGGCCATACGCGGAACTGGCGAGTTGGGTGGGATTGACGCCGTATTGATAAGCCAATTGGCGGAGCTGGTCGTATCGGTAATCACTGCGATAGACGGTAAAGCCCAGCGTCATGTTGCGGTCAAAGGCGTACGGTTCCGTGAACCCAAAGGAGTAGAGCTTCTGATAGGTCCCCCACTCGGTTTGAAGGCTTAAGGTTTCGCCCAACCCCAGGAAGTTGTTGGTGGCGTAATTGGCCCCGATGAAATTCCCGGCCAAGCCGCTGACCCCGCCCGAGAACCCGATCTGGTTCTTGCCTTTCTCCTTGACCTTCATGGTGACATCCACGGTGCCGTTGGAGGCGTTCTGAGTGATGTCGTAGTCTTCTTTCTTGACCGTGTCGAAGAAGCCCAGTTGGTTCACGCGCAGGACGCTCAAGTCCCACCACTGGGAGTTGAACATATCTCCTTCGCTGAGGAGTAACTCGCGCCGAATCACCTTGTCGCGCGTCTTGGTATTGCCGGAAAACTCGATACGATGAACGATAAACTGCTTGTCTTCCTCGAAGTCCAATGCCAGGTTAATCAGCCGGCGCTTATTGTCCGGCTCGACATCCGGGGAGGCGGTGAAATTGATATAACCGAACTGCCCATAGAGCTTGGTGTAGTTCTCCATCGCTTTGCGAACCTTGGAGAGCGAAAAAAGATCACCCTCTTTCATTCGCAGGATCGGCGCCAATTGCTTTGTCGTGAAGAGCTTGTTTCCACGGATGACGAACCTGCCCAGGTGATATTGCAGACCCTCTTCAATCGGGATATTCAGATCCACGCGCTTACCCCGGCCCCAGCTATAAAAGAAAAAGGGATAGCGCTGCCGGGTGTCCACCATCTTCGTCTCCGGTTCTTTGGCCAGAGCGAAATAGTAGCCGTGGTCGCGATAGAGATCGCGAATGTTTTCGAGGTCGGCTTCAATCCTTTCCTTGTCGTAGGTTTTGTGAAACCAGTAGAACCAGGGTGGAGCGCCGGACGGCCGGGAATATTTCATCGCGCGTTGAAGTTCGTGCGCCGAGAAGACATGATTGCCGGTGAACCGCACGTTCCCGACCTTCACCTTGGGGCCTTCCACAACGATAAACGTAAGAGCGACGGAGTTGGGCGGGATGTTCCGCGTGCGATGCCGGACGGTAGCAAACATCTTCCCATGCGCCGAGAGCATATCCTGCAGCACCACCTCGGCCCGCCGGACGACCACGGGATCATACTGGGACTGGATGGAGAGAGGAACCTTTTCTTTCTTGAATTCATCCAGCACATCGGATTGTTGAACGCTGCTTAATCCCTTGTAGTCGATGCTGCGAACCAGCTTCTTTTCTCGCACGAAGAACGTGATGATCATGCCGCCTTTTGGGGACTCCGTTGCTTCCAAACGGATGTCGTCGAAGTAGCCGGTGTTCCAAAGCGACATGTAATCCCGCCGGAGGGCAGCCTCGTTGTAAACATCGCCTCTCTTCGAGAATATGCGGGCACGCATGACCGCGGTCGTGATGCGCCGGTTGCCTCGGAAGATGATTTCCTGGATGATCTGCTGGGCGGCAGGCTGTGCAGGTTGCCCGGGTACCGTGGGAGTCGTGAGTACAGGAGGGTTCTGCTGTGCGGGAGCAGCCTGGGGGGCCTCGAGTTGAAGTTTCTGCTGGGGAGCCTCCGGCGGCGTCTGCGAGGGCTGTGCCGGCGCCGGCTGGCCGGAAGAGGGCGCGCTGGAGGGCGCGGGCGGATTCTGATTCGCGGGCGCCGTTGGCGCGGGTTGTTGTGCCGGTTTCTTCTGGGTGGACGATGATGTGTCGGGTGAAGAGGGCGGGTTCTGGTTTGCGGGCGGATTCTGGGCCCGAAGCGCCAAGCCAGAACTCAAGAGCAGGGCGGCAAGCGCCAGCCCGACTCGCCTGTTCCACGCTCTACTCGGATATGCTTTACAGGTGGCGAAACTTCTCTTCAAGAAACGGTCTTCTCCCTTGTTGACTGGGCTCAGAGAGTCCGATGCCGGGAAGGCGTCGGAAGTTGGCCCGAAGACCCAAAAGATTGAGCCATTGGGCCATTGCGTCATTGAGCCATTGAACCATCTGGTCATTTAGCCATTGACCTGTCGGGTTTGTCAATAACCTGACGCGGCTGTGCCATAAGGACACCCGAACTCGTGGGTGTTCTCGGCGCCTTTAGGGCCCCCACGCAGAGAGCAATGACTCAATGGCACAATGGCTCGATGACTCAATGGGGCAGGCTGCACTAACGTGCGAGTGGCGTGGCCGCAACGAGCTTGTCGTTCATCGAACGATAACTGAGACCGAGGTTCTCTACCACCACTTCCAGAACCGAGGGCGGGTGAATCTCCCCCTGGATCAAGGCCTCCGATAGCGGGTCCTCAACGTATTTCTGGAGAGCCCGGCGTAGCGGACGAGCGCCATAGGAGCGGTCCTCACAAGTTTTTTCCAGAATCCACTGGCTCGCCTCATGCGACAGGCTAAGCGAAATATTCTTATGCTCCAGATTCTGGTTCATCTGCCCCACCAGCAGTTCCAGGATCTGGATGAGATCGTTATCACTCAGCGCATTGAAGACGATGACTTCGTCCAAGCGGTTCAGGAACTCAGGATTGAACAGCCGCTTGACTTCCGACATCACCATGTCTTCAGCCTTACGTTCGGTGGCGCCTTCCGCCGCGGATTGGAACCCCAGGTGGGTGCGGCGTTGCAGGTAGCGAGCCCCGATGTTCGAGGTCATAATGAGGATGGTGTTCTTGAAGTCCACCGTATTCCCCAGTCCATCGGTCAGGTGCCCGTCCTCGAAGACTTGCAGCAGTATGTTGAACAAATCAGGGTGGGCTTTCTCGATCTCGTCCAGAAGGATCACCGAGTAGGGTGTGCGACGGACTCGCTCCGTAAGCTGGCCACCCTCCTCATAACCCACGTAACCCGGAGGCGACCCAATCAGCTTGGAGACCGAATGCTTCTCCATGAACTCCGACATGTCGAAACGAATCAGCGCCCTTTCGCTTCCGAAAAGGAAAGCCGCCAGCGAACGCGCCATTTCCGTCTTACCGACGCCGGTAGGACCTAGGAACAGGAAAGAGCCCACAGGCCGGCCGGGAGGTTTGAGGCCGGCGCGGGAGCGGCGAATCGCCCTGGCCAGCGCTGAGATGGCGCGGTCCTGGCTGATTATCCGTTTGTGCAGCTCCTCCTCCGTCCTCAGCAGCTTCGAGCTCTCTTCCTCCTTAATCGAGGTCACCGGTACGCCCGTCCACCGCGACACCACATCTTCGATGTCTTCGCGGGTAACGCTGCCCATAGCTGTTTCGTCGATATTGTATTTTTCGCGCAGCAGCCGCAGGCTCTCGCGTTCCTTTCGCTCCTCATCCGAATAGAAGCGCGCCTTTTCGAATTCGTGGTTGGCGATGGCATTCTCCATGCGATGCACCACGAATTTGATCTTCTTCTGCACGTCGATCATCTCTTCGGGCAGGGAACTCTGCCGGAGTTTCACCCGCGCCCCCGCCTCGTCAATCAGATCCACCGCTTTATCCGGCAGAAATCGATCGGGAATATAGCGGCTGGAGTGGTAGACGGCGGAGCTGAGAGCTTCGTCGGTGTAACTGACCGCGTGGAACTTCTCGTACCGTTCCTTGATCCCGAAAAGAATCTTGATTGCTTCGCCTTCCGACGGAGGGGCGACCTTGATGGCCTGGAAGCGCCGCTCGAGCGATCTGTCCTTTTCGATGGATTTGCGAAATTCAGCCGGGGTGGTGGCGCCAATGCACTGGATTTCGCCTCGCGATAATGCCGGCTTGAGAATGTTCGCGGCGTCAAGGGAGCCTTCCGCCGACCCCGCTCCCACCAGGGTGTGCAGTTCGTCGATGAAGACGATGGCGTTTTGCGACTCCATCAGCTCCTTCATGATGGTCTTCAGACGTTCTTCGAACTGGCCGCGGTACTTGGTGCCCGCCACAATCAAAGAAAGATCCAGGGCCAGAATTCGCTTGTCGGCGAGAAACGAAGGAACATCACCGTCGGTAATTCGCTGCGCCAGTCCTTCCACGATGGCCGTCTTGCCCACACCCGGCTCCCCGATCAGGACGGGGTTGTTCTTGGTCCGGCGGCAGAGAATTTGGACCGCCCGCTCCAGCTCGGCCTCGCGGCCGATCAAGGGATCGAGCTGGTTCTCGAGCGCGCATTGCGTGAGGTCGCGGCTGAATTCGGAGAGGAGGGAGGCTTCCTTCGGACGCGAACTGGAGGACTTCTCGTTCTGTGCACGGTTCAAGTCCTCGCGCAAGGCGTTCAAGCGTAACCCGCGTTCGTGCAGCATCTCCGCCGCAAACGATTTGTCCTCGCGCAGCAAACCCAATAAGAGGTGCTCCGTTCCTATATGCTTGTGCGAGAGGCGTTCAGCCTCTTCCGCCGCGAAAGCCAGCACCCGCTTGCACTCCTGGCTCAAGGGAAGGTCCACGGAAGTCGAGACCTTCTCGCGCACCGGAGTCCGGCCTTCAACCTGTTTGCGGATGGACTCAATCGAGGCGTGGGAGCGGAGGAAGCGGTTGGTCAGCGCTTTATCCTCGCGCAGCAACCCCAGCAGCAAGTGCTCCGTTTCGATATAGGGGCAGCCGAATTGGCTAGCTTCGTAGCGGGCGAAAAAAATCACGCGCCGCGCCTTTTCTGTATAGCGTTCGAACATAGGTTCTCAGCCCTCTCGGTTACCCCTCCCCCCGGCCCCCCGGGGGTGCTGGTTACTCAACCACTGGAATTAGAGGTGCAGGCCCTAAGGCCCGTCCTTCAGTTTTCCATTCGCCAGACGCAAAACCCGCTGCGCGCGCCCGGCCAAATCCGGATTGTGGGTGGCTAGCACCGAGGTCAACTGGTGATCCCGGTGCAGTCTCTCCAACAACTCAATCACCCGCTGGGCAGTGCGCTGGTCCAAACTGCCGGTTGGCTCATCGGCCAGCAGCAAAGCCGGCTGATTGGCTAAGGCCCGGGCCAAAGCGACTCTTTGTTGCTCACCCCCCGAAAGCTCACCCACGCGCCGCCCGGCAGCATTGGCCAGCCCAACTTCCCCCAGCAGTTCCCGCGCACGCTCCCTGGCTGGTGAGAACTCGAGGCCGCCAATCAACTGCGGGATTATTACGTTTTCCAGCGCGCTGAATTCCGGCAGGAGGTAGTGCATCTGCCATACAAAACCGACGCGCGCATTACGGTAAGCAGCACGTTCCTCTTGGCCAAACTCACTGAACCTCTGCCCCATGTAGTATACCGCACCCGTCGTCGGAGTGTCCAGAGCAGCGAGCAGGTGGAGAAGCGTCGTTTTGCCCGTTCCGGACTCACCCACCAGGGCAACCAGTTCTCCCCTGCGGACGTCCAGGTCCAGTGCGTCCAGGACGACAATCTCCTCGTCACCTGAGCGATAGATCTTAGTCAGTTTCTCGGCGCGCAGAAGCGGTTCGGTTGATTGCGACATTGTGTCGGCGCCCAACGGCTCACCTGTCCGAACGGTCATCCTGAGCGCAGCGAAGGATCCCTGCAGTGGCTGTTTGTTCTCCGCGGCCTACGACAAACTGCGGAGATCCTTCGCTACGCTCAGGATGACACCGGCGCACTTTCCTTCCTTCAATGGCTAAATGACTCAATTCCCAAAACCTCAACCTCCTCATTCGTATCTGAGGATTTCCACCGGGTCCAGCCCGGATGCCGACAACGACGGGTAAAGTGTCGCCAGAAAACTGATGCCGAGCGCTGCCAGGCTGATCCAAACCCCGTCCCAAGGACGGGCATGGAATGGTACCGAAGCCAGCGCGTAGACATCGGGCTGGAGTGGAAAAAGCCTGTACCGATCCGCCAGCCAAGAGCCTCCGTAGCCCAGAATCAGCCCCAGCAGAGTGCCGAAGGCTCCGATCAGCAATCCGTGGAGAGTGAAAACCGCCCAGATTTGCCTCTTCCGGGCGCCCATCGACATGAGCACGGCGATATCCCGGTTCTTTTCCATCACCATCATGGCCAGGGTGATGAAGATGTTGAGGGCGGCAACCACCACGATTAAGCCGATGGTCATGATGGTTACCAACCGTTCCAGCCGCAGCGCGCTTAATAAGGAGCGGTTCTGTTCCATCCAGGTAGTGGTCTCAAATCCATTGCCGGCGGCAGCCTTGATTTCCTCAGCCACCGAGGGAGCAAGATAAATATTATCAACCTTGAACTCAATCACCGAGGCAACAGCCGCCAAGTCAAGCAGGCGTTGCGCCGCGGGAAGGTTGGTGAACGCCCAAGTGGCGTCGAAGTCGTAGAAGCCGGAATCGAAAACCCCGACCACCCTGAAGTGACGGTACTTCGGAAACAGGCCCTGCGGAGTCAGGTAACCCTGGGGACTGGTTATGAGGATCGTGTCACCCACGTAGGCTCCCAATGACTTGGCCAACTCCTTGCCAAGAATAATGGGATCAGCATCCGCAAAGGTCTGCGAGAGGCCGTCCAGACTTCCCTCCCGCAGTTTCAGCAGCAGGTCTCCGACGTGGACTTCACGCTGCGGATCGATGCCTTTCAAAACTATGCCGGAGGCGCGAGAACGAAACGAGGCCAGAACCTCTCCGTAAAGCGCGGGAGCACAGGCTACCACATGGGGCAATCTGCTGAGGCTCACGGTCAAGGCTTCGTAGTCTCTGATCCCGTCGTTCTTGGAGCGGAGAAGGTTGACGTTGGCGGTGGCGCCCAGCAGGCTCTTCTCCAATTCCTCGCGGAAGCCGTTGTTGATCGCCAGAGCCACAACTAACGCGCAGACGCCGGCCGTGACCCCGATGATGGAGATGATCGTCACTACGGAGATGACCGATTGCCGTCGCTTGGCTTTCAGATACCGCAGCGCCACGAAAACTTCGAAACGCATAGGCTCCCAAGATTACCACGCTGCTAGTCGTCAGTCCTCAGTTCTCAGTTGTCAGTAACTGACAACTGACGACTGAGCACTGACAACTTCTTAGTACGTCGCTCTTCCCCCTGAAATATCGTAGCACTGACCGGTGGTGAACGACGCTTCCGAGGAGACCAGGAAATGAACCAGCGCCGCGACTTCTTCAATCTTCCCCGTGCGCCCCATGGGGATTTTGCTGATCATGTACTGAACAGTCTGAGGCGCGATAGTATCCAGGATCTTGGTCCGTACCACTCCGGGAGCAATGCTATTCACCGTGATGTCGCCTTCGCCGGCGACCTCTTTGGCCAGAGCCTTCGTGAGCGCGATCACACCCGCCTTAGTGCTCGAGTAAGGAACGAGGGTCGGGTTTCCCTCCTTGCCGGCAATCGAAGCGACATTCACAATCCGGCCGTAGCGCCTCGCGAGCATTTCCGGAATCACCGCCCGGCACATCAGAAAAGTGCCCTTGAGATTCACAGCGTAGACGCCGTCCAAGTCTGCTTCGTCCAATTCCCAGAGGCGCGCCGTCTTGCCCGTAACTCCCGCGTTGTTCACCACGATGTCAATGGGTCCGAACCTTTCCCGCACGCCATCGATCGCTGCCTTCACCGAAAGCGAGGAGGACACGTCGCACTCAACGCCCATCCCCCCGAAGGAAGCGGCGACCGAATTCGCAGCTTCCCGGTTCACGTCCAAAACCGCTACTTTCGCGCCGGCGGCGTGTAAACGCCCGGCAATGCCTTCTCCGATTCCTTGCCCGCCCCCCGTCACTATGGCAACACGATTCGCCAAGCCGAAGAATTGCTCCTGGTCCATGTTCCTTCTCCTGCTTCGAAGATGCTGAATACGGTGTGGAAAAATCAGCCGCCTGTCATCCTGAGCGGAGCGAAGGATCTCCGCAGTTTCTGATGATCCAAGGATTTGCGAAAAACTGCAGGGATCCTTCGCTGCGCTCAGGATGACAAAAACTGAATTCGTCCATGCTCTCTCAAGCACTGGACTTTACATTATTTCAGCGTAATTATGAAGTCGAATACCCTTGTTGATGTCAAATTGTGGAGAGACCCAGATGGCGACATCGAGTTTAATTGAGTATGAACAAGCCAGCCCGCAGGTGCGTGCTGTCTATGACGACATCATGGCCACGCGCCAGACGGATCGCGTGAACAACTTCTGGAAGGCTATCGCTCACGATCCCGCGACGCTCCGCCGCACCTGGCAAAGCGTCAAAGAAATCATGCTGCCTGGAGCCCTGGATGCGCTCACCAAGGAAATGATTTACGTAGCCGTCAGCGTAACCAATCAGTGCAATTACTGCATCGCCTCCCACTCCGCGGCGGCGCGCAGAGCGGGAATGACGGATTCCATGTTCTGTGAACTAATGGCTGTGGTGGGTATGGCGAACGAAACGAACCGCCTCGCCAGCGGGTACCAGGTCGAGATCGACGAGCAGTTCAAAGTCAGGTAGGGGCGGTTCGCGCATCGCCCCTACAGCTTGCGCACGCGCAGCGTGTAGAGGCCGGAGCGCTTAACCTCATCTAACTGTTCCAGCAGTTTCGGAAGGTCGTCGGCAACGCCGAGGAAGCGTCCCGAGAGTGCATCTGCCCTGCCCGAGGCCAAGTGCACGACCAATTGCGCCGCCTTCTCCGCGGGCACGTCCCGCCCCTGGGCAAACAGCTTTGGGAACCACGGCAGCCACTTTTTCCCGGCCTCGGATTCAAGCACGTGCTGACTCATGGCAGTGCGCACCGTACCCGGATCGAGGGCGAATACACTCACCCCGGAATTGAGGAGTTCCGCCGCAAGGTTTTCGGTGAAGCGGATGAGGGCGGTCTTGGCAATGACGTATGCGCCCATGTGCGCGACCGCCACCGTGGCAGCGCTGGTGGAGAGATTGATGATCCGGCCCCGGCGGCGCGCGATCATCCCCGGCAAAAGGGCCCGAGAGCAAAGGTACGGGCCGCGCAGATTCACTTCGAAGGAATGCCACCAATCGTCCGCGTCGGCCTCCCACAAGGGGCCCAGAGGTCCCATGGTCGCGGCATTGTTCACGAGCAGGTCGACGGGGCCCAGGGCGGCTTCGATCTGGCGAGCCGTACGGTCAACCGCGGCGGGGTCACTGACGTCGGCGATGACGGCCAAAGCTTCTCCCCCCGCTTGTTTTATAGCGCCCACTGTTTCGGCGAGTGGTGTCTCGGACCTTGCCACCACCCCCACCGCGGCGCCTGCCTGGGCTAGCGCCACCGAGATGGCGCGCCCCAGGCCGCGGCCAGCCCCTGTCACGATCGCAACCTGATTCCGAAGTTCAGCGCTCATCAATAGCTCCCGGAAAGAGCCCACGTAGGGTAACGGGGGCGGTCAATGACGAAAACTGGCAACTTGGGGTGACGGAATTGGTCCATCAAGTTGTTATGGATTATCTTTATACGGTAAGTTCCGGGTACTCAGTTGAGCTGCTGATTATTAAAGTAGTAATGAGCGCGCTCAACGGGTCCCGTATGGCTTGCAGCCCATTGACAGGGCACACGTTTGCGTAAGTCTCACGTGCACAACTCTTCTCCCTCTTACCCGGCTGGAAACTTCGAGGTGCGGGTCACTTTGTCGTGCGCCCACTGGACTCTCCGTCCTCCGGGACAGGAGTGCCTAGAAGTATAACTGGCAACGAAACTGCCATGTGGCTTGGTTCGCCCGTTTTTGGGCCTTAGCGTTGTTAGGCAGGTCCCCCCTGCTGAGCCCGCCGGGGCACGGCCAGCGCTAAGCCTAGAATGGGACGGCACCTGTCTAACGAGTCGTTGAACAGTCGGGCCGCGACCACAGGACTAAACCATTCGCCAACCGTCAGCTCGACTCGGGCGTCCTATACGGCGGGCCTCATCTGCAGACCCTCACCTGGGAGCCGCTCTCATATCAACGCTGACCTGTCTCAACATCGGGACTCACCAACCCGCAGCCCAACCGCCGACTGGAAGGGAGCGTAACCAAAGCTATGAAGCATGGAAGATACCAAGAGAAAGCTTTGCTCCGGCAAGCGTTCGACCTCCTCCTGGAACTTCGCTCGCAGCCCGAGGTGCTCGGACTTCCAGGAGAGGTTGTAACGCACCGGCGGCTTTTGGCACGCCAAGGCGAGTCTGCGGGACTCCCCTCGTCGTTCCCGTCAGAGCGATGCGTCCTAAGAGTTTCCAGGCTGGCTTCCCAACTGCCGGCCGCTCGGGCCGACTGGTCCGTCGCACACTACTTCCTGCAGCGCTCGCCCGCACTTGCCGCGAGGTCGGTTTGCCTAGCCCTGTGGCTACTCCGCCGCCTGAGGAACAGGGGTACTCGGGGGTTCAGGCGCGCCAGGCGCGACGCCGGCTCGCAGCTTGGCCATCTCACGCTGCAACTCCGTTGCCAGGTCCTCTAAAATGCGCAACTGTTCGCCACGGCGTTTCAAAGTTGACTCGAGTTTCGATACCTGCTTTCGCAGCTTATTGTTGTCCCTGCGCAGCAGGATCAGGCTTTCACCTGGGTGGGGCGGAACGATCCTTCCGCCCGGCCCCGGCTGGCCTTGCGGTAAAGGCGCAACGTGGGCCTGGGTTTCCTTGATCAGCGTTTCCAGTTCCTTCCGTTCCAATCCCGCCGGGCAGAGCTGCCGTAGGGCCAGCAGGCGGGCCAGGTCGGGCCGGTTGCGGCCTCGCTCCCAGTGTTGCACCGCCCCTTTGGTGGCGTTCAGCAAGCGCGCCAGGCCCTCCTGGCTGACTTCCAATCTCTGCCGGACCTTCTTTACTACTTTCGCGGCATTCATCTCTTCCATGGTGCATTCTCCTCTCCTCGCAAAAAAAACACCTAACTATAGGCTACAAATCGTGAGCCGTTCAAGCGTAGCTGCGGTCCTCGGTTCGACGACACAGGAAGGGACAACGTCCGCCCTCCCGGATATGGCGTCCGGTTTCAAGCGGCTCCTCGATTATTCCCTCGCCCGGCTTGCGGCGAATTACGCGCGTGCGTTCTGTTTGACGTTCCCGCCTCACTCCAGCTTCCTGCCCTCGGGTTTCATCTCTTCCCACTTCCCGGAACCTTTCGGCGCAGGCTTGAAGAAAAGTGGCCTACTCTGCTTTAGACGTTCCTCGGCTAGAAAAAACTTAGCCTACCTCTCGTGCCGTCCAGCAAAAGATGGTAGCACATTTCATATTATTTCGGGAGGGGGTAAATCGAAAAAAGCTCTGAGGCTACGAAAACCCCCAAGACGCTTTGTCCCACACCGCTTCATCAACAGTTTCACCGCCAGCTTTCATCCAATTTCTCAAGGAGTTCTAACATGCCATATGATAATTGTCGCAAGGCTGCAAGGTTGTTCTCCTCCCACCTTGACGTTGTTCGCCCGGCGCCAGTTGGCTCAACTCGCCGCCGGTTCGCTCATCAGAGGGAGGGAGTCCGCCCGTCCGAGTCATGTGCGTCGCTGCGTGGCCAGACCGGAACGCTGCGTCGGGAGTCCGACGTCGCCCGTTGCCGCCACAAGGCGTGCGTTTTTCCAGCTCAGCCCGGCGCCCACGGCGATTGCGCGTATCATCGTCGCCAGTCCGCAGAACCTCGTTGCTTCCAGTCCTTGCAACCAACGTCCTTGCTTCTCGACCAGGCCAAATTCGGCTTGCCGGATAAAGAGCCCGACGATGGGCGCGTACAAGATCGCAATCGGCTGGCAGCCGAACGCGTGCGGTTCTTGCTGGGCGAGGTTGCCTAGCGGGATCCACCGTCAGCTTTGACCGGAACCAACCTGCTCCCCCCTTCCAAGGAGGTGAACCAAGGGGCGTTCCTCGGCGGGGAACAAAGTACACCCAATTCCCCGTCGTGCTTCGGCGGAGCAGGCGTGATCAGTGTCGACAGACTAAGCGCAGCCGGGTGCGATGCTCAGAACTTCGCAGCATGAAGTTCATCCCGGGTGCTGCTCTTTGACGATGAATTTTGCCGGAGGAAATGGAAAGCCATGAAACTATACGCCGCACGATCTTTGAGCCCGGCTCCGCTGAGGCGGAATTCCAAATCATCCTCTTCCGTCTTGCCGATGCTCACTCCCATTCATGCGTGGCGCATGCTCTGCCGGCGCACCGGCGGCAACATCTCTCTCACGACCTTTTACCGCTGGATCAATTCCGGCCGCATCGGCGTGGTGCGCGTGGGATCGCGCTATCTTATCCCGTTACCTTTACTCGAAGAGGTTATCGAGAAATGTCTCGACGGGGAGCGAGTGTGAGAGGACATGAGCCAGCAGGTCGTGCCAACCTGTCAACCACGCTCGCGGTTCGGTAGTGGCTGAGAAGTGCTTTGATAGCTCGAAAGAGACTTACTAGGGTTGAAGAGGAGAAAGCGTGTCAGGAACGTGTGAACAATTTCGGAATGTGTCATCCTGAGCGCAGCGAAGGATCTCTGCAGTTGTTCGTAAGCCTGTGAAGCATAAGAAACTGCGGGGATCCTTCGCTTCGCTCAGGATGACTGGTGGACGGTTTTTTCACAGCTTCCAGGTACGCCTTTTCTCCCTCCCTGCATCCTACCCGAAACTTTCTCCTTGGAGATCTTATGTCCATTCGCCAATCACCGCAGCTTACCCCGCAATTGCTCGACGCCGCACGCTCCAACGGCCGGCGCTCCCACGGCCCGTGCACCGCGGCAGGTAAAGAGAATTCCAAAATGAACGCCCTCGAGCACGGCGAGCGATCCGACCCCGAAAATCACGACGCAGTGATGCGCGCACTGGGCGAAGACCCGGCACGGTTCGAAGCCCTGAAGCAGGAGCTTAGCGATTCCTTCGGCTCCGGCGACGCCTTCTTCGACAAGCAAGTCGACGACCTGGCTCGTCTCTACTGGCGGCGCGACCGCCTGGAGCGTTCCCAGACCGGCCTGATGCGCCGCGCCTTGCTGGCGCTGGAAGAGCAGCAGCACCGCCGCCGGAAGGAAATCGAAGACTGCACGATCGCGGTCGGCCAGGCCCTCAACGTCACGCTCGAGGCGCCCTCGGACCCCGCCGCGCGCCTGCGCCTGCTGCTCTCCTTTCTGGGACTGATTCGCTTGCAGGTGCACGGCCGCTACTTCCTGGCCTGGCAGGCCGCCGCGCTCCAGAGCTTTTACCGGAAGCAGAGCGGCTGGCGAGGGGCGCGGTTGTGCTTTCTGCTGGCGCTCTTCGCCGAGGCTGGCAGAGTGGCGCCCCTTGTGGAGGGCGAC
>Ga0181532_10000656_pt1 | contig 34853 bp, 27 predicted proteins | sample PEATcosm2014_Bin_33_FD_119768 | JGI IMG/M metagenome (GOLD analysis project Ga0181532, IMG submission 119768) | Peatland microbial communities from MTU Mesocosm Facility, Houghton, MI, USA - PEATcosm2014_Bin11_30_metaG | ecosystem: Environmental > Terrestrial > Soil > Wetlands > Peat | place...
ATTGTCTCCGGGCCCGTAGATTTTATTTTGTCCGGTTCTGCGGGTGTATTTTCCCTGAAAAACTCTTCCAGATGCGGATCATCGAAGACGACGACGGTCCCGTCGCATTTCAGCGCGAAGTAATGGGCTCCCGGATTAACGAGGTATGCCTTTCCGCAAATCAGGGCGGGCGGCGTCAGCTTGTTGATCCAGTCTTTAGGCGCCACCCCGTAGGTGACCACGCCGCTTATCTTGCCAGCGGTAATCGGATTTTTCGGCTCTGCGTCCCATACGAGCTCGTTGTCGTGCATGTTGTCCCAGCGATAAACGGAAATCGAGCTGGGGGATACGCCGCCGGCCTGTGGGCATTCGTCTCCGTTCGACAGACAAAGCTCGACGGTGCCGCCCTTTTTGCTTGCCGCCAGATGCCAGGAGAAGCTCTGGCAGCTCGCCAAAGAGAGGGCCAGGCAGCCCGTCAACAATAATGAAAAGGCGATGTAAGTGTTTTTGCCCTGCATGAGCTCCTCCAGTCCCTTGCGAGAAGGATGACATGAATTCTGCTGGCCGAATCTCCTGAACAACTCGAGGCGAAATCGGCAGCCAGCAGGTGACCTCGTGCGGAGTGAAAGGCTCGCGGCTTATTTTATCACCGTGAGCGGCGCGGTTACCGCTTCGACTCGGCACGCTTCGACTTGGCACGACCGCGGGTTGTCCCTATCGTCGGGTACTCGTAGAGCGCTTCGGATCGGACCAGACGCGCCCGCTGTGGCGTCGCTCCCGCCAAACGGCGTTCGAGGAAGCGTCGGATTTGGATTCTGTCCAGTTGGTCGCTAGCCTTAATCGGAAACGCCTCGGCGGATGAAAGCTCGTATACAAGAGGAAGTTCGTGCCGAGGCGTTTTCGATTAAGAGACTAGGAGGAAGCCGCTGGCGTTTGCGGTGGACGCTGGCTATGGGGAATGGATGCTGCTTTGGTACCCGACGAGTAAACGGGTCACAGGGACCTCCTTGTGACCCACACTTTACTCCTGCTCTAAGCCAAGCGCCCCCTCCAGGCCACGCGAAGCGTCCGCCGCGCCAGCGGCTTCGTCCTGGTCGGGTACCCTTCCACTACTTTTCGTGGATCGTCGGGGACCGATAGTGCACCCCTCGCGCGTGTGACGCCCGAAGAGCCCGCGGAGTTTCCCGACGGCGTGGATCAAGCGCGTGCAGGCGGCGAGTTCTCGGTGCCGGGGCTCGCCCCTGGTCGATCCAGCCATCGATCGCGGCGACTGCCGACATGACGCGCGCCGGCAGCTTGCCCGAACTGCTCTCGTGCTGCGCCTTACGCGCGCAGCACGCCGCTTCGCGGGCGTGCCGGCCCGAAGCGCTCGCGGAATTCCCGCGGGCGTGGATCGAGCACGGGCGGGCGCGGTGAATGCTGGCTGCAGTAGCTCCCCTTGCTCGATTCAGCCTCCGAGGCGACTGCCGGCACCGAGCGCGCCGGGCAGCTTGCGCGAACCGCCGCGGGGCGTGCCCTCGTCTGGCTGCGCATGGACACCTTACGTAAGCAGCAAGCCGCCTCGCGGGGCGTGCCAGACGAAGCGCTCGCGTGTCGACGTGATAGGTAAGGGGCGCTGCTCGCGGGCGCGCGAGGGGAAAGCCGGCGATACCGCACAATGCCAAAAACGAGCAAGGCGCTGCCCGCGGGCGCGCGCAAGGGGAAAGCGGCCTAAGGCGCTCATTGGCGGTGGCGGATTCTCCAGCCACGGCATACCGGTCGTTATAGAATGTAGCCTCCTTGCTGATGTTCTTCACTAATGATCCGATGCTGCATCGTCTCAAGATCAAGGATCATCGCCCTCGCGTGCCCGGCCGACGCCACGTTGAAATGGGCCCCGTATCGGCCGAACCCCGCATGGCTGTGCCCATGGATGTGCGCCCGAAAAGGGTTTGCTTCAAGGAAATCGTGCAGTGAACGACTGCCGATTTGTGTGGTCCCGAACCCGGGATCGAGTACTCCGAGAGCTGGGCTGTGCGAAACAAGCACGGTCTGAGCATCGAGCAAATGCGTCAACTGAGTTAAGTCGCTCTCGATCTGGGACTCTGGCTTTTCAAACGGACCACCCATGAATGGCAAGGAGTACTGATAGCCGACGAACGCGAACTTTCCACAGCAGACTCGCTGACCGTGGAGCGACTGGACCGCTTCTGTGCTGGAATCGAGTTCAACCAGATCGTCGTTCCCCATGATGTAAAAGACTGGCACTCCTGCCCTGCCCAGTAAGCTGGTCAACAGACAGGCCTCAACCTTCTGCGCTTCCTCAGGAGTATCGAAGCCATCCGGGCAGCCGAGAAGATCGCCCGCGAGTACCAGCGCTCGAACGTGCTCTTCGCGAACTGCGGCCAGGAGCCAGTTGTAGATTGGCCACTTGCCATGAATATCCGCCGCCGCAAGTATTCTCATTGGTCCGTCTCGCCGCCTCGGGCGTGCGCGACTGCGGCCAACGTAACACAGTGCTACCCGGCGTCTTCTCCCGCATCGTGTCCTGCGGCTGCGGGCACTCGACGCGACGGTGCGCCGGGCGCGCGGCTCGATCTAGTGGCGCGGGTGCCGGCGCTTCCCGCCAAGGCAGCCCTGCCGACGCGGAGCACACCGGCAGCAAATCCCCCGCATGAGACGCCCACGCAAGCCGCACGCCGCCTCCGCGAGTGCGCCCACCCGTAGCGCTCGCCGAATTCCCGCCGGCGTGGATCGAGCGCGTACGCGGCGGGCGAGTTCTGGCTGCCCGCCAGCTTGCCCGAACCGACGCGGAACGCGCCCTCGTCAGGCGGTGCAGGAACGCGTCACGCAAGAAGCGCGCCGCCTCGCGGGCGTGCCGCCGAAGCGCTCGCGGAGTTTCCGCCGGCGTGGATCGAGCGGGGGCGTGTGGCCTACATTGGCTGCTCGGCAGCTTGGCCGAAGCGCCGCGGAACGCGCCCTCGTCGGGCTGCGCACGAACGCCTTACGCAAGCCGCCCGCCGCCTCCGCGACGGGCTCCTTTTCGGGGCAGTCGTACCTTACGACGCCCCGTTCTCAAAAGAACAGCTCGAAACAGAGCTGCCCTTTTCACAGGAGGAGTTAGCCGCTGTCGGGATCTGTGTGGAGTGGTGATTTGCCTTCCACCTTACGTTCTACTAGCAGCGCGCCCAGAATCAATAACTCTTGCTCCTGGGGCGCAGCAACCAAACGACCAGAATACAAAGCAACAGCAGCAGAGCCCCCAGCATTGCGTCATCGACGGTCATCACACGCACGCCTAAATCTTACCGTATTTAAGGTACCACGCTCTGAATATCTGCAAGTGGCTGTCGAGGTCCATAACCAAGAGATGTCGTGATTCATAACCGAAAGGGGTATGGCTATAACCGGCATCAACTGGCTTGGCGAGGCGGACAATCGGGTTGCTTTCGCGGACGAGCAGTTGTCCGAACGTGGACACCATTCGAGTTTTGAGACGACAACGTGAACGCCTCTAACCCTGGCACTGTGTACCAAAGGCAACATTTACAGGGAATACCAGATTAAGAGATTATACATATGTAATGCAACAGGCTATTTCAGATCCTTATCTCGTGATCTTGAATGCGGACGAGGGACGCCGCCGCCCGCGAATCCAGCGACATCCGCGCTCGTTACCGGTGCCCGCTGGCCCATGGTGCGACCATGCCGAATGAGTATCGAGTCGGTCCGGTCTATCGCGCGAGTCTGATCGTAAGTGGAGGCATGTGTGCCGGATTGGGAATCGCCGTCCTAGTGGTGCAGGCGTTCCACGAGATAGCGTACGCCAAGGTGCTCCCGGCCAGCGTTCCCACTCCGCCCGCCTCGGCCCTGGGGTTTATGGCCTGCGGATTGGCCTTGATCGGGATCGGCGCCTGGTACCCGCGGGTCACGTCGGTGCTGGCTATGGTGACGTTGTCGTTGGCGGTCGTGCTGGCGACCGAAAGGATATTTGGGACAGGGCCCAGGGCAGAGACCTTGATCGCGGTAAACATGGGAGCGGGAGACTGGCATCGTACCGCGCCCAACACGGTGGTCGTGCTGTTGCTCGGCGCGGCGGCATTACTGCTGCGTCACACGCACCGGTGGTGCGAAAGGTGGCTTTGGGCTATCGCTATTCTCGGGTCGATCATCTTGGCCATTGGAGTTGTGGGTTGTGTTGGCTACATGACGGGGGTTCCCAGCTATGCCTGGCAGTCGCAGGCCCCCATGTCTTTCTTGAGCGCGATCTGCTCCTGCGTGCTAGGGCTGGGCATTGTCATGAGTGCCTGGTGGTATATCGAACTGGACGAGTCGGGCAGGCCCCGATGGTTCAGCCTGGTGGTCTGCATCGGAGCCCTGGCCATCAATCTGATCACCGCCGTGGCATACCTCTGCAACGACGGGCCGACGTGGAACCGGGCGAAAGTCATCGGGCTGATTCCTATGCTGATCGTCAGTGGGACGCTGTCGGCGGTGGCTGCCCGGCAGTCCAGGCGGGAAGGGCGCGGCTTCGCGCCCTCCTGGTAGCAGCAGAGGAGCACGCGGATCTTTCACCTGTAGCCCTTCACTTCACTCGCCACAGCCTGAACTCAGCTTAGTTACCCTGAGCGAGAATCGGCAGCAACGCTTCGAGGTCCGTCGCACACAACTCCCGCGCTGGGACTGCCCACCCGCAGCGCCCCAGCAGCGTGCCCGAACCGCCGCGGAGCGCGCCCTCGTCTGGCTGCGCACGAACGCCTTACGCAAGCCGCACGCCGCTTCGCGCGCGCCAGCCGAAGCGGTCGCCGAATTTCCGCCGGCGTGGATCGGGCGTGTGCGGCAGGGCAAGCGCTGGCTGGCGTAGCGCGCCGTTTAATCGGCTAAGCCGCAGCTTTGTGGGCCTTGCGGTAAGCCGCCCAACGCTTTTTCGTGGCTTCCCTTATGGCTTTCAAACCGGCTGCCGACAACTTCCGCTTTTTGGGCTTCGCCGGTTGGGCTTGTTGCTGCTTCTGCGCCGCCCATCGTGCTCTCTGAGCGGCAGCAATCCTGGCGCGGGCAGACTTGCTCATCGTGCGGCGCTTCGCTGGACCTGCGTGATTCGTTCCGGCTGCGGTGGCTTTTCGCCCCCCTGGACCCTGTTGACCTAGTAGCGCTTTAATATCGGCTATCTTAGCCGAGAGCCTTTCGGCCTCGCTCTGATAGCCAACGATGGCCATCTCAAGGATGGTGCTGTCTACTCTTGGCTGTGCATGTCGTGGCATCTTGCAAGTCTCCTGAATCGAACGTTGAGATTGGACGATCTTAGTCCAGTCATGGCGTTTAGATTCTATCACTCTTCATGGAATGATGCCCTCGCTTCGCCCTCAGTTCGCCCTTGACAACCGAAATTCCGGCTGATATAGTCCATCAGCTAAACTTCTCAAGGAGGCTACCTTATGTTCATCAACGTATTCCGTTCCGCCGCACTCGCCGTTCTTGTAGCCGGCTCCATTACGGCTGCAGACGATCCATTCGTGGGTAAGTGGAAGTACAATCAGGACAAAAGCAAGGTGACCGGCCAACGTGTGAAGATCGACGAACTGGCCCCGAACAAGTACAAGTTCGATAGCGGTGCGGTTCCTCAAGTGCTGGTTGCCGACGGCACGGACCAGCCGATGGAGTTCGGCGGCACCGCGTCTCTCACGAAAACGGGAGACAATTCCTGGAAAATGGTGAGTAAGAAGGATGGCAGAGTCCTTTCCGAATCCACTTGGACTCTTTCGCCGGAGGGCAAGACTTTGACGGTCCACACCACGGGGACCCGGCTGGACGGCACCACGTTTGAAGATGAGGGGGTGGTTGGTCGTGTCACCGGGAAGAGTGGCCTGGCGGGTACTTGGGAAAGCAAGGCTGAGAAGGAGAAGAGCAAGCCGGTCGATTGGGAGATACAACCGTACGAGGGCGGCATTTCGTTTGTCTATCCTTCGGATAAAGGCCGTCTCGACGTGAAGTTCGATGGGAAGGACTACGCCGAAGTGGGGCCGAACGCGCCTGTGGGGATTCTCGTTTCGGGCAAACGTCTGAAGCCTGACACGATTCAGCTCACTGACAAACACCAGGGCAAGGTAATGGATACGGTGGAGTATAAGGTCTCGGCCGACGGAAAAACCCTGACCGCAACGGTTCATAACACCGGCCAGCAAAAGCCAGTCGTGTTCGTTTACGACCGGCAGTAGCCCCTGGAGAAAACCGAACGGAGCGCCTTTGGCGGGGCCCTTCCTGCACCGCCACCGACTGCTTCTGACTCGCGCTCGGGAAATCGCGAGCCGACACGGAGCGCACGGCAGGGTGTCCGAACCGCCGCCGAACGCGCCCTCGTCTGGCGCCTGACGCCAGCAGCCCGCCGCCTCGCGGGCGTGCCACCCGGAGCGCTAGCCGCAGTTTCCGCCGGCGTGGATCGAGCGCGTGCGGGCAGGCGCAATTTACTTGGCGTAGCTTGCCCTTGGTCGCTCCCGCCATCGCCGAAGCGACTGCCGACACGGAGCGCGCCGGCCGCTTGCCCGAACCGCCGCGGAACGCGCCCTCGTCGGGCTGCGCAGGGGACGCCTTATGCAAGCAGCCCGCCGCCTCGCGCGCGTGCCAGCCGAAGCGCTCGCCGAATTTTCCGCCGGCGTGGATCGAGCGCATGCGGGAGCGGGGGCGCTTCTGGCTGCCGTAGCTCGCCCTTGGTCGATCCAGCCATCGCCGGCGCGCCGACACGCAGCGCACCGGCAGTTTGCGCGAAGCGGCGCCGAACGTGCCCTCGTCTGGCTGCGCAGGAGCACCTTTCGCAAGCGCACGTCGCTTCGCGGGCGTGCCGCCGGAAGCGCTCGCCGAATTTCCGCCGGCGTGGATCGATCGCGTGCGGGCGAGCGGCGCCTCTGACTGGTTAGCGCGCCCTTGGTCGATTTAGCCATCGCCGAGGCTACTACCGCCACGGAGCGCGCCGGCAGCTTGCTCGAACCGCCGTTAAGCGCGCTCTCGTCTGGCTGCGCACCAACGCCTTACGCACGCAGCACGCCGCCTCGCCGGCGTGCCCGCCGAAGCGCTCGCAGCATTGCCCGAACCGCCGCTGAACGCGCCTTCGTCTGGCTGCGCAGGAACGCCCTGCGCAAGCAGCAGCACGCCGCTTCGCGGGCGTAGTGCCCGCAGCGCCCGCGGAATTTCCGCCGGCGCGGATCGGGCGCGCTGCGGGCGGGCGCGAGTTCTACCTGCCGTAGCTCGCCCTCTCGATCCGGCCATCGCCGAAGCGACTGCCGAGAGGCAGCGCATCGCAGCCTGCCCGAACCGCCGCGGAACGCGCCCTCGCGTGGCTGCGCACGAACGCCCTACGCAAGCAGCCCGACGCCTCGCGCGCTTGCCCGCCGCAGCGCTCGCGGAATTTCCGCCGACGTGGATCGAGCGCGTGCGCGGCGGGCGATTCTGGCTTGCGCAGCTCGCCCTTGGTCGATCCAGCCATCGCCGAGGCGACTGCCGACGCGGGGCGGCGCCGGCAGCTTGGCCGAACTGCTGCGGAGCGCGCCCTCGACTGGCTGCACGCGAACGCCCTATGCAAGCAGCCCGCCGCCACGCGGCGCCGCCGGCCGAAGCGCTCGCAGAATCTCCGCCGGCGCGGATCGAGCGCGTGCGGGCGGCGGGTTCTGGCTTTGGCCGATCCAGCTCATCGCCGAGGCGAGTGCCGGCCCGGAGCGCACCGGCAGACTGCGCGAACCGCCGCGCGAAGCGCTCGCAGGATTTCCGCCGGCGTGGAGCGGGCGCGTTCTGGCTGGCGTAGCTGGCCCTTAGTCGATCCAGCCACGCCGAAGAGACCGCCGACACGCGCGCACCGGCAGCTTGTCCCACCGCTGCGGAACGGGCTCTAGTTCGGGCTGACCAACACACGTTCCGCGAGAAACGATCCAATTACGAGTGCGTCCAGGTTCGTGCATAGGAAACTGCGAATGGCGTCTGTTGGCGAGCAGACAATCGGTTCGTCAGCGTCGTTGAACGAGGTGTTCAGCAGGACCGGGCACCCGGTTCTAATACCAACCTCCACCAGGAGGGCGTGAAAGAGGGGGTCTTCGGCGACATCGACGGTCTGCGCGCGGCAGGTGCCCTTATGAACAACCGCAGGGATACGCTCCTCGGCGGACGGCCGGACAGGCACGACGAACTGCATGTACGGCGAAGACGAATCCAGTTCGAAGAATTCGCTGGCACGTTCCACCGGGGCAGCGCCGGCAAAAGGCCGGAAATCCTCACGGTGTTTGATTCGTTGGTTCACGGCATCCTTCATCTCCCGCCGCAAAGGGCTTGCCAGGATACTCCGATGCCCAAGCGCCCGCGGACCATATTCCATGCGGCCTTGGAACCATCCCAGAATCTGGCCCGACGCCAAGCGATTTGCGGCTGTGGCAACGAGATCGGCCGGGGTCCCGTAGCAGACTGAGGATTTGTGTTGGTTGAGTGCTACCTCTATCTCAGCGTCAGTATACTCGGGGCCCGCAAATACGGAAAAGTGGACGTCCCTGCGCCCCGTGCGAGCCACATCGTGGTAGACGTGCAGAGCCGCACCCAGCGCTCCCCCGTGATCGCCCGGAACGGGTGGAATGTGTACGCGTTGGAACAGGCCCGAACGCAGGATCTTGCCGTTCAGGACGGAGTTCTGAAACACACCGCCTGCGAGGCAGAGATTCGCTGCCGAAGTTTTCGCTCGGAGATGGTGTAGCAGATGGAAGACCACGCTTTCGGTCATGCGCTGCAATCCTGCGGCAAGATCGAAGTGAATTTGCGCAAGCGGTTCGCCAGCTACGCGCGGCGCCAGACCGAAAGCTTTGCTGAGCATGGCATTGCAGTAGCCGGGCTCGAATACCATGGCGGTACGATTTGTGCGGTAACGTCCATCCGGAAACAGCTCGACCAGACCCCGGAACTGTAACGCGAATCTCTCTGGGTCGCCGTAGGACGCCATGCCCATCACTTTGTATTCGTCCCATGCAGCGCGCATGCCCACGAAGTCAGTGATCAATCCGTAGATTATGCCGATCGAATCAGGGGAGTGGATTGACCGGATATGCTTGTACTGCGTTTCGCGCCACTCACCCAACGAGCCGCTTTCGTCCTCACCCTGGCCGTCCACCGTTAGAACGGCGGCATGGTCGAACGGCGACGTGAAATAGGCACACGCAGCATGGCCCAGATGATGTGCGACACCGCGGCACGGCGGTAGTGGATGCTCCAGTTCCGCCGCAAAGCGGCCTGCGATGCGTCGCGGCGACATGAGATCGAGCAGGACACGGAGCCCGGCTAAAGCGAGCCGTGGGCCATACCGTAGCGGCACGCGATGGGAGTGGTTCATATTCAGACGGAGGAACTTCAGGGGAGTCACCGCCCATGGGTATGCAACCAAATTGATGTCCTCCAGACGCATTCCGGTGGCTTGAAGTGCGGCACGGAACGCACCTTTCGGAAAACTCGATGTGTGCTTCTGGCGCGAGAAGCGTTCTTCTTCGGCGGCGAAGATGACCTCGCCGTTGCGCACGAGTGCGACTGCCGCATCGTGTCCGACGAAGCGAAGACCGTATTGCTGACGGTAATACTCACCGTTGTGAATTCCGGAGAAACCGAGGACAGTCATCCCTGCAGCAATGATCTCATCTATTGACGGGCGCGGAACGACCCAATAACGTTTGGGTTCCCAAATGGACCTCACGCGAAGGCTGTCATCGCGAAAAATCCGCTTTCCCGCGCGGCAGCGACTACTGCGCGAGGCCTATGGCATGCAACGTTCTCGGGCCTTCTAGGAGGCATATCGCTAGCGGTGTTGACCGCAAGCATTGGGGACGCGCCCTGGCTTCGGACGAACGCCTTACGCAAGCAGGCCCGCCGCCTCGCGGGCGTGCCAGCCGAAGCGCTCGCCGGATTTCCGCCGGCGTGGATCGGCGCGTGCGGGGCGGGCGGTACTGGCTGCCGTAGCGCGCCCCCGGTCGCTCCAGCCATCGCCGAGGCGACTGCCGACACGGAGCGCACCGCCAGCTTGCCCGAACCGCCGCCGAACGTGCCCTCGTCTGGCTGCGCAGGAATGCCTTACGCAAGAAGCGCGCCGCCTCGCGGGCGTGCCGCCCGAAGCGCTCGCGGGATTTCGGCCGGCGTCGATCGAGCGCGGGCGGGCGGGTTCTGGCTGGTCGCTCGCCCCTGGTCGATCCAGTCATCGCCGAAGCAACTGCCGACACGGAACGCACCGGCAGCTTGCCCGAACCGCCGCGGAACGCGCCCTCATCTGCCTCCGCACGAACACCTTACGCCAGCAGCACGCCGCCCCGCTGGCGTGCCGCCCGAAGCGCTCGCGCAATTTCCGCCGGCGTGGATCGAGCGCGGACGGGCGGGCGAGTTCTACGTGCAATAGCTCACGCTGAACGCCCCTCTAGGAGGCCGCGCCGGCTCGTGGGGAAACATGCTTGGCCACGGCCGCCCAACGCCGCGGACGGGATCATGCCGGTTTGGCAAGTTCGCGGAGCGCACTCTCATAGTACAATCGCCTACATGCAGCTGCTGGCTAGTTGGACTATTGACCATAGTGGCGCGAAGAGGACAATCCAATTGCTGTGCGGCGACTTGGCGCGCTTACCTGCTGACCAAGCTGTAGATATACTGGTCGTCTCCGCCTTCGCGGATGACTATCTGCCGACCCCGAGTTCATTGATAGGATCCCTTGATCGGGCTGGGCTTTCCGTCGCCGCACTTGCGACTTCCAAAGCGGTCGATCTGAGGGAGCAGTTCTCGTGCTGGCTATCACAGCCCGTTATCGGCCACTTTGCATTCAACCGAGTGCTCTGCATTGAATCTGGTTGGCGGGGGACACCACCCGAGATTACCGACGATCTGTTTCGAGCGCTTGCTCCACACCTCCTGACTGATCTGCCCAACGCTACGGTTGCGATGCCCCTGATCGGCGCCGGCGACCAAGAGTGGCCGCCAGGACAGATGACCGAGTTAATCCTACGTGCCGCCGTGTCCTGGATTCATCGAGGCTTACCGCTGAAACTGCTTAAGATCGTGGTTCACTCCGAGGCCGTGGCTACCCTTGCCCACGAGAAATTCGTAGAGCTGCGGCGCGTTCACGACGAGGAAGCGCTGAAAAAGGATAAGGAATTGACGCCGGGCGCGAGCGAAATGAGGAAGGGAACCCGGCCGAGTTACGATGTTTTTCTGAGCTATTGTCACGACGACTTGGAAACCGCCGGTGCCGTGAAACGGAAGCTTGAGGCACTCCGCCCCGGTATCCGAATCTTCTTTGATCGAACAACTCTGAAGGCCGGTGCTAGTTGGTTGATGCAGGTTGCCGAATCTCTGGACAATGCGCGGCGAGTCGCCGCCGTGTACACGCCGCACTACTGGACCAGCCCGTCTTGCAAGGATGAATTCACGGCCGCGCTGGCGAGACAGAACGACACAGGCGAAGCCGTGCTCTTTCCCATCTACGTCTTCAGCGCGCGAATCCCGTATCTCTTCCAGAATATCCAGTCTGTAGATTGTCGCGAAGGGGACATGGGGAGGCTCGATCAGGCATGCCTTGAATTAAACCAAGCCCTGTGACGGAGGATCTTGTGCGCCTTTAACTGGCGATAACAGCCACATCGCTTCGGTGCGCTGGGCAGTTTTAACCTGCCGTAGCGCGCCCTTGCTCGATCACCCGGGCTATATCTTCTGCGCGATTTCGCCTCAGGAGCAATCCTCCTTCCTTGCGCAGCCCCACGTAATTGCATCGACGGCGTATACTTCAAGGAAACCATGACCTACCAGCCTAAACCCAAGGATACTTCGCACGTGCGGCTCACCCCGGAGCTCAGGCGGCTCACCGAGTTGTTGGCCGGGAATGCCCACGACGTCTGGGCGCAACAGCGCATCGCTGAAGGTTGGAGGTTTGGTCCCGAGCGTAACGATGATTTGAAGCAACATCCCTGCCTGATCGCTTACGACTGGCTTCCCGAGAGCGAAAAGGAGTACGACCGCAAGACTTCGCTCGAAACGATCAAGGTTTTGTTGGCTCTAGGGTACACCATTGCGTCTCCCACGGGGAAGCCAATTGCCGCAAATGCTCCTTCGCGAATTGAAGAAGAGGTCTATCATTGGCATGCTCTACTGGCGCCGGTTGCCGGCGACACGTTGTCGGAGGCGATCTCCTTTTGGAGTGGGCGCGACCTGGACATATGGAGTGAGTCAGTGGAGATCTATCGGTTGCTTGGCGAAGGCGTTCTAAAGCTGGGAGAGCCGTTGGTGGCGTTTGACATCTTGCAGGAAGGGCTGACTTACTTTCCGCGTGACATCCGTTTACGACAAATGTTGGGCTTGGCTTTGGCTCGCAGCGGGGCCCCTCGGGCGGCTAAAGTCGTCCTTGACGGGCTGGTTAAGGAGGGGCTATCCGATGAGGAAACACTTGGGTTGCTTGCGCGAACTCACAAAGACCTCGCCGAAGAGGCCGTTGAAGATACGGAGAAGCAGCAGCATCTACGCATAGCGTATGGGCTTTATTTAGATGCATTTAAGCAAACTCGCGGATACTGGACAGGCATCAACGCGGCGACGCTTGCCGTGGTGTTGGGGGATCGCGATCACGCGACAGTCCTCGCACGGGACGTTAGGGGCATCTGCCGCCAGGAGCTAATCCAATTGGAAGCGAACCAGCAGGATTCGTACTGACTGCTAGCGACGCTTGGTGAATCGGCTGTGATTCTTGGTGAGTGGTCGGAGGCCGAAGACTGGTATTGCCGCGCCGCTCGAACTGCCGGGAAGCGGTTTGGCGATTTGTGTTCGACGCGCCGCAACGTGCGGCTGTTGCTCACGCATCTCGATGGCGACCGCGAACCGATCGAACATTGCTTTATTATTCCGGCGGTGGTCGCGTTCGTCGGCCATATGGTCGATCAGCCGGGCCGGGAGAACCCCCGTTTTCCCGCACAACTCGAGGCGGGGGTGCGCGAGGCTCTCCGGCAACACCTTGTCGAGATGAAGGCGGGCTTCGGCTATGTCTCCGTGGCTTGCGGCTCAGACATCCTGTTCGCCGAAGGGATGCTCGATCTGGGCGCCGAGGTGCAGGTCGTCCTGCCGTATGAAAAGGCGCGGTTTATCCGGGATAGCGTAGATATTATTCCCGGCTCAAAGTGGGCCGAGCGCTGCGAAGCGGTGATCAATTGGGCGGCAGGTGTCACGATAGCTTCGGACCACGTTCTCACGCCGGGCGGCGTTCAGTACGAGTATTCGAACCTGCTGCTCCATGGCGTGGCACTAGCTCGCGCAAGGCAGCTCGGTACGCCTATGTTGGGACTGGCTGTGTGGGATGGTCAGCCCGGTGATGGCCGCGGAGGAACCGCATCATCGGTAAAGCGCTGGCGCGAGAGCGGAGTGCCGGTTGAAGTCGTCCGCATAGACGAGATGCTGCGTTCTTCGTATGGTCTCGATGTTAAGACCAGAGCCGCGGAAGAATTATCGGCCAAGCCGCAGGCGGATAATGCGGAGATTTGTAGCGTGCTCTTCGCCGACGCGGTCGGTTTCAGCAAGCTTAGCGAAGAAGAAGTGCCGCTGTTTGTGACCCACTTTCTGGGTTTGGTCGGCGAACTCGCGGACCGGTCGCCGCATCCGCCGCTGGTCCGAAACACTTGGGGAGACGGACTCTACTTTGTTTTCGGCTACGCACGTGATGCCGGGCGATTTGCCCTCGAACTGTGTGAACGGGTAGCCGCCATGAACTGGAAGGAGAAAGGCCTACGCGACTTGAACCTTCGAGTCGGGCTCCACGTAGGTCCGGTTTACGAATGTATCGATCCCGTTACCAAAAGCAGGAATTATATTGGAACGCATGTGAGCCGTGCAGCTCGCATTGAACCGATCACGCCGCCGGGGAGTGTTTATGCCAGCCAAGCGTTTGCGGCTGTTGCGGCCGTAGAACAAGTGAAAGAATTCACCTGCGATTATGTTGGCCGTATCGGTATGGCCAAGAATTATGGAGCCTTTCCAACCTATGTCGTCCGTCGGCAAACAGCTTCTGATCCTTCGAAGACATAGTCGTCGTGAACGACGTCAATGCCAAGGCATCCGGAAAATGCACTTTTGAACCGTTTCTTATTTGCGCGAAAACGGAGGAAAAGCGGCGTGGCGGGCGAAGGACGGCGCACGAACGCCTTACGCAAGCAGCCCGCCGCTTCGCGGGCGTGCCGCCGAAGCGCTCGCAGAATTTCGTGGGAATGGATCGAGCGCGTTCGTGAAGGCAGCGACGCCCTCGTCGCTCAAGCCATCGCCGAGGCGACTGCCGGCCCGGAGAGCACCGCAGTTTGCCGAACCGCCGCGGAACGCGCGCTCGTCTGGCTGCCGCAGGCGCACCTTCGCAAGCGCACGTCGCTTCGCGGGCGTGCCGCTCGAAGTGCTCGCGGAATTTCCGCCGGCGCGGATCGAGCGCGTGCGGGGCCGGGTTGCCGTAGCGTGCCCTTGGTCGATCCGGCCATCGCCGAGGCGACTGCCGACAGGACGCACACCGCCAGCTTGCCCGAACCGCCGCGGAACACGTCGTCGTCTGGCCAGCGCTCGAACACTTCACGCAAGCAGCGCGCCGCATCGCGGGTGTGCCGGCCGAAACGCCTCGTACAATTTCCGCGGGTGCGGGGCGACGCGGGCGCGAAGGCAAGTATTGGTTCGGCGACTGAAAAACCGCGTTTTCGGGTGCCCCCCGTGCTGTCTCATATCATCTCATTCTGCGGCGTCGCTGGCAGCCGCCAGAGTTGGCCCTTTTCCATTGAGCGGGTCGGAGTCATTCGGGATGGAAATTCAAAAAAAAGGCCTCGTTGGAGGCGATTCGGGGGTATAATCCCCGAAACTGGGTTCCCAAAATGAAACCCGTGTAGAAAGGAGGATATCCATGAAACGGATCGTTAACGCATTCAGGAACCTTAACTGGGGGAAGCGGGCGTACGCTGTTGTTGTGCTGTGCACAGCTACCGCGATTGCCCTACCTGCACAGACTTTAGACACGATATATAGCTTCTGCTCCAAAGGCGGGACCGACTGCACGGACGGGTGGCAAAGCTGGGCGGGGCTGGTCCAGGCCACCAATGGAGACTTGTACGGAACAACGATTTACGGCGGAAACAGCGGTTGCAGTTTTGGCTGTGGCACGGTCTTTAAAATCACTCCGGGTGGCGCACTGACGACGCTACACAGTTTCGATGGCACGGACGGCGGAAACCCCGCAGCGGGGCTGGTCCAGGCCGTCGACGGGGACTTCTACGGGACAACGTATGGGGGTGGGGCCAATGGTAGTGGCACGGTCTTCAAAATGACCCCAAGCGGTCAACTAGCGACGCTATACAGTTTCTGTTCCAGAAGCGGATGTGCGGACGGCAAGGAACCTTATGCGGCACTTGTCCAGGCTGCTAACGGGGACCTGTACGGGACAACAGCCGATGGCGGGGCTCACGGCAACTATGGCACGGTCTTTAAGATCACCCCGAGTGGCACGTTCACGACGCTATACAACTTCTGCTCCCAAAATGAGTGCACAGACGGCGCGTACCCCGTTGCAGGGGTAGTCCTCGCCGCCGATAGGGATTTCTACGGGACTACGTGCGGTGGCGGGGTCAACGGCGGTGGCACGGTCTTCAAAATCACTCCGAGTGGGCTGACGACGCTATACAGCTTCTGTGCCCCAGGCGATGATCTTTGTGGGGACGGCCAGGTTCCTCAAGCGTCGCTCGTCCAGGCCACCAATGGAGACTTGTACGGGACAACGTCTGGAGAATCGAGCTGCGATAATTCGCCCTACCTTGGGCCCAGCGGCGCCAGCACTGTCTTCAAAATCACGCCGAGCGGCACGCTGACAACGCTATACACCTTCTGCCCCCAAAGCGGTTGCACGGACGGCAATAACTCGACCAAGCCGTTGATCCAGGCCACAAATGGGGACCTGTACGGCACAACGAACAATGGTGGCGCCAGCAACGATGGCACAGTCTTCCAAATCACCCCGAGCGGCGTGCTGACGACGCTATACAGCTTCTGCTCCCAAACTGACTGCAGGGACGGCGCTTACCCCACGGCGCTAGTCCAGGATACTAATGGAGACTTGTATGGGACGACGGTAACGGGAGGCTCCGGCACACCTTCGTGTTGCGGGCCTGGGGGCGGAACGGTCTTCAGCCTCTCTATAGGCTTGGGGCCGTTTGTAAGAGCTCGGCCTTTTTACGGCATGGTGGGAGCGCCCGTCAAGATTCTGGGAAGCGATCTGACAGGCGCGACCAGCGTCACTTTTAACGGCACAGCGGCTACGTTCACCGTCGTATCGAGTTCGTTGATCACAACTACCGTACCAACCGGCGCAACCACTGGGAAAGTGCAGGTGGTGACACCGAACGGCACACTTTCGAGTAACATTGCTTTCAGGGTGCCATAAAAGGCCGCGCTTCTTACACCAACAGCACGCTGCCTCTGCGGGCGTGCCCGCCGAAGCGCTCGCAGAAGCCGCCCGGCGTGGATCGAGCACGGGCAGCCGGCGGTTCGCTCGTTCGAGCCGCGCCATACGCGCTATCAGTGTATCGATTTCGGACTTCGGGTTCAGCCCTCCCTGAAACGCCCAGTTGGCCACCTCCCGCTCCTTGTCCAACCGAGGCGTTGTGAGACGGATAATATCAGACGTGCGTCTTTCCATCAAAAGCATCAACGATGAACTGCAGCGGCTTGGCTCCAACGCCGTGCTGACCAAGGGGGAGGGATATTTTTACTTCCGGGGAGGTGATGCCGCCGATTGGCTTGACCGGAGTGTGCAGGTCGCGACTCTGCACAGCCTCACCCTGGAACAGTGGATTGAGCAATATCGGGAGCTGAAGGCGAAGAATAAGGCCCTTGTGAAAGGCAAAATCGCCTCGAAACACCTCGCAATGCACTTCCCGAAACCGGTGGCCGGCAATCCCGAGCAAAATCATCCGCGAGCGCCAAACCCAGATGTCGGGCAGGGTGCCACGGGGAAGCGCTCCGGTGGCCGTGTGCCCCAAAAGCAGAAGGTGAAGCGCGGACCGGAGCCCCACCTCCAGCTCCATCATATTCCCATCTTCGTCCGCAATCAGGATCGAAGCCTACGATTCTACTTGGACCAACTTGGGTTTCGTCTGGTCATTGATTATCAGTATGGTGAACGTGGACGCTTCGTCCTTGTTGCCCCGCCCGATGGCACCGCGCTGCTTGCGCTTATCGCTCCCAAACCCGATTCTGCGGAATATAAATTAATTGGTCGTTCGGGACAGGCAGTGTTTGTTGCTGAAAATGTCACTTCTAAATTCCGGACCTGGTGTGAGCGCGGAGTGCACTTTCATCACCCTCCGCAAACAGGGACTTGGGGCGGAATCTTCACCAGCTTCGAAGATGTGGACCGGAACTCCTTTATCCTTGCCGGATGGGATGATCTGACTCGGGAAATCGAAGCACGACGCCGAGCCGCTGCCGAGAAACTGGAGTCCGAGCGCCGCGCCGCCCAGGAACTGGAAATTGCGAAACAGGTGCAGGCACGCCTCTTTCCGCAAACGTTGCCGTCCCTGCGCACACTCGAATACGCCGGGGCTTGCATCCAGGCGCGCCTGGTTGGCGGCGATTACTACGATTTCCTCGATCTCGGCCAGAAGCGGCTCGGGCTAGTGATCGGCGATATTGCCGGAAAGGGTATTGCCGCCGCTCTCTTGATGGCCAATCTCCAGGGGAATCTACGCAGCCAGTGCGCCATCGCCTTGGATCAGCCACAACGCTTCCTGCGCTCGGTGAACCGACTCTTTCACGAGAATACGGACGTAAGCGCCTACGCCACGCTTTTCTTTGGTGAATACAACGACAGCACGCGGCGCCTGCGTTACGCCAATTGTGGGCATCTCCCGCCGTTGGTCCTCCGGCACGACGGTACGGTTGACAAGCTTGGTTCGACCTCCACAGTAGTGGGCATCTTCAAGGAATGGGATTGCGCCGTGACGGAGTGCCAACTCCTTACAGGAGACATCCTCGTACTTTACACCGATGGAATCACCGAATCATTCAACAATGTGGGTGAAGAATTCGGCGAACAGCGTCTGATCGAAGCGCTGGAAGCGCACAGACAACTGCCTCCGGAGGCAATTATAACGGCGATAGTCGAGCAGGTTAAACAGTTCAGTCCGCACGAACAGTACGACGATATCACTCTGATCGTCGGCAAGTGCGGGGGAGATTAGAAGACTGGCAGTTTCCTGGAAGCCATGACCCTGACTGCGTCCGGCGGCATCATTGGCATTGTAGTCGGATGGTTGCTCAGCCTAACGATCCGCACTTTTGTCCCCAGCCTTGCCCTCCACGGTCCCGCAGTGGTCTGTCGTCGTGGGTTTCCTGGTTGCCACAAGCACTGTCTGTTCTTCGGCATGTGGCCGGCATTGAAAGCGGGGCGTCTCGACCCATCGCGGCCTTGCGCTACGAATGAGGAGAGCATGAAACGGACCCTACGGCGCCACCTCCAGGCGCGCCGGCAAAAGACCTAGCGGGCGCGCAAGGGCTCGTCCGCACGCGAGCGGCGCAATTCACCCGGCAGCTTGCCGAAACGCCGCTGAACGCGCCCTCGTCTGGCTGCGCAGGAACGCCGTACACAAGCAGCACGCCCCCTCGCGGAATTTCCGCGGGCGGGGAGCGAGCGCGTGCGGCGTGGGCGTCAGCTCGCCCTTGGTCGATCCCGCCATCGCCGGAGCGGCTGCCGACACGGCGCGCACCGGCAGCTTGGCCGGACCGGCTCAGAACGCGCCCGCGTCTGACTGTGCAGGACGCCGGACGCCAGCAGCACGCCGCCTCGCGGGCGTGCCGGCCGAAGCGCTCGCCGAATTCCCGCCGGCGTGGATCAAGCGCGGGCGCGGCGGGGGCGCTTCTGGCTTAGGCTCGCGCTTGGTCGATCCAGCCATCGCCGAAGCGACTGCCGACACAGAGCGCACGGGCCCGCGCGCCCGCACCGCCGCGGAACGCGCCCTCGTCTGGCGGCGCAGGAACGCCGTACACACGCTACACGCCGCCTGGCGGGCGCGCCGGCCGAAGCGCTCGCGGAATTTCCGCCCGGCGTCCATCGAGCGCGGGCGGGCGACTTCTGGCTGGAGTAGCTCGCCCCTGGTCGATCCACGATCGCGCAGAGCGCGCCGCCTGCCTGCCCACACCGCCGCGGAACGCGCCTTCGCCTGGCTGCGCACGAGCGCCTACGCAGGCAGCACGCCGCCTCGCCGGGCGCGTCCCGCCGAAGCGCTCGCAGATTCCCGGCGGCGTAAATTGAGGGCGGGCGCGGCGGGCAAGTACTGGTTCGCGTGACTTGAAAATCGCTCCTCCGGGCACCCCCTTCCTGGTGTTGCATACTGTTGCATAACGCATGGCCGTCTTCACACGTACTGTAGGTCCTGAAGCTTCTAAAAGCTTCTAAAAGGGGTTGCAAAAAAAGCGGACGGGTGTATACTACCCACTGCCGGAAGCCAAGATAGAAATTCTGGGTGTACCGTTCGACTTTTGCCGGTAGGAATCGCGCCGAACGGTGGTACGGGCTGGGGACCTGTACTGCCGGGCCTCACGGAGGGAAGCAGCATGCATATCAGCGGATTTGGATTGTTATGTATGGGCGCCTTAATTGCGCTCATGCCGACGACTGGAAGGGCGGGCACCTGCTCGACCTCATGCACGACCTCGGGTAACACGACTACGTGCACGAGTTCGGATACGGTCAAGACGCCGGACGAGGGTGGAAACGGAAACCTGTATGTGGCCAGTCCCTACCCGTCCTGTATCACCGTTCCCAACTCCGTGACCGGCACCGTGGCCAGCGGTGCAGGCAGCGTCCAAGTCCAGCTCACCAACGTGGATTCCAACGGCACCGGCAATTATTTCAGCATGCAGGGCACTGAGATCCTGCTGGTGTCGCCTACCGGAGAGCAACTAGAAATACTGGGTGGCCCGGGAGATGGCAGCGAAACTTTGACCGGCCTCACCATGCTGATCGCCAACGCCAGCGGTTTCAACCCCATGCCAAACGGCAATCCGGCCGGCTTCCCAACCAGCGGCACTCAGGACTATGAGCCGAGTGCGTACGAGCAAGGCTATGGGGAATCTTTCCCGAGCCCGGGACCGGGAGGCGTGCAGCACTTGCCGCAAACGGACGGCACCGCCACGCTTACCAGCATCTTCAGCGGCGTGACCGCGGCGGGCACCTGGGACCTCTGGATGATCGACAACTTCGGCGATCCGGTGACCGTCAACGGATGGAAGCTGATCCTGACTGTAAACGCCAGCGCGGAAGGTACCGTCACGACGGTTACTTCGAACCAGCAGCCGGCATATACCGCCAGCCCGAACAATACGGTTACGTTCACCGCCACGGTGACTGCCGGCGGGAGTCCGGTGACCGCGGGCACGGTGGCGTTCTACGCCAACGGAAGCAGCACGCCGATCTCCTGTACTTCCGGAAATCAAACGCTGAACAGCAGCGGGCAGGCCACCTGCGGGTCGACGCTGACCGCGGGCAGTACCTCGCAATGTACCTCGTCGTCTCCGCCCGCATGGCCGACCGTTTGCCAGGGCAATAACGTAATTACGGCGACATACTCGGGAAGCGGGAGCTACACCGGCAGCACCAGCACCGACCTCTATCAACTGGTGACCGTACACTCCACCAACCCCACCGGAACGCAATGGTGCAATAGCGGCCCGTTCGCGGTTCCGGAGGGCGTCACTCCGCTGGCTTATCCCTCCTTCATCCAGGTTTCGGGGTACTCCAACACGATAGCCAATCTCACGGTGGCGTTGACGGGAGTGGCCGGGCAGGTAGCCGGAATTCCCGGCCAGTTCCTGCTGGTGGCGCCCGACGGCACGCATAACCTGGACTTTCTCGACGAAGCGTTCTTCGCCGGCGGGGCGACCAGCCCGGTGAACCTGACGATGTTCGATACCGCTGGCCAGACGCCGGCCGGCCTGCAGCCCACCAGCGGCAATTACGAAGCATACGACAATAATCCGAACCCCCAGGACACGTTCCCCTCATCGGAGTCGCCGAACGTCTATGCGAGTGTGCCGCAGGTTCCGGGCACGCTCAATTACGCGGAGCCGCGCGGCGGGACCAGTATAACGACCTTCGGAGGCGCCTTTAGCGGGGTCCAGCCGAATGGCATTTGGGCTTTGTACGCCTATACCACCGAATCCCTCACCGTGAACGGCGGCTGGTGCATCACCTTCGATGTCAACAACGGCGCGGTGACCACTACAAGCCTGATGTCCAGCCAGCAGCGCGCCACCACCGGACAAGCCGTCACGTTCACCGCCACGGTGACCAGCGGCGGGAGTCCGGTGACTTCCGGCACGGTGACCTTCGAAGACGGCGGTTTGACTCCGGCCGGTACAGTAAGCGGCGACAACGTGGTCACGCTGAACGGCAGCGGCCAAGCTGTGTTTACCACCAGTTCGCTGGCCGAGGGCGATCACAATATGATGGCGAACTATAGCGGGGTGTCGGGAACCTACGATGTGAGCACCACTTTCATGTACCAGCGCATCGACGACGCGACCACGGTTTCGAATGTAACCAGCACTGGGGCGCAGTTCTGCAATACGGGAGGCGTCACCGCCCCGGGGGAGGCCTTCGGCGCCTTTACCCCAAATCCATCGAACATCTTTGTGTCGAATCTTTGGGGCACCGTCAGCGCCGTGACGGTGACGCTGGACAATTGGGATATTCCCACCCAGGACGTGGAACTCTACAGTGTCGAATCCCTCCTGGCGGGTCCGACCGCCGCGCTGGACTTCTTCTCGGTGACCGACGGCACCGCGAATGCTTCGACCGGCAACTACATCTTTTCCGACGCCGGGAGCACGCTGAACACATCGAATGTCGCGCCCGGCACCTATAAACCGGCCGCGGACGACAGCTCCGCCGATACGTTCTTCCAGGACCCCGGCAACTTCTACACGCTGCCCGGCTCGTTCTCATACGCCGCGACCCACGGCTCGGCGACCTTGACCGGCCTGTTCGGGAACAGCATCCCGAACGGCACGTGGAGCCTGTACTTCAATCAGAAGGCCTCCGCCACGACCGGCGCGACCGGCGGGTGGTGCCTGAACTTCACCGAGAATCCGGTGACCGTCGATGCCACTACGGAAAGCACCGACAGTTTCACGCAGGGGCAGCAAAACCAACAACTCACGTTGAATATCCAGAACAATGGGACCGGTCCCACCGGCGATCCGTCCTCGGGCAGCAATCCGTTGAAAGTCGTCGATACGCTGAACGCGGACTTCACCTTTGCGAGTTCCGACAGCGAAGGCTGGACTTGCGGGTCGAGCGGCCAAACCGTGACCTGCACCAATGACAGCGCGATTGCTCAGGGCAGCAGCTACCCGGCGCTGACGCTCAATGTAAACGTGTCGGCCAGCGCCACGCCAGGGCAAGTGAGCAACACGTTTAACGTGACCGGCGGCGCGGGCGTCACTGCCACCAGTTCGAACACCGATACGGTGACCATCGTGCCGGCCCCCAACCTGTCGGTACAGAAGACCCATACTGGCACCTTTACGCAGGGTTCCACCGCCCAATGGGATATCAGCGTGAGCAACACGGCTTCCGGCGGCGCCACCAGCGGTACGGTGAATGTTTCCGACGCCGTGCCTTCGGGTTATACGGTAGCCAACTTCGGCACGACCTCGTCCTCCTGGACCTGCGGCGGCACGACCACCGTCACTTGCACCTCCACTTTGTCGGTATCCGGCGGCAGCGGTTTCCCCTTGATAGAGGTGATCGTGAATGTACCGGCCAATTCTCCCACCTCGGTGAGCAACACGGCGCTGGCGTGGGGCGGAGGCGATCTCACTCACACCAATTCGGGCAACGCCGCCTCGGGGACGGACAGCAACGTGCCCGTGGTGCAAACGCCTGCATCCATTTCGGCGAGCGGCGGTTCGGGACAAAATACGAGTGTCAACGCGTCGTTCACGAACCCGTTGCAGGCCACCGTGCTCGACGGCGGCAACATTCCGATCAACAATGTAACGGTGACGTTCACCGCTCCCAGTTCCGGGGCCAGCGGCACGTTCCCCGGCAGCTTCCTGACGGCCACCGCGGCAACCAACAGCTCGGGCGTGGCCACTTCGCCGTCGTTTACGGCTAACGGCACTTCGGGCAGCTACGCGGTCGTGGGCAGCGTTTCAGGCCTCACTCCGACCGCCAGCTTCGGGTTGACGAATAACGCGCTATCCCAGACGATCACCTTCAACCCGATTGCGAACCAGACGCAGGGGACACAGCTCACCCTGTCCGCCACGGCCAGTTCCGGCTTGACGGTCAGCTTCGCTTCGCTGACTACCGGAGTGTGCACGGTGTCCGGCACCACCGCGTCGCTGACCAACCCTGGAACGTGCACCATACAGGCTACGCAGGCCGGCAACGGCACCTACTCCGCAGCCCAGCCGGTGAACCAAAGCTTCACTGTGCTGCAAACGCAGACCATCACCTTCAACCCCATCGCGAACCAAGCACAGGGGACACAACTCAGCCTCTCTGCCACCGCCAGTTCCGGATTGACGGTTAGCTTCGCTTCGCTGACCACCGGAGTCTGCACAGTGTCGGGCACGACCGCGAGCCTGACTAACCCCGGTACCTGCACCATACAAGCTACGCAGGCCGGCAACGCCACGTACGCCGCGGCCCAGCCGGTGAACCAAAGCTTCACTGTGCTGCAATCTCAGACCATCACCTTCAACCCTATAGCGAACCAGACTCAGGGGACACAGCTTACCCTGTCTGCCACGGCCAGTTCCGGATTGACGGTTAGCTTCGCTTCGCTGACCACCGGAATCTGCACGGTCTCGGGCACCACCGCGAGCCTCACCAACCCAGGAACTTGCACGATACAAGCTACGCAGGCCGGTAATGCCACGTACGCTGCGGCTCAGCCGGTGAACCAGAGCTTTACGGTGTTGGGCACTCAAACCATCACCTTCAACCCCATCGCCAACCAGACTCAGGGGACACAGCTCACCTTATCCGCTACGGCCAGTTCCGGATTGACGGTCAGCTTCGCTTCGCTGACCACGGGAATTTGCACCGTTTCGGGCACCACCGCGAGCCTGACTAACCCCGGAACCTGCACCATCCAAGCGACGCAGGCCGGTAATAGCACCTACGCCGCCGCGCAGCCGGTGAACCAGAGCTTCACGGTTCTGGGCACCCAAACCATCACCTTCAACCCCATCGCCAACCAGACCCAGGGGACACAACTCACCCTGGTTGCCACCGCCACCTCCGGCTTGACGGTCAGCTTCGCTTCGCTGACTACCGGTGTATGCACGGTATCCGGTACCACCGCATCGCTGACTAATCCCGGAACCTGCACTATGCAAGCGACGCAGGCCGGAAATTCCACCTACGCTGCGGCGCAGCCCGTGAATCAAAGCTTCACGGTGCTGGGGACGCAGACTATCACCTTCAACCCCATACCGAACCAGACCCAGGGGACACAACTTACCTTGGTTGCCACGGCCACTTCCGGATTGCCGGTTAGCTTCGCTTCGCTGACCACCGGAGTCTGCACGGTCTCTGGCACTACCGCGTCGCTGACTAATCCCGGAACCTGCACCATCCAAGCGACGCAGGCCGGCAACTCCACCTATGCGGCTGCTCAGCCGGTCAACCAGAGCTTCACGGTGCTGGGAACCCAGACCATCACCTTCAACCCGATTCCCAACCAGACCCAGGGGACACAGCTCACCCTGGTTGCCACAGCCACCTCCGGCTTGCCGGTCAGCTTCGCTTCGTTGACCACGGGAGTCTGCACGGTGTCTGGAACAACTGCGTCGCTGACTAATCCCGGAACCTGCACTATACAAGCGACTCAGGCCGGCAACAGCACTTACGCGGCTGCTCAGCCGGTGAACCAAAGCTTCACGGTGCTGGGCACACAAACGATCACCTTCAATCCCATCGGGACCCAAGTCCAGGGAACCATGCTCAACCTGGTGGCCACGGCCACTTCCGGTTTGCCGGTCAGCTTCGCTTCGCTGACCATGGGAGTATGCACGGTGTCGGGCACTGTCGCCAGCCTCACTAACCCTGGAACCTGCACCATACAAGCCACGCAAGCCGGCAACTCCACCTACGGGGCAGCTCAGCCGGTGAACCAAAGCTTCACGGTGCTGGGTACCCAAACTATCACCTTCAATCCCATTGGAAACCAGGTCCAGGGAACCATGCTGAACCTGGTGGCCACGGCCAGCTCCGGGTTGCCGGTCAGCTTCGCTTCGCTCACAACTGGGGTATGTACCGTTTCGGGCACTGTGGCGACCCTGACCAACACCGGAACCTGCACGATACAGGCTTCCCAGTCCGGCAACGCCACGTACGCGCCGGCGCAACCGCTCTCGCAAAGCTTCTCGGTGTTGCCGGCCGCCAGCTTCACCATCGTCGCCAAACCATCGTCGGAGACCGTCGAGCCTGGCCTGCCCGGGGCGGTCGTCCTGGAACTCCAATCGGTGATGGGTTTCGACGGGAACGTAACGCTAAGCTGCGGGGGTGGCCCCTCGGGCTTCAAGTGCGTGGATCTGCCGCAAACGATTAAGGTCAACGGAACGGCATACGCCCTATCCGGAGTCCTGTTCCCCAAGAACACAACGCCGGGCACCTACACCATAACCTTTACGGGTGTCTCCGGATCGCTGCGGAACAGCACGACCGCGAAGTTCACGGTTAAGTAGCAGCCCGCCGCCTCTCGCGCGTGCCGACCGAAGCGCTTGCCGAATTTCCGCCGGCGTGGATCGAGCGCGTGCGGGCGGGCGAGTTCTGGCTGCCGTAAGCTCGGCCTTGGTCGTTGCAGCAAGTGCCGAAGCGGCTGCCGACACCCAACGCACCGCCAGCTTGCCCGAACCGCCGTGAGGCCCCGCGGGCGTGGATTGAGCGCGTCCGCGAAGGCAAGTTTTGGTTCGCAGGCCGAAAAACCAAGTTTTGGGCCTCCCCCCCTCTGGGTGCTCCGTTTTGTCGCAAAACGATTGAGCCTCAGTTTTGCATCGTCGGCGGGAAGCCCGTATCAGCCCGCCGCCACGCGGCGTGCTGGCCGAAGCGCTCGCTGAATTCCCGCCGACGTGGGTCGAGGGCGTGTGGAGCGGGCGGTTCTGGCTGTCGTAAAGCTCGCCCTTAGTCGATCGAGCCATTGCTGGCGACTGCCGACAAGGAGCGCATTGGCACATTGCCCGAACCGCTAAACGCGCCCTCGTCTGGCTGCGCCGGAACGCCGTATGCGAGCAGCACGCCGCCTCGCGGGGCGTTGAACCCGGGTCAGTGCGCCGCCGCTGCGCTGGCAAAGGCGGCTCCAACCGCTGGGTTGCGAGACGAACCATCGGCGATAATCGCTTCCAGCAGGTCCGGGACTTCGTACACCGCGGAGTTCTTGAGCGCGGCAGCGTTGGCGCGATAGTGCGCATACCGCTCGGGCGATATGGCTCGCCCGGACCGCAGCGGCGGCTTGGCCGAACAAGAGAACTGGTGTACCTGATTCAGGCGCGCCCAAATCTACAGTTATCTGCACCCCCCCGTTCCCACCAGCCCCAATAAAACCGCGGGTTCTAACCGTTAGGGGCGTGATCGCATACCCCGCCCGGACCGCGGAACGCGCTATCGTCTGGCTGAGCAAATGCTGGTCGGCGTAGCTCTCGCGTTTCCCGCGCGTTTGGATTACTTCCGTATGCGCCGTGACTCAGGACCTATCCATTTCCAGGATAGGTTAAACTTAGCTGATCCACCCGCATGCCGCTCTCTTCGGGCACAAAACTCGGGCCCTACGAAATCCTCGCACCCATCGGCGCTGGTGGGATGGGCGAGGTCTACAAGGCCCGCGACACGCGCCTGAACCGTGTGGTCGCCGTCAAGGTATCGAAGGAGCAGTTTTCGGAACGCTTTGAGCTTGAAGCGCGCGCCGTCGCGGCGTTGAACCACCCTAATATCTGCATTCTTCACGATGTGGGCCTCAATTACCTGGTAATGGAGCTGGTGGAGGGGCGAACGCTGGCCGAGCGGATCCGGGAGGGTGCGATCCCGGTGGAGGAATCTGTGGTAATTGCCCGTCAGATCGCTGATGGGCTTGCAGCCGCGCACGACAAGGGTATCGTCCATCGCGACTTGAAGCCGGCCAACCTGAAAGTCACTCCGCAAGGCGTGGTCAAGGTGCTGGACTTTGGATTGGCGAAAGCAGTCTCTGAACGATCTGCGTTGGAGGACCACTCGATCCCCCCCACGGAGAACATGGGACCAACGCAGGCGGGGGTCGTCCTCGGCACGGCGCCGTATATGGCTCCCGAACAGGCGCAGGGCAAGCCAGCGAACAAGCAGACCGACATTTGGGCGTTTGGCGTAGTGTTGTACGAGATGCTCACGGGCCGGAAACCGTTTCAGGGAGACACCATCGTGGACACGCTGGCCTCGGTGATCAAAGAGCAGCCCGATTGGGATCGCGTTCCCGCAAGAATGCGACGACTTCTCAAGAAGTGCCTGGAGAAAGACCCCGAGCGCCGTTTGCGCGATATCGGGGACGCATGGATATTGCTCGAAGAAGAATCGCCGGCCGACGCCCTGCGCCGGCGGGCCTCCTGGCTGTGGCCGAGCGTGGCGGCCTCGCTTTTTCTGGCCGCACTCACACTTGGCTTTCTCTACCTTCGCCAAAAGCCGCCCGCGGCCGAGGCAGTGCGCTTCGAAATCACCCCACCGGAAAAAGTCACTCTCAGCAACTTCAGCGGCATTTCCCCGGACGGCCGCAAGCTGTCCTTCATCGCCATAGGCGAGGACCGGGTTCCTCGTCTTTGGGTTCGGTCCTTCGAGACATTCGAAGCGCGGCCTCTGAGCAGTACCGAAGGGGCTAATGGAATTCCGTTTTGGTCGCCCGACAGCCGGTTCATTGCGTATGATGCGGGCGGAAAGCTCAAGAAAATCGACGTTGCGGGCGGACCGGCGCAGACCATATGCGAAGTGCCCGGGCTGGTCGTCGGCGGTTCATGGAACAAGGACGGTGTGATTATCTTCGGAAACGACGCCCCAGGCGTTGGGCTGATGCGGGTTTCCGCGACGGGCGGAAAAGCGTCCCCGATCACGAACATCGATCGGTCCCGCAACGAACATATCCATGTTCTTCCTTCATTTCTGCCGGACGGGCGCCATTTTCTCTACTACCGTAGCTCAGCGACGCCTGAGAACGCTGGAACGTACGTGGGATCGATTGATGCCGAGCCTGGGAAACAGGACTCCAAACAGCCCCTCGTGAGCGAGGCCGCGCGGTACGCTCCTTCCTCCGATTCGAGCCCGGGGCAGTTGCTGTTTTTGCGCAGCGAAACACTTCTGGCGCAAGCCTTCGATCCCACCCGGCTCCAGCTCTCGGGCGAGCCTAAGCAAGTCGCGGCGCCGGTTGGCAGCTACCTCGCCTATGGCTTCTTCTCCATCTCAGCCAACGGGATTCTTGTCTACCAGACACGCGGTCAAGACTTCCAGCTCACTTGGCTTGACCGGCAGGGGAATGTAATCAGCCGCGTGTCGGAGTCGGGCCCTTACACCAGCTTGGCTGTTTCGGCGGACGGAACGCGAGCTATGGTCTCCCGGAATGACCACACCGAAGGCGCCTCTTTTTGGAATCTGTGGCTGCTTGATCTGTCGCGGGGCACGAGCAAGCGATTCACGTCGGCTGTGGGTAGTAACAACTACCCTGTTTGGTCGCCGGATGGAAGCCGCGTCGTATTTGCCTCTAGTCGCGGGGGCGGCACTGCGGCGTTGGACCTATATCAAAAACTGGCCAGCGGCGCCAAGGATGAGGATGTCCTTTTGAGATCCAGTGAGACGAAGATACCAACGAGCTGGTCGCGCGACGGACGGTTCCTCTTGTACACGGTCGCCGATCAGAAAACGAGAAATGACATTTGGGTGCTAGCTATGGAGGGAAATCATCGGCGAACGCGGCTGTTGGGAACAGAGTTCAGCGAGTCCCAGGCTCAGTTTTCCCCGGACTCTCGCTGGATTGCCTACACATCCGATGCCTCAGGCCGCAACGAGATCTACGTCCGGGCATTTCCTGACGCTAAGGAAGATTTCGCAGTCTCTAAGGGCGGGGGCAGCAGCCCGCAATGGGGCGACGATGGCCAAGAGTTGTATTACATCTCTTCCGATGGGAAAGTGACGGCGGTCGAAGTCGGCACGGGTGGTTCGTTCCAAGCGGGAATTCCGCATCCTCTCTTCCAAGCGTCCGGTGTCGCTCCCCAGTGGAGTGTGCAAGGAAGCGGCAAACGATTCCTGTTCGCCGTTCCAGTCGAGCAAATGCAAGCGCCCTTTAGGGTTGTATTGAACTGGACGGCGGCACTAAGAAAATGACCATGAACCCAAACTCGGGCGGGAACAAATCGGTCAGCCGGGTTCCTTGATTCTGAATGGTAACCAAAAAAAAACGAACTCAAACCGTCGATTTCTATATGAGCCTTAACGGGGAACTGGCAGGTGGGGTTGAAGCAGTGAACGCCTGAAGCATGCCCTGAGTCCCGGTTGGTCGCTAGCCTTAATCGGAAACGCCTCGGCGGATGAAAGCTCGTATACAAGAGGAAGTTCGTGCCGAGGCGTTTTCGATTAAGAGACTAGGAGGAAGCCGCTGGCGTTTGCGGCGGACGCTGGCTATGGGGAATGGATGCCGCTTTGGTACCCGACGGCTGACGCTGAGCCTGCTGAGTGCTGGCCATAGCGCGCGATCGAGTGCCGGGAAGACGTAGCAGGAATTGCGGAAATGCCTTGCGGAGAGCACGGGAGCGCCAAGTGCGTAAGGATGGCACAGAGCACACCGCTGGCGTACCGGGAGCACGTCGCTGGAGCCCGCCCTCGTCTGGCCCCCGCACGAACGCCCCACGCATGCAGCCCGCCGCCTCCGCGGCCGTGCCGGCCGAAGCGGGCGCCGCGGCGACTGCCGCCACGACGCACACCGGCCGCTTGCCCGGACCGCCGCTGAACGCGCCATCGCCTGGGTGCGCACCAACGCCTTTACGCGAGCAGCTCGCCGCCTCGCGGGCGTGCCAGCCGAAGCGCTCGCCGAGGCCCGCGGGCGTGGATTGAGCGCGTCCGCGAAGGCAAGTGGGGAATCCGGGCGAACGTGAACGCGCTTCCGGGATGATGCCGAACGGTATTTCGGGATGAACCCGAACAGTGTTCCGGGATGAAGGTGAACGCCGATTCCGCGATAAAGCCGAACAGTTTTAGGCAGACCCCGGAACCGCGTTCGGCTTCACCGGAATAACATCCACAGGCCAACGGCGCTGGACATCACAATGGCAAGAAGCCTCTCCCGAAAGGGAGGATCAGCTTGCCAGCAAGGAGATTGTCCGTGCGCAAGATCAAAGAAGTGCTTCGATTGAAGTTTGACCTGGGCCTCGGGCTACGGCAGATCGCTCGCAGTTGCTCGATTGGTCTCGGAACCGTACACGAGTATTTACAACGAGCCGAAGCTGCCGGCGTCACGTGGCCGCTGCGGGAGGATTGGGACGAAGGCCGGCTGGAGGCGGCGTTGTTCGGCGGCCCGCCACGTGCCCGCCCGGCCGTGCTGCCGATGCCGGACTTTGCCGAGCTTCACCAACAGCGGCAGCAGCATCCTCACGTGACCCAGCAGTTGCTTTGGGAGGAATACCGCCAGGCCAACCCGGACGGCTATCGCTACTCCCGTTTCTGCGAGCTGTACCAGCGGTGGCGCCGTAAGCAAGACGTAGTTCTGCGCCAGGACCACAAAGCCGGCGAAAAACTGTTCGTCGATTGGGCGGGAACCACCATCCCGATCCATGACCCCCGCGGCGGCCCGACGCAGCAGGCGCACTTGTTTGTCGCGGTGATGGGAGCCAGTTCCTACACCTACGCTGAAGCCACCGCTGATGAACAATTGGTGAACTGGATAGGAGCACATGTGCGGGCCTTCGAGTTTTATCAGGGCGTACCGAAACTGGTGGTGCCCGACAACACCAAAACCGGCGTAACGAAAGCCTGCCGCTACGATCCCGACCTGAATCCCACGTATCAGGAGATGGCCATGCATTACGCCGTGGGCGTGGTGCCGGCCCGGCCTTACAAGCCGCGCGACAAGGCCAAGGTCGAATCCGGCGTGCTCTTGGCAGAACGTTGGATCATCGCAGCCTTGCGACATCGGAAGTTCTTCTCAATCGAGGAACTGAACCAAGCCATCCGCGAGTTGCGTGACCGCATAAACGAGCGGCCGTTCCGGAAACGGGAAGGCTCGCGGGCGTCGCAGTTCACGGCCCTCGACAAGCCCGTGTTGAGCCCTCTGCCCGCCGAGCGGTTCGACCTCAGCCAGTGGTCCCGCGCTCGGGTCAACATCGACTACCACATTGTCTTCGACACCAACTACTACAGCGTGCCTTACAACCTGGTGCACGAACTGGTGGAAGTGCGTTCGACGGCCACCACGGTCGAGATTTTCCACAAAGGAAACCGCTTGGCGTCTCACTTGCGCGCGCGGGGCCATGGGCACACCGTCACCATTGCCGAGCACCGCCCGCGCTCCCACCAGGCGCACCTGGAGTGGACTCCCTCGCGCATGGTGCACTGGGCGCAGTCCATCGGCCCGGAAACAGCGCGCCTGTTCGAGCGCATTCTCGCCGACAAGCCGCATCCCGAGATGGGGTACCGTTCGTGTCTGGGAATCATTCGCCTGGCCGGCCAGTATTCGCCGGCTCGTATGGAAGCTGCTGCCGAACGCGCGCTTATGACGGGAGCCTGCCGCTATCAGAGCGTGAAATCGATTTTGAAAAACTCTCTCGATACCGTCCCCCCTGTGACGCCTCCTGCATCGTCACCACCGCCGCCCCACGACAACATCCGTGGCGCGGAGTACTTCGATTGAGGAGAAACGACGATGCTCAAACAACCGATGATGGAAAAACTACTCGCCATGCGGCTCCAAGGCATGGCCGAGGCGCTGAAGGCGCAGGAACAAGATCCGGCGGCCCGCGAGCTGAGCTTTTTGGAACGGTTGGGTTTGCTGGTGGATCAACAGTGGAACTGGCGCGAGAATCAGGCACTCGGGCGGCGGCTGAAAAACGCCAAGCTCCGGACCAACGCCTGTGTCGAGGAGATCGACTACCGCGGCCCGCGCGGGTTGGACAAGAGCGTAATCCGTGCGCTGGTGCAAGAATCAGCCTGGGTGGGAACGCACGAAAATGTGTTCGTGCTCGGGCCGACCGGCGTTGGCAAGAGCTTCGTGGCCTGTGCCCTGGCACAAAAAGCCTGCCGTGATGGATACTCGGCGCTCTACACCCGCGCCCAGGCTCTCTTCCGCGATCTGGCGATGGCGCGTGCCGATGGCAGTCTGCGCTGTCTGCTCACCCGGCTCAGCCGCATTGATGTTCTAGTGGTCGATGACTGGGCCATGGCTCCGCTGAGTGAACCCGAGCGGCGCGACTTCTGGGAAATTTGCGAGGATCGCTACCAGGTGCGTTCGACGATCCTCACCTCGCAACTGCCGGTCGCGCGCTGGCACGAACAGATCGGCGATCCCACGCTGGCCGACGGCATCCTCGACCGCCTGGTCCACAACGCCCACCGAATCGAGATGCGCGGCGACTCGATGCGCAAGAACCGAGGTAAGACAAATACATAACGCGCACAATGAGTTACACTCCAGTCGATGTGGAGAGCGGCGAACGAGCAGTCTCGGAAACTTGGCTGGCTGCTATTTGTGCCCCTGCTCTGCCCGACCTGCGTGCGGAATCGGAATGATGCACCCGCTCACGGCTACATTTTGGATCTTGCGACGGCCCCATCTCCTCAACCGCTAGAGCCGCTGCATTCGAGATGCGGTGACCTGCGTTACCTCATCGCCACCGCCACCGTGAATGGGCGGGCCAGGCTGAATGGCGAGGAAATGCCCCTCGACGAATTGGCGATCCGCATCAGAGGTGCCTTGCACTATCGCGCTTTCAAGCTGGTTTACGTCAACGGGGATGCGCGGGCTTCGTGGTCAGACTTCATAACCATGGTGGACCGCATCTGGCCGGAAGCCGAAGTTGTCAGCCTCATAACACCGGAGGTAGAACGATTGGCCGGTCTGCAACATTGTCTCGCTCCTTCGTGCGGACAGTGCGAGGAACTCCGGTCTATCGGGCACCGTTGAGCAGAAGGTCTCTCCCTAAGCCGGACAACGGTTTGCTGGTTTAGTTGTTGTGAGCCTTACGCGAAAGTAGCCCCTGATGCGGCTCCAATCGAGTCGATTCGTCGGGACTTCGGAAGTCGCCGCCGCTGGTTCGGAGCGCTGACCGCGCTCCGGTGTTCTGTGTGCTGAGGCGGGGACAAGGGCTGCCGCCCCTTTCCCCGCGCCCCTTTCTCCGCTAGCGGCGCTCTTCCTCCGCTACGCTCCGGACAGGCCTCCTTGACGAAGCCGAACACTTCTTGCATAATCGAGAGTGCCAGCGTCGCTACGCTCCGATGGTGTTCGGGTTCATCCCGGAACGCCGTTCGACTTCCTTTCGGAATCAGTGTTCAGCTTCGCCGGAATCCCCAGCAAGTTTTGGTTCGCAGGCCGAGAAACCAAGTTTTGAGCCTCCCCCTGGGGGTGCTCCGTTTTGTCTCAAAATGTGGTCGGCAGGCCTGCAAATAAAGGACTTCGCGCACTCCATACATAGCCAGCAATGCCTCAAATACCCCCGTTTTGGCCTTGAAATCCACCGAAAACGCGCGAAAAAGCCTCGAAACGGCCCAAAACTGACCCAAAAGTGAAGGTCGTCTCCAGACCCCTATCTGCGGGTAATCTAGCGCTGTGCACGGCCATCGGGGATGATCGAGGAGGAGCGCCAAATGCCTGTAAAACGGCCCAAAAAGGGCTTGAGTGCAACCTTACTGAAGAGTCCGATAGAGGCACCCGAACCTGGAATCAACGAGTTACAAGGTGAAACGGGACCCGAGTGCAACAGAATACCCGTTCTGTTGCACTCGACGCGAAAAGCCAGAGGCCGCTATTATCCTCGTCTGACGCTGCGGAGAAGTTGGTGAACTGGTAGCGCGGCTTTGCGCGGTTGCATCATCAGTCCCCGTTGATCGGGCCGTCTGCTGGATCGCGTACCATAAGAGCTGCAGAAGGTGAACTTCGCCACCGAATGCCGGAGGATGCGCCTATGAACGACCTTAAAGCTACTGCGCCATTCCAGCCGGACATGCTGCCCGACCGCTCCGCAATTCCCGACGCCATCTTGAAGGACCCGGCCCTCAGTGCTAGGCGCGCGGCTGCTTTGGGTCCTGCTCACCGAACACCAGGGCAAGAGTGTGGAGTGTTTTCCGTCCCAAGAAATGCTGGCGGTCCCTCTCGGCGTGAAGGTGCGTCAACTCCAAACCTTCATCAAAGAGCTTGAAAACTACACGCGGGGCGATCCGCCGGTGCCATTTCCCCTGATCGAAGTGAGACGCGTCTGGGTGGAGAAGGAAGGGAAGACCAGGAACATCTACAATCTCCGCAGGCACCCGTTCGTCGCGGTTACCCGTCTAGTATCGCAAGACGCAAGATGACCTGCCAGTCGAGCGTGTCTGCCATCGCATTGCAATGAACCGGGGCGGGGCAAAACCCCGCCCGATGAGCTCCCGGAATCGTTCGAGTTCGAAACCCGCTGTTTTCAGCATCGTCAAGTACTGCTGCAGAGGGCGGTGAACGTGCGTGGTTACGATGGCAGTCCCCTCGGAGGCAATGCGAAAAGGTGCGGCTATCGCGATCTCGGTGTCGTATTTGAACCAGGGTGCCTCGGCATACCCCCAATAGGTTGGCCAAAAACATGGATGAGGGATCGTGAAGACAAATACTCCATTGGACTGCAAGCACCGGTGAATCGCGGACAGC
>Ga0181532_10000657_pt1 | contig 34782 bp, 28 predicted proteins | sample PEATcosm2014_Bin_33_FD_119768 | JGI IMG/M metagenome (GOLD analysis project Ga0181532, IMG submission 119768) | Peatland microbial communities from MTU Mesocosm Facility, Houghton, MI, USA - PEATcosm2014_Bin11_30_metaG | ecosystem: Environmental > Terrestrial > Soil > Wetlands > Peat | place...
ACTGAACAAGACCAAAACGATGTTTCCCGGTACTCAACTTCAAATGCGCTTCGCGGTCGCGCACCCGCAATCCTGAAGCAAAAAGCGGACAGGTTTCCCGTATACCATGTCAGGAGCTCTGAAGTTAGCAGTCATGGCTCGTCGGTCGGCGCGCTACTCACCTGCTAGATCCGTTCGCCTCTCTTGCAGCTTGACGCATCACCAGGGCGCGTACAGCCCTCCGCTCAGCGAGCTCTCACTTCTTTATGCTAGGGGCCTTCGAGAATAGAGGCTGCACGGTGCCGTTCGGATAGTGCACGGTGTCGTGGCACACCAGTGCGCATGTATTCGCTCCGCGGTTGTAGGAGACCGGCATGTTCCCGTTTGGAGCCACGACGTTCACATCAAAATTAACCAGCCGCTCGCCCGTGATGTTTCCGCTGCCCGCTCCCAGGCCGTGCGCGGTGTGACACGTGGAACACGTGAAGCCGGCGTTGATGTGGCTGGAGTGCTGATTCCAACTCGTATTCTTGACGATCTGGTTCGACAAATCATGGCACTTGCCGCACATCGCGTAAGGGCCATTGACGCTGAGATCAGGTGTTGGGAAAAGATTCGTGATGCGTTGGCCTGGACCCGGAGCCTGACTGAATTCATATCGGCGCTCCAGGAGATGGTCCCATTTCGATCCGTGTGGTCCGTTGGGACCGGGGCCGCCGAATTCGCGATTGTCGTCGCTATTGTGGCAGTCGGTGCAGTAAATTTGAGTGCCCATGGCGCGTCCGTTCGTCTTCCCGTCCAACTGCAACATAAAGCTCAGCAAGCTGGGCTGCGGCAGACTCACGCTCATGGGGTGCATGACGGGGTGGCTTGAGGTCGCGGCCGTGCTGAATTGAGGGATGAGGTTTAAAGGATCACTCGCGCTGACCGCTCGCCTAGGCTGGTATCCAAATATCGCGAGGGTCTGTTTGCCCGTACTGGTACCGTGGCAGCGCAAACAGTTTTCATACTGGTTCACCGCCGGGGTCAGGACCGTTATCCCGTCCGTGGCACTGATCCCTATCGCCCCTGCCTGCGACGGGCGTATTACCGGAGGCAGCGAGGAGGAGAACGAACTGACCTGCAAAGACGCATGAGGACTATGGCAGTCCACGCAGGTGCCATGTCGATTGTTATTCAGCAATGCCGGCTCACCCGCATCGTGCGTGTTGATCCCAGAGGGATAAGGATGCGATATCTTGGAAAACTCAGCATACACATTCGTAATCGCAGGCGAGATGTTCGAGCCGCCATTATGGCAAGTGATGCAATTCTGCGTGGACGAGTCCATGTGCGGAATCGGCGGAACAGGTCCGCGCAGCAAACGCGCGCCGGCAGTGGAATCGTGTGGCATGTGGCACGACAGGCACGCATTCTGTCCGACGGTGGAGTAGCTTCCCAACACTGGACCGTTTGCAATGGCATTCCCGGCCGTGGCATGGATGCTGCCCGACCACTGCGCCAGAGGATTGTTCTGTCTGTTGACCGTTCGAGGGTTCGGTTCATGGCAGGACAGGCACATCTGTCCGCTTGAGCTATCGCGCACGAGAAAATTCTTCGACACCATGTCGATAAATTGCGAGTGCGGGTTATGACAGCTGGTACATTCCACATCCCCGTTAATCAGCTTCACCTGCTTTAGCGGGTCGGCCGTCGTCCCATTCAGAACCAACGACGGCACGAGATCAGGTGCGTCCCGCAACGGCAACTTCAAGCTGAAGGGATGAGAGCCCTGCAAGTTGGTTCCGAAGATATCCGCCGGATACATGTTCCCGGTCATTACGATCGTTCCCGAAGGCTGTGTCTGCCCAACCGCGACGGTTCCGTCGTGACAACTAAGGCAGAGACTACTGTCCGCCCCTAAAGTGGGCTGTTGCGAGCTGTTGTGGAGCGTGGTGCTGGAGTATGTCGCGTAAGTCTGCGTAGAGAGCGTTTGGCTCCATAACGCACCATTCGGATTTTGCACGCCCGAATGGGGGACGTGACAATACAAACACGGATCCAGCCTGCCTTTGATCGGAGACGCGCCACTCAAAGACAGATTATGCGAGCCCAATACATCCCCGGAAACCTGAGCCTGGGCAATCATCCCCAGCAACAGCAGCGCGGAGGCCAGCGCGAGGTTCCTCATGGCCTGCCTCCCTGCGCTTGTTTGGGCAATCCGAAATACCGAAACACCTGGATCCGCCGGTTGTAGGAATCGACGACGAAGATGCGATCGTCCCGGTCGATGAACAATCCGGCCGGCAACTGGAACGCTCCATTTCCCGTTCCCCGACCGCCAAAGTAGTAGAGCAGCCTTCCCTGCTGATCGAAAACCTGCACGACACCCCACAAGCCGTCCACCACGTACAGATGGCCCTCGGAATCCACAGCAATTCCCTTCGGGCGGAACATCGTGCCGCTGCTGTCTCCAATGCCCCCAACCTCGGTTTGAAAGGCACCCAACCGATCCAGAAACTGCACGCGGAAATTCATCGCATCGACGACGAACAGATTCTGATCGTGCACCAGCAATTCGGTCGGAAGATTGAACTCAACGTTGCCATTCCCGCGGCGCCCGATCTTCTGCAGAACACTCCCGTTCATGTCGAGCACAAAGACCGTGTCGCGCAACGTGTCGGTAATGTAAATGCGTTGCGCGGCGGAATCCACGGCGATTCCTGTGGGCCTCTTGAAGTAGCCTTCGCCGCCTTTCAGGCTGCCGATGGTCCGGCGAAATTTTCCGCTGGGCTCAAAAACAAAAATCTTGCCCGACTCCGAATCGGTCACATAGATATTGTCTTGCGCATCCAGCGCGACGCACTGCGGCGACCGCATCCGATCTTTATCTTTGTCTCGGCGCTCGATGAATTTGTACTTGTGATTTTCGAAATCGAAGATGTGGATCCCGTTCGCTCCCGGATCGGAGACGACGGCTCGCCCCCGCGAATCCACAGCGATACTGTAAGGCCTTACCAGATGCGGATGATCCGGCTCTCCGGCGACCACATCCACCAGCTTGGTGAAAAAGCCGCGCTTCCCTTCGGTTTCTTTCTCGGAATTGAAGCTGCGCTCGTAATGCAGCTTGCGTCCGCCTTCCAGCAGCAGGTCTGGAGGGGGCGGCTCTGCCGTCTTTTCGTTAACTTTGACCTTGGCAGCCCAACTTGGAGTCAATAGCAGACAAGCAATCAGCGGCAGCAGGGCCCCCATGTGCAGAGATTTCCTGTGCGCGATCCTCAAAAAAAGTTGAACCATCGGGAAAACCCAATATAGTAAGACGTTACCATAACCGGCGATGTGCCCGCCGTACCCGCACTCTGCTGCAGGCGCGTAAATCCGCCATTCACAAAAATCTTGCGCAGCCGGTATTGCATGGTGGCGTTAATCAGAGTGTTGTTCGTGTAAATGCTCAGCGTGGGCTCGATAGTACTACCGTCGGATTTTCCGTAAGACGCGCTCACGACTAGCCGCCGCGTGGGGTTCAGGCCCAGACTGACTCCATAGCCCTTGGAACTGTACGAAGTGAGCGAGTTCGGCGCAAAAGCCTGAGCGGGTAGAGTGGCGGGAACGGGCAGCAGTCCTGCATTCGTGTAAATCGCCAGCCCGTTCGACTTGTCGTAATAGGCATTGAGCGAGTTACCACGATAGATAAACCCGGTCCAGAGTCGCTGGGCGCCGCTGGTGGTGCCAGAGTTCGCGCTGATCCCGCTGTGTGAGCCGCTATATCCCGCCATGAAATATTTGCGCTCGCCGATGCGGCGCCGCAAGCTGGCCAGATAGCTGTACGACGAAGTCGTGTACACCAGCATGGCGGTCTGCACGTTCTGGGCGTAACTGAAATTCGCGCCTACATCCCAGCCGTAAAACTTCCGGTCATAGTTCACGTTCCCCACGAATCCAAGCCCGGTATTGGTGGCTTGCTGCGCGGTATCGACCACCCCGACGGAGAATGACAGCCCTTTCAGCAACGAATGGTCGAAGTTGAAATTCACGCTGCCGCCGAATTGCGTCGCCGAGTACGTCTGCCCGAGAAACGTCTGGTCTTCATGAGCTACATCGGCATGCACGCCCAGGGTCTTGAATATCTGGTAGAAAACATCCGTGCCCACCAGAACGGAACGGAAGCTGCTGGCCTCGGTCAGATCGATCTGCGCTCCGTTGCTGAGCAGGGTCTGGGGAATGCTTCCCAGCAGGCTGTCATTGTAGGTCGCATTGAACGACACAGCCAGCTTGTCGGTGGGGTGGAAGGCCGCGCTTCCATTCACCGTGTCGGAGCTGCCGGAATTATGGTCGCTGGTCGAATCCTGATAGTTGTAGGCGTAGCTGAGACGGTTCCAGCTCACGCCAAAGCTCCCCGCCAGAGGGAGCGCGTGCTGGATGGTCGCTCCGTAACTGTTGCTGGAAGTTGTGGTTGTGATCGGCGCCTCCCCCTCCTCCAGAAACTGCGTAAAATTCGCATCCGTGTTTCGGTGCTGGAACTGGCCCGTCATCATAAATCCATCCCAGCGGTAGGTGGAAAGCAGGTTCAGGGTGCGGTTGGTCACAGCATCTGTGCCCGCTTCTCCTACGATCGAGTTCGAGCTGTCGTCAATGCCGTAGCTGGCCGAAAAGGTGGGAAAATCCGGAACGAACGCGCTCCAACCCACGGTAAAGCTCTGCGTATTAGTCCGCTCCGCCAGCCCCAAGTCGGAGCCTGGAACGCCAAAACTGCCGATGCTGTTGAATGCTTTGTTATACGACACCGAGCCCGGGAAATGGCTGCCGTTAAACAGGTTCACATCCGACGACACGCCCGTAGTATTGGCGAGGCTGCCAAAAACGGAGTTGCTCTGCTCCCGGTTGTAGAAAGGAGAAACGCTGAAATTGAGAAAACTAGGGCTGTAATAACTGCCGGTCAGAACGCCGTTCCCGGTGAAGCCCATGGAGTGATCGGACAGGCCTCCATTGATGCCTCCTCCGTAATTGAATCCCATGCTGCCGTTCAAATTCATGCGCAGGTAGTCGCCCACCTGCAGTTGTGCCACTGCAGGCAACGCCAGTAGGAAAACTCCCGCGAGCGCGCAGCACAAGTTCCGAATTGTGCTTGATTTCTGCCACATCCCCCACCTGGTTTCTGCCCCCATGAACCACCGCGGTGATCGTCGCAAAGCCGCGTTGGCCAGTTGATTCACAGGACCTCAATCGTTGCTGTCTTTCTCAGCTTCTTGTCGAGTGCGGCACGAAGTTGCTCGGTCTTGCTTTTCTGCATGTCGGTCATCAGCTTCACCTTCACCTCGGCAAAGGGCGCGATGCCAGCGGGAATATGGGCGTTCAGACGAAACAGCGTGTAGGCCGGACCTAACTGGATGAGATCGCTCACCTGTCCCGTTTTCATGGCCAGCGCCGCAGTCACTACCGGCGGAGGAAGCTTGTCGCGCTCTACCCCCTTACGGTCGCCCATGTTGACGTGCCAGTCGTCGTCCGACATTTTCTCGGCCAGCAATCCGAACTCCTGATAACTCGTAGTGGCCTTGGCTTGCTTCAGCGCGCTTTCCGCCTTCTTGCGGGCTTCCTCCGCAATTTCGGGAGTCGAGTTCTGCGGAGGAATGATCGAGATCGTCTGGATGTTGAACTTCTCCGGATGCTGGAACTGCTTGGGATTGGCCTTGTAATAGGCAAGGGCCATAGACTCGCTCACTCTGGCCTTGTCGCGTACCTCTTCTTTCAGGATGTCTTCGATCAGCAGCGAGCGGCGAATCTTTTCACGCAGCCCTTGCTTCGAACCGTGCAGTTCCACCTGCATGACCTGGTTGTATTCCTGCTCGGTGGGGAACTGTTTGCGGAATTCCACTTCCGCGCGCTGCAGGCGTTCCGGGCTCACCGTCCGCTTCTCGCGCAGCGCTTCCTGATACAGCAGTTCTTCGAAAATGATCATTTGCAGCGCGCCCTTGCGCATCTCCGGTTCCATCGACTTGGGGATGGAGCCATTGTGGATGTTCTGGTACGGGAAAATGGCCTGTTCTTCGCGCATCAGGTCGCGGTCGGTAAGAACTGCCCCGTTGACTTTTGCTACGGGATTGCCTGCCGAGGGCGGCAGAGGTTGCACGGAGGTCGCGGTTGCGGTTGGAGCGGTATTTTTCGCCACGGTTGGTGCAGCTAGCGTGGGAGTGTGCGAAGCCACGACCTGCGCGCTGCCGCACAATGCCGAAGCTATTAGCACCGCACCGATAATGATCTGGCACTTCATTTTCCTTCCTCCGCTTCGAACTCTCGAAAAAGTGGGGGAGAGAAACTTCCCCTCCCCCGGTTAGACACGTTAGAACTGCGTTTTCACAGTGGTGATTCCAGCGTTCTCGTTGGACTCGGTGAAGTGGCACTGCCGGCAGAACTGCGTGGTTGAAGCGGCCAGGGTCGGGCTGTTGTTGCCCGCGCCGGGGTTGTACGCGCCGTTGATGAAGAAGTACGTCGGATAGTTGCCGCCCGCGACGATGGCAGCACCGGTCTGCTTGCCTCTGGGAGCGTTATAGACGTACATCGCGTGCTGGTTATGGCAAGTGGTGCAGGTCAGGAAGGCATCGCCTGCATTCGTGTCGCCTTGGGGAATGGAGACTCCGAATCCCCACGCGCTCCCGGCGATCGCCGGATAGCCGTAGTTGGCGTTGAACTGGACATACGCGGCCGAATTCGGGATGATGTTCGTGATGCCGTTGACCGCATCAACCGTGATGGCCAGCGGGCTGGTGGTGGTGTTGTTGGTCCAAACACGGACGGCGCCCAGGGTAGCCTGTACGCCCACCGGGTGGTCGTTGCCGTAGCCGGACATGTTGCCATTGCCGCTGTCGTTGCCGAGCAGCGTCGGGATGGGACGGGTTCCGTACACGCCGGCGGGCAACAGATTCATTCTCTGCTCCCACGACTGGCCGTTCATCATCTGGCCCTTCGCAACCACGCCATCGTGGCAGGCAAGGCACATGGTGATGTCTCGGAGTTCGTCCGTCTGAGTGGTATAGGCGTTCGCTTCGCTGGGCAGCGTCTCAACATAGCCATTGCCCAGGGTGATCGTGTAGCCCAACAGTGGGGTAACGTCCTGTCCGAACAGAGCCTGCGAGCCAGAGAGCGGATCGTTGAAGGCTGCTGCGTTGGTAGCGACGTTTCCGCCGCCGCCCGCCGCGCCGCTGTGTGGGGCATGGCAGCCTGCGCAACCACGGCCACCGTTGTTGTGGGCACCGAGAATATCAATACCGGTCAGACCGGAGCCCGACGTGTAGGTCTGTGCCGCTGCCAGACCGGCAGCGATCAGAACCAGGAACATCACGAAGAATAACTTTTTCATAAAATTTACATCCTCCTGTTTGTAACAGCTGTTACATCTACCTCTATTTGACAATTGCCGACTTTGCTTGCTGCCCGGAACCGATTCTCACCGGCCCCGGTTTGGCCATCCGCGGAACGGCCAAACTCTATTGCGGCTTCTGGGCCGCGGAATTCGTCGGGGAGGCAGGAGCTGTATTCTCCGCGTCTCCTGTCTTGGCCCCTGTTGATCTCTTCTTGTCCACTTCCGCCTGGCGCTGCTTGATCTGCGCCCGCGCCTCGTCATCGGTGAAGTAGCGGAACATCTGCACCCGTCCGGGATACTGCTCGGACGTGAACATGCGATTGTTTTTGTCGATATAAAGGCCGGCCAGAGCGCGGAACTGTCCCGGGAACAGCCCGTGCCCGCCCATCCACATCAGAAACTGCCCGTCCGCCGTGTAGCACTGCAGGACGTCCTGAACGGCGTCTGCCACCCAGACGTGCCCGTCGGAGTCAATGGCGATGCCCTTGGGCCGTGAGAAGTAGCCGGGACGGTCGCCCGCTTTGCCCCAGGCGCGGATGAAGTTGCCGTCCGCATCGAACACTTCGACGCGGTTGTTGTACATGTCGGTGACGTACAGATTGGCGTCGGCATCGAGGGCCACGTTGGTCGGCACCGAGAACTGGCCGGGCTCCGTCAGCGTGTGCTTCTTGCCGGCGGTGCCGATCGTACGAATCAGGTTGAGCTTGTCCGCGTCGTAGACCATGACCTGATCGCGGCCCGCGTCGGCAACATAAAGGAAGCGGTTCTCGTTATCGACCACCATCCCGCCCGGATCCACCAGACCACCTTCGGTGATCGCGCCTTCGATCTTGTGATCCCTGTCGAAAACCATGATGCGGTGCAGTTTGGTGTCGGAGACGAACAGGCGGTCCGAGTCGTCCAGGGCGAGACCGATGATGTCGCCGAAGTGCGCCTGCACGCCGTTCTTGATCATCTGCAGTTGTTTGGTCTCGGTGTTGAAAACGAAGATGGCTCCGACTTTGCCGTCGGCGATATAAACACTGCCTTTGGAATCGACCGCCATGCCGTAAGGCGTCCAGAGCGCGAACAGCGGCTTTTCTGCCTGTTTCTGCTGCGCGGTTTCGCCGCCGGCCATGCGGTCCATCCAAGAACTCTTCGCGCCCTTCTGTTCGGGAACGTACTTATCGCAGCAGAAGTAGTTGAGGTACTTCACGCGCGTCGGAGCGGGCGGATTCGGCCAGACCAGCTTGGAATAGTCAATCTCTTCCAAAACATTGGGCTGCTTCGGCGCCTCTGCCTTCTTTTTCTTCTGGGCGGAGAGCGGTGCCGCCAGACCCAGGCAGAACAAAAGTCCGGCGATGACTGCCACGATCCGTAGGAATCCGTGATTGGAACCGGGTGTCATCATTTTGTTTTCCCCGCTTCTGCCTTGGGGGCCTGCGGTTGCGGTGCCTGGCTTTGCGGTCCCGGCGCGCCTTGCGTCATGTTCGAATGGCAGGTCATGCAGAACGCCATATCGTTGGCTTGATCCTTCACCAGCATTCCCGCCTGCGCTCCCGAATGCGGCTGATGACAGGTCAGGCAGTTGATTTGCTTCAGGACCTTGTTCACGTTCGTCGGATCCGGGATGTCGGTGACCGGGTGACGATCCACCGGGTGACCGTGGCCGTACTGAATCGGCAGCAGGATCACTTTTCGGAAATAGTCCTCGGGCAGCTTTACCTGGCCGTTGAAGATGGTGACCAGATGCTCGCTTTCGAGCTTCTGCGGGTTGGCATCCGGCCCGTGACACTCGAGACAGAGCTTGTTGGGACTGGCGGCGCGGAGCAAGTGCTCGTTGTCTCCGCCATGGGGTTCATGGCAGGTGGCACAACCTTGCACGAAGGCCGGCTGGTGCAGGTGCGCCTTCTTCATCTGATCCGCCTGATCGCTATGGCAGGCTAAGCAAGCCTGCACCGGATCCGGCTGCAGGAAACCCGGGGACTTGCCAGCATGCGGGTTGTGGCATGCGATGCAATCGCCCTGCGCGCCCGGATGCTGCACTTTCGCGGTCTCAATCTTCTTCGCCTGATCCGCATGGCAGGTCAGGCACAGCGCGCGGCTGTCGCTGTTCGTCAGGACAACCTTGCCATCCTTGGCGGGCTGATGGCAGGAGTCGCACATCTTGTTCTCAAACGGATTGTGCAGGAACGCCTGCATCAATTTCGGCTTCGCGGACTCGTGCGGATTGTGGCACTGCAGGCAGTTCGCGGATCCGAAGGGCTGGCCGGCGTGCGTTTTTTGCAGGCCGGCATCTTTGGGATCGTGGCAGTCGACGCAGAGCGCCGGAACATCTTTCTTCAGGTGCGCCGCAAACTCGACCTTGCCCCGATCACCATTCTTATGCGTAAGGTGGCAAGTGTCGCAACCCATGTCCAAGGCCGCGTGACGGCTGCCGCCTTTAGGTACGTTCACGCCAATGTTGTGGCAGGCGAGGCAGAGGTTTTCGTCACGGGTGGCGCCGGATGTCGCTTTCAGAAGCTGATTCGGATTGTCCGATTGGTGCGGGTCGTGGCACTTCACGCAGTCACGAACCGCGGGAGGGTGCATCGTCTGTCCAGCTTGCACCTTCTTGTCTTCGTGGCAGCTCAGGCACAGGGCTTGGGTCGTGGTGGTCGTGAGCTTTACCCGGGTGACGTCCCGGTTGACCCGGACTTCATGACAGCTCAGGCATCCAGTGGCGATCGCCGAGTGGACCGCTTTCCCTTTGCTCTTATCCTCGTGGCACTCCAGGCACTTCGCTGCATCCACATTCTTATCAAGCGGAACGGGGTGCGTCTTGGCCACGGCCGGCGCAACCGCCATAACCAGAACGAAAGCCGCCATCTGCAAGAATCTGGGGAGGGCTCGCCCGCAGGTTACCCTCGGTGTCGAGCGCGTGCGCGTTGGGAAATCGGGGACCATTGCCACCTTGGCTTTTGCACGAAGGTCTCCCTATTTTGGCGAGAGCACACAGCCTCTCCGCAGGAAGTGTAAGTTATTGCAACAGAGCAAGTTAGGGATACGGTAGCGCTCTGTTGCGAATTTCCCCAGTGTCGGGACTCGGAACGGGAATGGGCCTTCTGCCGCACTGGCATGGTGAAATGACGCAAACTGCGGAAAGCGCTGGAAAGTAATGTGTGATTGCAATCACGCACTTTCCGCAGTGGGTGAAATCGCAGCGAGCCGCCGCCAAGATGAGTGTTATGGCTCATGCAAGACCTTTGGGCGGAACGGGAATCTGGTCCCAACGTATTGACAATAAAGCACTTCTCCAGAAAATACTTCATTGGCGCGGAACGTGCATTGCAGTATGCGAGGAAGAGAAACGTTTATGGTCCTGTCACTTCGCTCCGCGTCCCGCAAAATCTGGCAGACGCTCAGTTCCATCAAGACCGGCGTCGTTCTGATCATTCTGGTTGTCATCTTTTCGGCAGCGGGCACGGTCATCCTGCAGCGTCCGATGACCGATGCCGACGACATGCAGCGTGCATATGCGCCAGCCATGCTGCGCTTTCTCGACGTCACCGGCCTGACCGACATTTTCCATACGCGCTGGTTTGTCGGATTGTTAATCCTGGTCAGCCTGAGCATCATCGCCGCGTCGGTGCAGCGCTTCCCCAATGCATGGCGGTATTTCGCGCGTCCTTACAAGAGTCCCGACGAAGGCTTCCGCAAAGTTCTGCCGACCCAAGCGCAGATTCCGGTGGCGAACGAAGAGCAGGGATTGAGCGCAGCCGAGCGCGCTTTTAAGCATCTGGGGTTAAAAACCGAGCGCATCGTACGAACTGACAGCTTCTCCTTGTTCTCGGAGCGCAGTCGTATCTCCGAGCTGGCCGTTTACATCGTTCATGCCAGCCTGCTGCTGATTTTCCTGGGCTTCATCGTGGACTCACTCTACGGGTGGCGCGGATTTCTGATGCTGAGTCCGGGAACCGCGAGCAACCAAATCGAAATGAAAAATGGAACCATGCGGACCATTCCATTCGCGATCCGCTGCGACGGCACGGGCGAAGAGACCTACGCTGACGGTAGTCCGAAGCGCTGGTGGTCCAAGCTTGCGGTGGTCAAGGAAGGGCGCGAGGTGTCGAGCAAGGAGATTGTCGTCAACGATCCTCTGGTCTATCAGGGCCTGCGCTTCTACCAGGCGAGCTACGGCCGCACCGGCAAGCTCGATCAACTCATTCTGAATGCGACTCCGGCCAACGGCACCAAAGGCACGCCGCAGGAAATTTCGCTGGCGATGAACCAGACGGTGGCGCTCGATGCCGATACCAGTGTGCAACTGGTGGAGTTCATCCCTGACTATGTGGTGCAGGACGGCCGGGTCTACGCCCGCAGCAAAGATGTGGTGAACCCTGCAGTCCACATGATCGTGACGTCGAAGAAAGCCCATAGCAGCGTGAATGTGTGGCTGCCGGAGATTCCCGGGATCAATGAGAATGCATCCTCCCCCTACACTTTCGATCCCAAGGATCTGAAAACGGGCGTCTTTACCGGCCTGGAGGTGTCGCACGAACCCGGCCAGTGGGCAGTATGGGCTGGAGTCGTGCTGATAGCAATCGGCCTGACCTTGGTTTTCTACGTGGTTCACATGCGCTTCTGGGTTGTTCCCGTCGTCGACGCGCGCGGCCGCACCGTGCTGTGGATCGGCGGAACCGCGAATCGCAATCGCGACGCCTTCGAACTCAAGTTCAAGAGTGTGGTGGAACAGATTCAAAAAGAACTGAAACCCGCAGTCGCAGCCTCTACCGGGGTGCAGGCCACATCGATCTCAGGAACATCAGTCTCAGGAACAACCATCGCCGGAAGGTGAGTCCGGCTACGGAGGAAGTGTATGGCAAGCGAAAAAGTTGAACAGCATCCCGCGACCGGCACGACACTGGTCGTGATGGTGGGGTTGGGAATGGCGTTCCTGCTGTTCATTGCTTTTCTGAATGTGGTCAAGAGCGGAAACATTCTGAGTGAAGCCAACCTGCTGTATGCCGCGCTGGTTTTCTACGCCGGCGCAGGAGCGCTGTATCTGGGCTTTGGCGTGACCGGAACCGACGCTTACATCAAGTTCGCTTCCCTGATGACATGGGCCGGATTGCTGGCCAACACCGGAGCGGTGGCGCATCGCTGGTATGAAGCGGGCCATCCCCCGTTTGCCAGCATCTATGAAATGCTGCTGAGCTTCGTATGGACCTTGGCCGCGCTTACTTTGATCGCTGAAAAGCGTTACGGCGTAAAGGTTATCGGCACGGTGACCATGCCGGTCGCGATTGTCGGCGTCATCCTGATGCAGCTTCTGCCCAGCGAAGTCCGCCCGCTGGTGCCCGCCCTGCAATCCACCTGGCTACACGTCCACGTGACGCTTGCCATGTTGGCGTATGCGGCATGCGCCCTGAGCTTTGCGCTGGCCATGATGTTCCTGATCCAGGATCAAGTGAAGACGGAATTGTTCCTCGCGGCGACCAGCATATTTACTGTCGGAATCTATGCCGCCGTCCTGACCCGCTTCGAGAAGTGGGGTGGTCTCAACGTGATCGCGTGGGATGCCGAGAATAAGACGGAGGTATTTATCTCGCGCGGCGTGCGGCTATTCGTCACGATTCCGGACCTGGGCTGGCTGATGCTCCTCGTATTCGCCGCGGTGCTCGCGCCTCTGCTGCTCTACATTCTTTCGCGGGTAAAGAGGAACGAAGGCTTGCTGGCGGTCGCTGATCGTGCGGTCTTCATCAGCATTCTTCTGCAGTCGCTGGCGCTGGTGTTCTTCCTGTTGCGGGTGCGAGGCGGACAATATCCCTCGCTCGACGCCGATGGGCTCTACGCTACGAGCCTGGCCGCGAGCCCGTTCATTCTCTCGGCGCTGGTCGGCGGAATCTTCGCCAACCTGCTTTATCTCCTGCTGCTCTGGCGGCGTGCGGATCTGGAAAGACTTCTCCCCGACGCGGACGCGCTGGACCGAATCACCTACAAGACAATTTGCATTGCTTTCCCCCTGCTCACCCTGATGATCGCCGCCGGCGCCTACTGGGCCAACCGGGCCTGGGGTTCCTACTGGAACTGGGACCCCAAGGAGACGTGGGCGGCGATTACATGGCTGGTGTATGCAGGCTATCTGCACATGCGCATCACCCGCGGCTGGCGCGGGCGCCGTGCGGCCTACTTCGCCATCCTGGGATTCGCGGTGGTGATGTTCACCTTCTTCGGAGTGACCTACCTGTTGCCTGGATTGCACGCGTATGCCTGAGACTATGACGGACCAGACAAATCCGGACATCCCGGCTGAAGAGGTTCCTGTGGCTCCATCTCCACGCTCGCGCCCAGGTTTTTTCAGCACGGCGTACTCGAGCGCAACTTCGCTGACCGATCCTATTTCGACTGGACCGGTCGCGGATGATTCGGCTCCAGCCCGAACACAGGCCGAGGATCCCGAATTGCCCTGGCTGCGTATCAACTGGGAGATCAAAGCGCTGGTTCCCATCGCTTGTGTTCTGCTGGGCGGAATGTTGCTGTTCCTGCTGGCCACACTCTCTTGGCGCGATCCCGAACGTCACACCGTGCTCCTCGTCGCGGGCGCCGGGGCGGTCGCGATTTGCGGCGCTCTGCTCGTCGTACTCACCTACACCGTGCAGCGGCCGATGGTCGAACTGCAGCAGAAAATCGCCCAACTGGGCAGCGGCGATCTCAGCGTGGCCGTCAGTTTTTCCCACCGCAACGACGAGATCGGCGACCTGGGCCGCAACTTTAATCAGATGGTTTTGCAACTCCGCGAAAGCCGGAACGAGATCGAACGGCTGCACCGCACCCAAATGTCGCGCGCCGAGCACCTCGCAACTCTGGGAGAAATGGCCACCGGCCTCGCCCACGAAATCCGCAACCCGCTGGCAGGGATTGCCGGCGTCATCGAAATCATTGGTCGCGACCTGCCTTCGACCAGTCCCGCGCGCGCCGTGGTCAAGGACGTTCGCCAGGAGATCGCCCGTATCAATCACATCGTCACCGATCTGCTGCAGACGGCGAGGCCGCATCCGCCCAAGGTCCGCAAAAGCGATTTGAACACCACGGTCGAACATGCCGTGATGCTGGGCCGCCAGCAGGCGTTGGCAAAGTCGGTCGAGATCGGGTTTCATAAAGATCCTTCGCTACCCGAAGTGGAGCACGACGGCGATCAGATCCACCAGGTGCTGCTTAACCTGCTGCTGAATGCTCTGCAGGCAATCGACGCGAACGGAAAAATCACTGTAACCGTGAAGTCCCAGGGAGCTTCGGCAGTCGTCGAAGTGGCCGACAACGGCCGCGGCATCGCACCCGATCACCTGCCTAACATTTTCCGCCCCTTCTACACCACCAAAGGCGACGGCACCGGCCTGGGATTATCGTTGGCCCGACGTATTGTCGAGGACCACCAGGGCCGGATCGATGTCTCGAGCGCCCTCGGGAAAGGCACCACTTTCGCGGTGATCCTCCCGCTGCAGCGTGCCGAGGCGCAGAACACGGCCTCCTAGACAGCGCCATCCATTCCCCTGCCTTCCGTAGTAAGCTAAAGCAGGCATGCCCGCGGAGAAGATACTGATCATCGACGACGAGCGCCTGGTGCGCTGGTCGCTGCGTCAGAAGTGCGAGGAGTGGGGATATCAGGTCTCGGAAGCCGTCGCCGGCGAGCCCGGCCTGCGCATGGCTCAGCAGGAGTCCCCTGACCTCATTCTGCTCGATGTCCGCATGCCGGACCTGAACGGCATCCAGGTTCTGGAACAGCTCAAGAAGAGTCCCGACGCCCCAGCCGTCATCATGATCACCGCCGATCCGCAGCTGGATGACGTCAAGACCGCTCTCAAGCTCGGAGCCTATGACTTCATCGGCAAGCCCCTGGATTTCGAGGAGTTACACGTCACTATTCAGAATGCGTTGGAGGCCTCGCGGCTGCGCACTGAGGTCAAATCGCTGCGCGGCGAGGTGCGCCGAAATACCGGTTATCACGAAGTCGTCGCGATATCCCCAAAAACCACGGAGCTGATGAGCTTTGTTCAGAAGGTCGCCGCCAGCGAAGCCACCACAATTCTGATTCAGGGCGAGAGTGGCACTGGCAAAGATCTGATCGCCAAGACGATTCATTACGAGAGCACCCGCCAGAACGGTCCTTTCGTCGCCATCAACTGTTCGGCCATTCCCGAGACTCTGATGGAAGCCGAACTCTTCGGCCACGAACGCGGCGCCTTCACCGACGCCAAGCAGATGAAGAAAGGCCTGTTCGAGACGGCCAACGGCGGCACGCTCTTCCTGGACGAGATCGGAGAACTCTCTCCCCTGCTGCAGGCCAAGCTGCTGCGCGTGCTGGAGGATCAGGTAATCCGACGGGTGGGAGGCGTGCGCGATATGCAGGTGGACGTGCGCGTCATCGCCGCATCCAATCGTGATTTGGAAAAAGCCGTGCGCGAAGGCCATTTCCGCCAGGATCTCTACTACCGGCTGGCGATCATCGCCATTTTCATTCCGCCGCTGCGCGAACGCACCGAAGATATTCTGCCGCTGGTCGACTTCTTCATCGATTGGTACAACCGCAAGTTCAAGAAATCCATCCGCGGAATCAGCCCCGAGACGCGCCGTTTGCTGCTGGCGCACACCTGGCCGGGAAATGTTCGTGAGCTCAAGAACTCGATTGAGCGCGCCATGATCCTCGAGGAGGAGTTCATTCTGCGGCCGGTCTACATGCCCTTTGCCGTGGGAGAAGCTGCCCGCAGTGGCTTGACTGCGTTCGAGCACAGCAGCGCCACCAGCGACGGTGGCGGCAAGCAGTTGGCCAATGGCCGCGTGCTTCCCCGGCTCTACATCCCGGAGGAAGGAACCTCATTGGAAGAAGTCGAGCGCGCCATGGTCGAATTGGCCATGCGGCAAGCCAACGGAAACCAGACCCACGCCGCGCGCCTGCTCGATATCAGCCGCGACGCGTTGCGCTACAAGCTGAAGAAATTCGAACTCGTCCCCGCAGGCGACGACGAAAGCCCCGCCGACTCCGTTCCCTCGGAAAACTCCTCGGCTTAGTGAGATCCCGTAACCGTTGTGATCATTTGCGGCAGCCCGCCGGGGGACGCGCGGCGGACGGTCTGTGCCGGTCCGACTTTCAAATGACCGCTCGCATTCGACGCAAGCGATGGAGCCACTCCGTCATTGACCTGCGCGCAATCCATCCGCAGTGTGCCATTGTCGTTAAATAGCAACCCATAGAAACGCAGCGTATTGCCTGCGGCGAGCGACTGCGTGTCTAGCATCTGGGTATTGCTGTCGACGTACACTTCGACCTGGCTGGGGTTGTTCTCAACGGTCGTCTGTCCGGGCTGCATCGCCAGCATGGGAAACAAATCGTAAGCGGCCAGCGTCACTGTGTAGTCGGTAAAGTTGCCGCTCTGCGATGAGGCCGTCACCGTGCCGTTAATGGTTTGCGGCATCAAAGTCATTGTGGTCGCCACAGGGTAAACGACGTTAAAGGAGAACGAGGCAATCGAGGCATACACCTCCTGGCCGGGAACCATGTTGGAGGCATTGAAGCTCGGCACAAAAGGCAGGCTCCCCAGGTTGGTGAGTTGGCCGGAGGTTTGAAACGTGGCGCTATCGAACTTGAAAGAGCCAAGGCCGCCTACGTAGCCCGGAAAATCCTTGCCCTGCTGCTCGCGAGCATGCATGAGCACAACCGATACCGAAGGAGCCACTTCCATCAGCGGACCCCGGAACACGTCTGCGGCAGAAGTGTCTTCCACTGCAATGCGCGTCGCCAGGAGCGAGCCATCCGATTGGATCGCCCCATCCATATTCACGAACGTGCCAACCGCCAGGGCGGAATTGCCGCTAATACCCTGATACACCGTATTGCCGTTGGAACCGACCGAGAGTGGCCTCGATCCCTCGGCATCCGTTATCGAGAGCGCGAAGCTGTTGCCGTTTGTTCCGATGGCACTGATCTGTCCGTCGAGTCCCGCCACTTTGCCGTTCGCGGAATTCGTCGGTGAAGCGGATAAATTGAGCGGCGTGAGATTGAAGGTCGGCGTCATGGAATAGCCATTGAATCCGTCGACGTTCAAGCAATCTGGGAACGTCGCTGACTGCGCGACCAACAAATCAAGAGACAGAGCCATACTCGCGCCGGTCACAGTGATCGGTGATGGCAAGGTTACCGTCACAACCGATGCGGGCCCCAAGTCGCTGAAAGTCGCGGTACTCAGAGTCTGTTGCCCATCCACCGGACCAAGAGCTATGCAAGCGAATTCTCCAGCGCCTAGGGTCACGGTCGCGCCCGTGTAGACATCCCGGGGAACGCTGCTTGTCACCAACGGTTCCGCAATGCCGTTGATATGCATGAATTCGGCGCCGAGCAGAGGCCCTGACGTAGACAACGATAGGAGAGTCGCCGTCTTGCCCGACTGGGTAGTCAAAGTGATGCTCTGAAAACCGAGGTCGAACTCGGCTAACTGATCGTTGGCCGTGCTGGACACCATCACGGTGACTTCCGTGTTCCCGGTGAACGAAGTCTTCGACATGCCGCTGGAGCCGCAGGCGGTCGTAAAGCTGCCCAAAGCGGCGAGAATCAAGATTGAGTAGGCGAGTCGAAGCCACGAAGAATGCTCACGAGCAGGAAGCACCAGAAATGTTTTCACCACATCCTCCCAAGATTATTGTAAGTCTCACGAGTTCGTCTTAGCCCTTAGGGCTGGGCCTGGCGAGTGCGTGTTACTACAGTGATCGTTGGCTGCATCCGGCCAGCGCCTTCGCGACGGACGGCCTTGGGTCTCTCCGCCTTTCAAGTTGTTGCCTGGGTTCGATAGGGACGATCCGGTCACGCCATCGTTGACCTGGGCGCACTCCATGCGCAGCGAGCAGAAGAAAGCGGCATCATAAACTCCTCCGCTAGCGGTCCTGAGGGGAGCGCTTCGCCCTTCGCGCTGATAACTCATCTCAGTTCAACTTGCTCACTTCAACTGGGCAACGAGGTCGAATTCACCAGCCTGCCAGCTATAGCTAGCCATTTCTATGATATGCGCCGATAACGTCAAGTGCCATATTGATGAGTCGAGATTTGTAAAGACCGTGTCTTTTTACGTAACTCGACTCCGCCAAGAAAAGGGCTTCCTTTTGGGAAGCCACGTGGCGCCGATATGAGCGGTTATGAAGGAGCGCCAGTTCTCGAAATTGTCTAGCCCTGCGAAGCGTGCTCTTTTGCCTTGGCGATGTACTGCTCGACCTGTTGCTTCTGCGGGTAATCGGGATTCGCCTTGAGCAACTGCTGCCAGGCCTCGATCGCTCCCTTGGGATCCTGTTTGCCTTGCCAGCGCACCCAGCCCAGGTTGAATAAGGTCTGCGGATGTCCCGGGCTGTATTTCAGGGACGTCTCCATCGTGGCCAGAGCCTTATCGGCGTTCCCCGTGTACCAGTACGCCGTACCCATGTCGGTGCGGACGTCGGGATTGTCGGGATGAATCGTCAGCGCCCGCTCGTAGTACTGGATCGCGCTGGGGAACTGTTGTCCGTCGTAATACAGGTTGCCCAGTTTCACCAGGGAGTTGAAATCGTTGGGATCTTTGTTCACCGCCTCGAGCATTGGCGCCGCAGCCTGAGCCAGCGCGGCTTGCGCGTTGGGGTCCGGCAGCTGCTGGTTCATCCCGCTGCCCTGCTGTGTGGTCGTGGCTGTGGCCTGCGGCGTGCCAACCGACGCCGAACCGCGGAACAGATATCCGAGTGCCACGCCCAGAAGCAAGCAGAATGCCGCCAGCACATAGGCCTGCGTGCCGGTCCAGGTTCCAATCGAGCTGGATCCGCCGGCATTCCCGCAGTCAGTAATTGGCTGCGATTGGGGGCTGTTTACTTCGCTCATTTTCTTTCTCCGATCTGGTGCCGGCAAGCGCCTGTTTCGGCAGGTCCAGGTGAAACAGCCGCGTGACCGCTGCGGTCATCTGCTCCTGTTCCTCCTTCACTGGAAGTTCCTTGAGTTCGCGAGCCAGGGAGCTGGCAATCTTCTGTATGACCTGCGCTGCGATTGCGTGAAGTAACTGATCCTGCTCCCGGGTAAACGGCCCGCGCTCTTCGATGAAGGACTCCAGTTCTTGCCGGCAAATTTGGTCGAGGCGTTGGCGCAGCGCCACAATGGTCGGCACCACGCTCTCCGCCTGCAGCTTGCCGCGGAACGCTTGCGCTTCCACAGCCACAATCTTGTCCGCCTCAGCGGCCGCCGCCGCGCGTTCCGCGCCATAGCTCTTGGCCGCGCGCTCCAGACCGTCCAGGTCATAGAGTAGGATTCCGTCGACTCGGCGCACGTCCGGTTCCACATCGCGCGGCATGCCAATATCCAGGATGACCAGCGCGACGCGGTTGCGCTCAATCGCGATTCGCTCGGCTTCCTCGCGGGTCAAGACCACGTGCGGGCACCCGGTCGCGCTGATGACGATGTCGGCACGCAGCATGCATTTCCAGCGGTCGGCCAGGGTCGCCCCGGTGCCGCCCAACTTCTCGGCCAGTTCCTGTGCGCGCGCCGGTGATTGGTCAATCACGACCACCGATCCGGCCCCGTTTTCGGCCATTTGACGGGCTGACAGTTCGCTCATCTTACCCGTGCCCATCAGTAATACTCTCCGGCCTTCCAGCGATCCGAAGATATGCCGGGCCAGGTCAAGCGCAGCCGTCGGAATCGAGATCGCCAGGCTTTCGATCGCCGTCTCATGACGCACTTGCTTGGAGACGCTCAGAGCCTTCTCCAGCACCGCGTTCAGAAAGCGTCCCGCCGCGCCCACAGTCCGCGCCTGCTCCCACGCAGTTTTCACCTGCGACACGATTTGCGGCTCGCCCAGCACCAGGGAGTCGAGTCCAGAGGTCACGCGGAAAATGTGGGTAAGAGCGCATTCGTCCAGCAGCCGGTAGAAGTGCTCCCACTCACTCAGCTTCAAGCCGTGTTCGGTTCCCAGAAAGTGGAGCAGTGAATTTGCTGCCAGCGTGGGCTCGCTGGCCCACATTAGGAATTCGGTGCGGCAGCAAGTGGAAAGAACGACCACTTCTTCCACGCCTTCCGCACTGTTGAGCTGTTGCAAGACTTCGTAGCGCCGGGTTTCGCTGATCCAGAAACGTTCTCTCATGGCCAGCGGAGCGGTGCGGTGGTTCAGGCCGATCACCATGAGCGTAGGCTCCACGACATACACCTCGGGCGCAAGTTGCAACCATGGAAGCGCAAGCCGCTTGCCAAAGAACTGAACTCGAACTGGTTAGGCATCAACGTGTTTTCAGCGACTTGCGGACCAGGCAACTGGGCCCGAAGGTGTGGGAAATTCCGACAGTGCGGAATATGGCGCGGAGCGCGAGTCTTTTCACGCGATCTGCCTGTGCCACATCGACTTAGACTTGCACCGCAATCACGACGCTCCGTGATCGCAATCACTGACCAACTTCCCCGCTTCCGTCGAAACTGCATGACGATTAGTTCGTTCTTATCGAGTCTCGAAACTCGACCGCGAGATTCTCCTGCTTCAGCGCGGACGCAGCGGCGGGACAACTAAGGTTCTGAAAGGAAAAGCAATCATGAAGATGTCGAAGCTCGTAATCCTGATCGTGATGATCGCGCTGGCCCTATTCCTCGTTCTGCCCAACCTTTCCTGGGCAGCCGATGACGGTGCAACCATCTATAAGACGAAGTGCGCTATGTGCCATGGCGCAGACCTCGCGGGGAAACCGGCTGCCAAGATTCCCAGCCTGGTTTCCGATGATGCCAAGAAAGCTTCCGATGCCGATCTGACCGACATGATCGCCAACGGCGGCAAAGACAAAAAAGCCAGCCATGCGTTCTCCACCAAGGGCGTGACTCCGGACCAGATCAAGATGGTCGTGTCCTACTTACGCGAGGCGCAAAGGAAGTAGTTCAGGCAAGTGTGGTTCAGTAAGGATCGCTGTTCCAAGAGGCGAACCCGCGCTGCCAACCTTGGCACCGCGACACATACGCGAGGGTGAGTGATCCGCTCACCGGCAAGCTCTGGCCCAGCCAGTTTGCCGGGTTATCCCCCTCCGGTTTGCCATCACACACGGAACAGCCAGCCCGGGTCTAAGTGCTCACCCCTAGACCCGGGCACTTTTTTGCTCTCGCTCCACGGGTCGACTCCGCGCGTACGTCGGTGCCGCCGTGTAGATTCGTCAGTTGGTGCCCCTTGCCTTCGCGCCGTTTGCAAAAGGCGGGAGTCGCGAGGGTTGGTGTGGCCACGCCGGCCGATCACGCCACGGGGCGCTCGAAACGAAAATCTTCGTACAGCTTTCGCACTAGCCGGCTCCTCTACGGGAGATCGCAAACGATATCTGCATCTCGCATCCTTCCGGTGCCCTCCAAAACGCTCTCTTCCACAGCCCTCCACAGTAAGAATCCCAATTGCTGTGACGAACGACCTTTAACGAGAATTCCAGAAAGAGCAAGCTCACTCGATGCGCGAGGGCTCTCCCCACAAACCCATCGCCTGAGCGGCTCTGAGTGCACCTATCTCCTTATTCCGAAATATTTTAGCTGTAAGCCTTTGCGGCTCAATATTTTGCCCATATCCCCCGCCCACGCCCCGCAAGTGATCAAGAATGAATACTTTAGAGAGAAGGACCAAAAAAGATGGAGGATCGGTGTACCCTTGAGCCCGGGATCTTCTCGAAGTGAACCTCGCTCCGGGGGGACATCGTCGAAAGTGCAGCAAAACTGGCATTTTTTGCGAAATCGGTCACCGCTCGGTGTGATTGTAATCACAGCCTTTTCCCCGTTCCAAAAGTATCCTGAGCCTGCTTGTGGGAGTTCTTTCATAGTCTTACGCGCCGAAAGGGGAACATCATGGGGGTCGCCGGTCATACTCCAAATATGGGCCGCATGGCTCAGGACTTTTCTAGAAATCCAATGCTGGTTTACTGGGAAATGACCCAGGCCTGCGGACTGGCCTGCAAACACTGTCGCGCTGAGGCCATGCCGAAGGCGCATCCGCTGGAACTCAACACCGACGAGAGCAAGCGGTTCCTGAATCAACTTGTCGGATTCGGCGATCCGCTGCCGCACCTGATCCTGACCGGCGGCGATCCGCTCAGCCGCCAGGATATCTACCCGCTGATCGACTATGCGAACGGGCTGGGGCTGGAAGTGTCCATCACTCCAAGTGCGACTCCCGAGTTAACCAACGACGCCATCGCCAAATTGAAGGCGCATGGAATTCAAAGCATGGGGCTGAGCCTTGACGGCTCCTCGGTCGAGAGACACGACAACATCCGCGCCGTCGCCGGAACGTTTGAGCGCACCATGGAAGCGGCCCGCCAGTGCGGACGCCTGGGCATTCCCATCCAGGTCAACACTCTGGTCGCGGAAGAAACCGCGGACGATCTGCCCGCTATTTACGAATTATTGCGCACCAGTTTTCCTGTTATGCGCTGGAGCCTGTTCTTTCTGATCTCCGTAGGACGCGGCAAAGCCCTGAACGAAGTCTCCGCCGAAGAGGGTGAAGCCATTATGAAGTGGGTGTTTGATCTCTCGCCCCGCTCGCCGTTCCTCATCAAGACCACCGAGGCTCCGTCGTACCGGCGCATCGCGATTAACCAGATGCGCGCGTCCGGCATGGCAACGCCGGACATGAAAGCGACGTCGGTTTACAAAGGGTTTCAGATTCGCGACGGTCACGGCATCGTCTTCGTCTCGAACCTGGGAGACATTTATCCCTCCGGATTCCTGCCGCTTCGCTGCGGCAGCGTCCGCACCGAGTCGCTGGTCGACGTTTACCGCAACTCCGACGTCTTCCGCGCACTGCACTCTCCCGATCAGTTCCATGGAAAGTGCGGCGCTTGCGAGTACAGCCACATCTGCGGAGGCTCACGAGCCCGAGCCTATGCCCACACCGGCGATGCACTAGGAACCGATCCATTCTGCACTTATGAACCAGTAACACTCGAGGCAGTTAAGGTCTAGCGGACCGCGATGGGCAGATGGCGAGCCGGCACCAGGTAAACGGGTCGTATCACGAGGACGTTGCGCAGCGGCCAGCAGGCCTTGTTGCCAGCGACTCCGGGATCAAACTCGCTGCGCTTCGAAGAAAGCTAACCAGGCGCGCCGTGCCTGACCATTCGCAAGCGCTGCGCCGGACTTTTCAATTCGCCTTCCTGTTGCTGAATGTCTGGCTGGGTGGCTCCTTTTATTTTTGGGTGCGGCACTTTGAAGTCGGCGCACAGGCCGGCGCTGGGGCGCCAGCGTCGCATCGTGCTTACAGCCTCGACAAGAATCACGAATATAGTTTGATGGGCGCAACCACCCGCGTAATCGTTCCGCCGGGGCTTGGCTGGTCTGGCTTGAGGCCGCAGCGCATGGAAGCAAACAGGCCAATCAACTGGCCCAGCATCACATCGAGCACGGGGCGATAGTGATCGGGAAAGTCGGCCGCGCAATTTAATGACAGAGAATAATCCGCCAGCGACGACACATCGCCGTCGCCCCGCGCAGTGATCACCGCCCGCACACGACCCAGACGCTTGCGATCAATCTCCCGCAGCAGATCAAGTTCGTATCCTCGGCGCCGCGTCTCACTCGAGAGGAAAGCAACAAACAACGTCTGGCTGTCGACGCTCGACAGAGGCCCGTGCCGCAACCCCAGCGGTGTCTCCGCCAAGGTCGTGACTTTGCCGGCACTGAGTTCCACTACCTTCAACGCGGATTCGTCGGCCACCGCTCGCAGAGTTCCCGCGCCAACAAAACAGGTGCGCGTGCATCCCAGCAAAGTAATGGTCTCCGCCACTTCGGCCGCCGCTGGAAGGAACCGCCGTCCGGTCTCGCTCATTTGCGACACCACCTCGCCGAATTCCGCAAAATCTTCCAGATGCCCCACGCACTGCCCGGCAAGAACCATGTTGCTGAACGAACTCGTCATGGCGAGGCCGCGGTCGTTCACCGCATCGTCGAGCACCAGGGCCACGGCGCGGTCGGCATGGCGCGAGCATAATTGCGCCATCGCTCCTTGCTGGTTGCAGGTTATGACCAAATGTCGAATCTCGCGATGCCGGTCGAGCGCCTGCTCCAATAGCGCCACGCCCTCCGGACTCTCCCCTGAGCGGGAAAACGAAATCCACAGGTACTCTCTTCCCGGACGGTGGTATTCCTCGAATTCGGTCAGCAGGGTAGTACTGGGAATGGGCCAGACGTCACAACCCCAGCGCCGGCGAAGCAAGGGAGCCAGAGCCCGTCCCGTATAGTCCGACGTTCCGGCCCCTACCAGATAGACCGTCGGCGAAGAGGTGCTGCCCCGGCCGATTCCGGCGCGCCGCAGCGCGTCGTTCAACTCGGCGAGCTGGTCCTGGCAGCGCCGGTATGTCTTGCTCCATGTGTCCGGCTGTTGCCAGATTTCGCGGGGCGTGTGCTCCAGCCCCCGCTCGATTCTTTCCGGCTCTGGCAATTCCAGCAGCGTGCTCAACGGGTCGCTCAACGGAGGATCTCCTCTACTCACGAACCTGTTAGTTTATTACACTACGACTCCGTTGAAAAGCATTCGAAAGAAAAAGAAATCTCGTTCGGAAGAAATCGTCAGAGGATACTCTTGGAAACCGCGGTCAGCGTTTCAGCAACTAATCGACCTCAGTCGTGTTTCATTCCTCTAAGGAGAAAAGCATGAGTCGTGGTTCGAATCCCTTGAGTTCCCTGCTGCTGGCGGCCGCGCTGGCTTCGTCCCTCGCAGGGCTTGCCTGCGAGCATCATTATTACCGCGTGTATGACCCTTACTACACGGATTATCACCTGTGGAACAACGACGAAGTTGTTTACTACGATCGTTGGGCTACTGAAACCCATCACGATCCTCACCGCGATTTCCGCAAACTCCCGCCTCAGGAGCAGAAGGAATATTGGACTTGGCGTCACAACCACGGCGACCACGATCGAGATCACGACCGCCACTAACGCCCCGACTGGGCTCTCAGTGCCTGAAAGCGCTGAGAGCCTGGTCCGTGGTCGTCAGTCTCGCACCCAATCGTTTTAATTCTGCTACTGTCTTCTGCCCGTCTTCCTGCTTCAGTGTTTCGATCGCATCCTGCACCACGGCCACGCGCCGTCCCCGTTCGAGCAGACCCTTGACGGCAAAGCTCACGCAATACTCCGTCACCACACCAAAGACGACCAATTCGGCGCGACTGCCGAGCCGCTGCACCAGGGCATCCGCGTGCCGGCTCTCAAATATATTCAGCGTCTGCTTCTCCAGCAGGATCTGCTGGTATTGCGATAAATCTTCCGGCAGTCTCGCGTCGGCATCGTTCGGTACGCGCACAATCTTTTCAGCGAGTGCCTCCGGCACCAGCTCCGCTCCGACAGTTCCCTTCACGCAATGCGGCGGAAACACTTGGAACTCGGGATCGTCGGGCGTGTGAAAACATCCATGCGAAACGAGGAACACCTGCCCCTGCCGCGCCGCATCAGTGAGCCGCCGGATGTTGGGCAGCAACTTCTCCGCACCCGGAACGTATAGTTTTCCTCCCGGCAACATGAAATCAGCCTGCACGTCCACTTCCCAGAAGATGACGTCTTGCGAAACCATGATTCTCCTTCCCTGCGAAGGCCGAGCGTAACACCATTGCTTCGGCGATGACAACGGCTCGCACCGCTGGTGAGGATCTGCCTTTATGCGGTACGCTACCGCCACCATTCCATGAAGAAGCAACTCGTCACTTACGACGCCGTGCGTCGTGTCGGGCTAGCCCTCCCCAACGTGGAAGAGAGCACTTCCTACGGAACTCCGGCCCTGAAGGTGAAGGGAAAACTATTCGTGCGCCTGCACCAAGACTTGGACAAAATCGTTGTCAGAATGCCGTTCGACCGCCGCGAGGAACTGATGGCGGGCGACCCTGAGACCTACTTCATCACCGATCACTATCGCGACTACCCGTGGATCCTCGTGAGCCTCTCGAAAGTGTACGTGGACGCTCTGCCTGACCTTTTGAAGATCGCCCATCGCGCGGCTTCACTGGCGAAGCAGCGTCGCGCCTGATTTGCGGAGTATGATTGCGGATTCCACACTCGCGCGAGTGAGACAAACCCATGAGCCACGACGCCCCCGCAAAGTCCTCAGGCCCCAACAAGCTGGTGATTCGCAACATCGGACTTCTCATCAGCGGAGACCTCGACCACCCCATTCTCGACGCCGACACGGTCATCGCCATCGAGGGCGTCATCCACGCCATCGGCAAGGAGAAAGACATCGACCTCGCTGGCGCCGCCACCACGATCGACGCCAAAGGCACCGCACTCGCTCCCGGACTCATCGACAGCCACGTGCATCCCGTCTGCGGCGATTGGACGCCCCGCCAGAACCAGCTCGGCTGGATCGACAGCTGCCTGCACGGTGGCGTTACCACAATGGTTTCTGCTGGAGAAGTCCACACCCCCGGCCGCCCGAAAGACATCGTCGGCCTGAAAGCGATGGCCATTTTCGCGCAGCGCGCCTTCCAGGCATTTCGTCCCGGAGGCGTTAAGGTCTACGCTGGCGCGCCCGTGCTCGAACAAGGCATGGTCGAAGACGACTTCAAGGAGCTTTCCGCGGCCGGCGTGAAATTTCTCGGCGAAGTCGGCCTGGGCGGCGTAAAAGATGGCGTCACGGGACGCCGCATGGTCGCGTGGGCCCGCAAGTACGGCATCCAGAGCACGATTCACACTGGCGGCCCTTCGATTCCCGGCTCCAGCCTCATCGACAAAGATATGGTCCTCGAAACCGACGCCGACGTGATCGGTCACGTCAATGGAGGCCACACCGCCCTTCCCAACGATCAGATTGTCGCGCTGTGTGAGCGTTCGCCGCGCGCACTTGAGATCGTACACAACGGCAACGAACGCGCGGCATTGCTCGCGCTACGGACGGCGAAGGATCTGAAGCAACTCCACCGCGTGATTCTCGGCACCGACTCGCCCGCGGGTTCGGGCGTTCAGCCGCTCGGCATTCTGCGCATGATCTCGATGCTGTCCTCGCTCGGAGAAATCCCCGCAGAAGTGGCGATCTGCCTGGCAACGGGGAACACAGCCAAGATGCGCAGCCTCAACTGTGGCCTAGTTGCCGCCGGACGCGAAGCCAGTTTCGTATTCCTCGACAGCGCGCAGCAATCCGCCGGAACGAATCTGTTAGACAGCATTCAAAAAGGAGACTTGGCTGGAGTTGGCATGGTGATCACCGATGGCGCTGTCAGCATTCAGCGCAGCCGCAACACTCCGCCAGCCACGCGCGTGCCGGAGGTCGTCCGTGCATAGGCACGCAATCATTCTCGCGGTGGGGCTCACAATTCTGTCGGCATCGCTGCAAGCGCAGGCACCGATCCCAGACTGGTGCCGCCCACTCCCGCGCCCGGAATACAAATCTCTCGAGCGCGTCCCCGTGAGCGATCCATGGTTCGAAGTCTACAAACCTGCTCCGGGCGTTTTTGCTATCTATGAGCCGCATCAAGCCGAGGAGACGATCAGCTACCTGATCGTCGGCACCAAGCAGGCTCTGCTCTTCGACACCGGCATGGGAATCAGCGACCTCAAGAAGGTCACCGAAGAATTGACCAAGCTGCCCATCATCGTGCTGAACTCGCATACTCACGACGACCACGTCGGCGGCAACTGGGAATTCGACACCGTCTACGGCATGGATACGGACTTTACGCGCAAGGACGCGCAGGGCTCACGCGAAGACGCGCAAGCGGAAATCTCATCCGATCAGATCTGCGGCAAACTCCCGAAGGGATTCGACGCGAAGGCATACACAACCCGACCGTGGAAAATCACCGCCTACACGCACGACGGAGACCGGTTCGATCTCGGCGGCCGCGCTCTGGAAGTCATCGCCACTCCCGGCCATACGCGCGACGCCATCTCTCTGATGGATCGCGCCAACGGTCTGCTGTTCACTGGAGATACCTACTATCCTGCACCCATCTGGCTCTTCCGTCCGGAGACGGATCTCGATGCGTATAGCGCGTCCATTCGTCGCCTGGCCGCACTAGCGCCACAGGTAAAGTTGGTTCTGGGCGCGCACAACATTCCGGTGGCCTCGCCGTCAGTCCTTCCCCGACTCGTCGCCGCGTTCGATGCCGTGCGCTCGGGAAAAGTTCCGGCCACGACGGAATCGACGGGCAAAGTCCTATACAAGGTGGATGATATTTCTTTCCTCATGCGCGCCGCGACTGATCACTGATCGGAAAGCTAACGCAGTCCGTCTTCCCCTTTGATTTGATCCTTCGTCAAACCGCCGACGCGAGCCAACGGACGCCCGCTGTCGGTGACCGCAACCGCCACCATGATCTCATTCGCCCGCGGCGCATCATTCATTCGCACTTCCATGCCGTCAAAGTGGCTGCGCACAAACGCCGCGTCCTTGTGCCCCAGTGGGATGTCGAGCACCACACCCATGCCGCCGCGCTTCTTCGACGAGGGAATCAGCGCCGCGCCTTTCCCCAGCACGCGCCGCACCGGAATTCCCAGCTTCGGGTGCAGAATCGCCGCCGCATGTTCGAGTTCACCGTTCTCGCCGACCGCTGCGGCCTTGCCATAACTTTCTGCCGAGGGACCAGAAATCCCCAGCGCCGCCACCGCCCGAGCCGCGAGCAGTTCGCCGAGTTCCTCGCCAATCGCCATCAACTCCGCAAGATCCTCGACATATTTTCCCGCGCAGGGATTTTCAATCACGGCCACGGCCGCCGCACGCCGTGTCGGCGGCGAGATTTCACGTTCCATCTCCCGCTGCGTCTCTTCCACAAACGTCGCAATCTTCCGGATCTTCGCCTTCATCTGTTCGTCCTCACCGCAGCCCGTCTTCCCCTTTGATTTCCGACGCCTTGAGCCCGCCTACGCGGGCATGCACCCGGGCGCCGGTCGTCATGACCAGAGCCAACAGAATCTCGTCCGCCCGCGGCGCATCATTCACACCCACTTCCATAGCATCGAAGTGACTCCGCACGTACGACGCATTGATGTGCGTAACCGGCACATCGAGCCGAGTTCCCGGGCCGCCAACTTTCTTTGTCGAGGCCACAATCGCCTTCGCCCCGCCCAGCACATCGCGCATCGCGTATCCGCCCGGCACATGCCACAAGGCTCCGTGCTCGATTTCTCCAGCTGACCCTACGATCGCCCCCTTGCCGTAGCCCTCAACGACCTTAGCGTCGCCGCCCAGCGCCGCGATCAACGTGTGAGCCATTTCCAAACCGAGAGGCTTGAGGTCATCCATGAAGCCCTCGATGTTCTCGACATACGATCCCGCAAACGGATTTCGTATGACCACAATCGCCGCCGCCCGGCGCAGCGGCTTCTCCGCGACCGGCCCGCCTTCGTGAAAAACCTCTTCGACGCATGTGACTTTCTTTCGGATCACTACCTCAGGCATTCACCAGGCCCCTTTCGCGAACGGGAGTCGCAATCCTTCTCGATTCACCAATTTCTCCAACCACGCGTATCGTTCCCTGCAGGCTCAGCGCCGCCGATCGGATCAGCCCCATTCTCAGCAGAAGTTCCGCGGTCCGCGCGCCCGCGCCCAGAGCCTGATTCACTTCTTCCAACGTCAACTCGCCCACCGCTTGCGTGACCGGACGATTCCCCAGATCGCTGTCAGGCGCCAGTTCGCAGGCCGAAACGCGAACGATCGCGGGATGTCCCGGAAGATCGACTGCATTAGCAATAATCGTGGCGGCAGCGTCGGCCGCCGCCGCACGGTCCACCAGCACCGTCACCGCATCCGCGATCCCTAGAGAAAAGCTGCGCCCCCGCCATCCGCTGGTGGCAACGCCGCGCACCGGATCGGCCGCATGCACCGTGGTCGTTCCCAGCAGCGAAGGACGGTCGGGCCGCTCCGCCATCCCCACTACAAATTCCTCATCCGCACTTAAATACAGCGCAATGTCGCCGCCGTCGTTCACATACGCGCGCGAAAGCTCAGCCGCCGCAACCGTCGCCGCAAGAATCTCCTCCGCTACCGCACCCGCCACTGCGGCCATCGGCGTGATGAAGTACTCCGCGGCGTACGGCACCACCGCCGCCATCATCCTCCGGGCCACCGCGCCGCGCGGCCACGCTGCTTCCGACGAACAAGGTCGCCGCAAGAATGAAAGCTCTTCGCACAACTCGTCGAGCACCGTCGCGAATCGCTCACCTGCACTCCGATATGCTGCCTCGATCTCGCGCGGCGCCCCGTATGCCTCTACGATCAGGTCAATCGGCCCGTCGTGCAGATGCAGTCGCCGTCCGTCCTGCAGCATTCGGATCTGTGCGCGCTGATTCATCCTTTCTTCGCCTTGACTCCAGACTCGAGCGGCCACGGATTATCCGTGTGCGCGGCCAGTCTTCGCCGGCTTTCATCCTTTGCAGCAATCGAACTCAGTGGACGCACCTGCTCCACGTATCCCCCCAACGCGGCATAGTCCTCCAGCCTCAAAGTGAACTCAATCGGCGCCACCAGTGCCGGCGTCGGCACATATCCAAACGCATTCTGCGGCATGCGACTCACATCGGCCATGAAAGTAATCCCGCCGCCGGGCCATACATAAACCGGTGCTCCTCCACAAGTCACTCGTGTCAGCGCGTCGCGCACCGAATGGGTCAGCTTCACCGGATTCTCGGTCACTCCCGCCCGCAACGATCCTCCCGCTCCTCCCATGAACAGAACTGTACACAGTGCGGGCTCGCAATTCTCCTTGATGCGTGCCACCGATTCGCGCAAGTCGGCAGGCAGTTCTTTTTCCCGAGGCTTCAGATCTTCGTTCAGTTCGAAATAGGCGTAGTGCTCGCCGGTCGTACTGACCATCAGCAGGCGTAAACCAGGCCAGGCCTTCTTCGCGTTGAACTTTCCAAGAATCGTCAGCGGATCGTCAATATCAGTTCCGCCCCAGGACGTGCCCGGCTCCGCGACCTGGAAATATCGTCCTGGCGTGGACCGTCTTCCCTTCAGTTTGATTCCCGTCTCCGGCACGCCGAGCAATTTCCCGGCTTGATGCTCCGACAGCACGCCCGTAATGTGATCGTCGACTACCACAACGTCATCCACTTTACCGAACCATTGCTTGGCGAACATGCCAATCGTCGCGGAGCCGCAACCCACGCGCATGCGCTCTTCCTGCACACCGTCGACAATCGGCGGCTTGCCCGCCTGCACCACAACCCTTGCGCGGTCGTCGATCTTCAATTCGACCGCTTTGCCGTTGCACAGGTTCAGCAGAGCGTCGCAGGTGGCCGTGCCTGCCTTCCGGCCACCTCCAGTCAAATGTCGCACGCCACCCAGCGACAGCATCTGCGACCCGTACTCGCTCGTCGTCACATGGCCCACGGCTTCTCCCTGGGCCCGCACCGTGCTGCACTCCGGGCCCAGATGGCGGTCGGTGTCGATCTTCACTTTCACGCCGCAGTAACTGAATATTCCCTCGGTCACCACCGTGACCATATCGACGCCTTCCACTTGCGACGAAATGATGAAAGGCGCGGGCTTGTAATCGGGATATGTCGTGCCCGCGCCGATTGCTGTCACAAAAGTTTCCCCGTGGCTGACCTCGCTGTGGTTGATCAGCGTGCCATCCCAGTCCCGGCCGCGCTCAAGAAACGGCACCACCGACGCTCCACGCTGCAACGCTCGATCCAGCACGACATGCGGATCAAGCCTCACGAGTTTGCCTTCGTGATTGCCATAGCGGTCGCACGACCCCGTCCGTCCAGGCTTGATATAGCAGAGCACGGGGCAGGCATCGCACCGGATGGCATCGTCAGTCATGCGCGCCTCCGCCGGCCTTTGCGAGAATGGCCGCCCGCACGCGATCCGGCGTCGCAGGAATCTTGTGGATGCGCACGCCGACCGCGTCATGAATCGCGTTCAGAATTGCAGGCGCGGTGGGAATCACCGCCTGCTCGCCGATCCCTTTCGCGCCAAACGGCCCGATGGACGAAGGGTCTTCAATCAAAATCGATTCCACGGGAGGAACATCCCCGGCCGACGGAATCAGATAATCGTGCAGATTCTCGCCCTTGCCGGGAAAGAATTCTTCCATCAGCGCCATCCCCAAGCCTTGCGCCGCGCCGCCTTCGATCTGCCCTTCGATCAGGGTAGGGTTGATGGCGCGTCCCACATCATGCACGGCAGTAACTTTCAACACCCGCACTGTGCCGAGGTCTACATCGACTTCAATCTCCGCCATGTGCGCGCCAAACCCGAACACGGCGTAAGGACTTCCCTGTCCATTTTCATCCAGTGGACTGGTCGGTGGATCGAACGTCGCCTCACAGGTGATCACGTAGCCATGCGCATCGACAGGCAACTCGGGAAGAGCGAGCACCTTCCGTTTTCCATCTTCGACAATCGTCACCCTGCCCTCGACGAACTCGATCATCGCGCAGTCGCACGCCCCGGCCAACTTCAAGATCTCGCTGCGCAACTTGCGTCCTGCCGTGTGCGCTGCTTTGCCGGTCACGAGTGTCTGCCGCGATGCCGAGGTCTTTCCGCAATCCGGTGAAATCGCCGTGTCTCCAGAAACCAGATCGAACTGCGCCACCGGCGCCATCAAGGCATCCGCGCAAATTTGCGGGATGATGGTATTCGATCCCTGACCGATATCCACCGCGCCCTGGTGCAATGCGATGCGCCCATCGCGCTTCAGCCCGATGCGCACAGTCGATGGATTCGGCAGCGAAGTGTTCCCGCACCCATACCACATCCCCGCTACGCCCACACCGCGCCGCAACGGTCGAACCGCACTTGCGTTGAATGCGGCTGTTTCCGCCCGCGCGCCTCGCCAGTTTGGCCGCAACGCCTCGAAGCACGCGCGGATTCCCACGCCCTCGCCGAGCACTTGCCCAGTCACCGTCGGAGTATCGTCCTCCAGCACATTCAGAATGCGAAACTCTAAGCGGTCCATCCCCACTCGATCCGCGAGATCGTCATAAAGCTGCTCTTGTGCAATCGCAGCCTGCGGCACACCGAACCCCCGAAACGCTCCCGCCGGAACGATGTTCGTATGCACCGCGCGAGTCAGCGCACGATAGTTGGGAACGCGGTACGGTCCTGACGCATGCACTGGCACACGTCCCGCCACGGTCGGTCCCCACGACGAATACGCACCCGTATTGAAATCCGCGGAAAAATCGAGCGCTGTCAGCTTACCCTCTCGCGTGGCTCCGGCACGAAGCCGCAGGCGAGCGGGATGCCGCTTCGTCGTCGACATCATCGATTCGGTTCGCGAATACACCATGCGCACCGGCCGTCCCAACTTCCAGGCAGCGAGCGCAACAAACGGCTGCACCGAGAGATCGAGCTTTGCCCCAAAGCCTCCTCCCACGGCTGTGGGAATAATTCGCACCTTCTCCGGCGCAATCCCGAGAATCTTCGCAATATCGTCGCGATCCATGTACGGAGATTGCGTGCAAGCTTGAATCTCGATGTGATCCCCAACCCGCCGCGCGAATCCCGCTTCGGGTTCAATGTAAGCGTGCTCGACGAATCCCGTCTCGTATTCGCCCTCAACTACAACGTCCGCTTCCGAAAGCGCTCTTTCCACGTCTCCGCACACGACACGCCCGCGCACCAAAATATTCCCTTCGCGATGCCCATGCATTCGAGGCGCATCGGCTGCCAGAGCCTCATCGATCGTTTTGAGCGCCGGCAACTTCTCCCAGCGCACAGGAAACTCGGCCAGATCGAGAGCTTCGAATGCATCTGTCTCTCCAACCACCGCCGCAACGCCTTCCCCGCGGAAGCGCGCTACGTCCTGCGCAAACACAGGCTGATCCGCATATCTGGGAATCACACCATAGCAATCGATGCCGGGCACATCTTTCGCCGTGAGTACGAGCATCACCCCCGGGTGGTCCGCAACGAACCGATCCAGATCTCCGAACTGAAACCGTGCCCGGGGATGTGGGCAGCGAATCACGCGCACCCCCAGCGTGCCCGCAGGAGTTTCATCCGCTCCGAAAACCTCCGTGCCTTCAACTTTCTTCTTGCCGTCGAGCCGCACCAGGCGCGCACCCACGGCGTCTCCCGCAGCAGGCGACGCATGCCATGCCCCGCTCGACCCGGCCTCCACAATCGCGCTGATAATCTTTCGATAGCCCGTGCAGCGGCAGAGCATGCCGCCAATCGCATCCATCACTTCACTTTCGCTCGGCGTTGAATTCCTCTCCAGCAGCGCCGTCGCAGCTACTAGCATCCCTGGAGTACAAGCGCCGCATTGCGCCGCCCCATGGAGAAGAAAGGACTGCTGCAGGCGCCCGTGCAATGGCGAGCGTCCGGCCAGCCCTTCCACGGTTGTGATCTCAGATCCTGCAGCCTGCCCAGCCGCGACGAGACACGCGCAAGCCGGCTCTCCGTTCAACAAGACCGTGCACGCGCCGCAGTCGCCCGCATCGCACCCAACTTTCGTTCCCGTCAGTCCGAGATCGTCTCGCAGCACACGCGACAGCCGGCGCGTCCCGGACGCTGTTACCTCAACCGCGCGTCCGTTCACCGAGAACGAAATTAAGTCAG
>Ga0181532_10000659_pt1 | contig 34692 bp, 23 predicted proteins | sample PEATcosm2014_Bin_33_FD_119768 | JGI IMG/M metagenome (GOLD analysis project Ga0181532, IMG submission 119768) | Peatland microbial communities from MTU Mesocosm Facility, Houghton, MI, USA - PEATcosm2014_Bin11_30_metaG | ecosystem: Environmental > Terrestrial > Soil > Wetlands > Peat | place...
CGAGAAGGGAATCGAACTAAAATGTCGTTATAACGACAATCGCGTGATCTCGCAGGCCGACAGGTTCCGCCGGGAGGAAAATTGATGAAGAGGCTGATGGGTACGAGCAACGACATAGCATTGACGATCTTGCGCTTGGTCCTCGGAGTGGTGTTCTTCGCGCATGGGGCGCAAAAGATGCTGGGCTGGTTTGGAGGCTTTGGGTTTCACGCCACCATGGGATTCTTTGCTCACATGGGAATGCCGGCCCCGGTTGCGTTTCTGGTCATCTGCACAGAATTCTTTGGCGGGCTGGGGCTGATTGTCGGATTGCTGACGCGCATCGCCGCTCTCGGAATTGGCAGCGAGATGATTGGGGCGATCTTCATGGTGCATCTGCAGAATGGTTTTTTCATGAACTGGATGGGCACACAGAAGGGCGAGGGATTTGAATATCATCTGCTGACGATTGCCATGGCTGCGGCGCTCCTGTTGCGCGGGGCGGGCGCGTTCTCGCTGGATCGCGCGCTTTCAAAGTAAGCCAAGGTCTTTAGGCCGAATGAAGGCCAAAAGGCGGGACGAGAATTGCTGCGGGCACAGGCAGATGCCGCTAATTCCTCAGCGTCTTACCAGTCTTGAGCGTGAACTGAATTCTCTCCTGCGTCTTCTTCTCGCCGCACAGGGACTTGAAGGCCTCGCGCTCCAGGTCGAGCACGTACTGCTCGCTGACCGGCGTGCCGGGCGTGACGTTTCCGCCACAGAGTACTTCAGCGATCTTCGTGCCCAGCTTCAGTTCGTGATCGCTGATGTACTCGCCTTGCCGCATCAGGTAGACGCCCATTTTCAGGGCGGCGAGGATGTTCTCACCGGGAGCGGGAATGTCCGTGCGCATCACCGGCGGCTCATACCCCGCGCGCACCAGTTCCAGGGCGCGCGCTTTGGCGTCGGAGAGAACGCGCTCGCGGTTCATGGTGATGCGGTCGGGGCTTGACAGGAACCCGAGTCCGCGGGCTTCATCCGCCGAAGTGGCGACTTTCGCCGTGGCGACGGTTTCGAAGGCTTTCTTCATCGCCTCCATCAGTTCGACCGATTCGCCCCGGCCATCGGGACGAATGGAAGCTGCGCTGTCCACCGCGCGCAACAACATCTCTTTGCAGCCTCCGCCGCCGGGAAGTAGGCCGACTCCGACCTCGACCAATCCCATGTATAGTTCGGCATGCGGTTGGCGGGCGGCCGCGTGCAGTGAGATCTCGCAACCGCCGCCGAGCGTGAGTCCGAAGGGCGCGCTCACCACCGGCTTGGGCGAAAACTTGATGGCCTGCGTCATGCCCTGAAACTGACGAATGGCGAGATCAACGTCGTCCCACTCTTCCTCCTGGATCGACATGAGCAGCAGCATGAGGTTGGCGCCCACAGAGAAATTCTGCGCGTCGTTGGTGATGACGAAGGCATCGAAGGCGTCGCCCGGTCCACCTGGCTTCAGCGTCTGCAGGATGAGCGAAATGATGTCGGCGCCGAGTGCGTTCATTTTGGAGTGGAACTGGATGCAGCCCACACCATCTCCCAGGTCAACCAGCGAGGCTCCGGAATTCTTCTTGACCACGTAGTTGGACTTCTTCGCCACTTCAACCGACCACACTCCCGCAGGCACTTCGAGCGGCTTGAAACTCGCATGGTCCAGATCGAAGTATGCTCGGCCTGATGTCGTCTTAGGATCGTCTTCGTACCAGGACTTCGCGTCCGAGGCGAGCAACTTTTCCACATTGGCCGCTACCGGACGCCCCTCTTTCTTCATGCGCGCGACGGTTGCTTCCACGCCCGCTGCGTCCCAGAGTTCGAAAGGGCCGAGTTCCCAGTTGAAACCCAGGTGCATGGCGCGGTCGATCTCAACGATGGAGTCGGAGATTTCAGGAATGCGGTTAGCGGAGTATGTCCACAAGTCGGACAGCGCCGCCCAAAGAAAAGCGCTTGCCTTATCGGGCTTCTGCGGTGCGCCGCCGCCATTCAAGCCCAGCAGCATTCGAATTCGCGCCCCCGTCTCCTCGACATTTTTCGCCATATCGAGGGCCGCGAATTTCGGCTTCTGCCGCGGATGATATTCCAAAGTCTTCCAGTCGAGCGCCACGCGCTCATCATCTTTACCGTTGCCGCTTTTGAGCTTCTTGTAGAAGCCGCCCTTGGTCTTGTCGCCCAACCACTTGCGTTCCAGCATCTGGCGAAAGAATGCGGGAATCTGCAATTCGCTGCGCTCGTCGCGCACGTTCTGGGTCATGTTCGTGACCACGTGCCCGAGGATGTCGAGGCCGACGAGATCGATCGTTCGGAACGTGGCCGAGCGCGGCCAGCCGACGGCCTGGCCGGTGAGCGCATCGATCTCTTCGACGGTCAGATCCATTTCCTGCATCAGCCGCAACACGTTGAGCACGGAAAATGTGCCGATGCGATTGGCGATGAAGTTGGGAGTATCTTTCGCCAGCACGACGCCCTTACCCAGTTGCGCGTCGCAGAAGTGCGTGACGGCGTCGATCAGCGCGGGGTCGGCGTCTGGGGTTGGGATCAGCTCCAGCAGCCTCATGTAGCGCGGTGGATTAAAGAAGTGCGTGCCGAACCACGCACGCCGGAAGTCCGGGGAAAATCCCTCGGCGATCTTGGCCACCGGAAGTCCGCTGGTGTTGGTGGTGACGATCGTGCCTGGCTTGCGGATCGCCTCGATCTTCTTGAGCAGCGACCGCTTGATCTCGAGGTTCTCGACGATAGCCTCGATAATCCAGTCCACGTCGGCCAACCGCTTCAGGTCGTCGTCGAAATTCCCCACGGTGACGAGCCGCGAAAGCGAGGCTTCGAAAAAAGCCGCGGGCTTCGATTTTCTGGCCCCATCGAGTCCGGCGGCCGCGATTTTGTTGCGCGCGGGGCCGTCGGCGTCCGGGGGAACGATGTCGAGCAGCAAGGAAGGCACTCCCGCATTGGCGAAGTGCGCGGCGATGCGGGCGCCCATGGTGCCCGCACCGAGGACTGCAACTTTGTGAATACGCTTCATAAATGCGACTCCTGCAATAAAAATTCTTCCTTGATTCTTCTATAGTTCTTCTAGGGAAGTTTATCTACCACCCAGTCGTTCTTGCCAGTCTCGACCAGCGTCATTTCGGAGAATTTGCGCGTGACGTGGGATGATCCTCGAATGGTGACCAGCACAACCGGGAAATTGTAGCGGCCCTGATGTCCAGTGCCGCGCGTGATCTCGAAGGCGCGGTTGGAGGCGTTGGAAAAAAACTGCTCTAGTTTGTCGGCGTTCTGCGAGTGGCGGATGCCGTCGCTGAGTTGGACCATGCCGTTCTCTACGTCTCCGGTTTGCCACGCGTGCAGGAAGTGGTTCGCGGCTGCCAGGGCAAATACGTAGCCGGGGTCGGAGGGAGCTTCCTGTTTGGCGGGATGGGTCTTCGAGCCCGCCCAGACTTGCGTCGTCAGAAAGACCGTCAAAAGGGAAAGACACGCTGCGAACTGGATCTTCGCGTTGAGGCTGTTCGTCATTCCTCGCCAATGTTCCTCGCCAGTGATGATGTAACTCATTACTCTACTGGAAAACAGGCAGAACGCCAGCGGCCTTGCGCCAAGATCGTTGTTTTTGCTAATGAGTGTAGTCGGGAATATTTCAACAACCATCCTATTGAAGCGCTCTCAACTCCACGGCTCTCATTGACTTGCGGAGTTCGCCCACGTAAGATTTGCCCCTGATGATCGGCCAAACCATCTCGCATTACCGCATTGTTGAGATGCTCGGTGGCGGTGGCATGGGTGTCGTCTATCGGGCCGAGGACACCAAACTGGGGCGTTTCGTCGCCCTGAAATTCCTGCCCGAAGATCTGGCCAAGGATCGCCAGGCACTCGATCGCTTTCAGCGTGAAGCGCGCGCCGCCTCGGCCCTGAACCATCCGAACATTTGCACCATCCACGAGATTGACGAGGGAAACGACCAGGCCTTCATCGTCATGGAGTACCTCGAAGGGCAGACCCTGAAACACCGCATTGCCGGCCGCCCGATGGATACGGAATCCCTTCTGAGCCTGGCGATTGAAATTGCCGATGCCCTCGATGCCGCGCACTCCAAAGGAATCATTCATCGCGATATCAAGCCAGCCAACATTTTCGTGACAAAACGCGGGCAGGCGAAGTTGCTCGACTTCGGTCTGGCCAAGCTGGCGCCGGAAAACCGTCGGGGTAGTTTGGACTCTGCGCTGTTAACGGCTACCGACGGGGCCATGATGACCACTCCTGGTTCCACGATTGGAACCGTGGCCTACATGTCACCGGAGCAGGTTCGCGCCGAAGAGCTTGACCCACGCACAGATTTGTTCGCGTTCGGATCCGTACTCTACGAAATGGCTACCGGATCCCTGGCGTTTCCCGGAAATAGCAGTGGCGTGATCTCCGAGGCCATTCTAAACCGTACTCCGCAGCCTCCGACGATCGCGAATCCAGCCCTGCCTCCCAAGCTGGAGGAACTGATTTTCAAAGCGCTTGAGAAGGAGCGGGAGCTGCGGTATCAGACCGCCGCCGAGCTGCGTGGAGACTTGAAGCGCATCAAGCGCGCTCTCGACACTTCACGCGTGCGCGCCGGGAGTGCGTCCGCCGCCGCTTCGGGGACGTCTCCGGCTCCGGCCTCTGCGGCTCCCGTATCGCGAAAGCCGGTGGTGGTCACGGCATTAGCCGCTGCGGCCATCGCCATGATCGCCGGCCTCGCCATTGGAAAGTCTTTGTTGCAACACCCGGTGCAGGCATCACTACCGATTTATCATCCGCTCACCTTCCGCCGCGGCATGGTTCACGCTGCCCGCTTTGCTCCCGACGGCAAGACCATCATCTATAGTGCTGCGTGGGAAGGTAAACCTCTGCAGTTGTTCACCACGCGGCCGGAAAGCCCTGAGTCGCATGATTTAGAACCAGCCGGAGCCGACGTACTTGCTGTTTCCTCGTCGGGAGAAATGGCACTGTCTCTGGGCAGCCGTCCGGTCGCCCAATTCCTCTATTCCGGCACGCTTGCGCGCGTGCCTTTGGTCGGTGGCGCTCCGCGCGAGATCCTGGAGAATGTCGAGTGGGCAGATTGGTCTCCGGATGGGAGCACTCTCGCGGTTGTGCGGCAGGAGCAAGGGCGTCACCGCCTCGAGTTTCCCCCGGGCAAGGTGGTCTACCAGGCCGATGGATGGATCGGTCATATTCGTATTTCCCAGAAAGCTGACACCATTGCCTTTATTGACCATCCCCAGTTGGGCGACGATGGCGGGGCGGTTGCCGTGGTTGATCTGAACGGAAAAAAGACCACTCTTTGCACTGGCTGGGACAGTATTCAAGGAATCGCATGGTCGCCCGGCGGCGATGAGATCTGGTTTACCGCCACGCGAACCGGTGGCGACCGATCCCTCTATGCGGTCAACCTCGCGGGCGACGTCCGTCTGCTCGCGCGCGTTCCCGGTGAATTGACCCTGCTCGATGTTGGCCGGGATGGGAGTGTGCTCTTGACCCGGGGCAACGACCGCGCCGGAATGATCGGCCTGGCCCCCGGCGAGACCAAAGAACGCGACTTGTCCTGGCTCGACTGGTCCGTGCCCGGCGATTTGTCTGCCGATGGCCGCACCGTCCTTTTTGGGGAGACCGGAGAGGGCGGAGGACCAAAGTATGCGGTCTACCTGCGCAAAACCGATGGTTCTCCGGCCATTCGTCTTAGCGATGGAATCGGGGCTGCATTATCGCCTGACGGGCGCTGGGCGCTCGCGCGACCCAATGTCACTCCTTCTCCGCTTGTCCTGCTGCCAACCGGGGTCGGTGAAGCCAAGCCCGTCACCCACGATTCGATCAATCATCTCTGGGCGCGGTGGCTTCCCGATGGAAAACGACTGGTGTACTCCGGCAACGAGGCCGGACACGGATTTCGTCTTTATCTAGAGTCTCCCGGAGAAGGCAAGCCGCGCCCGATCAGCCCGGAAGGCGTGAACCCGTTGGTTGTGATCTCCCCCAAGGGCGATTTTGCCGCCAGCGTCGGTCCGGATAACAAAGTTTACCTTTATCCCGTCGCAGGTGGCGAACCTGTGCCCGTCTCCGGCACCGAGCCCGATGAGGCGCCAACCGGCTTCTCCGCCGACGGCCGATTCCTTTACGTCTTTCGTTTTGGAGAAATCCCAGCCAAAGTGTTTGAGCTCGAGTTGTCAACCGGCAAAAGGAAATTATGGAAGCAACTGGTGCCTGCGGATGCGGCCGGAATCGACACGATTCGGGGAATAACAATAACTCCGGATGCCAAGGCTTATGTGTACGGCTATATCCGAACCCTCTCGGATCTTTATCTCGTCGAAGGCTTGAAGTGACAGCGCATTTTCTTACATCCTTCCGAGTACAGCGAGAGTACAGCGAGTGTCGCTAACGGGCGCTAACGCTCATTGACAGCGTCAATCCGGGAGTTCCTAGCCGCAGGGGGCACGAGCTCCCATGGAGGAACCCCTTCGTTGATATTCTGAATTTCGTCGCGCCGTTCTCACACAGCATGACCTCAGGCCCTCTTCTTTCTGCACGGGAAATTGCGGCGCAGATCCGCCGCAAAGAGGTTTCTCCCGTCGAGGTGGCGCGCGCTCATCTTGATCGCATCGAACGGCTGAATCCCAGGGTGAACGCGTTCGTCGATTACCAACCCGAAGCTGTACTTGCGCAGGCTCGTGCAGCGGAGAAGGCGATTCTCCGCAACAAAGAAGACGAGCTTGGCCCGCTGCATGGCGTGCCTCTTTCCATCAAATCCTCGATTGACGTTGCCGGCCATCGTTGTGAAGCTGGTACGCGTTTGCGCGCAGGATACATTGCCTCCGAGGATGCGCCGCTGGTGGCGCGTCTGCGCGCGGCTGGGGCCGTGATCCTGGGCGTCACTAATACGCCCGAACTGCTCATGGCGTGGGAGACCGATAATCTTCTTTATGGCCGCACCAACAATCCCTGGGACTTGAATCGCACCGCGGGCGGATCGAGCGGCGGCGAGGCTGCCGCGATCGCCGCGGGACTTTCCGCCGGGGGCGTGGGCAGCGACGGCGGCGGTTCGATCCGCGTGCCGGCGCACTTCTGCGGCATCTGCGGATTGAAGCCCACTCCCGGACGCATTCCTTCGACTGGACACTATCCAAAAGCTGGCGGCCCTTTTGCTTTGATCGGAGTGGTCGGGCCGATGGCTCGCACAGTCGAAGATTTGAGAACGCTGTTTGATGTGATGGCGGGTTGGGACGACGGCGACCCTTATTCCGCACCGGTGGAGGTCCGTGTGCTACATGAAGCGCAAGCGCGGGCTGTCCAAATTGGTTTCTTCGAAAACGATGACCGCACTTCCGTCACAGAAGAAACCAGGTCGGCGGTGCGTCGGACAGCGTCTCTCTTGCTGAGTTGCGGATTTCGCGTCGAGCCGTTCCGCCCCGAAGGGCTCGAAGAATCGCGGCAGTTGTGGTGGGAATTCTTCGGCACCGCCGGCGGGATGGTTCTGGAGCCCATGATTTGCGAACCAAGGTTGCGTGGCCGCGAGTCCGAGCTGAGCCCGATTCTGCGGGAGTTCCAGGCCTGGACCAAGGCCGCGTCCGCGCACACGGGCGAGTCGCTGCTGGCCGCATGGCTGGGACGCGATGCAGTGCGCGAGAAGATTCTCTTGCAGATGCGGAAATATCCCGTCCTGATTTGTCCTACCGCTGCTATCCCCGCTTTTCGTCACGGCGAACGGGCGTGGCAGGTGGAAGGGAAGACGGTGAAGTATCTCGATGCCTGGAGCTATTGCGAGTGGTTTAACCTGCTAGGGTTTCCCGCGGCCGTGGTTCCGATGGGCTATTCGGACGAGGGTCTGCCGATAGGCGTGCAGATCGTCGCGCGGCCGTGGGAGGAGGAACTCGTGCTGGCGGTCGCCGCGAAACTCGAAAGGGAGCGCGGTCCATGGCTAGCGCCTCCTCTGCTTCTGAGCTGACATCCCCACTCTTTTGCATGCGTCTATGCATTCTCTTCTGACAAAAAGTGTCGTTTTGTCCTCCCCTTGTTGTCCCCGATGTGCAAACAAATTCACCTTTGCGGGAAACCGATTCGCGTACCGCTTTTGCTTTGCCTTTTCCTGAAAACCGATGTATAAACGACCGTTAGTACCTTCCCCAAAAGTCCCGCCCACGCTCCAAGACAGGTTTTGACCAGCCGCGCAATGTCTTTTGGCTGTACGTGGTGTCAGTAGAACCACTGCGCTCCTTGGACAGCAGCGAAAACGCAGTTGTTGTGTCGACGCGGAGAGGCTGAATCTAGCGAATGCTTGAAGTCAGGATATTCCTGCTCCGCCCCCGAATCCTTTATCTCTTTTCATTGCTGGCGGCACTTTCTATTTTGACGACTGCCCAGGACAAAGACAAGAAAGACAATCTCTGGAGGAAAAAGTGACGGCCAAACGAGTTGCAGTAGTGGCGTTCCTGACAATGGTCTGTCTGGCATCGGCGGCATTCGCTCAGCAACCCAAAACGGTGACTAAGGGAGCAGCCGTCATCAAAGAATTCAAGCACGACACTGGACCAGTACTGCGCGAAATCGCACCGCTGCTTCCCGAATACGGTACGCCTCCTCTGCATGAGATCGAGAACCCAGCTATCCCTCACAACTGGAGCCACAAGGCTGAGAAAGACCCGGTGCTGCAGTCGCAGAATTCTCCGCAAGGCCCGCAGACCCCGGGTTTGAGCGTGGAATTCGAAGGCATCGGCTACGGCGACGATTTTTTCTGTAACTGCATGCCGCCGGACAACGATGGCGCGCCGGGCACGACGCAATACGTCCAATATGTGAACACCACGTATCAGGTTTTCGACAAGAGCGGGAATACGCTCTTGGGCCCGCTCTCCGGGAACGATTTTTGGTCGGGATTCGGTGGCTCTTGTCAGAGCGACAACAGCGGCGACACGGTCGTAAGATTTGACGCGGCGGCTCAGGTATGGGTTGTTTCCCAGTTTGCCCTCAACAACTCGGGCGACGATTACGAGTGCATCGCGGTATCACAGACCGACGATGCGACCGGCGCTTACAACCGGTATGCGTATGCGTTCAGCCATTTTCCAGACTATCCTAAGTTTGGTGTATGGCCGGATGCTTACTACTTCACCTTCAATAATTTCACTCTTTCGGGAAGCTCATTTGTCGGGGCCAACGCCTGCGCGGTGAACCGCGCCAATATGCTCGCTGGCACTGCCGCTACCATGCAGTGCTTCCAGCAAAGTTCGAGCATTTCCTCTCTGCTGCCTTCCGATCTGGATGGGGCAATTCCTCCAGCCACGGGTACTCCCAACTTCTTCATGACACTCGATCCGGATGGCAGCGCCAACCTCGACATGTACGCATTCAGCGTTAACTGGGTAAACCCTTCAGAGTCGACCTTCACCGGCCCGACCCTGATTCCGGTTCCCGCATTCACGCCCTTGTGCGAGGGCGCGGGAAGCCACGAGGACTGCGTGCCGCAGCCCACAGCGGGCAGCGATCCGTTGGAGGCCTTGTCGGACCGTCTTATGTACCGTCTGGTGTACCGCAATTTCGGCGATCACACGACGCTGCTGGTTAGCCACTCCATCGTCGCCGGCAGTAGTGGCGGCCCACGCTGGTACGAAATCCACGACCCTGAAACGAGTCCCTTTGTGTACCAGTCCGGAACTTATGCACCGGACGGGCAGTGGCGCTGGATGCCTTCGATGGCCATGGATCAGAACCAGGACATCGCAGTCGGCTACAGCTGGTCCGGTTCGGGTGCAGGAGACTACCCTTCGATTAACTATGCTGGCCAAACACCCTCCGACCCGCAGGGCACTCTGGAATCCGAAGTTGTGTTGCAGGCAGGCGCAGGTTCTCAAAAAAGCGGCGGATTTGATCGCTGGGGCGACTACACCTCAATGACCGTCGATCCCACCGATGACTGTACCTTCTGGTACACCGAAGAATATTTGCAGGCGACAGGACAGAACGGCGGATTCAACTGGAGCACGGCGATCGGCAGCTTCAGCTTCCCGGAGTGTGGCGCTGGGGGAACTCCGAACTTTCACATCACCGCGAATCCGAATAGCGAAACGGTCGCTCTGGGTGGCAGCGGCACCAGCACCGTCACAGTTTATCCGGTGAACGGTTTCAGCGGCAGCGTCGAATTGAGCGCCTCCGGTCTGCCGAGTGGTGTGACGGCACAGTTCGTCCCGAATCCTACAACCTCCACCAGCACGCTGACCCTGACGGTTAGCGCCACGGCGGCCGCGGGGACAAGCCCTGTAACCATCACGGGCGTGTCGGGCACCACGAATACGACGACCTTGAACCTCACCGTGAGCAATCTTGCTCCAGCGGTCACTCTGTCACCGACCTCTCTCACATTTACCACTGTAGTGGTTGGGGAGACGAGCACTGCGAAGCCGGTCACCGTTACCAACACCGGGAGCGCAGCGCTGGACATTAGCAGCATTACGGCCAGCGGTGCTTTCGCTCAGGCGGCCAGCACGAAGCCCTGTGGCAGCACGCTGGCGGTGGGAAAGAATTGCAAGATCGAGGTTACCTTTACTCCGACCCAGGTAGGATCGAACACGGGGACGCTTTCGATCTACGACAATGCTTCGAATAGTCCACAGACGGTGCCGCTTTCCGGCACCGGCGGTGCCCCAGCCGCGTTAACGCCTGCGAGCATGACTTTCCCGTTAACAGCGGATGGGACATCGAGCGCGGCGAAAGTGTTTACGCTTACCAATCACCAAAACGTAGCGCTAACCGGCGTATCGATCTCGACGATCGGCGACTTCAGTGTCTCGTCGACAACTTGCGGGACGGGCGTGAACGCCCTCGGCACCTGCACCATCGACGTGGTGTTCACTCCGACCGAAGTGGGGACGGAGACGGGGACGCTTTCGGTCTACGATAGCGCTTCGAACAGTCCACAGACGGCGGCACTGTCTGGGACCGGCGAGGTCCCGGCCACATTAACGCCTGCGACTGCGGCGTACGCGGCAACGAAGGTGGGGTCGATCAGCGCAGCGAAGGTGTTTACGCTTAAGAACCACCAGAACGTAGCGCTAACCGGCGTCTCGATCTCGACGACGGGCGACTTCAGTGTCTCCACGACGACCTGTGGGACAAGCGCGAACGCCCTCGGAACGTGCACCATCGACGTGGTGTTCACTCCAACCCAGACGGGAACGCTGACGGGGACGTTGCAGGTGTCGGATAGCGCCAATAACAGCCCGCAGACTTCGAGTCTGACGGGCACGGGCAAGTGAGATCGGCTGCATTGATGAACCAGCCCCGCAGAGATGCGGGGCTTTTTTGCGCAAACAGCGCGTTGCCCGTTTTGCTGAGACAGCACATCCGCCCGGATTGAATCCTTCCAGCATGAGCTTGATCCGGCCACCCTCCTTGTGGAAACAACGAAGACGATTACCTGCAGGAAATTGCATAATAAAGACACTTAGTACCGCAATTACGCGGTACTAGCACTGATCGTTGCGCGCAGACGGAAGTTTCCTACTGATACTGCTGTTTTTTCTTCCGTCTACAGTTTTTTGGGTTGTATACTGACGCTACGCACAGCGACTGCGCGTGGGTTCTAGTACCCCGCTACGGACCGGAAAATCTTCCAAAAGATTGACACCTTGAGATTACCTTAAGGAGGAAGCGTGAATCGAAGACTAATCATATTCATGGTCGTCCTGGTCGCGATAGTGTCGAGCGCGAATGTGGTTTGCCAGGCTCAGGCTCGGTCCCTGTTGACGCGTCATGTGCGTGAAGCAACTCTCAATGGACAAGCCCGGTTAGTCGGGCAGCTCCCTGCAGCCCAATCCATGAGCTTCGACGTCGTTCTGGCGCTGTGCAGTCAGCCAGAGTTGGAAAATTTCCTGAAAGAACTCTACGATCCTTCCAGCCCCTCTTTCCGTCACTTCGTGACGGTGTCAGAGTTTACCGAGCGGTTTGGTCCGAGCCAGCAAGATTATGACGCACTGATTCGTTTTGCGAAAGCCAATGGCTTTGCCGTGGTGGGCGGCTCCCGCGATGCCATGGACGTGCAGCTCGAGGGCTCGGTGGCGGCCATCGAGGAAGCCTTCCATGTGACTATGGCTGTCTACCAGCACCCCACGGAAAACCGCACCTTCTATGCTCCGGATCGCGAGCCCACGGTAGACCTGCCGTTCCAGCTGTGGCACATCTCGGGCTTGGACAACTATTCGATCCCGCGTCCCGGTTTGACGCATAGAGAAGCTCTGCAAGCGCAGCCCGAGGCCATTACCGGCTCCTGCCCTGACCAATCCTTCTGCGGCAGCGACATGCGCGCAGCCTACTACGGGTCAGGACCTCTCAACGGTGCAGGCCAGACGCTCGGTTTGCTGGAGTTCCGCGGATATGACATCGTCGATCTGAACACTTACTTCTCGAACATTGGGCAAACGGACGGTGTCCCGGTGATTGGCGTTGCCGTTGGCAAAGCTCAGCTGCTCTGCGACGAGCCAGACTGTGATGATACGGAACCGATTCTGGACATGACGCAGTCGATCTCCATGGCTCCGGGCATGGCAGGACTGTATGTGTTCGTAGGGAGCACCGATACCAGAATCTTGAGTTCCATGTCTGCGTACAATCCGCTGAGTGCGCAATTGAGTTCTTCGTGGACCTGGAGCCCGGTAGACCCGCAAACCGACGACCCCTACTTCATGAAGTTTGCGGCACAAGGTCAGAATTTCTTTCAAATTACCGGCGACAGTGGGGCGTTTCGCGCGCTTGGCGCAGCTACTTGGCCGGCAGTTTCTCCGTATCTCACGACGGTCGGCGGCACGGACTTGGAGACCACCGGCCCGGGAGGCGGTTGGGCCTCGGAGACCGCTTGGGTCGACGGTGGCGGCGGCTACTATGAAAATAGCAAATTTCCGATTGCCGCCTGGCAGCTGCTTCCCGGCGTGATCAATTCGGCCAACGAAGGATCCACGGTTTACCGGAACTCCCCGGACGTCTCGGCAAACGCGAATTGGAGCTTTTACGTCTGTGCCGACCAAACCACCTGCACGGCAAACGTATATGGCGGGACCAGTTTTGCCGCGCCCATGTGGGCCGGTTTCATGGCTCTGGTTAACGAACAAGCCGTCGCCAACGGCAATCCGATGCTGGGATTCATCAACCCGGCGATTTATAACATTGGTGTCGGGCCAGACTACCTCACCGATTTCAACGATGTCACGGTCGGCAGTAACGGCAATCCGGGCTATCCGGCGGTAACCGGCTACGATTTGGCTACGGGGTGGGGCAGTCCGATCGGACCTTCCCTGATTAACGATCTGGCGGGACCTCCGGAGCCGAATTTCACGCTTTCAGCTTCGCCGAACAGCGTCACTATCATTCAGGGCAATAGCGGCACGAGCACCATCACGGTGAATCCGTTGAACGGTTTTAGCGGCAGCGTTACGTTGAGCGCCTCCGGCCTGCCGACTGGTGTGACGGCAGGGTTCAGTCCGAATCCCGCAACTTCAACCAGCTTGTTGACCTTGGCCGCGAGCGCATCGGCCACAACCGGGACGGTCTCGTTGACCATCAGCGGCGTGTCGGGAAGTTTGACGAACACGACCTCGCTGAGCCTCACCGTGAACTCCAGCAGCGCTGGTCCCGCGGTCACGCTATCGCCGACCTCTCTTACTTGGGGCAAGGTGGTGTGGGGGGAGACGGGCGCTGCGAAGACCATCACAGTTAGCAACACCGGAAGCGCGACGCTGGACATCAGCAGCATTACGATCAGCGGTCCTTTTGCACAGGCTGCGAGCGCGAATGCCTGCGGCAGCACGCTGGCGGCGGGAAAGACCTGCCAGATCAAGGTTACCTTTACTCCGACCGGAGTTGGAGTGGAGACGGGGACGCTTACGATCAGCGACAACGCTGCGAACAGTCCACAAACAGTGCCACTGTCCGGTACCGGCGGCGCCCCGGCCGCGTTAACGCCGGCGAGCGTGACATATACGGGAACGATCGTTGGGGCGACCAGTAATCCGAAGTCGTTTACGCTTACCAACCACCTGAATGTAGCGCTTACCAGCGTTGCGATCTCGACGACCGGCGACTTTAGTGTCTCGTCGACAACTTGCGGGACGAGCGTGAACGCCCTCGGCACATGCACCATTGACGTCGTGTTCACTCCAACCCAGACGGGAACGCTGACGGGGACGTTGCAGGTGTCGGATAGCGCCAATAACAGCCCGCAGACTTCGAGTCTGACGGGCACCGGCGAAAATTAAGAAGGTCTGCTTCGATGAACCAGCCCTGCAGAAATGCGGGGCTGCTTTTTGTCTGCTGGGGAGCAGTCGCTAGCTTGCGCCTGGCCAGTCTGCAACTGTTGCCTATCTCGAGAGTGGCAGATAATCGCAAACACACTGCAAACCGTTTCACCTGCAGGGCCGCGCAAGCCCTACATTTCTTAAAAGTAAAGTTGTCGAGAGGTTTTGCTTTGCCTTTTCCTGAAAACCGATGTATAAACTACGAGCGCTAGTAGTTTCCCCCAAAGTCCCGCCCACGTTCTACGGGGGTTTTTAACCCCACAGCAGCACGCGTTAGCAATCAGTGGAGGTCTGTACTGTCGTTGTGCTTCTTCAACGGCAGCGAAGACTGTAGTTGTTGAATCGACAGAGAGAGGTTGAATCTAGCGAATGTTTGATGTCAGGACGTACCAACTCCGCCCCCGAATCCTGTATCTCTTTTCATTGCTGGTGGCACTTTCTATTTTGACGACTGCCCAGGACAAAGACAAAGACGACAAAGAAAAAGAGTCGAAGAAGGGGAATCCCAATTTTGTCAAGGTCGAAGGCAAAGTCCGCTGCGAGAAACCCGATCCGGCGTATTCGATCGACGTACCGGACCGTCCGGGCCACGCTCTGATGATCTCGAGACGCAAGTGCACGTGGACGGAGCCGATGCTGATCATGGGCGCGAAAACCAAAGATGGAGTGGCGGTCGGTTATAGCGAGAAAAGTGAAGGCATGCTGCATGTCAGCGGTTTCGAAACGGACACCCTGGACAATGGCGAAAAGCTAACCTGGAAGAGCATGGGCCAGGTGTTGGCGGAAAAGGGCCCGGCGACGGCCACGGGACGCTGGAGTTTGATGCGAGGTACGGGGAAGTTAAAAGGGATCAAAGGTGGCGGCTCGTACGACGAGAAGCTTGACGCCGATGATGTTTTGGTATTGGAGCTGGAAGGCGTGTACGACCCATCCGAAGTGGTTGGGGAAAAGAAATGAGAGAGATTTACCAAGGAGGAAGAGTGACGATCAAACGAGTTGCAGTAGTGGCATTCCTGGCGGTGGCCTGTGTGGCACTGCCGACATTCGCTCAACAATCCAAAACGGTGCAAAAGGGACCAGTCGTAATCAAGGAATTCAAACACGACCTCGGACCGGTGCTTCGCGAAATCGCACCGCTCCTTCCCGCATATGGCACGCCTCCACGGCACGAGATCGAGAACCCTGCCATCCCTCACAACTGGAGCCAGAAGGCTGAGAAGGATCCCGTGCTGCAGTCGCAGAATTCTCCGGAAGGCCCGCAAACGCCAGGCCCCAACGTAGAATTCGACGGTATCGGCTACGGCGACGATTTTTTCTGTAACTGCATGCCACCGGACAACGACGGTGCGCCGGGCACGACGCAATACGTCCAATACGTCAACCTCACCTACCAGGTTTTTGACAAGAACGGGAACACGCTATTGGGCCCACTCTCCGGAAACGATTTCTGGTCGGGATTCGGTGGATCTTGTCAGAGCGACAACAGCGGCGACACGGTCGTAAGATTTGACGCGGCGGCTCAGCAGTGGGTCGTTGCCCAGTTTGCCCTCAACGGATCTAACCCGGATTACGAGTGCGTTGCGGTATCCCAGACTTCCGATGCGACCGGCGCCTACTACCGGTATGCGTTTCCGTTCGACAATTTCCCGGACTATCCGAAGTTTGGTGTATGGCCGGATGCCTATTACTTCACCTTTAACAATTTCACGATCTCGGGAAGCTCATTTGTCGGCGCCAACGCTTGCGCCGCTGATCGTGCCGATATGCTCGTTGGCAACACTGCCACCATGCAGTGCTTCCAGCAAAGTTCGAACATTTCTTCACTGTTGCCTTCCGATCTGGACGGCGCTACGCCTCCAGCTTCGGGTACTCCCAACTTCTTCATGACATTCGATCCGGATGGCAGCGCCAACCTGAGCATGTACGAGTTCAGCGTTAACTGGGTGGACCCTTCGGAGACGACCTTCACTGGACCAACCTTGATTCCGGTTGCCGCGTGGACCGGTTTGTGCTCCGCCGAGGGGGGCCATGACGACTGCGTGCCGCAGCCCACAGCGGGCAGCGACCAGCTGGAGGCCTTGTCGGATCGCCTCATGTACCGGCTGGTGTACCGCAACTTCGGCGATCACACGACGCTGCTGGTCAGCCACTCGGTCGTGGCCGGCAGTAGTGGTGGCGCGCGCTGGTACGAAATTCACAATCCGGAGACGGGTCCCAGCGTGTTCCAGTCCGGAACGTATGCACCCGACTCCAGTTATCGCTGGATGCCCTCGATGGCGATGGATCAGAACCAGGACATCGCCGTGGGCTACAGTAAGTCCAGTGGGAACTCCGGCGACTATCCTTCGCTTCTCTATGCCGGTCGCACACCTAGCGACGCGGCGGGGACCCTGGAAACCGAAGTGATACTAAAACAGGGCGAAGGTTCGCAAAGCAGCGGCGGCGCCGATCGCTGGGGCGACTACACTTCGATGACCGTCGATCCCACCGACGACTGTACCTTCTGGTTCACTGAAGAATATCTGCAGGCTACAGGACAGAACGGTGGATTCAACTGGAGTACCGCGATCGGCAGCTTCACCTTCCCGGGTTGTGGCAGTGGCGGGACTCCCAACTTCAACCTCGGCACGAATCCGAACAGCGTAACGATCTTTCAGGGCGGCAGCGGCACCAGCACCATTACGGTGACTCCGTATAACGGTTTCGACGGCAGCGTTCAACTATCCGCTTCCGGTCTGCCGAATGGTGTGACGGCAGCGTTCGTGCCGAATCCTACAACCACAACCAGCACACTGACCCTGACCGCCACCGGTTCGGCGGCCTTGGGAACAGTTACGGTAACCATCACGGGCGTGTCCGGTAGCCTGACCCGCACCGCGTACGTGAGCCTCACCGTGGAGCCGCAGGTTAGCGGCATCAGCGTGTCGCCGAGCGCTCTCGCATTCGGCTCGGTTGTAGTGGAGGCATCCAGCAAGGCGAAGACGGCCACCCTTACCAACGGCGGTGCCGGAACGCTGGACATCAACAGCATCACGACCACATCCAATTTCACGCAAACGAACACCTGCGGCAGCACCTTGGCTGCGGGAAAGAGTTGCAAGATCAGCGTTACCTTCACTCCGCAACAGACTGGGGCTCTGACGGGAACGCTTTCGGTCAATGACAACGGGACGAACAGTCCACAGACGGTGTCACTCTCTGGCACGGGCGAAGCCCAGGCCACGTTAACACCTGCGACGGCAACGTACTCGTCGACCGTGGTCGGGAAGTCGAGTTCCGCCAAGGTGTTTACGCTTACCAACCACCAGAACGTGCTACTCAGAAACCTCGTGATCTCGACGACCGGGCCGTTCAGCGTCACCACGACGACGTGCCAGACGAACCTGACGTCGAACGCCAGCTGCACCATCGACGTGGTGTTCACTCCAACCGGGGTGGGCGTGGAGACGGGGACGTTGCAGGTGTCGGATAACGCAGTGGGCAGCCCGCAGGTTTCGAACCTGAAGGGTACAGGCAAGGAGTAAGCTCGTCTGCTTTGAGCCAGCCCCGCAGAGATGCGGGGCTGTTTTTTTGTCCGCTCGATGGCATTTCTGGCTTGCGTTTGGCCGGCCGCTGGAGCCATTCGGGTGCGCTCTAGGTGAAAAATGTTTCATCTTGTCCGGCCAAGCGAAATGGTTGTAGACTTGGCGCTGTTTCACCGCCGAGAGGGGCTCCAGTCCAATCAGGCATATTATCGGGTTCAGATGTGGGGGTTCTTGTGCCGATCTACGGACCGGAAAAATCTTCCAGGAAATTGACCACCGTAAATTACAAGGAGAAATCGTGAATCGAAGACTAGTTGTGTTCTTCCTCATAGTCGTCGCATTAGTGGCGAGCGTGAATATCGTTTGCCAGGCGCAGTCAAAGACCCTGTTGACGCGTCATGTGCGCGAAGTAACTCTCAATGGGCAGGCAAAGTTAGTCGGACAGCTCCCCGCGACTCAATCCATGCACGTCGACATCGTCCTGCCCTTGCGGGATCAGCCGGGACTGGAAAATTTCGTGAAGGAAGTCTCCAATCCTAAGAGCTCTTTGTACCGGCACTACGTGACGCCGTCAGAATTTACCGCGAGGTTTGGTCCCACTCAGCAGCAGTACGACGCTCTGATCAGCTTCGCGCAAGCGAACGGCTTTACGGTGCTGGGCGGCTCCCGCGACAGCATGGACGTGCGACTCGAAGGCTCGGTCGCGACTATCGAGAAAGCCCTCCATGTGACCATGGGCGTTTACCAGCACCCCACGGAAAACCGCACCTTCTTTGCTCCGGACCGGGAGCCCACGGTGGACCTGCCTTTCCAACTGTGGCACATCTCGGGCCTGGACAACTATTCGATCCCGCGTCCCCTGTACGTGCATAGAGATCTCAAGGTGCAGCCTCTGGCCACCACGGGCTCCTGTCCTGGCCAGTCCTTCTGCGGCAGCGACATGCGGGCGGCCTACTACGAAGGATCGGCTCTCACTGGCGCCGGCCAGAATCTCGGTTTGCTGGAGTACGCCGGATTCGATATCGCCGACGTGAATACCTATTACCAGAACGCTGGGCAGACACTCTTTGTCCCCATCGTTGGCATTTCCACGGACGGAACTTCTATTCTCTGCACCGAGGCCGATGGTGGTTGTGACGATACCGAACAGACCATTGACATCACTCAGGCAGCCGGCATGGCTCCGAACTTGAACACTCTGTACGTCTACGTGGGGTCGAGCGACACCGCCCTTTTAAGCGGCATGTCTACGGATATTCCGCTGCCTGCGAATTTGAGCTCTTCGTGGAGCTGGAGTCCGGCGGACCCCAGCACAGACGACCCCTATTTCATGAAGATGATTTCGCAGGGTCAGACTTATTTTCAAGCGTCCGGCGACGGTGGCGCATATGAAGGCTCGGCTCCCTGGCCGATGAATTCTCAATATGTCCAGACGGTCGGCGGGACGGACTTGGAGACAACCGGACCGGGCGGCGACTGGGCTTCGGAAAGCGCGTGGGTTGACGGTGGCGGCGGCTGGGGGACCAACATTCTGATCCCCTCATGGCAGCAGCTCCCGGGCATAATCACCGCGGCCAACAAGGGGTCAACGATTTATAGGAACACCTCAGACGTCTCGGCAAACGCGAATTTTAGCTTCTACGTCTGCGCTGACCAAACCACTTGCAGCGAAAACGCGTATGGCGGGACCAGTTTTGCGGCGCCGATGTGGGCCGCATACATCGCTCTGGTCAATGAAAATCTGGCTAACAATGGCTACTCGTCGACAGTCGGATTCATTAATCCCACCATCTACACTGACTTTGGTCTTGGGCCGGGCTATGACACCGATTTCCACGACATCGTCAGCGGCAGCGACGGCCTTCCGACGACACCCGGCTACGATTTGCCGACCGGCTGGGGTAGTCCAAACACGACCGGTCTGATCAACGCATTCCTTACGGAAGCGGGGCCGGATTTTGGGCTCTCCGCTTCGCCGACCAGCGTATTGGTCATTCAGGGTAACAGCATCACGACCAACGTCACGGTGAACCAGCAGAACGGTTTCACCGGCAGCGTTACACTGTCCGCCACCGGCCTGCCGAGCGGTGTGACGGCAGTTTTCTCGCCGAATCCGACAACCTCCAGCAGCACGCTGACCCTGTCGGCTACCGGCACGGCGACCCCAGGAAACGTCATCGTGACCATATTGGGCGAGTCGGGCAGCTTGACGAATGCAACCTCGTTGAGCCTCACCGTGGCGCCGCTGATCAACGGTTCACAGATCAGTCTGACGCCGAGCGCTCTCTCATTTGGCACTGTCGTGGTGGAGTCATCGAGCGCTGCGAAGAAAGCCACACTTACCAACAACTCGAGCACAACGATGTACTTCAGCAGCATCACAACTAGCGCTAATTTCTCGCAAACGAACACCTGCGGCGGCACCCTGGCTGCGGGAAAGAGTTGCACGATCAGCGTTATCTTCACCCCGACCCAGGTTGGGTCTCTGACGGGCACGCTTTACGTCAATGACAACGGCACCAACAGTCCACAGACGGTGTCATTGTCGGGCACGGGCAAAGCCCAGGCCACGTTAACACCTGCGAGTGCGACGTACTCGGCAACCGTAGTCGGAAAGTCGAGTGCAGCGAAGACGTTTACTCTGAGAAACAACCAGAATGTATTACTCAGAGACATCTCGATCTCAACGACTGGCCCGTTCAGTGTCACCTCGACGAATTGCGAGGTGAACCTGACCTCCAACGCCGACTGCACCATCAACGTGGTGTTCACTCCAACCGGGGTGGGCGTGGAGACGGGAACGTTGCAGGTGTCGGATAACGCAGTGGGCAGCCCACAGGTTTCCAACCTGAAGGGTACAGGCAAGGAATAAGCTCGTCTGCTTTGAGCCAGCCCCGCAGAGATGCGGGGCTGTTTTTTGTGCCCACTAACGGCAGTCTCGGGCCTGCGCCTGCCGGGTCGCTAGAGTTACTCAGGTAACCTCCAGGCCAAAAAATGATTCACACTTTTGCGAGCAGGCAAGCGGGTGTAAACTAAACCATATTTTCAAGCCAGAAGGGATTCTGGCTCAATCAGGCATGTTGACCAGATTTGCGTGTGGGGCTCTGGTGCCATGCCACCGACCAGAAGGATCTTCCAAAACGTTGGCACCTAAGTAGGGCACCTAACTAAAAAGGAGAAACTGTGAATCGAAGATTAGTTGTATTTTTACTAGCGGCCGTCGCGTTAGTGGCGGGCGTGAATGTCGTTTGCCAGGCGCAGTCACAGACCTTGTTGACGCGTCATGTGCGTGAAGTAACTCTTAATGGGCAGGCGCAGTTAGTCGGGCGGCTCCCCGTCACACAAGCCATGCACATCGACATCGTTCTGGCGCTGCGTCATCAGCCAGAGTTGGAGAATTTCCTGCAAGAGCTCTACGATCCTTCAAGTTCCTCCTACCGCCACTTTGTTACGGTGCCGGAGTTCACCGCGAGGTTTGGTCCCAGCCAGGAAGATTACGACGCCTTGATTCATTTCGCGCAAGCGAACGGCTTTACGGTGCTTGGCGGCTCCCGCGATAGCATGGACGTGCAGCTCAAGGGCTCTGTTGCGGTCATTGAGAAGGCCTTCCATGTGACCATGGGCGTCTACCAGCACCCCACGGAAAACCGCACATTCTACGCTCCGGACCGGGAGCCCATGGTGGATCTGCCTTTCCAACTGTGGCACATCTCGGGTCTGGACAACTATTCGATCCCGCGTCCCTTGTTTGTGAAGAGAGATTCCCAGGCGCAGGTGCGGCCGCAGCCCGAGGCTGTTACGGGCTCCTGTCCCGGAAAATCCTTCTGTGGCAGCGACATGCGGGCGGCCTATTACGAGGGAACGGCTCTCACCGGCTCCGGCCAGAACATCGGGTTGCTTGAATACGCCGGATTTGATATCGCCGACGTGAACACCTACTACAAGAACGCCGGGCAGACGAGAAACTTCGCTGTCACTGGCATTTCCACCGATGGCAGCAGTTTGAGCTGCACCGAAGCCGATGGTGGCTGTGACGATACCGAACAGACCATTGACATTACTCAGGCGGGGGGCATGGCCCCGGGCGTAACCACTGTGTACGTGTATGTGAGTGACAACAGCGACACCGCGCTCTTGGGGGCCATGTCGTCGGACACTCCATTGCCTTTGAATTTGAGCTCTTCGTGGACCTGGAGCCCGCCAGACCCCGGCACTGACGACCCTTACTTTATGAAGATGGCGACGCAGGGCCAGAGCTTCTTTCAAGCGACCGGCGACAGCGGCGGATATGAAGGAAATGCTCCATGGCCGGCGAATTCGGCTTACGTCATCGCGGTCGGCGGCACGGACTTAACGACCACCGGACCGGGTGGCCCCTGGGCTTCAGAAACAGCTTGGGTCAACGGCGGCGGCGGCTATGGAAGCAACGTTGATATTCCCTCTTGGCAGGTGGCTGCGGTCGCCAAATGCACCGGCTGTTCCCAAAAGTATCGGGACGTCCCAGACGTCGCGGCCAACGCGAATTATACCTTTTACGTCTGTGCCGACCAGACCACCTGCACGGAAAACGAATACGGCGGAACCAGTTTCGCCGCGCCCATGTGGGCCGGCTATCTGGCACTGGCCAATCAACAGGCGGCCACTAACGGCGTTCCGGCGCCCGGTTTCATTGATCCCACCATTTATCCGCTGAATTTGGGGAACGGTGACGCCGATTTCCACGATATCACCAGCGGCAGCAACGGCTTTACCTGTTCAACCGGTTACAATTTGTGCGACGGCTGGGGTAGTCCAAACGGCGCCGCCCTGATCAACGCACTGACCACACCGGCAGGGCCGAATTTCACCTTGTCCGCTAATCCGACGAGCGTAACCATCACGCAGGGTAGCAGCGGGACGAGCACCATCACCATCACCCCGGAGGACGGCTTTAGTGGCAGCGTCACTCTTTCTGCATCGGGCTTGCCCAGTGGGGTGACGGCGGGATTCAGCCCGAACCCAGCAACCACAACCAGCACGCTGACGCTAACGGCCAGCGCCTCGGCGGCCACGGGGACAGTCACCGTGACCATCACAGGCACCTCGGGTAGCTTAACCAATACGACCACGTTAAGCCTTACCGTCGACGCGAGTGGAGGCGGTCCAAAAGTGACTCTGTCGCCAACCTCTTTGTCGTGGGGCACGGTCGCTTTGGGTAAGACAACTGCCGCAAAGACAGTCACGCTTACTAACTCCGGAACCGCGACGCTGAGCTTCAGCAGCATCACGATTAGCGGCGATTTCGCCCTGGTTACCGGCACAAAGACGTGCGGTAACCCACTCGGCACGGTGGCTGCGGGAAAGACTTGCTACATCAAGGTTACTTTCACTCCAGAAAAAGCGGGACCGCTCACGGGGGCGGTCACGATTAACGACAACGCTCCAAACAGCCCACAGAGTATTGCTCTGTCGGGCACGGGAAAATAGTCGAGGCACACTACGAAACGCTTTACTTTCGGGGCTGCGCGAGCAGCCCCTATTTTTTGGTAGCAATGCTTATCGGAGGGATCGGCCCCCTCGCGGCCGCAATTCGTGTAAGATTCTAGAGGCGAGTAGAGTGCTCCGCTTCCGCCCGGGTTGATAGTGTTGGATTGATTCTGCCGGGCTGATTTGAGATAGTCTGGCGTTCTGGAGTTACCCAAGGACGATACTCCCCAATCACCAGGTAGAACCGCGGGCTTCGGGCCGCCGGCACATTCCTGTCAGGAGAAGTGAATGGCAAAAATTGCAAAGACAGCCGACCGAAAGAAGGTCATGGATACCACGAAATCGACCGCATGTCCCAAGTGCGGCAAGGAAACCCGCATCGTAAAGCGCATGAAAGATCGTGAGCGCGGCGTGCCCGGCGGAATCTACATTTCCTGCTCGGGCTGCGAATTCTTCGAGAAGCTGTAGAAGTCAATTCTCAGTAAAATCACGACGGAGCAAGAAGGCACCGCAAGTCGCTGTGCCTTTTGTTTTTTCTGCGAAGCGGGAACTGAGACCTGAGACCTGCTTCAACCAATTTGTCCCGAAATCGCCCGCGCTTCGGCCGCCGGGTCGGAGGCTTCCGTGATCGGGCGCCCCACTACGATGTGCGAGGCTCCGGCGGCAATCGCCTCGGCTGGCGTGACAACCCGCGCCTGATCGTCGTGTCCGCTGCCCGCCGGGCGTACCCCGGGAGTCACAATAGCGAAATCGCGGCCAAACTCCTCGCGCAAAGCGGAGGCTTCCAGCGCCGAAGCAACCACTCCCTGGCATCCGTTCGAAAGCGCCAGCGCGGTCAGCCTCAGAACTTGATCGAGCACTCCTCCACGCAGGCCAATCTTGCCCAGCTCGACGTCGTCCAGGCTGGTCAGCACCGTGACCGCCAGGACAAGCAGATCGGGCTTGGTCGCGTGTGCGGCATCGACGGCGGCTTGTAGCATCTTGCCGCCTCCGGACGCATGCACCGTCAACATGCTCACGCCTAGCTGAGCCGCCTCGCGGACGGCTGCTCCCACAGTGTTCGGGATATCGTGATATTTCAGATCGAGAAAGACGCGGCGTCCCGAATCAACCAGTTCGCGGACGATGGCAGGGCCTTCGTGGGTGTAAAGCTGCATTCCCACTTTGTAAGTAAGGGCAGAGTCACCGACGGCTACCACGATCTTCCGGGCAGCCGTGGCCGTAGATACATCCAAGGCAACGATGAGACGCTGGCGCGGGTCCATATTCTCGGACTACCGTTGCCGAGTGTATCGGGTTTAGTCGAAGTTGGCTACGGGTTGGAGCCCCGCCACTGTCGTTGGCCTGTAATTCGTTGGCCGGTAGAGGTCCACGCGGACCGTCTGCAAACCACGCTCGTTGAAGCCCAGCGCCTGCGCGGCATTGTAGGAAACGTCAATGATCCGGCCGTCCACCACGGGTCCCCGGTCATTGATACGCACCACTACGGCCTTGCCGTTCCTCAGGTTGGTCACCTTAACGAACGTGCCCAGCGGTAGGCTGGGGTGAGCGGCCGTAAAATCGCGCATGTCGAAGGGTTCTCCGCTGGCTGTCGGCTTTCCCTGGAACTGGACTCCATACCAGGACGCGGTGCCCACTTGGTAAGCCTTCGACTTCGTGTTGTTGATCTTTCGGGTTTTGTGCCCTCCGGTCTCCATGACCGGCGGCTGTTTGACCTTGGCGGCTTCCAGGCTGCTTGGCCCGGATGCGGCTCCGGCCCCCAGAGTGGCGATCGATAAAAGCACCGCCAGACCTTCGGCTAAACGTCGTCGCATTCAGTTACCTCCCAATCGAGGAAAGTCGTTCTCTTAGGTCGTATGCTCCTTTTGTCAGACGATTTGACGATGCTACTTGGCTCACAGTTGGGTGTCAATCAGAAAAAATACCGTGTTCATTAACTAAGTGGTAATTAATCAATGACTTAGCCCACTGAAAAATATGGAATTGGCATCGTATGTCATTGAAACCAGTCAGTGGTCGACAATAACTATGTAGTTAACCGTACGAATGCCGAGTCTCGCCGAATTCGTGCAACCAGCTCTGAAATGTTATACTTACGACGTAATATTGATAAACATATTATAATCATAAAGTTACAGTCGCATTGATTACTGACTGATAACCGCAGAAACGCCAGGATTTACTGCCCTGCATGAAACTCACGGTTCGCACACGTCTAACCGAGAACGCCCAGATGTGCTGTTCCCCTCATTCAACTTTGGGTTTAGAGTGACGGGATGGCTGCAACCCCACCCGTGGTTTTGACGATTGCCGGGTTCGACCCCTCTTCGGGCGCTGGGATTACCGCCGACATCAAGACTATCGCGGCCCATGAATGCTTCGGCGTTTCCTGCATAACGGCCTTGACCGTCCAGTCGACCCAGGGCGTGCGGCGGGTCGAGGGCGTGGATCCCAGGATCATTGCCGAGACCTTGCAGGAACTGACTGCCGACCTTACCGTCGAAGCCGTCCACATCGGGATGCTGGGAAACGGGCAGGTGGTCGAGGTAGTTGCGGATTTTCTGACTCAAACACAACTCCCTCATGTGGTGCTGGATCCAATTCTGAAGTCGAGTTCGGGCGCGGATTTACTGGACAGCACAGGTACACGGCAGTTGATCGAAAGGCTGCTTCCGCTGGTCGAGTTGGTTACGCCGAACCTTGATGAAGCCAGCGTCTTGACCGAAATGGCGGTTACGAATCTCGACCAGATGCGCAAGGCGGCTGCCCGTCTGCACTTTCTGGGAGCGGCGAATGTGGTGGTCACCGGAGGCCACCTCGAGAAGGCGATCGATCTCCTCAGCTTCAGCACTGCCAGAGGCACCGAAGAAGAGGTTTTTAAGGCGGACCGTCAGCGCTCGAATTCCACCCATGGAACCGGGTGTGCGTTCGCCACAGCGCTGGCCTGCCACTTGGCGCATGGGCGAGGACTACCCGAAGCAGTTCTTCTCTCCAAGGCGTATGTCTTGGCCGCGATTGCGAATGCCCATCCGCTGGGCCACGGCGTGGGTCCGTTGCATCACCTCTATCGCATGGGCCAGCAACGGCGGCCCAGCACCATCGTCTCTGAAGGGGAGCACGCTCATTCAAGAAACTGACATCGCCGGCAGGCTCACTTGCTCTCCTGCCGCGGAATCAGGCGGGGCAAGTCCCGTTTCTACTGGAATGTGGTTTGATGGCTGATGGCTGAGAGCTATTTCTTGAGCAGTAACCCGGCAACAAAGGCGGCAACCGCCCCGATAAGCCACTCGATGCGCCACAGTTGAATTGCCTGCCAGTCAAGGGCGGTCCTGGGGCTGAAGAACACACTAACCGCCAGCGCTCCCACCACGCACAGTACGCCCAGCAGAAAAGCGATGACCGCAGGCATCGCGAGCCCGAGTCGCTCACCGAGCGAAGCGAGTTCAGCCCGGCCCGGTATCTCGATCGCGCGCGCGGCATTCAGATCGGGACGCTTGGCGCCACAAGCATGACAGTACAGTGAGCTGACGATGAACTCGGTTCCGCAATGACGGCAGGCTGAGCTTCTCTCCGGGTTGGCGACAGCCTTGGACGCCGGCACGGGTGGTCGCCAAAAGTCGTGCTGTGCCTGATCGGCTGCTTCTGCCATAGGGAGCTCTTTTCTGATCCTTTCGGATCGCAAGCGAATCACCAAAGCAAGCTATTGCAAAGACACACACTTACGAGCTAGCCAAGGGGGAGGGTGGCCACTCCGGGCGGCAAGAATTACGCTATCCATGCCCGATTTTCCCATTGTGCACGACTTACCTGGACTGCGGACGTACCCGATTTGGTTCCTGCCAGCGAAAGCGTCGGTCGGATATCAGCTCTCAGTGAACCCTTGCGCGTCCTTATCGCTGACAACTCATGGCTGGGAGCGGTGGCAGTGGCTTGTCCCAATGGGGCTTCGCAGACAATTCCAATCGGGTAAACTGAAAGAGCGTGCTCCTTTCCTTGTTCCGGCATCGCCCTGCTTTGACTGCCATCATGTTGCTGGTGCTTGCCTCTGCCTGTCTGGCAGCGGACCCTGCGGCTTCGACTCCGTTTCGTCCGTCCGATCCGCTGAATCAGGCCGCGTTCGAGCACTACTACAACCTCGACTATGACGCGGCGATTCAGGATTTCGAGCGGATACTGGCGCGTCATCCGAACGATACGTTTGCCGTGAATCACTTGCTTTCCGCCATTCAGGTGCGGGAGTTGTATCGCATGGGCGCGATGAATACTGGCGATTACTCGAACGACAACTTCATCGGACTAGCGCACCGTCCTGCCGATCCGGCACAGAAGGAACGCATCAAGCAACTGGTGGCGCAGGCCGAGAAGCTGGAAAACGCGGAACTGGCGCGCAATCCGAACAACGTAGATATGCTTTATGCCCGCGGCGTTACCCGCGGCCAGTTCGCGCTTTACACAGCACTCATCGAACGCGCCTGGTTTTCCGCACTGCGCAATGCGGTGGGAGCGCGCCGCGATCACGAACGGGTGCTCGAGTTGGATCCGCAATACACCGACGCCAAGCTGGTGGTGGGAGCCCACAACTACGTGATGGGGAACCTGACGCTGGCTGTAAAAATTGCTGTCGCGCTGGTTGGATTGAGCGGAGACAAAGAAAAAGGACTGCAGTATCTGAACGATGCCTACCACGCCAATGGCGAAACCAGCGTGGACGCTGGCATTGTGCTCATGGTTTTCCTGCGCCGCGAACACCGCTATGGCGAGGCTTTGCAGATCACGGCCGCGCTTGGTCCGCGATTTCCGCGCAACTATCTGCTGCCTTTGGAAGAGGCAAATCTGCTGCGTGCGTCCGGTAAGAATGGCGAAGCAGAGGAACAGTATCGCCGCGTGTGGCAGAACGGGCGTGAGGGAAAGTACGGCAGTCTGCATTACGAAATTGCGGCGCTGGGATTGGGCGACTTGCTGCGCAGCGAAAAAAAATACCAGAGCGCGGCTACGGCTTACGAACTGGTGAGTGAGATCACCGGCGCCGATCCGGAAATGCTCCAGAAGGCGAATCTTGGAGCCGGCGAGATGTATGACCAGCTCCAGAAGCGCGACTTGGCGGTGAAGAAATACGAGGCTGTCGTGGCTGTAAATTCGGGCAATGCCGAAGCGGATAAAGCACGCAGGAGAATCAAAGACGCATACCGCGAGTGAGGGCAGAAGGCGGCGATTGGCTATTAGCCTTTAGCCCAAGGCCAAGAGCCAAGGTCCAAGAGCTGATCTTGGAACATTTCGCCCGCAATTGCCGTATCCTAACAAGGGAGACAAAACCATGCACTGCAACGCTTGCGGCAAGCTCATCGCTGAGGACGGGCGCTTTTGCTCTTACTGCGGCAACGTGGTGGGGATTCCGCCCATGCCGAAGAGGCTCATGCGCTCACGCACCGACAGAAAGATCGGAGGCGTTTGCGCCGGCCTGGCCCGGTACCTCGATCTCGACATCTCGCTCGTGCGCATCCTCTGGTTCTTCATCACCCTCGCGTGCGGAATCGTCCCTGGGGTAGTGGCGTACGTGCTCGGATGGATCATCATTCCAGAGGAGCCGCTTCTGTTGCCAGTTGCGGCGTCGCAACAACCGATCACGAGCTAGCTGTAGGGACGGGGCCTGCCCTGTCTCCTATTGACCTCAGCAACAGCTCCGGGAAACTCCCAATCGGGAAGGGCACGGCTTCTGTGTTCTAATCTCCTCCCATGGAACGCGTGCACAGCGGCGATGCCGAAATCTTCTATGAAATACGCGGTAACGGTCCGCCAGTCGTTCTTCTCCATCCTTTTCCGTGTCATCACGAATTCTGGTATCCGGTGGCGACGGCCCTCGATTCGCGCTACCGGCTGATCCTTCCCGACCTGCGCGGGCATGGCGATTCGGACATCGGTGAAGGCCCAGCGCTCATGCCAAAGCACGCCAGCGACGTTGCCCGCGTGCTCGATGCCGCCGGCATTGGCAAAGCAGCGTTCATCGGATGTTCGATCGGCGGATACGTCCTGTTCGAATTCTGGCGCCGCTTTCGCGCGCGGGTGACCGCGCTCGCGCTTTGCGACACGCGTCCTCAGGCCGATACCACCGAGGCCCGGGCGAATCGCCTGAAAGCCGCGGACGCCGGCCTGGAGCAGGGGACCGAACCGTTCATCGAGACGATGATTCCGAAGCTGATGGGGCGGACGACGGTGAGCACGCGTTCTGACGTAGTCGATGGAGCGCGTGCCATGATGCGAAAAATGTCGGCCGAGGATGTCAGCCAGGTACAGCGCGGCATGGCGGAGCGTCCCGACTCGGTCGCGGATCTGAAGACCATCAACGTGCCCACGCTGATCGTAATCGGAGAAGAAGATGTCCTCTCAACCGTCGCCGACGGCGAACTGATGCGGCAGAACATTGCGGGCAGCCAGTTGAAGGTAATCCCGAAAGCGGGACACTATGCGCCGTGGGAACAGCCGGAGCTAGTCGGCAAAATCCTGCGCCAGTTCTTGGACGCGGTCACGTAGTGATACCGTGGAAGGACGGACACCCTCGTCCGCCCAACGGGGGTGAAGCTCCGCACTTCAATCGCCGATCACTTCAATCTCCGCAGAGTCGAGCCGGTCGAGCGGTCGGCTGCTGATGCGAGCCAGCCACAAACTCAGCAACGAAACTCCTACCAACAGAGCAACGCAGCCGGGCCATCCTTCCCAATGCCAGAACACGCCGGTCAGCGTGGCGCCCACACTCCCTGCCAGATAATAGAACGCCACGTAGAGTCCGGCGGCCGAGGAGCGGGCGCGCCCGGCGATCGCGCCAGTCTGCACCGTAGCTGCAGCCTGCGCCACGAAAACACCCGAAGAAAAGATGGCCAGGCCGACGATGACGATGGGCAGCGATTGGGCCAAGGTCAGGAGTAGTCCCGCGATCATCATGGTGCAGTAGAGGACCGTGGTGTGGCGAAAGCCGAAGCGATCGAGGAACCGCCCGGATTGGGGTGTGATGACGGCTCCCAGCAGATAGACAAAGAAGATGCTGCCCAGTTGCGCTGAGTTCAGACGAAAAGGTGCGGCGGCGAGGTAAAAGTTAGCATACGTAAAGCATCCCACGAGCGTGAAGAGCGCGGTAGCACCCATGCCGAAGTTGGCCAGCAAACGCAGATTGCGCAGATGTTCCTTGGCGTGGTCTAGAACTTGCTGCAGGTGCTCAGCCCGGACAAAATTCTTCGCCAGAGGAAGCCAGGCGCGGACCACAACCGCGCCAGTCAAGTCGAGCGCGGCGAGTACCAGGAAGGTGTAGCGCCAATTCCAATGCGCGGCGATGACACCGGAGATAAAGCGCCCAAGAAATCCGCCAATCACGGTTCCCGTCACGTACGAAGACATGGTGCGGCCCACGCCGCGTCCGGCCCATTCCTCATTCACGTAGGCAAGCATCACGACGATGACGCCCGGCACAAAAAGACCCTGGGCGAAACGCCAGAAGATGAGCGCGCGCAGGCTGGTGGAAGTCGCCGCCAGAGCGGTCGGAATGGCCAGCAGGAAAAGCGACGGTACGATCACTTTCTTGCGCCCGCGGCGCTCGGCAATCATGCCGATGATGGGTGCGGTTAGAGCAGTCGCAAAAATCGTCGCACTCACGGTGAGACTGACTTCCAACTCGGAGGCGTGAAAAATCTGTCGCAAGAGCGGCAGCAACGGCTGGGTGCTGTAGACGTTCAGAAACGTGCACATGCCGGCCAGCATGGTCGCGACGGTCGCCTTGTCGAGTTTTTGCAAGAGAAACTGAACCCTCGCTCCTGACGTTTTGATGATATGCGAAGTTCTGTTGCGGCTGCGCATCCGCTGGCCGGAAATCGCTCCGGATCCATCCCGCCACGGTTATTCCTTAAAATGTTATTCCCTAAATTGTGCTTCGCGCCGCGCTTGTCACAGCTTTAAGCGCGCTCTCTCTGCTAGAATCTCCGCGTCATGATGGAAGCCTTGGTCGTTCCCGAAAAAACCGTGGTCAATGCCAAAGGAGACGGGCCTGCGCTCGATGTGAGTCGGGCAGGGGGCCGGATCTTTCTGCTGACCCTCGCCATCACCAACATCATCGAGCAGGAATCGCTCGATGTCAGCATCTTCGGATCGGCGGACGGCACGACGTGGGATGCCAAGCCAGTCGCGGCTTTTCCGCAGAGGTTTTACTGCGAGGAAATTCCGTTGCTGCTCAATCTGACGGCGCGACCGGAGATAAAATTTATCCGCGCGCATTGGGAAGTGGCCCGGTGGGGACGCGGTACGGAAACGCCCATGTTCGAATTCAACGTAACGCTGCGGGAAGTCCCCCAGGAGATCCTGGCGGAAGCCGCCGGGCGCGTGCGCGCGCAGTAGGCTGACCAGGGGATTGTCCGCTCGGACCTCATGCAAGTCTCGAAGCCTGAAATCTCACAAAAAGGTAGTTCGCCTATCACATATTTTCCTCCCCGGCTGGATTGTAATTGGCGAGCAGGGGGAGAGCGCCGGTGACGTCTAAAGGATTACTGTGCCTGCAAGAGGGTAGGAAGTCTCTCGAAGCGGACATCCAGAGGGTCGAACTGGAGATTGAGCAGGTGGCGGCTATCGTTGGCCGTAACTGTATGGCCCTGACGGCGCTTCTGCAAAGCCGGGACAGTCTGCGATCCCAGACCGAGGTAGTCGAACAAGCCATTAATCGAATGCGCATGATCGCTGACGGAAGAAGCGATCTGGATAACGGCAGCGCGGACACGCTCAGGACTCCCCGCCCCGGACAGTATTCCGGCATGAAGCTCAGTACTGCGGTCCAGGCCTATCTCAGCGAGCGCGACCGCGGCCCGATTGGCTGCGCCAAAATCGTCGAGGATTTAGTCTTGGGCGAATTTATGGTATACCCCACGCGCAGCAAGAACGGCACGAAACCTCGCAATCCCAACACTCGCGACCTTCGACTGTTGGCTGCGAACAACACCAAGCGGTTTGCCTATGACTCTGTCGCCGACGCGCTGCGCATGATTCCGGCACCGGGCAACGATTTGGGATGGTCGCCCCGAACACGTAAGCCACGGAACGGAAGGCAGTCAACGTCCCAACCCGCCACCACGTAACCATATTTTACCGGACGAGCCAGGGCCGCCAGTAGAGGATACAATGAGTACAGCTTCCCGCCGCAAATCGGAGAAAAACAACACCAACCTGATAGTAATCAATGAAGTGTGCCAGTTCTGCGAATCCACTGCCAAGCCAGTCGGTTGCTCGAAATGTTACATGCTACGATGCGAAGATTGCATTGACTGCCTCAAGGGAAAACCAGTCTGCAGTTTCTGTCGCGACGAGTTAGAGAATCCAAAACGTCTAGCCAAAGTCCTCATGTTCCCCCTTGGTACAACTCCGCGCCACGTGGAGCCTCCCGGCTAATCGCCGGCAAGGGGCGTTGCGACAAGCGCCCCAATTTGTCTGAGTGCGGTCCACGACGCACGGCGTAACGTCATTTATATTTAGAACTCATGGTATCCAGTTCCTATGCCGTCGTCCGTCCCGCGCGCACGGTGCGCGGCGTCGTGCGAATTCCCGGAGACAAGTCCATCTCCCACCGCTATGCCATGTTGGCGGCGATCGCTGAGGGTACGAGCCGTTTCCATAATTTTTCCGGGGCACGCGACTGCGCGAGCACGCTCGACTGCGTGGCCAAACTCGGCTGCGAATGGAAGCGGTTGGAAGATGACGCGATTGAAGTGCGCGGCGTCGGGCCACGCTTGAACGCTCCCGCGGAGATGCTGGACTGCGGAAACTCCGGTTCGACCATGCGCATGCTGAGTGGAATTCTCGCTGGCCAGCCATTTACCAGCGATTTGTGCGGGGATGAATCACTCTCGCGGCGGCCGATGGCGCGCATCATAACGCCGCTTTCCGAGATGGGGGCGAAGATCGATGCCGCGGAAGGCGGACGCCCTCCGCTTAGAATTCATGGTGGTCCTCTGAAATCGATTCATTACCGGCCGGAAGTGGCGAGCGCACAGGTGAAGTCGTGCTTGCTGTTTGCCGGACTGTTTGCCGCAGGCGAGACGGTGGTTGAGGAGCCCGTCCGCACGCGTGATCATGGCGAGATTGCGCTCCGGGCGTTCGGTGCGGAAGTCGAGCGCGTGGGGAATGCATCGCGGATTGTGGGCGGACAGCGGCTGCGCCCGATCGAGGCGCATGTGCCCGGCGATCTTTCAAGTGCCGCGTTCTTTCTTTGCGCGGCCGCGCTTTTTCCCGGATCCCAGATCACCTTGCCAGGAATCTTGATGAATCCGACGCGGGCGCGGCTGCTCGATATCCTGGTGCAGATGGGGCTGAAGGTTTCGGTCGCGCATCTGGAAGAACACCAGGGAGAGCTGGTAGGAACGATTGAGGCGCGTGGAGCGGTGTGGAAGGGTGCCGTAGTCGCCGGTGCGGATACAGCGGCATTGATTGACGAGATCCCGGTGCTGGCGGCGGTTGCGCCGTACTCCGACGGTGGACTGGAAGTTCGCGATGCCAAAGAGTTGCGCGTGAAAGAGTCGGACCGTATTGCTGCGGTCGCCGCCAATCTGCGCAAGATGGGGGCGGAAGTCGAAGAGCGTCCCGATGGAATGCGGATTCCGGGCGGCCAGCATCTGCATGGTGCGGAACTCGATTCGCTCGGCGATCACCGCATTGCCATGGCATTCGCCGTCGCTGCGCTGCGAGCGGAAGGCGATACGAAGATTTGCGGCGCGGATGCGGCGGGAGTGTCGTATCCGGCGTTCTTTGAGGAATTGGCAACAGTCGCTAGTCGATAGTCGTTGGTGGTTAGCGTTTTGCTTGCCGACGACTAACGACTAGCCACCTTTATTGGAGAAACCCAATGTCCAATGACAAACCACCATCTCCCGAAGATCGTCTGCAGCAAGAATTCAATCGCTGGGCCGATGATGGCGAGGGCGCGAAGATGGAGCGCCATCATCTCGACATCACCGAAAAAACAATGCGCCGCATGGATCTACGTCCGGGTGAGCGAATTCTGGATCTTGGCTGCGGATCGGGTTGGGCAACGCGCTTGCTCGCGCGCATGGTGAGCGAAGGGCCACAGGGGTTTGGGCAGGTCGTCGGAGTCGACATTTCCGATGAGATGGTCCGGCAGGCGCGAACCGCGTCGAAAGAATTTGACAACGTAATGTTCGTCATCGGATCCGCGGCGAAGATTCCGTGGGAGGAAAACTTTTTTGACAAGGTGCTCTCGGTGGAGTCGTTTTATTACTATCCGGACCAGGAACGCGCGCTGGCTGAGCTTTTTCGCGTCATGGCGCCGCATGGACGGCTCTTCATTCTGATCAATCTCTACAAAGACAATCCGTATTCGCAGCAATGGGTGCCAAAATTGAAAGTGCCGGTACATGTTCGTTCGGCGGCAG
>Ga0181532_10000661_pt1 | contig 34637 bp, 25 predicted proteins | sample PEATcosm2014_Bin_33_FD_119768 | JGI IMG/M metagenome (GOLD analysis project Ga0181532, IMG submission 119768) | Peatland microbial communities from MTU Mesocosm Facility, Houghton, MI, USA - PEATcosm2014_Bin11_30_metaG | ecosystem: Environmental > Terrestrial > Soil > Wetlands > Peat | place...
GATCGTCGCCTATCACGAGATGGGGCACGCGCTGGTCGCGGTGTCGCTGCCCGGCACCGATACGGTGCACAAGGTTTCCATCATCCCGCGCGGCGTCGGCGCGCTCGGCTACACCATTCAGCTTCCGACCGAAGACCGCTTCCTGATGACGCGCGAAGAGCTCGAGAACAAGATGGCCGTACTGCTCGGCGGCCGCGCTGCGGAGCTCACCGTGTTCGGGCACTTGTCGACCGGCGCTGCCGACGATCTGCGCCGCGTCACCGACATCGCGCGCGCGATGGTAACGCGCTACGGGATGTCGGAGCGGCTCGGCAGCGTCGCCTACGACCGCGATCCGCGCAATTTCCTGGCCGGATCCGATTTGCCGTCGCCGCAGCGCGAGCCAGATTATTCGCCGGAGACCGCGGCTACCATCGACAATGAGGTTCGCGATATCGTGCACGCCGCGATGGATCGCGCGCTGGCGACGCTGCGCGAAAAGCGCGACGTTCTGGAGCGCAGCGCCCGCAAGCTTCTTGAGAAAGAGACGCTCGACGAGAAGGATCTGGCGGAGTTAATCGGGCCGCCCGCCGGGCCGCCGATCCAGCTCGCGGCGGAGTAGAGAGAGAATCAGTCTCTTCTCCGCGGTCGGCCGCCGTAGTATTGTTGCGCTCGCAATTGTCGCTCGTGGCTTTTTGCCGGAACTGCTGACGGACGGCCGTCATTTCATCGGGAGCTCGGTCGTGAGCCGATCGCACACCGTGTTGCTGGCGGCTTTGGCTTGCATCGGCGGCGCTGCGTTCGCGCAGGCCGGACCATGCACCACGCAGATCGCGGAAGTCGAGCGGTATCTCGCACGCATTAAGCCCGGCCCGGCAAGTGGTCCGACCGCGCCGCAATCAATCGGGGCCCAGCTTCATCACCAGCCGACGCCCGGCTCGGTGCAGAGCGCCGAGGCCAAGGCGCGCGCCGACGCCGACGCGGCGCTCGAGCGCGCGCGCCAGGCCGACGCCGCGGGTGACGCCGGCGCCTGCACCAAGGCGCTCGACGAAGCCAAGATGCTGTACGGGCTGGAGTAGGGGCACCGCCCCGCTTCAATACGCCTCTTCCGCATAGATCGGATCGACCGAGCCGGCCCACTTGCCGTGGAATTTTTCCAACAGCTCCTGGGCGGGCGTGGTGCCGCGCGCGAAGCGATCTTCCAACACTTCGAGGTAGCGGGTCTCGTCCTGGCCGCCGGCGTCGAAGCGTTGGCGGCGCGCCAAGCCGGCGCGCGCCAGTTTGAGGACGTCGGCCGCAACCGCGAGCAAGGTGCGCCCGCCGATCGTGGCGGCGAGGCCCTGTTTCGGTACGGCATCGCGGAGTTGCTGGCGCTGCTCGGCGGTCCAGGGCCTGACCAGATCCCAGGCAGCATCGAGGCTGACATCGTCATAGAGAAGGCCGGCCCAAAACGCCGGCAATGCTAGCAAATTCGGCAGCGGGCCCGAGTCGGCGCCGCGCATTTCCAGATAGCGCTTGAGCCGCACCTCCGGAAAGATCGTGCTGATGTGGTTGGCCCAATCGGAGATCGTCGCGCGCGCGCCGAGCATGCCGGGCAATGTGCCCGCCATCAGATCGCGGAATGACCGGCCGGCGACATTGACATATTCGTCGCCGTGCTTGACGAAATACATCGGCACGTCGAGGGCGTAATCGACCCACCGCTCGAAACCCATGCCCTCCTCGAACGCCCACGGCAGCATGCCGGTGCGGTCCTTGTCGGTATCGCGCCAGATTTCCGCGCGGAAGGATAGAAATCCGTTCGGCTTGCCCTCGGTGAACGGCGAGTTGGCGAACAACGCCGTCGCCACCGGCTGCAGCGCGATCGACACGCGCAGCTTCTGGACCATGTCGGCTTCCGAGGAGAAATCGAGATTGGTCTGCACCGTGCAGGTGCGATACATCATGTCGAGGCCGAGCTTGCCGACCTTCGGCATGTAAGCCGTCATGATCTTGTAGCGGCCTTTCGGCATTTTCGGCATCTCGGCGCGGGTCCAGCTCGGCGTCATGCCGATGCCGAGAAAACCGATCCGCAGCGGCCGCGCCACCTCGCGCACCTGCGCCAGATGCGCCATCAGTTCGCGCGAGGTCTGGTGCACGGTTTCGACCTGCGCGCCGGACAACTCGAACTGGCCGCCCGGCTCAAGCGTGATGGCGCCGCCGCCGGTGACGTCGAACAGGCCGATGACGTTTTCGCCCTCCATGATGGGCTGCCAGCCGAGCAGATGCTGCATGCCTTCAAGCAAGGTGCGAATGCCGCGCTGTCCCTCGTAGGGCACCGGCCGGTGTCCTTCGAGCGTGAAGGCGAATTTTTCGTGCTCGGTACCGATGCGGAATTGCGACTTCGGCCTGACGCCCTGAGCGATCCAATCGACGAGCTCGTCGCGTCGCTCAATTGGCGTCAGGTCGACTTGATCACGCGCCATGGGATCCGGGATGAGTGGGCCGCGGTCTTCGATATATGGCGATGACCGTCACGTCGCCTTGCGCTTTTCCGACGGGAAGCGGCCGTAAAAGGTCTCGCCCTTTTTGGCCATGTCGCGCAAGAGCTTGGACGGCTTGAACCGGTCACCGTATTTCTTTGCCAGGGCGCTGCACAGCTCGACAAAAGCTTTGGTGCCCATGCCGTCGATGTAGGAGATGGTGCCGCCGGTGAACGGCGCAAAGCCGAAGCCGAGGATCGAGCCGACATCGGCCTCGCGCATGTCGGTGACGACGCCTTCCTGGATGCAGCGCGCCGATTCGAGCGCCTGGATCGCCAATAGCCGAGCTTTAAGCTCCGCGACGTCGATGGTGTCGGGGTCGAGCTTGGTTGCTTGCAGGTCGGCGAGGCCGGGCCACAGCCGTTTCGGCCCGTTTTGCGGGTAGTCGTAAAAGCCTTTGGCGTTCTTGCGGCCATAACGGCCGCGCTTTTCGACCATCTCTTGCAGCAGCGCCTTTTGCCGCTCGTCGATCGCCTGCGGGCCGAGATCGGTCTCGGTGGCCTTCAAAATCTTCCAGGCGAGATCGACGGCGACCTCGTCGTTGAGCGACAGCGGACCGACCGGCATGCCGGCCATGCGTCCGACGTTCTCGATCATGGCGGCGGGCACGCCTTCGGCCAGCATCAAATGGCCCTCGCGGATATAAGTGCCGACCACGCGCGACGTATAGAAGCCGCGTGAATCGTTGACCACGATCGGCGTCTTGCGGATGGCGCGCACATAATCGAGCGCGACGGCGAGCGCCGCGTCGCCGGTCTTTTTGCCCAAAATGACCTCGACCAGCATCATGCGATCGACCGGCGAGAAGAAGTGGATGCCGACGAAACGCCGGACATCCTTGAACGCGGTCGCGAGCGAGGAGATCGGCAGGGTCGACGTGTTGGAGCCGAAGATGGTGTCTTTGCCGATCGCCTCTTGCGCCTTGGCGATCACCTCTTCCTTGATCTTGCGATCCTCGAACACCGCCTCGATGATGAGATCGCAACCTTTAAGCGCGGCATAATCGGGAGTCGCCGTGATGCGGGCCAGCATGGCGTCGCGGTCGGCGGCGGTGGCGCGGCCTTTATTGACCTGGTCGGTCATCAACTTCTGCGAATGCGCCTTGCCCTTGTCGGCGGTTTCCTGATCGCGGTCGATGAGCACCACGTCGATGCCGGCGAGCGCGCTCACATAGGCGACGCCGGCGCCCATGAAGCCGGCGCCGAGCACGCCGACCTTCTTGATCGGCCGCGCCGGCACGGCGGCCGGACGGCGGGCGCCCTTGTTGAGCTCCTGCATGGAGACGAATAGCGAACGGATCATCGCCGCTGCCTCCGGCGAGCGCAGAATTTTCGCAAAGTAGCGCGACTCGACGCGCAGCGCCTGGTCCATCGGCAGCTGCAGACCCTCATAGACGACCTGGATGATGGCGCGCGCCGCCGGATAATTATCGTAAGTTTCGCGCCGATAGAGCGCGTTGGCCGGCGGGAACACCATCATGCCGGCCTTCGAATAGACCGCACCGCCCGGCAGCTTGAAGCCGTCGGTATCCCATGGCGCTTTCGCAGTGCCGCCGGCTTTGATCCACTCCTTGCTCTTCTGAACGAGGTCGGCGGCCGGCACCACCTCGTCGATGAGCTTCATCGCCTTGGCGCGGTTGAGGCGAAGCTGATCGCCCTTGAGCAGGAATTGCAGCGCGTCGGCCGGCGGCAGCATGCGGGCGATGCGCTGCGTGCCGCCCCCGCCCGGAAACAGACCGACCTTAATCTCAGGCTGGCCCAGCCGCGTCTTGTCGTTGTCGGCGGCGATGCGGTGATGGCAAGCGAGCGCCAGCTCGAAGCCGCCGCCCAAAGCGGTGCCGTTGATCGCGGCAACCCACGGCTTGCCGCAAGTCTCCATGCGCCGGGCGGTCAACGACACCTTGCGCGCCTCCTCGAACAGCCACGCGTTCGCCGCCTCATCGCCCTTGGATTTCCTCATCTCCGCAAAGGCGCGGCTTTGCGTCTCGAGCATCGTCAAATCAGCGCCGGCGCAGAAGGCCTCCTTGCCGGAGGTGAGCACTGCGCCCTTGACGGCGGCATCGGTCGCGACCCGCTCGACGATCGCCGCAAGCTCCTCCGTGACTTTCGCATCGATGACGTTCATCGACCGACCCGGCATGTTCCAGGTGATCAAAGCAATGCCGTCGGCGTCGGTCTCGAAGCTGAAGTTCTGGAAGGTCATGCGAATCTCCCGTTGTATCTTTGTTCGCCTCGCCCCGGCGGCAGAGGAAGAATTACTTCGAATACGGCTTGCCGTCCTTGTGGCTGAAGTGCCCGCCTTTGTCGTCGCGGATCATCACCAGGTCCAGATCGGGATAATCGGCGCGTTCGTGTTCCGAGTGCGTGCCGATTTCGAGATAGACCGCGTCGCGGCCCGATTTGTTGACCAGCTGATGTCCGTTCGCAACGTTGGCTTTGACACCGGCGGCGTCGCCAGGCTTGAGCACGGTCTCACCGTCGTCCTCGATCAGCACCACTTCACCCTCGAGAATATAGACCATTGCTCATCTTCCTTTTCGTGCCAATGCCGCAGCGAGGAGGCTGCACCTGGCTTGAGCGTCGTCAGGTTGACGCCGAACTGATCGAGACTGACGGCGTTGCCAAGTCGCTTACGCTCGCGGCCAACGGCCAGGCCGTTGAAAGGCTCCGGATAGTTCGATCGACTGTCCAAAGGCAGCTTGGCGATGTCGATCTTGGGCATGCCGCGCGCTCCCACCTCACCCCTCACTGCGTGCGCGCAAAAATATTACACTCGCTCGATGATGGTTGCGGTGCCCATCCCGGCGCCGATGCAGAGCGTGACCAGCGCGGTCGACAGACCGCGCCGCTCGAGCTCGTCGAGCACGGTACCGAGGATCATGGCGCCAGTAGCGCCGAGCGGATGGCCAAGCGCGATGGCGCCGCCGTTGACGTTGATCTTGCCCGGATCGATATCGAAGGCCTGCATATAGCGCAGCACGACGGAGGCGAACGCCTCGTTGAGCTCGAACAGGTCGATGTCGGCGAGTGTCATGCCGGCCCTTTTCAAAACCTTCTTGGTGACGTCGATCGGGCCGGTCAGCATGATCGCCGGCTCGGTGCCGATATTGGCGAAGGCGCGGACGCGGGCCCGCGGCTTCAGGCCTGCCCGCTTGCCGGCCCGGCTGTTGCCGAGCAGCACCGCCGCTGCGCCGTCGACGATGCCGGAAGAATTGCCGGCATGATGGACGTGTTTGACGTATTCGACTTCCGGATGCTTCTGAATGGCGACCGAATCAAAGCCGCCCATCTCTCCCATCTGCACGAACGAGGGTTTGAGCGAAGCGAGCGATTGCATCGTCGTTTCCGGCCGCATGTGCTCGTCCTTGTCGAGGATGGTGAGGCCGTTGACGTCTTTCACCGACATCACCGAGCGCCTGAAGCGGCCCTCATTCCACGAGGTTGCCGCGCGCTTCTGGCTCTCGACCGCGTAGGCGTCGACGTCGTCGCGGGAGAACCCGTATTTGGTCGCGATGAGGTCGGCGGAAATGCCTTGCGGAAGGAAGTACTGCGAGACCGCGATCGACGGATCGACCGCCCAGGCGCCGCCGGATGAACCGATACCGACGCGGCTCATCGACTCGACGCCGCCGCCGATCGCCATGTCCTGCTGTCCGGACATGATCTGCGCCGCGGCGAAATTGACCGCGTCGAGACCGGAGGCGCAGAAGCGATTAATCTGCACGCCCGCCACGCTGTCTCCATAACCGGCGACCAGCGCCGCACTGCGGGCGATGTCGGCGCCGGCCTCGCCGACCGGATCGACGACACCGAGCACGACATCATCGACCATAGTGGGATCGAGATCGTTGCGGCTTTTGATGGCGCCGAGCGCCTGGCTGGCGAGGTTGAGCGCGGTTACCTCGTGCAGCGAGCCGTCCGTCTTGCCGCGGCCGCGGGGCGTCCGTACGTGATCATAGATGAAAGCGTCGGGCATAGCGTCTCCTCGCCATGATGACCCTCTCCCGTCGAGGGTGAGGGACGGCCGAGCGGCAACGGCCGCGAAGCCGGATGAGGCTGTTTGTCCGGGAAACCGGACGTCTCCCATATAGTGCAAGTTCCGAGGAATTGCAGCCGGCGCGTGGCGCCTATGCGCTCACGGGAATGAGCGGGCTAACGTCTAGAACGCCTCCGCCGGCAAAGCCATCATGCTCGCCGCGCCGGCCTTGATGCGCGCGAGATGGGTCGTCGCCGCCGGCAACATCCGCTCCGCGAAAAAGCGGCCGGTGGCAAGCTTCGCCGCCATGCGCTCGCCGGCGCCGTTGCCTCCCGCCGCGGCCTTGGCCTTCGCCGCATCGACGATAAGGCACCACATATAGCCGAGTGCGACCAGACCGAAGAGGTGCATGTAATCGGTCGAGCCGGCGCCGGCATTCTCAGGGTTGCCGAGCGCGTTCTGCATGAACCACATAGTCGCCTGCTGCAGCTCGCCGAGCGCCTGGCCGAGCGGCTTGACGTAGGGAGCCATCGCCTCGTCGCCGCCGCGCTCCTTGATGTAGGCCGACACCTCGGCGAAGAACGCCTGCAACGCGCGGCCGCCGTCCTTCGGCAGCTTGCGGCTGACCAGGTCGAGCGCCTGGATGCCGTTGGCGCCCTCGTAGATCATGGCGATGCGCGCGTCGCGCACGAACTGCTCCATGCCGTGCTCGGCGATGTAGCCGTGGCCGCCGAAGACCTGCTGCGCCACCACGGTGTTGGCGAAGCCCTGATCGGTGAGCACGCCTTTGATCACCGGCGTCATCAGGCCCATATGGTCATCGGCGGTCTGCCGCTCCTTGGCATCGCCGGAGCGGTGCGCGACGTCGCTCTTGAGCGCGGTCCATAACACCAGCGCTCGTGCCGCTTCGTTGAACGCGCGTATGGTCATCAGCATGCGGCGCACATCCGGGTGCACGATGATCGGGTCGGCGGCTTTGTCCTTGAACTTCACTCCGGTCAAGGCGCGCCCGGCGAGCCGCTCCTTGGCGTAGGCGGCGGCGTTCTGATAGGCGACCTCGGACAGCGCCAATCCCTGCACGCCGACGCCGAGCCGCGCTTCGTTCATCATCACGAACATCGCGTTCAAGCCGCGGTTCGGCTCGGCGACCAGCCAGCCGGTCGCGTCGTCATAGTTCATGACGCAGGTGGAGTTGCCGTGGATGCCCATCTTTTCTTCGATCGAACCGCAGGACACACCATTGCGCGCGCCGGGAGCGCCGTCTTTGGTCGACAGGAATTTGGGGACGATGAACAGAGAAATTCCCTTGACGCCTTGCGGCGCACCCTCGATGCGGGCGAGCACCAGGTGGACGATATTCTCGGCGAGATCATGCTCGCCGGCGGAGATGAAAATCTTGGTGCCGGTGATCTTGTAGCTGCCGTCCGCCTGGGGCACTGCGCGCGCGCGGGTGAGTCCGAGATCGGTGCCACATTGCGGCTCGGTCAGGTTCATCGTGCCAGTCCACTCCCCGCTGACGAGCTTGGGCAGGTAAAGCGCCTTTTGCTCGGGCGAGCCGTGAACCATGAGCGCGGCGGCCGCTCCCTGGGTGAGGCCTGGGTACATGGCAAAAGCCATGTTCGCCGAAACTAGAAACTCGCCAATCGCTTGCGAGAGCACGCGCGGCAGGCCCTGGCCGCCGAATTCGGCCGGCGCCGAGGCGCCGATCCAACCGCCGTCCGTCAAGCGCTTGTACGCGTCCTTGAATCCCGTGGGCGTGGTGACGCTGCCGTCGCCGTGGCGCCGGCAGCCTTCCTTGTCGCCGACGCGATTGAGCGGCGTCAGCACGTCCTCACAGAATTTTGCGGCTTCCGCGAGCACCGCTTCAAGCAAATCGGGTGTGGCGTCGGCAAAGCCCGGCAAATTGTTATAGCGATCGATGTGGAAGACGTCGCTCAACAGGAACATCACGTCATCAACGGGAGCCTTATAGGTCGGCATAATCTCGCCCTCCGTACCGCGTCCACCCGGCGCCAGCCGGACCGGACGGTATAGCGTAGCCGATTTGCGTCAACGGTGGGACAGCCGAGGAAGCGGGCGGGGGCTCGTCACGGCGAGGGCAAGGCTTTGCCGCCTACCGTCGCGAGACGCGGCTTTTTTAACGGCTTTTTTACCGTATTCCTGAAAAGTCGACCCCAAGGACAGAAAACCGCGCCCTCCGCGTCGTCTGCTCGCGCATCGGCTCGAACAGCGGCACATCCTGCTCCTCATGTGATTTGGACGTGAGAATGAAATCGGGCGGTCCGTGGAATCTGAGAGGTCTCCGTCCGGAAGCGCGGGAGGCTGCACGCACCGCCGCTCGGCGATCTGGCATGTCGGTCGGCGAATGGCTCAATAGCGTGATCAGGCCGGCTGATGCGGAGGATGGCGAGTTCGCGCCGTCCGCCGGGCTCGATCGCGATTCGGACGATTCCGGGCGCCAGAGCTTCGGCTCCGGCGATCGGCAACGCGGCTGGCAACCTGGCGACGCCGACAGGCGCGTTCGCGATCGTCGGTCGGATGATCGGTCAGGCGGAAACTTCCATTCCGAGGAGCGTGAACAGGATCGCCGGCCCCGGGACGCCTCCTGGCGTGAGCGCAGGTCGGATGATCAGTTGCGCCAGAGCTTCCGCTCCGACGAGCGGGAAAAAGATCGTCGGCAACGTGATGCCGCCACGCCTACTCACAATCGCCGCTGGGAAGATCGCTGGCGCCCGAGCTTCCATTCGGACGAGCGGGCGCAGCATGGCCGGCTCCCTGACGCCCCCACGCACGATCGCGAGCGCCCGTCGGACGATCAGTGGCGCCCGATCTTCCGTTCCGAGGAGCAAGACCATGACGCTCGCCCGCGTGACTCCGACTGGCGCGGTCGCGGTGGCGAGTCGGACGAGCAGCTGCGCATGAACTTGCGCAATGACGATCGGCAATGGCGCCAGCGGCGGAGTGACGACAACTTGCGCGGTCCCATGGCAGAGGCGGAGGCGCCGGTCCGCCGCGAAAGCGGTCCTGATCGCGAGGAACGTCGCGGCGAAGCCGCCAATCGTTCGCTCCCGGAGCCGGACCGCTTTGACGAACGAATCGGCCAGCGTCCGCCGCAAGGCCAGCGCAATGTGTCGTTCGACCAGGCCGTAGCCGAGATCACGGCGCGCCAGCGCGCGCTCGATAGCGAGGCTGCGGCCGAGATCAAGGCGAGCCAACGCGACCTGACTGGCTTTGCCGCCAATCTTGAGCGGCAGCCGGACGACTTCAGCGGATATGCGGAGACTCATCACTTCGCTGAAGCTGAAACCGCTCCGAAACCCGCGTTCGCGCCGCCGCAACCGCCGCCGATCCTGACGCGGCGGAGCGTGTTCGACGAGCCTGCCGCGGAAACCGTTTTCACGTCGCAACCGCCGCCGCCTTTGCGCCTTCGGGAGGAAAGCGTCTCGTCCTGGCATGCGAGCCTGCAATCCGAGAATTCACCGGCACCGGCGCTCGACCTCAGCAGCCTGCAGCAGCAACTGCGCCAGATTACGACGCGGATCGAGGCATTGCGGCCCGCAAGCGACCTCGAAGCGGCGATCGATGGGCTCCGTGCCGAGCTCACGGAGATCGGCCGCTCGCTCACGGAAGCGCTACCGCGGCGCGCTGTCGAATCGCTCGAGATCGAGATCAGGGCTCTGGCCCAGCGCATCGACCAGGGCCGCCAGTCCGGTGTCGACGCGACGGCGTTCGCCGGCCTCGAACACGGATTGGCTGACGTACGCGAAGCGTTGCGCGGGCTGACCACCGCTGAAAGCCTGGTCGGGTTCGACGAGACGGTGAGGGCGCTGGCGAGGAAGATCGAGGTGGTTTCAGCCAAGGACGATCCGGCCGCGCTGCAGCAGCTCGAGACGGCGATCGGTGCCTTGCGCGGTATCGTATCACATGTCGCCTCCAACGACACGCTGACGAAGGTCGCGGAAGACGTGCGATCACTCTCCGCCAAGGTCGACGAGCTCGCCAACAGCGCGGCCAGCGGACACGCCCTCTCGGCGCTGGAGAGCCGCATCGATCTATTGGCCACCGCGCTCAACGCCTCGACCGCGGCGGGCTATGCGGTCCCTCGGGAACTCGAGAGACTGCTTGCCGGGCTGATCGAGAAGCTCGAATTGGTGCAGCTCTCGCACACCGATCACACCGCACTCGCCCATCTCGAAGACCGCATCGCGATGCTGGTCAAGCGGCTCGATGTCTCCGACGCGCGCCTCGGCCTGCTCGAAGGCGTCGAGCGTGGACTGGCCGATCTCTTGGTCTATATCGAGCAATTACGCGGCGCCAACGCCGGCGGTGAGGTTGTTGCCCAGGCCAAGCCGATTGCCCTCGAAGCGATCGAGCGCGAGGTTGCTGAAATCAAACAAACCGGGCGCCGCACTCAAGATTCACTTGAAGCCGTCCATGGCACCGTGGAGCACGTCGTCGGCCGCCTCGCCATGATCGAAAGCGATGTGCGCGGCGGCAAAGTCAGGACCGCGCCTGCGGAGCCGTTGCCGGCGAGAGAGCAAATGCTGACGGCGCCGCTGATCGAACCGGACGAGATGCCTGCCACGTCCGTTGCCTCCGCCGCCACGGAGCCGGAGCCGGCGGCGAATTGGCCCGTCGTGTCGCGGCACCCCATAGAGCCCGACTTGCCGCCGGATCATCCGCTGGAGCCGGGCTCGGCCGCCGGACGCTCGCGCCAGCCGCTGTCAGCCGCCGAGCGGATCGCCGCGTCCGAAGCCGTTGTCGGGTCCAAGCCTCCCGTGATTCCCGATCCGGGCGCCTGCAAACCGGATTTCATCGCCGCCGCGCGCCGCGCGGCGCGGGCAGCCGCCGCGGCCGTGTCAAGCGACAGCGCCAAAAAAGCCGGCGCGGAAGGTCCCGCTCAGCCGAAGACACTGTCCGAGCGCCTGCGCACCTTTATGGTCGCGGGCGCCGTCGTCGTCATCGTCCTCGGCTGCTTCCATATGGCGTCACGGCTTTTCCAGGATGGCGGGTCGGCTGCGCCTCCGCACCCGCAAGCCGAGCCTCCGCACGTGCAAACCGAGTCCCCGAGCGCGCACACGGTGCCGCTGCCACAGGTGGAAAAGCCGTCGGCTCCCGCCATGCCACTGCCCAAAGCCAACCCGACGAATCTGCCGACGCTGCCGCTGCCTGGCGCGGATGCCGCCCAGAATCCAGTCGCGCCGCCGCTGGCAAGTCCGACACCGACGACAGGCGGCGGAGCTGGTGAGCAGTCCCTGTTGAACGATCCTGCCGCGCCGTTCGCCGTGGCCGCCAGCATACCTGCCGCCGCCGACGCCGCCCCGGTTAATGGATCCGCCGCTGAATGGATGGCAGCGCCGCCGACCGACATCACCGGCGCGCTGCCGGATCTATCGCCGCAGCATTCCCCTGCAATGGCCCCGGCGACCGGCGACAAGCTGCCGGTCGCGATCGGCGGACCGGCACTGCGCGCGGCGGCGCTCGCGGGTGATGCGTCGGCCGCTTACGAGGTCGCAGTCCGCTTCGCCGACGGCCGCCTGGTTCCGGCGAACAGCGAGGAAGCCGCGCGCTGGTTTGAGCGAGCCGCCAAGAAGGGGCTCGCGCCCGCGCAGTTCAGGCTTGGGGGGCTCTACGAAAAGGGCCTCGGGGTGAAGAAAAACCTCATCGCGGCGCGCGACCTGTACCGCGTCGCCGCGGATAAAGGTCATGGCAAGGCGATGCACAATCTCGCCGTGCTCTATGCCGAAGGCATCGACGGCGCGGCTGATTATCGCACGGCCGCGCAATGGTTCCGCAAGGCGGCAGATCACGGCATTACCGACAGCCAATACAACCTGGCGATCCTCTATGCGCGCGGCGTTGGGGTGGAGCAGAATTTCGCGGAAGCTTACAAGTGGTTCGACCTTGCCGCCAACGACGGCGACAAGGATGCCGCCAAGAAGCGCGACGAGATCGCCTCCCATCTCGACCAGCAGTCGCTCGCGGCCGCGCGGCTGGCGGCGCAGAGCTGGATGCCTCAGCCGCAGCCCGCGGACGCGATCACGGTGAAGGTGCCGGCAGCCTGGGACCTGCCCGCCAACGGGACGTCTGCGGCCAAGCCGAAAGCGCGAACCGCCAAGGCAGCCGCAGCGGACGCCGCCAAGGTCAACTGAACCTCGGCTGATCGTCTGCAGATCATTCCGGCGCGCCGCGAAGCGGGGAGCCCGGAATAGTCCGAGCGATCACATCTGCGCGCTACGCGCCGGTGGACGGTATGCCACGACGCGGCGCGCGAGTAGAACGGTCAAAACCGCGTATCCGAGCACCCGGCAGCCGATCTGTGCAAATCTTCCTTCCGATCGCCGACATTCCCGTCAACGTTTTTCTCGTGCTCGCGATGGGCCTTGCCGTCGGATTCATCTCCGGCATGTTCGGCATTGGTGGCGGCTTCCTGATGACGCCGCTTCTGATCTTCATCGGCGTGCAGCCCGCCGTGGCCGTGGCCAGCGTCACGACGCATGTGGCCGCTTCCTCGTTCTCCGGGGCGATCGCCTATTGGCGGCGCAACGCCATCGACGTCACGCTGGCGCTGACCTTGCTGGCCGGCGGCATCGTCGGCAGCGCCGGCGGCGTCGCGCTGTTCACGTGGCTGCGCGCCCAGGATCAGCTCGACCTCGTCATCGGACTCTCCTACGTCACGCTCTTGAGCATTGTCGGCGTGTTGTTGGTCGGTGAGAGCGCCCGCGCGATCATCCGGGCCCGCCACGGCAAGCCGGCCGAGTTGCGCCGGCCCGGCAGCCATATCTGGTTCCACGGGCTGCCGTTGAAACTGCGGTTTAAGCGCTCGAAAGTCTATGTCTCCGCCATCCCGGTGCTCGTGATCGGCTTCATCATCGGCTTCATCGGCGCGATCATGGGCATCGGCGGCGGCTTTCTGCTGGTGCCGATGCTCATCTATCTGGTCCGGGTGCCGACCGCCACGGTGATCGGCACCTCCCTGGTCTTGACCTTCCTCACCATGGTGGCGGCGACCGTGCTGCACGCCGCGACCAATCACCTGGTCGACGCCGTGCTGGCGCTGATCCTGATGGTGGGCGGCGTCATAGGCGCGCAGTTCGGCGCCCATGCCGGGCAGCGCATCCGCGGCGAGTGGCTGCGCCTCCTGCTCGGTCTCCTGGTCCTTGCGGTCGGGTTGCGCTTCGCGGTGCAGCTCGTGCTGAAGCCGGAAGATTTGTACTCGATCCGAGCCATCGGAGGCTCGCGATGAGTTACGCGCGTGTGGCGGCGCTCGCGCTCGCGGCTCTCCTTGCCAATGGCGGCTCGGCTACGGCGGAACGTCTGATCGCTTCGCTGACCAACCATCACGTGATGATCACGTCGAACTATACCGGGGTGGAACTGGTCCTTTTCGGATCGGTCGAACGCGACGCCGCGTCCGCCGGGCGGCATGCGCCCTACGATATCGTCGCCACCATCACCGGGCCGCGGGAGCCGCTGCGGACAAGGCGCAAGCAGCGCGTGCTCGGCATCTGGGTGAACACCGCGGCGCGCACTTTTGTCGATCCGCCTTCCTACCTCGCCGTCCTGACGAGCCACCCGCTCGACGCCATTACCAGCGCCGAGAACGAGCGGCGCCTGCAGCTCGGGATCGCCAATACGCCGCTTCCGGAATTGATCAACAACGATATCGGTGAGGTGGGCAACGACCCGTTTCGGGCCGCGCTGGTGCGGCTGATGCGGGAGCGCGGGCTCTACAGCGAACAGCCGAATGCGGTGACGTTTCTCACGCCGACCCTGTTCCGCGCCGCGATCTCGCTCCCGGCACAAGTGCCGATCGGCAGCTACACGGTCGACGTCAAGCTGTTTGCCGACGGTAATCTGATCGCGCACACCGATTCGGCATTCGAGATCGTCAAGGTCGGCTTCGAGCAGTTCGTGGTCAATGCCGCACGCGAGCACGGCCTGCTTTACGGGCTCGCGACCGCCCTGATGGCGCTGTTCACCGGCTGGATCGCCAGCGTCGCGTTCCGGAGAGACTGATCTTCAATCCGGCAGACACCGTTCCGCGGCCACGGCAAAGAGCCGCTGTGCGCCGAGCATGTGGGCGGTGAAGGAGAGCGTGCCGAATAGACCCAAGATCGCGCAGTCGCGCACGTTGAGGCCGCCGGCATAGGCGCCGAAAGCCGGCATGACCAAGCGGCGGCCGTCGCTGACAAAGCAGCGCCGGCGCACCGCGCGGCCGCGCTGCACCACGCGCGCCAGTGGGTGCAGATGGCCGGCGACCTCGCCGTCGCAGGGATCGGGCGAAGGTTCATGGCGGAACATTAGCGGGCCCAGCGCCAAAGCGTCGGCGAAACGGCCGCCGATAGTGCCGGGCAGGTCGGGATCGTGATTGCCGGCGATCCAGATCCAGTCGCGGCCGCGCTGAAGCATGGTGAGTACCGCACGATCGCCGGCGCTCATGCGCCACGGTGCGAGACCGTCGTGAAAGCTGTCGCCCAGCGCGATCAGGAGACGCGGTGCGTAGCGCTCGATCAGCCGCGCCAGCTGCGCCAGCGTCGTCGCCGTATCGTAAGGTGGCAACAGTACGCCGCGTTTGGCGAAGGCCGAGCCTTTTTCCAGATGCAGATCGGCGACGACCAGCAGCTGTTCGTCCGGCCAGTACAGCGCGCCGGCCGGATCGGCGAAGAGCGTCGTGCCGGCGAGGGCAATGCCCGAATCTTGCCCTGGATTCCCGCTGGCGCGGGAATGAACGGAAGAAGCGCTACCCCTCACTGCATCGCCTCCTTCACCAATTCGTCCGCCGCCTCGGCGAGGAGCGAATCGGCCGCCTCGCCGTAAACCGTCTCGCGCCCGATCTCCAGCATGACCGGCACGGCGAGCGGCGACACGTGGTCGAGCGCTTTATGGACGATTCGGCCCCTGATGCGCGAGAGCATATCGGCGAGCCGCCGCACGTCGAGGAGGCCGGTCGCGGCGTCGGCGCGGGCAGCGCGCAAGAGCACGTGGTCGGGTTGGTGGCTGCGCAGCACGTCGTAGACGAGGTCGGTCGAGATCGTGACCTGCCGCCGGGATTTTTCCTGGCCGGGAAAGCGGCGCTCGATCAGGCCGGCGATGATCGCGCAATTGCGGAAGGTGCGCTTCATCAGCGCCGATTCGGCGAGCCAAGCTTCAAGGTCGTCGCCGAGCATGTCTTCGTCGAAGAGGTTGGCGAGGGCAAGCTCGCCGCACGCAATGCGCAGTGCGACATCGCCGAGGCCCCAGACCGCCAGCGCGTATTCGTTGGCGACAAAGCCCAGAGGCCGCAGCCGCGCCCGCTCGAGCCGCCGCGTCAGCAGCATGCCGAGCGTCTGATGCGCCAACCGGCCTTCGAACGGATAGCAGACGAGATAATGCTTGTTGGCGCGCGGGAACGTTTCGACCAAAAGCTCGCGAGCGCCCGGCATCTGCGAACGCCATTGCTGGATTTCGAGCCATTCGCGGACCTGCGCCGGGAGCTCCCGCCATGCGCGCGGATCGGAGACGATCCCGCGCACGCGCGCGGCGAGATAAGTCGAAAGCGGAAATTTGCCGCCCTCATAGGCCGGCACCTTGGGGTCTTCGGCGGTCGAGCGCGAGACATAGACCTCGTCCTCGACCAAGGCCTCGTATTTGAGGATTTCTCCGGCGAACACGAAAGTATCGCCCGGCACCATGGTCTCGACGAAATATTCCTCGACCTCGCCCAGGAGCCGGCCGCCGCGCGGAATCATCTTCGAGGCGCGCGAGCGCACGAGGCGAACCTTCAGCATGTCGGCCTCGACAATGGTGCCGACATTGAGCCGGTAACGTTGCGCCACATTTGGGTGCGCGATGCGCCAGCGTCCGTCCTTGCCTTGCCGGATTCGGGCGAAGCGCTCGTAGGCCTTGAGCGCGTAGCCGCCGGTCGCTACGAAATCGACCACGGCATCGAAATCCGCCCGCGTCAGGCTGGCATAGGGGGCAGCCATCGTCACCTCGGCATAAAGCTCGTCGCTGACGAATGGCTCGCCGCAAGCGCAGCCGAGCACGTGCTGCGCTAGTACGTCGAGCGCGCCGACGCGCAACGGCGGCGTGTCCTGCGCATTCTCGGCGATGGCGTCGAGGGCGGCGTGGCATTCGAGCACCTCGAAGCGGTTCGCCGGAATGAGCACGCCCTTCGACGGCTCGTCCATGCGGTGATTGGCGCGGCCGATGCGCTGCAGCAGCCGCGAGGCGCCCTTCGGCGCGCCGACATTGATGACGAGATCGACGTCGCCCCAGTCGACGCCGAGATCGAGCGAGGAGGTGCAGACCACGGCGCGCAGGCGGCCAGCCGCCATCGCCGCTTCGACCTTGCGCCGCCGCGCCACGTTGAGCGAACCGTGATGCAGCGCGATGGCGAGATTGTCGTCGTTGATGTGCCAGAGTTGTTGAAAAATACCCTCCGCTTGGCTGCGGGTGTTGACAAAGACCAGCGCGGTGCGGTGCGTCTTGATCAGCCGGTAAATTTCATCGAGCGCGTGCCGCGCCGAATGACCGGCCCACGGCAGTCGCTCGCGCGTGTCGAGCATGGTCACATCAGGCGACGCGCCGCCTTCGGCAACAATGAGATCGGCGCGCGCCTCGCTCGAGGCACCGGCGCGCTGCGGCAACATGAAGCGGGCGAGTTCTTCCGGCTCCGCGACAGTCGCCGAGAGGCCGATGCCGGCGAGGCTTGGGGCGAGGCGAGAGAGCCGGGCGAGGCCGAGCGAGAGCAGATCGCCGCGCTTCGAAGTCACCAGCGCATGCAGCTCGTCGAGGATCACGCGCTTGAGCGAGCCGAACAGATACGGCGCGTCGGCTGAAGTGAGCAGCAGCGCCAGCTGCTCCGGCGTGGTGAGCAAAATCTGCGGCGGATCGCGGCGCTGGCGCTGGCGCTTCGAGCTTGGGGTATCGCCGGTGCGTGTTTCGATGCGGATCGGCAGGCCCATCTCGACGACCGGCGCTTCCAGGTTGCGCGCGATATCGACGGCGAGCGCCTTGAGCGGCGAGATGTAGAGGGTATGCAGGCCGTTTCGCTCTCCCCGCGTGCGGGGAGAGGGTGGCAAGGACCGAAGGTCCGCGCCGGGTGAGGGGGCCGTGAAGTTTGGCGCCTGCCTGAACGCCCCCTCACCGGCCGCGCCTTCGGCGCGGCGACCTCTCTCCGCGCGCGGAGAGAGGTGAAGACCGGCACGACCGTCGCTCAACTCCACTAGGCTCGGCAGAAATCCGGCTAGTGTCTTGCCGCCACCGGTCGGTGCGATCAGCAGCGCCGAGCGGCCGTCGCGCGCCTTGGCCAAAAGTTCGAGCTGATGGGCGCGTGGAACCCAGCCGCGGCCGGCGAACCAGCGCGCGAATGGCTCGGGCAGAAGCGTTGTTCGTTCGAGAACAGTCACTCGCCAGAACTAACGGGCTGACGCTTTGCGGTCGAGGGCTGCGCAACCACGACGAGGCTATCGACAGGTACGCCCTTTTCGTTGCGCACAGCGGCTTTGGCAGTATGCGCGAGGCCGAGGCCGGATGCCTCGATCGCGTGACGGATGTGGGCTTCGCCGTGGGCATAGCGCAGCGTCGGCAAAAGGTTCACGCCGTCGCCGGAATGAGTTTCGACCGTGAAGGCAAAGAAACCGCCGTGCGCAAGCACCCGCGCGACCGCGGCCAGGACCAGGACCAAATCGTTCACATAGACGAAAACATCGGCGGCGAGCACGAGGTGATATTTCGCGGCGTTGCGGGCCTCAGTGGCAAGAAAGTCCATAAGATCGGCGGTGACGAGACGGTCATAGATGCCTTTCGTCGCCGCCTGCGCGGCCATCGCCGGCGAAAGATCGACGCCGATGAGCCGATCGACAAAGGGCCGAAAAGCGGCGCCGGCTAGCCCGGTGCCGCAGCCGAGATCGAGCGCGGAAGGGAAGCGAAGCGGCCGTCCTGCCCGCTGCATCGCCTGTTCGACGGCATGGCGCAGCATCTCCGGCCCGCGATAGGCGAGCTGCTCGGTCAGCGCCGCGTCGTAGCGTGCGGCATATTGGTCGAACAGCCGGCGCACGTAAGGTTCTCTCATCGCCGGGGTGGTGTCGCCGCATTCGAGCCGGGCGAGCTGGAGCCGGGCGCCGTGATAATCGTCGAGGTCGGCATCACGGGCTTTTTCGAACGCGGCGATGGCGCCGGCGCGGTCGCCGAGCCGGTCGCGGATGGCGCCGAGCGCGAACCAGGCCGTTGCGAAGCCGGGCGCGAGTTCCACGGTCTGTGAGAGAATATCGGCGGCGCCGGAAAGATCACCGCGCGCGGCATGGTCGAGCGCCCACTGGTAGCGCCGGTCGGCGATGAGATCGCCGGAGGAGACGAGAAGCGGGCCCGTGTCGGTCATCCTGTGCTCGCGTGCCGAAAAGGAGTGATTATTTATCACTCGCAATGCGGCCTGAAGACATTCTCGCGTTAACGCCGGCCGGTGTGTGCTGCAAGCTCGGCGGTTTCCATATCGACCCAACCCGTCCGGTCGAGCGCGCGCTGATCACGCATGCTCATTCCGATCATGCGCGCGCCGGGCAATGGCGCGGTGCTGGCCACGCCAGAGACTCTCGATCTGATGCGGCTGCGCTATGGCGAGAATTTTGCCGGCTCGACCCAGCCGGCACACTATGGCGAAAGCGGCAAGCTCGGCGGCACGAAGGTCACCTTCCATTCCGCCGGCCATGTACTTGGCTCCGCGCAGATCGCGGTCGAGGCGAACGGGCTGCGCGTCGTCGCTTCCGGCGATTACAAAAACGTTCCCGACCCGACCTGCGCGCCCTTCGAACTGGTGCCGTGCGACGTCTTCATCACCGAAGCGACGTTCGCGTTGCCGGTTTTCCGCCACGGCGATGCCGACGGCGAGATCGCGAAACTTCTGCACTCCGTCGCGCTTTTCCCCGAGCGAGCGCATCTCGTCGGGGCTTATTCGCTCGGCAAAGCGCAGCGCATCATCGCCCTGTTGCGCAAAGCCGGCCATGAGGCGCCGATCTACCTGCACGGTGCCATGGAGAGCATCACCCGCTATTACGCCGGCCGCGGCATCGCGCTCGGCGAATTGCGCGCGGTGCGCGGTGCCGGCAAGGCGGAGCTCGCCGGCACGATTGCGCTGTGCCCGCCGTCGGCCTTGAACGAGATTTGGGCGCGGCGCTTTCCCGATCCGGTCACCGCGTTTGCGTCGGGCTGGATGCGCATCCGCGCGCGGGCGCGCCAGCACGGCGTTGCCCTGCTGCTGGTGATTTCCGATCACGCCGATTGGGATGGGCTTATCGCCGCCGTCACCGCGACCGGTGCCAGCGAAATCTGGGTCACCCACGGCCAGGAGGACGCGCTGGTGCACTGGTGCGCCACGCGCGGATTGAAGGCGCGGCCGCTCGATATCGTCGGTTACGGCGAGGAGGACGATGACGCCGTCAGTCCGGGGCCGGTCGATGGCAATGGCGAGGCGGAGGCATGAATCGCTTCGCCGAACTTCTGGACCGCCTCACCTACGAGGGCGGCCGCAACAACAAGCTGCGGCTGATGACCGACTACTTCCGCTCGACTGCCGACCCCGAGCGCGGCTGGGCGCTGGCCGCGCTCACCGGCGCGCTGAGTTTCCCGCATGCCAAGCCGGGCCTGATCCGCAACCTGATCGACGAACGCACCGATCCGGTGCTGTTCGAACTGTCCTACGATTATGTCGGCGACCTCTCGGAGACCGTCGCGCTGATGTGGCCGGGTAAGGGGAAAGCCGCCTTAGGCATCAGCGAACGACCCCTCTCACCCGACTTCGCTGGCGCTCGGTCGACCTCTCCCCGCCGGACAGATGTGAGTGCGCCGGGCCTTTCCGAAGTCATCGAGACTCTCTCCACCCTCGGCAAGGCCGAGTTGCCGGCGCGGCTGGCGCGCTGGCTCGATGCGCTCGATGAGACCGGCCGCTGGGCGCTGATCAAGCTCGTCACCGGCGGGTTGCGCATCAGCGTTTCGGCGCGGCTTGCCAAGGCGGCGGTTGCCGCGCTCGGCGCCACCGACGCGCAAGACATCGAGTTGCTCTGGCCCGGCCTGTCACCGCCTTACGTCGAGCTTTTCGCCTGGCTCGAAGGCCGCGCGAACAAACCGGCGAGCGGCGACCCAGCGCCGTTCCGGCCAGCGATGCTGGCGCATGCGCTCGACGAGCCGGACCTTGCCGCGCTCGATCCGGCCGAGTTCATGGCCGAATGGAAATGGGACGGCATTCGCGTGCAGGCCGTAGCCGCGCATCACGACGGCCGGACGGTCGCAAGGCTCTATTCGCGCACTGGGGAGGACATTTCCAAGAGCTTTCCCGATCTTCTCGATGCGCTGCGCCCTCCAGGCGCGATCGACGGCGAGCTCCTGATCATGCGCGAGCATTGTGTGCAATCGTTCAACGTCCTGCAGCAGCGGCTCAATCGCAAAAGCGTCACGAATAAGCTCATGACCGAGTTTCCCGCTCATCTGCGCGCCTATGATCTTCTCGCGGACGGCGAGGAGGACCTCCGCCAGCTGCCGTTCGCCGAGCGCCGCGTGCGACTCGAACATTTTGTCGCGCGGCTGAAAGAGGCGCGCGTCGACCTTTCTCCCCTTGTGCCTTTCGCGAGCTGGCAGGACCTCACCGCCGCGCGCAAAAATCCGGCGGCGGCCGGGGCCGGCGCCGATGCCGACGAGGTGGAAGGCATCATGCTCAAGCGACGCGATGCGCTCTATCTCCCCGGCCGGCCGAAAGGGCCGTGGTGGAAGTGGAAGCGCGACCCGTTCATCATCGACGCGGTGCTGATGTATGCACAGCGCGGCCATGGCAAGCGCTCCTTGTACTATTCCGATTACACGTTCGGTGTCTGGACGCGCGGTGACGAGGGGGACCAGCTGGTTCCTGTCGGCAAGGCGTATTTCGGCTTCACCGATGAGGAGCTCATCCAGATCGACCGCTTCGTCCGCCGCAATACGGTTGACCGCTTCGGTCCGGTGCGCGAAGTCGTGCACCAGCCGGATCAAGGCCTGGTGCTTGAAGTCGCCTTCGAGGGGCTGCAACGCTCGACCCGGCACAAATCCGGACTGGCGATGCGGTTCCCGCGCGTCAACCGGCTGCGCTGGGACAAGCCACCGGGCGAAGCCGATCGGCTGGAGCGGCTGGAGACGATGATTGCGCGGATTGAGCAGGGACGCATGTCGTGAGCCGCCGCAGTCACCCGGCCGTTTCCGTCAGGCTGCGCAACGGTCGGATGAGCGATCTCGACGCGCTGCTCGCGCTCGAACAAGCGGTCTTTACGGTCGACGTGCTGTCGCGGCGCAGCCTCCGTCGTTTTCTCGCCTCGCCCGGCGCCGCGCTGATCGTCGCCGAGGAGTGCGGCAGATTAGCCGGCTATGCGCTGGTGCTTTTCCCACCGCGCTCCGCCGTCGCCCGGCTCTATTCCATCGCCGTCGCCCCCCATGTCGGCCGGCGCGGCGTCGGGCCGCTCCTGTTGGGGGCGGCGGAGAAGGCAGCCAAGCGCCGCCAGCGGCGGGCGATGCGCCTCGAAGTCCACGAGCACAACACAAGGGCGATTGCGCGCTATGAAAAATCGGGCTACCGCCTGTTCGGCAGGCATCGCGACTATTATGACGACCGCGCCGACGCGCTCCGCTTTGAGAAGCCGCTTGGTCCGGAACCTCGGCGGCGATCGGCCGTTGCAGCAAAAAAATCTGGCTCGCCGGCGCGAATCGGTTTTCATGGTGGACATCGCGGACCGCGCAGTCGCAATTCGGTTCGTTCCCGGCTATGATAATTTGTGCTTTGCCTGACCTCGCACGCATGATCGGCCAAATTCTGCACGCCGCTTTCCACCGGAAAGGGACCCATCCATGACCGGCTGGGTCATCCTGGTCGACCAGCCCCGCGATCTGCCCAACGCCGAGACCCCGCACAAGGTCATCACTACGACCGAGTACTTGGCGCGGCCTCGGCTGTTCGAGGTCGGACGGCCAAAGCTCGTCAACCTGGCCCGTTCCTACGCCTATCAGTCGAAAGGCTATTACGCTTCGCTGCTGGCCGAGGCGCGCGGCCATCGCGTCGTGCCGACCGTCGAAACCATGCTGGAGTTGCGCGAGCAAAAGCTCTACGAGCACGCGCTCCCCGACCTTGAGGATGAGCTCAACCGCTGCGCCCGGCGCGCCGACTTCCAGCCCGACGCCGAACTCAGGCTCATCGTCTGTTTCGGCATCGCCCGCGACGCGCGCTTCGAATCGTTCGGGCGGCTCTTGTTCGACTGGTTCCGCTGCCCCGCGCTCGAAGTGATCGTGGACCCGGGCGACTGGCTGTCGATCGACCGCATTCGACCGCGCAACATCACCCGGCTCGCCAACGGCGAAGCCGAATTTTTCCGCGAGTCGCTGCGCAATCATACCAGGCGCGACTGGCGCGATCCAAAGGCGCGTGCGATCGCCAAATACGATCTTGCGGTGCTCTACGATCCGAACGAGAAGATGGCGCCGTCCTCGTCGGCCTCGATCAAGCATTTCGCGCGCATCGCCGAGAAATTGTCGGTCGACGTCGAACCGATCACCAAGCGCCAGCTTGCCGAGCTTGCCGAGTTCGACGGGCTGTTCATCCGTGAAACCACCTCGATCGACAATCACACCTACCGCTTTGCCCGCCGCGCCTGGCAGGAAGGCATGCCGGTCATCGACGATCCGATCTCGATGATTCGCTGCACCAACAAGGTGTTCTTGATGGAGCTTCTAGGGCAGAACCAGGTGCCGACGCCGCCGACCGTGATCATCGCCGAGGATACCGATCTGGCGAAAGCAATCGACGAGCTGGGTCTGCCGCTGGTGGTGAAAATCCCGGACGGCTCGTTCTCGCGCGGCGTGCACAAGGTCGAGAGCCTCAACGAGTTCAAGCGCGTCTGCGACGAACTGTTCGAGGAAACCGATCTGCTACTGGCGCAAAAGTTCCTGCCGACCGAGTTCGACTGGCGCGTCGGCGTGCTCGCCGGCGAGCCGCTGTTCGTCTGCCAATACCGCATGGCGCGCGGTCATTGGCAGATCGTCAAGCATCGCTCCGACGGCTCCGCCCGCGAGGGCGGATTCAAAACCTTCGACCTGGATCAGGCGCCGCCGGCGCTGATCGACGTCGCCGTGCGCGCGGCGCGGCCGATCGGCGAGGGCTTTTACGGCGTCGATATCAAGCAGACCGAAAACGGCTTCATCGTCATGGAAGTCAACGACAACCCCAACCTTGAGCACGGCATTGAGGACGTCGTCGGCAAGGATGAAGTCTGGATCAAATTACTGAAATGGTTCATTGACCGGTTCGAACAGTAAGCGGGATTGCCGGCATCGCCTTGGTCACTTCTTCGAGCGGCCAGCGGGCGCGCGGCGCGGTGCTCATCGGGTCGGTCAATCCGAGCGCGAGCCGTTCGGCGCCGGCCCAGGCGATCATGGCGCCGTTGTCGGTGCACAGCGCCGGCGGCGGCGCAACCAGGGTCGTGCCGACCTCGAAAGCGATGCGGTGCAGAGCTTTGCGGATCGCCTGATTCGCCGCCACCCCGCCGGCGCAAACCAGCGCGGTCGGCGTGCCGACGCGCTCGCGGAACATCCGGAGTCCCGCGCGCAGCCGGTCTATGACCACGTCGCCCACCGCCTGCTGGAACGAGGCGCAGAGATCGGCGACATCCTCATCGCTCATGGGGGCGATTTTCTCGGCTTCGAGGCGCAGCGCGGTCTTCAGGCCGGACAGCGAGAAGTTGGCGTCATGGCGCCCGGCCATCGGCCGCGGCAGCGCAAACCGCTTGGGGTCGCCGCGAGCCGCCTCTTTCTCCACCAGCGGTCCGCCGGGGAAGCCGAGGCCAAGCAGCTTTGCGGTCTTGTCGAAGGCTTCGCCGATGGCGTCATCGACCGTGCCGCCGAGCCGCAGGTAATCGCCGACGCCGAGCACGCCGAGGATTTGCGTGTGGCCGCCGGACGCGAGAAACAGGCAGTAGGGAAACGGCGTGGCGTCGGTCAGCCGCGCCGTCAGCGCGTGCGCCTCCAAATGGTTGACCGCGATCAGCGGCTTGCCATGCGTTAGCGCGATCGCCTTGGCCATCGTCAAGCCGACGATAACGCCACCGATCAGGCCGGGGCCTGCCGCCGCGGCGATGCCGTCGAGCGAGGGAAAGGAACGTCGCGCGTCGCTCATCGCCTTGGCGATGATGGTATCGAGCGCTTCGACATGGGCGCGGGCGGCAATCTCCGGCACCACGCCGCCGAACGCGGCATGCTCGTTGATCTGCGAGAGAACGACGTTGGACAGGATGCGGCCGCGGCCGTCCTCGGTCCGCTCGACCACGGCGGCGCCCGTCTCATCGCAGGTCGTCTCGATGCCGAGAATGATCATGGGTGTATTATAGGCCGTGCCGTTATTGCGAGGCCCAGAGCGCGGCAGGGCGCGGGTGCCGAGAGAATCCAGGATTCGTCATATATCTGGTTGCTTCTCCGCTTCACGCTTGCAATGACGGCGGCCTAGCACTTGAAGGTCCCATGACACAATCCTTGACCCCTTCGGCCATCCTCCGCATCGGCTCCCGCGGCTCACCGCTTGCGCTCGTGCAGGCGCGCGAGGTCAAGAGCCGCCTCGCCGCGGCGGCCGGTCTCGACGCCGAGCGGGTCGAGATCAAGGTCATCCGCACCACCGGAGACCTCGTCCAGGATCGGCCGCTCGCCGACGCCGGCGGCAAAGGGCTGTTTGCCAAGGAGATCGAGGAGGCGCTTCTGGCGGGCGTCATCGACCTCGCCGTGCATTCCTCGAAGGATCTTCCCACAATCTTGCCGGCGAGCCTGGTGCTGGCGGGCTTCCTGCCGCGTGAGGATGCGCGCGACGCGTTCATCAGCCGCAAGGCCAAAGCATTGGGCGATCTGGCGCCGGGATCGGTGGTCGGCACCGCGTCGCCGCGACGGCAGGCATTTGTGAAGCGGCTGCGGCCGGACGTTACGGTCGTGACGCTGCGCGGCAATGTCGAGACACGGCTGCGCAAGCTCGACGCCGGGGAAGTCGATGCGACGCTCCTTGCCGTCGCTGGCCTGAAGCGGCTTGGGTTTCTGTCGGCGGCAACCACCATCCTCGAACTCGACGAGTTCCTGCCGGCGGCCGCTCAGGGCGCAATCGGGATCGAGACGCGCGTCGACGACACTGCGACGCGGGCGCTGGTCGCCATGATCGACGACCGCGACACGGCGACCGCGATTGCTGCCGAGCGTGCCTTTCTCGCCGTGCTGGACGGTTCCTGCCGCACGCCGATCGGCGGCCATGCTGTCGTACGCGGCGGCACCATCCGCTTCCGCGGCATGATCGCAAAACCCGACGGCAGCGAGTCTTTCGAGGTCGCGCGTGAAGGTGCTTGCGAGCAGGCGCTGGAGCTTGGCGCCGATGCCGGCCGCGAATTAAAGGATCGCGCCGGCGCCGACTTTTTTCAGCAGAACTAAGCGGTGCGCTTTCTCCTCACCCGTCCGCAACCGGACGCCGCCCGCACCGCAGTCGCTTTGCGCGCCCTGGGTCACGAGCCGATTATCGCGCCGCTCTTCGAAATCGAGATTCTCTCACATACCGATCTCAGCGCCGGGCCGTGGAGGGCATTTCTGGTTACAAGCGCTAATGCGCTGCGGGGCCTCGCCGGGCAGGTCCATCGCGATGAGGTGCGCAATGTTCCGGTTTTCACGGTAGGCGACCGGACCGCGCAAGCCGTTCGCGATGTCGGCTTCACGGTCGTTACTTCGGCCGGCGGCAATGTGAACGATCTCGCTGACCTCGTCGCAGCGCATCTCAACCCGCCGGCGCGGCTTCTCTACCTCACCGGAGAAGACCGCTCCGGCGATCTCGCCGGCACGCTGCGTGCGCAAGGCTTTGTCGTGGACATGGTGGTGGTCTATCGCGCGGTGGTCGCGGAAACGCTGCCGGCCGAATTCGCCACCGCTCTAACCCGCGGAATCGACGGTGTGCTGCACTACTCGCGCCGCAGCGCCGAAGCGTATGTGAACGCCGCGCGCGGCGCAGGCCTCCTCGCAAGCGCGTTGAAGCTCATCCATTTCTGTCTGTCCGCCCAAGCTGCGGAACCGCTTGTGAACGCTGGTGCCACAGACATCCGCATCGCGCCGCGCCCGGCGGAGACCGACCTGATCGGCCTTATTCCGTCGCCTTGAGACCGTGCGCTTTTGTCGCTTGCCCGCCACGGTCCGCGTCGCCGCAAAAGAATGCGCGCCGCTTCACGCCGAGAAGCCGCTCCCGACGCTGATCCTTTCTTCGAATTAATGTCGTCTCCAGGTCGCCGTAACTTGGCTTGACCATCTTACCCAGAAGGCCGCTGGGCCACTTTCACTCGCTGGAGATGAGTCATGACTCGAAACCCTTCAAATTCCAAAAAGCCCACGGCCCTCACGGCCCGCAGAGTGACGCTTTTGGCGTCCGTCGCCGCACTAGGCGGCGCCATGCTGCTCGCCGGTCCGGGTGGTTACCGGCCATCGAGCCTCGCCTGGACATCGGCTGCAAGCGCCGCCGTGCCCGACACCGCAACTCAGCATCCGGCCGGCTTCGCCGACCTGGTCGCCAAGGTCAAACCGGCGGTCACCTCGGTGCGCGTCAAGATCGACGCCGCCAGCGATCCCGAGCTGATGAAGGAGATGCACCAGAACAGCGATCAGGAGGCGATCCCGTTCGAGCCCGGCTCACCGATGGAGAAGTTCTTTCAACAGTTCGGCTCGCAGGGCATGCCGCAGGCCCGGCCGCGCCATGAGTTCGTCACCGGCGAAGGCTCCGGCTTCTTCATTTCGTCCGACGGCTACGCGGTGACTAACAATCACGTCGTCGATCATGCGAAGTCGGTCCAAATCATAACCGACGACGGCACGATCTATACGGCCAAGGTCGTCGGCACTGACCCGAAGACGGATCTGGCGCTGATCAAAGTCGACGGCAAGAAGGACTTCCCCTATGTGAAGTTCGCCGACCATTCGCCGCGAGTCGGCGATTGGGTCGTCGCCGTCGGCAATCCGTTCGGTCTTGGCGGCACCGTGACCGCCGGCATCGTTTCGGCGCGCGGCCGCGATATCGGCGCCGGACCCTATGACGACTACATTCAAATCGATGCACCGATCAACAAAGGCAATTCGGGCGGTCCGGCGTTCAACGAAGAGGGCGAGGTAATCGGCGTCAACACGGCGATCTACTCGCCGTCCGGCGGTTCGGTCGGCATCGGCTTCGACATCCCGGCGGACACCGCGAAAATGGTGGTCGCGCAGCTCGAAAAGAGCGGCCAGGTCACGCGCGGCTGGCTGGGCGTGCAGATCCAGCCGGTCACCGCCGGCATCGCCGATAGCCTCGGCATGAAAAAGGCCGAGGGCGCCATGGTCGACGAGCCGCAAGCCGGCAGTCCGGCGGCCAAGGCCGGCGTCCAGTCCGGCGACGTCATCAGCGCAGTCAACGGTACGCCGGTGAAGGACGCTCGCGACCTTGCCCGCACGATCGGAATGATGGCGCCGAACAGCACGGTCAAGCTCGACATCCTTCGCCGGGGTCAAGAGAAGACCGTGTCGTTGACGCTCGCCGAGATGCCGAACGAGCATCTGGCCAAAGCCGATACCGAGCAGGCGCAGCCGACGAGCGGCGTGCCGCATCTCGGGCTTTCGGTGGCGCCCGCCGCGGATGTCTCCGGCGCCGGCGGCAAGGGCGTCGTGGTCACGGCGGTCGATCCGGATGGGCCTGCCGCCGAGCAAGGCTTGCAGAAGGGCAACGTCATCCTCGATGTCGGCGGCAAAGCCGTCACCAATGCCGGCGATGTGCGCAAGGCGCTCACCGAGGCGAAGGCTCAAGGCAAGCATGATGTTCTCGTGCGCGTGAAGGTCGGCAGCGCGACCAGGTTTGTCGCCCTGCCGCTCGGCAATGCCTAAGGGTAGTGGTCGCATCCGTCGGTCGTGCCGCCGTCTCCAGGCGCGAAACTGACGGGCCGGCCTTTGAGGACGGGCTTCTGTTCAGCCCGTCCTCATTCTTATTGATCGCAGCGGCGCCGCGACCGTATTTCGAAACTTTGTTTTTGCTTCCAGCGGGCGCCATGCCGGCGCGATTGTGTCGCTGGTGCGGCCTCGGCGGCGTGTTGCCGCCATGGCTTCCTCGTACTATGCCGTGGCGACGAGCCGGCCGAGGTCTCGAACCGGTCGCTTGCCTTGGAGAGCGCATGACGAGCGAGCCCGATAGCACGCCGCGCCGCCGGCCGCCGACCATCGATTTGACGGCGAAGGAAGTCGAGCCCGACGCGCCGAATTCGGCGCGGGGGTCCGCTGCGGACGCAGCCGAAGGTCGCACGGCGCACAAAGAGGCGTCGGGCGAACCGAACCACGCGAATTTTCTCGCGCGTGTAAGTCCCTACGCCGTCGGCGCCATCGTCGGGGCGATCGTGGTGGGCGCGATCATGGCCGGATTCTGGATGGCGGGCATGGTTCCGTTGCGCGAGACGGCAGCGCCCAGCGCGCAGGGCGCAAAGGTCACTTCCACCGACGATATTTCAACCCGGCTCGATAAAATCCAGCAGTCGCTGCAAGCGCCGCAACCCGACCAGGCGGTCGCCGCCCGTGTGGCGGCGGCGGAAGCCCAAACCAAGGCGCTGGGCGACTCGCTAGCCGCTCTCAATCGCCGTCTGGATGAGGTCGCGGCGGCCTCCCAGAGCGCGCTGACGCAGGCCAAAAGCGCGGCGGCGGCGGCGGATGCTGTGAAGAACGCGGCCCGGACAGACGTCCAGCACAGCGACATCGACGCGCTTAGCAACCGCATCGGCGCGCTCGAGAGCACGATGAAATCGCTCGCCACCGACGTCGCGCAGCGGACGTCGAGTGCGGACGACCGCGCGGCGCGGTTGACTGTCGCCGCCGAAGCGCTGCGTTTCGCGGTCGAGCGCGGTGCGCCCTACCAAGCCGAGCTTGCGGCCGTGCGGGCGCTCGGCGCCGACCAGACCGCGACGGCGCCGCTCGAGCCGTTCGCTGCCGCCGGCTTACCGAACGCCGCCGCGCTCGCGCACGAGCTCGCCCTGCTCACGCCGTCCTTGCTGCAAGCCTCTGGTGCGGCGCCGAGCGAGAGTTCCTTCCTCGGGCGGCTGGAGGCCCACGCGCAAAAGCTCGTCCGCATCACGCCGATCGAGGCGCCGGCGGGCGATGAGCCTTCGTCGGTGATGGCGCGGATCGATATCGATGCTGCCCGCGGCGATATCGCTGCCGCGCTTGCCGGCATCGTCCGATTGCCGGATTCGGCGCGGGCGCTGGCCGCCTCTTGGGTCAAGAAAGCCGAAGCGCGCGAAGCTGCCATCGCGGCCAGCCGCCGCATTGCCGCCGCCGCGCTCGCCGCGATCGGCAGACCGGCGCCGCAATGATCCGCGTTGTCTTTTTCCTCATCGTCGTCGGCGCGCTGGCGCTCGGCGTGGCGTGGCTTGCCGACCGTCCCGGCGATGTGGTCGTCACTTGGCAAGGCTGGCGCATCGAAACCTCGCTGATGGTTCTCGGCGCCGCGTTGCTGGCGGCGATGGCGGTCTTGGCGCTGTTGTGGAGCCTGTTGCGCGCGTTTCTGCGCTCGCCGTTCATGCTGCGCGCGCTTCTGCACCGTCGCCGCGGCGAGCGCGCCTATGAGGCGATCTCGCGCGGCCTCATCGCTATCGGCGCCGGCGATCTCGCTGCCGCACGCAAGTACACTGCCGAAGCCAAGCGCATAGCGCCAGCCGAACCGCTCGCGTTGCTGCTCGGCGCCCAGCATGCGCAGCTGGCCGGCGACCGCGAGACGGCTGACAGTCATTTTCGAGAGATGGCGAGCCGCGCCGATACCAAGGCGCTCGGGCTCCGCGGCCTTTTCATCGAGGCGCAGCGCCGTGGCGATCACGCCAGCGCGCATGCGCTGGCCGAGGAAGCGGCGCGGCACAATCCCTCGCTCGGCTGGGCCGGCAAAGCGGTGCTCGAAATGCGCTGCGTCACCGGCGACTGGGCCGGCGCGCTGGCGTTGCTCGAAGGCAACAAGCGCGCGCTCGACAAGGAAAGCTACCGCCGCAAGCGCGCGGTGATGCTGACGGCGCGCGCGCTGGCGCTGGAGGAGACGGACCGCGACAACGCCAAAGCCTTTGCGCTGGAAGCGGCGAAGCTATCGCCGACCTTGGTGCCGGCGGCGGCGCTCGTCGGCCGCATGCTCGCCGAGGGCGGCGAGCCGCGCAAGGCGAGACGTATCCTCGACAAAGCATGGCTGGCCAATCCGCATCCGCATCTTGCCCAGGCCTATGCCGAACTTCGCTTCGGCGACACCGCGCGCGATCGCCTCAAGCGTATTGAAGCAATGGCGCAGAAGGTGCCCGGCCACATCGAGGGCGCGCTGGCGCTCGCTCGCGCCGCGATCGATGCGCAGCAATACGCCAAGGCCCGCGCCGCGCTCGCGCCGCACCTGGCGGCGCTGACCAAGCGCGTCGCGCTGTTGATGGCCGAGCTCGAGCGCACCGAGCGAAACGACGAAGGTCGCGCGCGCGAATGGATCGCGCGTGCGGTCCATGCCGCGCCCGATCCGGCGTGGACGGCCGACGGCTATGTTTCCGATCGCTGGCTGCCGGTGTCACCCGTCAGCGGCCAGCTCGACGCCTTCGAATGGCGCGCGCCGCTCGCCGGCATCGCGAGCGCGGCAGCGGTGATCAATCCGGAGCCGTCCGCGCCCGCGCCGGTCGCGGCCGAGCCGCGCAGCGACAGCGCCCAGATTGCGCATCACAAAGACGATGCGACGATCGCGAGTGAGAAAACTGAGCCGCCGGTCGTCGCCGCCGAGCCTGCCGCGGTCCCGCCCTCCCGCCGGCGCGCTCGCTCCTCCCAGCCGAAGCCGGAGGCCGTGATCCCGCTGGTGCATGCGCCGGACGATCCCGGTCCCGATGCGGTCGAGGGGAGCGAACTCCCACACGAGCCGCAAAACGGCGGCTGGCGGAAGATTTTCGAGTAGTTGCGCTGCCGAGCCGGGAGCGCGGAAACTTGCCAACTGACCGCAGCAGGCGCATTATCGCGCATGAACTATAATGCATAAGAGCGAATGATCGTGGGCAAGCCGACAGCAAAAACGGCATCAGACGACCCCCCCGTTTCCGGCCTGCAAAGCGACGCCACCCACACGGCCGCGTTCCTCGCCGCGATCGGGCGCGAAGTAAGGCGCCACCGTGCCAAGCGCGGCATGACGCGCCGCCAATTGGCGCAGGCGTCGGTGACCTCCGAGCGCTACCTGGCGCAGATCGAGAGCGGCGCCGGCAATCCCTCCGCCGGCGTCCTGCACGCGATCGCGCAGGCTCTCGATCTTCCTATTTCTGCGCTTTTGCCGGAAACCGGCGCACGCATCGCTGCGCTGGACGTTATCCTCGATCTCGTCATGCAGCTGCCGGAAGGCGAATTGCCGGCGCTGGCCAAGGAGATCGAGGCCCACGTCGTGCGCGCCGGCAGCGCCGACCGCGCCCGGCGCATCGCGTTCGTCGGCCTGCGCGGTGCGGGCAAGTCGACACTCGGGCGGATGCTCGCCCAACACCTCGGCTGGCCCTTCATTGAGCTCGACCGGCGGGTCGAAGAGGAATACGGCGCAAGCGTTCCCGATCTGATTGAGATGGTCGGCACGGCGACTTTCCGCCGCCAGGAGCGCCACGCGCTGGAGCGCGTGATCGCCGAGCATGAGGCGGCCATCATCACCACCGCCGGCGGTATCGTCGCAAACCCGGAGACTTACGCTCTGCTGCTGCGCTGCGCCCACACGGTATGGATCAAGGCCCGGCCGCAAGAACATATGAGCCGCGTCATGGCGCAGGGCGATTTCCGTCCCATGGCGCAGAACCGGCAAGCCATGGCCGACCTCGTGGCCATCCTGGAAGCGCGCCGTACCGACTATGCCCGCGCCGAGGCCGAAGTCGATACTTCGGGCGATGCGATCGAGCAAAGCTTTGCCAAGCTTTTGCGGGTCGTGAGCCCGTTCCTCGGAGAGCTGCAGTCGTGACGCTGGCGTACGAAGGCTTTCTTGAGCTTGAGCCGCTGCGGCTCGAATACCGCATGCTCGGGCCGCGGCCCGATGCGGCGCCGACCATCGTGATGCTGCACGAGGGTCTCGGCAGCGTCGGCCTGTGGGGCGCATTCCCCGAGCAACTGGCGGCGGCGACGGGCGCCGGCGTGTTCGTTTATTCGCGGGCCGGCTACGGCAATTCGAGCCGGGCACCGCTGCCGCGACCGCTGTCTTTCATGGAAGAAGAGGCGCTCGACGTGCTGCCGCGCGTGCTCGCGGCGATCGGGTTCCAGCGCGGCATCCTGTTCGGGCACAGCGATGGCGCTTCGATCGCGACGATTTACGCCGGCAGCGTCCAGGATCACCGCGTGCGCGGCCTCGTTCTCATGGCGCCGCATTTCTTCACCGAAGCGATGGGGCTCGCCGAGATCCGCCGCGCCGGCGAAGCGTTCACGGCCGGCATTTTGCGTGACAAGCTCAAGCGCTGGCATGCCGACGTCGATGGCGCGTTCCGTTCTTGGATCGAGCCCTGGCTCAATCCCGAATTCCAGAAGTGGGACATCGCCGAGGCGCTCGGTTATATCCGCGTGCCGATCCTGGTCGTGCAGGGCGCCGAGGATCAATACGGCACGCTCAAGCAGGTCGATGCGGCTAAGGAGGAATGCTTCTGCCCGGTCGAGGTGGCGATCCTGCCTGGCACCCGCCACTCCCCGCATCGGGACGCGCCCGCAGCGACCCTCGACGCGGTCGCCCGCTTCATCAACCGGCTGTTGCGCGACCATCATGAATGCGACATCCGGCCCGATGCCGGGGTTGCGGTCTGATGCATTATAGTACATATAAGCGGCGAAAGACGTTTGTGAACTATAATACATATCGAGGAACGCTGTATGGCTGACGCCCATGCCCCCGAGCGTCCGCTGGCCAACGGTCAGACGCGAATCGACTTCCAAACTGAGCCGGCGCGCTACCGCCATTGGCGGCTCGCGATCGACGGCGAGGTCGCCACGCTTCTCCTCGACGTCGACGAGAAGGGCGCGCTGTTCGAAGGCTACGATCTCAAGCTCAATTCCTACGACCTCGGCGTCGACATCGAACTGGCCGACGTCATCGAGCGGCTGCGCTTCGAGCACCCGCAGGTGCGCGTCGTGGTGCTGCGCTCGGGCAAGCCGCGCGTATTCTGCGCCGGCGCCAATATCCGCATGCTGGCGGGCGCGAGCCACGCCCACAAAGTCAATTTCTGCAAATTCACCAACGAGACGCGCAACGGCATCGAGGATTTGAGCGAGCATTCCGGGCTTGCCACCATTTGCGCCATCAACGGCACGGCGGCCGGCGGCGGCTACGAGCTCGCGCTCGCGGCCGACCACATCATGCTGGTAGACGACGGCTCGTCGTCGGTGGCGCTGCCGGAATTGCCGCTATTGGCGGTGCTGCCGGGCACCGGCGGTCTGACCCGGGTTGCCGACAAGCGCAAAGTGCGACGCGATCATGCCGACTTCTTCTGCACCACCGAGGAGGGCGTGAAGGGCAAACGCGCGGTCGAATGGCGGCTGGTCGATGAAGTGGTGCCGGGCTCGAAATTCGATGAAGTGGTCGCGGCGCGCGCACGAGAATTTGCCGCGAAGTCCCGCCGCGGCGCCGCAGGGCCGGGCATCGCGCTCACCCCGCTGACGCGCGGCTTCACGGCGAACGGCGTCGATTACGGCTCACTCGCCGTCGAATTCGATCGCGCGCGGCGGATCGCCACCATGACGCTGCGCGGGCCGGTCATTCCGCCGCCCGCGTCGGCCGACGCCATGCTGGCGCTCGGCGCCGAGTTCTGGCCGCTCAGGCTCGCCCGCGAACTCGACGACGCCATCCTGCACATCCGGCTCAACGAATTCGAGGTCGCGGCGATCGTGTTCAAGTCCTCGGGCGATCCCGCCGAAGTCGTCGCCTACGAACATTTCCTCGGCGCCAACACGGATCACTGGCTGGTGCGCGAGATCCGGCATCTGTGGAAGCGGGTGCTCAAGCGCGTCGATCTGACGTCGCGCTCGCTGGTCGCGCTGATCGAGCCGGGTTCGTGCTTTGCCGGCACGCTGGCGGAGCTGCCGTTCGCCAGCGACCGCTCCTACATGCTGCTCGGCCGCCGCGACGGCGACAACAAGCCGCCGGCAACGATC